>Ga0255054_10001254_pt1 | contig 14945 bp, 20 predicted proteins | sample JV7_2_23_MG_FD_188634 | JGI IMG/M metagenome (GOLD analysis project Ga0255054, IMG submission 188634) | Seawater microbial communities from Jervis Inlet, British Columbia, Canada - JV7_2_23 | ecosystem: Environmental > Aquatic > Marine > Inlet | place: Canada: British Columbia | collected...
AGACGTGCCCGCACAACCGTACCCCTCGAGATGCATGCCAAGAAGTCCGAGCGCGCCCATCTTCTTGATGAGATCCCGCGGGAACACACCCTCGTCCCACCACTGTGCGATGCCGGGGCTCACCTGATCGGTCACGAACTGCCGGACCGTGTCGCGAAGAAGCCTCTCCTCCCCGCTGAGGAGATGATCGATCTGGAGGAAGTCGACGGGGTCGAGCCCCCCTGGTGTCATCGGCTTGCTCATGACTGCTCCTCACACGAGATATCTGAAGACGGCTTCCTCAACCATACGTCCCTTTGCGGGAACGCAATGACGATACCTGCGGTGGCGAGGGAGCGATCGATCGACCTGATGATCTGATCGCGAGCAACGAACTCATCCATCATGGAAGGAAGATGCCAACACCACACACGGATTCGAATTGCGGAATCCTCGTAGTCGACAACACCGATGGCCGGCGGTGGTTCATCAAGTACTGTTCCGAGCCCTTCGACGGCTCTGGTGATCACATGCACCGCAGTGTCGAGATCAGTTCCGTAGGCGACGCCCACGTGCACGGTGGTGCGGCGCGCACCTTCGGCTGACAGGTTCGTGATGGGCTCGCTGAGCATTGCAGCATTCGTGATGGCAACGGTCTCCCCATCGGGAGTGATGATCACGGTCGTTCTCGCATTCGTTTCTTCCACGATGCCCACGAAGTCTCCGTGCTGGATGAGATCTCCGACTCCGAAAGGCGACCGCACCTGGAGGATTATCCCGGCCGTGAAACTCTCCAATAGTGGTCGGCCTGCGAAGACGACAAGGAGAGCGACGAAGAACATCATGAGCAACACTGGCTGTGTCTGGAACCCGAGCCACGGGAGCGCAAGCATCACGCCGGTGAATACGATCAGGTATCCAGTCGATCGCCACACCGCAGACGCTGCGGCGTCAGGTAGGCCATCGATCTTCAACAGCCACTTTCGCATCAGTCGTCTGACGATCATTGCGACAAGCACAGCCACAACAACGATTGCGACAGCCGTAGCGATATCCGAACCGGTCACATGAGCGGTATCAACGATGTCGTCGACGTCGATCGGGATGGTCTGGAAGTACATCAGAACAACGTAAGAGGTTCGGTGTTGATATCACAACCCTCGATGCCTGACCACGGCAGCTTCTCCATGAACGCCCAGGATCGTCGATGCATCGTGGAAGGCCCGACGAGTGCGAGTGCCGCTCTGTGCTTCGGGCAGGGGTAGCCCTTGTTTGAGTCGAACGAATACCAGGGGAGGTACTCGGAGAGATCACGCATCATCGTGTCACGGGTCACCTTTGCGACGATCGAGGCGGCGGCGATACTCAGCGAGATGGTGTCCCCCCTGACGATCGGTGTCGCGTCGATCGTGCCGACGAAATCCCACGGCCCGTCCACCAGCACATGGTCCGGGTCGGTTCCGAGGCCGCCCAGCGCACGCTGGGTCGCCAGGCGCTGCGCCTCCGACATTCCGATATCGTCGCATTCCGCAGCCGAAACGTGGCCAACGGACCATGCCTCTGCCCACATCTTGATCCGGTCGACAAGTGCGTCGCGCTCAGGCTCGGTGAGTTGCTTGGAGTCCCGGATCTTGTACATTCGTCGGTTCTTTGGAATCACCACCGCGCCGACGGTGAGCGGACCTGCCCATGCCCCCCTTCCCACTTCGTCGATGCCGACGACGACCTCACTACCGGTCTCCCACAGTCCTGTTTCATGGATGGTGCCTGGAGCTTGTCCGACGAGTGAGCGGCGTAGACGGGGAGCAGTGGTGATCACCGCAGTAGGATATCCGATGTCAAGTGCCGAAGCCGGATTCAGCTTCCGTCCCCCTCTCCCCAGTGGACCCGCCAGGCTCAATTCTGAGAAGGATCGAATGGATACGTTGCATACAACGGCAGCGTCCCTTGCCCCCGTGACACGCACCGTTCCCACATCCCGTCGACATCGGAAGCGAAGATCTCGTTCAGGTCGGGGAAGAGGATCCACCACGCGCCTTCGGCGAGTTCGGCCTCGAGCTGACCGGGGTCCCATCCTGCGTACCCTGCAAAAATGCGCAGCGCCTCGAGGCCATCGAGCGGTTGGTCGATGGCCACGATTCCGATCCCTACGAGCGCGCTCGGCCTGAGGAACTCGATCCCCCGTCCTCGTCCGAGCGACACCGCGGTTTCCGAGCTCACAGGTCCGCCGAGAAAGACGTTGTGCGGCCCGGTGAGATGAGCCTGGACGCCGGGGATGTGCTCCTCGACAACCAGATCGGTCGGGCTGTTGAGCACGAGTCCGATTGCGCCAGATTCGTCATGCTCGAGGAGCAGTACCACCGAGCGCGCAAATGGAGGTGTTGAGATGATCGGTGTCGCCACCAGGAATTGCCCTGCAAGGACTGCATCGGACACGCTATGTCCCTGTCGATGACTCGAAGCCATCGAATGCCACAGTGAAACCTGCGTCTACGGCCAGCTGTGTGATGATCGCATGCGGGTCGCCAAGCGGGTTCGAGTGATTGATGTGGGTCAAGATCACATGCGTATCCGAGGTGAGATGCCCGAATCGCTCCACGGTGTCGGGCACGAGTGGGTGGCGAATCGCAGCGACGTCCCTTCCCGGTAGTTCATCGACGGACGAGAACGTAGCGTCGAGGAGCGCGACGTCGTGGCGTGCGATCTCGTTCTCCGCCTCCTTCCAGGACTGCCAGTCATCGATGTCCGGGAGATACAGCATCCACGGCTGGCCGGCCACGGACACGCTCAGGGCAACTGTGTCTGAGTACTCCTCTCTATGGGGAACCGGGATCGCGGAGACACTCAGACTGTCATCGAACGCCACCTCCATACCGTCGATGGGCGTGGCGTCCAGGTGACCATTGCGGGTCAGGGCCGCCCACGGCTCGTTGCTCTCCATGAACGACAGAAACCGTTGGGTTCCGAAGAGTGGCATATGATCCGTGGCGGCTGCTTCGTCGCCGAAATGCAGCAACCCTGCATAGTGGCCCATGTGGGCGTGTGTGATGAAGACACCGTCCAGGAAGAAGTCCCTGTTTTGCGGATACAGGGGTGAGTCGACAAGCGCACAGGACTGCAGCCGAAGGTCAGGAGAGGCATCGAGGAGCACAACGGCTCCCGAGTCGCCGACAACGGCCACACTCGACGCCGTGCGGTTCGCCTGGACAGACGAGTGCAGGCCGACCTGCGGCGCACCGCCGTCCTGGCCGGATCCGAGGATGATGAACGATGTTCGCACACGGCTATTGTGCCAGTAGAGCGAAAGGAGTGCATCGTGGAGCTGACAAGTAGCTCGATCAACGACGGCGAGCCTATCGGAGCGGCCTACGCCTTGGCCGAACCCGCCGATGAAGGTCACGTGACCTTCGCCGGGAACATGAACCCACAACTCGCTTGGACGGATGTTCCTCACGGTACCGAGTCGTTCGTGGTCACCTGCATCGATCTCGACGCACCGAGCGTCGGGGACGACGTGAATCAGGAGGATCGTGAAGTCCCTTCCGATCTTGCGCGCGCAGAGTTCACGCACTGGCTCCTGGCCAACATCCCGCCAGATCAGGTTGAGATCGAGGAGGGTTCGCACTCACGAGGTGTCACGCCTCGCGGGAAGGGCGCGGAGTCCGCTCCGGTTGGTGTTCACGGACAAAACGACTACACGATGTGGTTCGAAGGCGACAAGGATCTCGACGGTTCGTGGAATGGTTACGACGGCTGCGCTCCGCCGTGGAACGACTCGATCCATCACCGGTACTCGTTCACGGTCCATGCCCTCGATGTGGCCGAACTCGCCCTGGGCTCCGGCTTCAGTAGGGACGAGTTGATGACCGCGATGGGCGGACACATACTCGCCTCTGCGTCCATCACCGGCACGTACGCGACGAATCCGAGGCTCCTGTCCTAGCCGCGCCGCTGCGATGACCTCGCCACCGGCGTTGCCGATGGCCGTGCTTCACGCCCTGATAGCTATCAGAACAACTTCCCGTCGATCCAGTCGGCTACGTCAGCCATGACCTCGGGACCTTCGGGTTCGTTGTGGAGTTCGTGGCGGAGCGTTGGGTAGAGCCTCCGCTCCACACCTTCTGAGTTCGCCAGACCCGCACTTGCCGATGGCGGCACCAGAGGGTCGTCTGCGCCGTGGATGACCAGCGTCGGAGTCGTAATTGCCTCATGGGACCCGTTGAGCCGGCCCTGTTCGTCGAACAAGGCCTTGCCGAAACGTGCCGTCGCCTTGGTTTCCACGAGTTCGTCAGCGAAGTAGATCTCTCCCACGGTCGGGTCCTTCGAGAGTTGTTCGCCATCGATGCTGTTGGCGACGCGCAACCCGGGCGCGATGCGGCCGAAGACGGTTGCAGCGACCCGCAACACAGCTGGAACGTCTGCGGCCATGGCAGGCGCGGAAAGAATGGCCACATTCGGCTGTGGGGCACGGCCGCTGATGAGATAACCGGCCACCTGGAGACCTCCAAGGCTGTGCCCGTACAGAACCCATGGTCGTCCGGATCTCTCAACGGTTGACGCCGCCATCTCGGATATGTCCTCGTAGAAGAGCTCGAATCGGTCTATGTCTATCCGATCCCCGGCGCTGCGGCCATGGCCGCGCAGATCGTATGCGTAGACGCTTGCGCCTCTGGCCGTCAGGTGAGCCATCGGACCTACCCACCTGCCGGAGTGTTCACCGAGGCCGTGCACAAGGAGGACCTCGTAGCGAGGGTGCTCGACCACCCAGGACCGTGTGAACAGGTCTGTGCCGTCAGGCGTAGAAAACGTTCCCTCGGTCTCGTTCATCATGCCTCCTCGGCTGTCGCGATCATCGCCGCCCCGACGATACCTGCGTTGTTGCGCAGACGGGCAGGTACGAGATCGGCACTGGTTTCGATGAGTGCGCTGAACTCCTCGAATCGCTTCGATATGCCGCCACCGAAGATGATTCTGCGAGGTGACAGGATCGATTCCATGTGCTGCAGGAGTTCGTTCACGCGGTTGGCCCACCACACGATGTCCATGTTGTCGCGCTTCACGAGCTTGCCTGCGGCGTATGCCTCCGCGGACGTCCCGTGGAACTCCAGGTGTCCGAATTCAGTGTTCGGTACGAGTCGGCCATCATTGATGAGGGCTGAGCCGATTCCGGTACCGAACGTGAGGACGAGAACGACACCTTCAGGGGTTCCATGGTCTCCGTAGCGCACCTCGGCGAGCCCTGCTGCGTCGGCGTCATTGATCACCTTCACGGGTATTTCGAGAAGATCGCTGATGGAACTCTGCGCGTCGAAGCCGAGCCAACCGTGATCGATGTTCGCCGCACTCATGACGACACCGTCGATCACAACGCCGGGGACCGTGACACCGAGTGGACCGCTCCATGCATGGTGCGTGACGACCTGGCGAACCGCGTCGATGACGTTCAGCGGTGTGGCAGGGCGCGGAGTGCTGATACGGTGCCGGTCGCTTGCGAGTGTTCCCGTGTCGAGGTCGACGATTGCGCCCTTGACTCCCGAGCCGCCGATGTCGACTCCGAATCCGATCATGGTGCAAACCTCGCTTCCCGTAGGCGTCGAACGCGCATCACTTCACGACGAACGGAAGTGACTCGCGCTCTGCGTGCACTGCCTTTCCTCTGATGGTCACCGCGATGTCAGTGTCGTCGCCAGGTGGTGGTGAGACGTACCCGAGACCAATACCGTGCTGAAGCGTCGGAGAGAAGTTCCCCGACGTAACGGTGCCAACCGAGGCTCCCGCCGTGATGGGGTAGCCGTGTCGCGGTATCGCTCGGCCTTCGGTGGAGAACGCAATCAGTTGTTTTGCCAACGACCCTCGCTGCTCTTCGAGGGCGCTCTTTCCCACGAAGTCATGATCCCAGGCGACAACCCACCCGAGTCCGGCTTCGAGGGGCGACGCATTGGCATCGAGATCCTGGCCCCACAGCGGGTACCCCATCTCAAGGCGCAACGTGTCCCTGGCGCCGAGACCTGCTGGTGTGGCACCTGCGCCCACCAACGACTTCCAGAGGGCCTCCGCGCCCGCGATCGGGATGCACAACTCCCCTCCACTCTCGCCCGTATACCCGGTACCGGCCACGATCACCCGGTGTCCGGAGAACTCCGCTGTCAGAGTCCTGAAGCGTCCCGGTGTGGCCCCGAGGACCGAGTCGATGACGTCGGGAGCTGCGGGGCCTTGCACGGCGAGCAGGGCTGTGCTTGCTCTGATGTCTGAAACTTCCACGCCCAACGGCGCAGCGGACCTGAACCGGGCGGAGATTCCCTCGAAGTTCGTTCCGTTCGGCATGACCCAGAACCGTTGCGTATCGAGCTGCCAGACGATGATGTCATCCTCTATGCCGCCCTTGTCGTTCAACGCCATCGTGTACTGGGCGCGACCCGGTTCGATTCGTGAGATGTCGTTGCAGAGCTGTGATCGCAGCAGCTCGGGAGCGCCTTGACCGGCTACCTCGAGCCGGCCGAGGTGGGAGATGTCGAACACACCGACGGCCTTCCTGACCGCACCGTGTTCAGCGAGCACGCCTTCGTACTGGACCGGCATCGTCCAGCCGCCGAAGTCGACGAAACGGGCACCGGCGGCCTCGTGGAGCGCGTGGAGCGGCGAAGTTGGCAGTGATCCTCCGGTGTGTTGCATCAGAGATGCTAGCGATGCCACCGCTCGGACATCGCATGTCGGTCAGTCAACCAGCATCCAACTCATGCCCCAGATCAACGATCTCAGGAGGCCCTGGTATCCGAGTTGGAGTTGGGTCAGCCACTTCGGCATCCGGTTCCTCGAGACCGTACTTGACCAGGAGGTTCAGATAGTCACGCTGGTAGAACACCTTGCACTTGATGTGCGGATGGTGTTCCCTGAGAAGTCGTACCTTGCGGTTCTTCTTTGTCACAAGCTTCTGGCTCATCGTGGTGATTTCGATGTAGACGTCATCCTCGGGCAGGTAGAAGTCGGGTCTGAAGTACTTCGTCGGTTCTCCACCCCCATCCCATTCGACGGCGAAGGCATGCGGTTCGTATTGCCAGTCGATTCCGTAGAAGTCGAGGAGACGTGCAAACTCTCGTTCGCTGTTGTGCGCGAACTCTGTCAGTTCAGCCGGTGACGGCCCGAAGAGGTCCTCTGTGGTCAGGTTCCCGACGCTCCCGCGAGCTTCTCGTTTGCGACCGAGCCGATATCCCGATCGGGGAAGAGTTTGTGGAGCTCGCCTCGCACCTCGTCGTGCACGGGACGCACCGCAATACCGAAGACCCCCTGCCCTCGCTGTAGGAGGTCGATGACTTCTTCGGGACTTGTCGCCGCGTAGATCGTGGTTCCGTCGCTGAGGAGAGTGATGTCGCTCTCGCGCCAGCCGTCGCCGACCTGTTCCTCGAGCTGCTCAAAGGCGGATCGAATCTTGTGCAGGCTCGTACCGGCGTCCTTGAGACGTTTGATGACACGCAGCGTGACCACGTCCTGAAAGGTGTACAAGCGTTGCGTGCCCGAGCCCGAGGCCACCTGCATGGACGGTCCAAGCAGACCAGAGCGGTCCCAGTAGTCGAGTTGTCGGTACGTGATGCCAACCACTTTGCATACCTGAGGCGAGCGGAAGCCCAGGTTCGGTTCTGTGTTCGATTGGTTCATGGCGTCTCCTCACCCAGAAGGTTACACGGTCGTAATTCCGCCCTTCGAACTACGAACATGAAAGTTACGAGCTGCGCCGGTGCATGTCAACAACCGAAGCGGAGAGCCCTACTCGTTCTCGAGGAGCATCTCGAGCGATTCGAGCTGTTGGACGGAGCCGATACCGAAAACACAGTCACCGCTCTCGAGGGGTTGGTGGGGGTCGGGGTTCACCTGCATCGGTTCGTCCGTCTGTGCAATCCCGATGACCATGGCCCCAGAGTCGCGTCGTAGATCGAGATCTGAGAGTGTCCTCCCGATCGTGGGAGACGTGTTCGACACGACGAATCTCCTGACTCTGAATTCTGTGGCCGAATCACGCACGACGGTGTCGATGAACTCCGCCAGCCCCGGTTGAGTTGCGAGTGCAGCAATTCTCTCCCCACCAACGCGTTCTGGCGTCACGACGGCATCAGCACCGGCGAGTGTCAGCTTCATCTCAGTCTGCTCGTCGATGGCTCGTGCCGTCACAGGAATTCCCGGATGGAGCGATCTGACGGACAGGGTTATCACGAGATTGTCGCTCGAGGACGCGACCGAGGCGATCACGGAACGGGCATCTGGGAGCCCGGCTTCCACCAGAACCTCATCCCGCGTCGCGTTACCCTCCACAACGATGAACCCGTCGTCCATGGCTGCCTGAACTGCGTCCGGATCGTGTTCGATCACCACAAGTGGTATCCCGTCTCTGCGCAGTGCAGAGGCAGCGGTTGAACCGACACGTCCGTAGCCGCACACGATCACGTGGTTGCTGATCCGACCCAACTCCTTGGTCATCTTCCTCCGCCTCCGGTAGTCCGAACCGATCAGGATCTCGAAACCGTACTCCATGAACGCCGTGAGTGTGTATATCGCTGCGCCCATTCCAGATATCAGCACGATCACGACCCAGATCCGCGTGGCTGGGTCGAAGGGTCCACCGATCTCGGTGTACCCGAGTGTGGTGATCGTGATGAACGTGAGATACAGGGCATCTCCGGTTGGGAGATCCCCGATGAGGACGAACCCAACCGTTCCGACGAGGATGACCACGGCAAGTGAGATGACACCGGCCCTGAGATTGCTCGGAAGGTGCACCGCTACGAACCAGCCTCGAAGTCCGTTGGATTGATACTGTCGAGGAACTCTTTGAACTTCTCTATCTCGCCTTCATCCTCCTCGTCCTGGATGTACACACCGGCTTCGTCCAGAAGCTCCTTGTCGACAAACAGTGGTGCGTCGGCCCGAACCGCAATTGCGACGGCGTCAGACGGCCGAGACGAGATGTGATGTGTATCCCCGCCCATTGTGACAGTGAGATCGGCATAGAACGTCCCGCCGCGAAGCTCCGTCACGACGACAGCGTCGACGGTGGCGCCCAATTCCTCAATGAGCGAGGTGACAAGATCATGAGTGAGGGGCCGTCTCGTATGAATGCCGTCATGAGCAAGTGCGATGGCGGTGGCCTCAGGCGTTCCGATCCAGATCGGTAGATAACGATCACCCCCCTGCTCACGTAGGAGCATGATCGGCGTATTCGTTGGCAGTTCAACTCGTATGCCGACAAGGTCCATGGGCACGGTCTCGCTCATGTGGCCAAGACTACCGGCTCGAAGAGCGGATGCGAACGAGTCACGTCTCTCAGCGGTTGGAACCGAACGCGATCAGGTCGAAGGCGCGAGGATTCTCGGCGAGGCGTGGTAGGTCCATGACAGCCCAGATCGATGGGATGTTTCGGTAGTAGCCCTCCCAGTCGAGACCGTAGCCGAGCAGGAACTCGTCGCCCACCTCGAAGCCGCGATAGTCCACCCCTACATCGACGATACGCCTCGGCGCCTTGTCAAGCAGGGTTGCGGTCCTGACACTTCGGGCGCCATGGGCTTGCATGAGCCGTTGAATCGTCGCCAGAGTGAGCCCGGTGTCGACGATTTCGAGGACGATCAACACATCGCGATCCTGAAGGGGAATCGAGACATCCATCGCCACTGAGACCCGGCCCTCGCGGCCGAATCTGGTGAGGGACAGGAACTCGGCCTCGCAGGTGAGCGGCAGATGGCTGAGTAGATCCTTGAAGAAGAACAGCGATCCCTTCAGAATACCCACGACCACGACGTCACCTTCGGGGTAGTCGGCTGAGATCTGGGCACCCATCTCAGAAACTCTGCGCTGCAGCGTCTCGCCCGGAAGCACCTCGACGAACGGTTCAGACATCAGTCTCCGGACACTACGTTTGGTATCGCTTCCCTTATCCAGCGTCCGATCGATTCGGCTTTGGGCAGGTCTTCGAGGCTCGACGTATTCCAGCGGCCGTCGTTGAGGGCTGGGAGTGCCCGCAGTCGACGCTCCTCGTTGGCCGACACTTCAATCTCGGATGCCGCCGTTGCGCCCCCGCCGCCATCTTCGCTGAACAGTGGCCTCAGCCATCGGTCGCGGATCGAGTAGGTCGAGTATGACCAGTCGAGTAGCTCTCTGGTGTCGGCGAAATGGTCATCGCTCCCCATGACGACGGTGTAGATCAGTCGATCGGCACGCTCAGATGTTGCCAGCAACACCTTGTCTGCCTGGGGCGTGTCACCCGTCTTGAGACCCGTGACGCCGGGGTACGAGCCCAGGAGCTTGTTCGTGTTCGTGAACAACCGGGACTTCCCGTTCGGGTCCTCCGGCATCGAGACGAGCCTCGTCCTCGCCACACGTCGTATGTCGGGGTACTTCTGGGAAGCAATGATGAGTGTGAGGAGATCACGCGCCGAGGAGTAGTGAGCCTCAGCATCCAATCCGTTCGGATTGGCGAAATGTGTGTTCGCCATTCCGAGATCTGCAGCCCTGGCATTCATCATGGCGACGAAACCTGCTACCGACTCTCCTCCGATGTGGTACGCGAGAGTGAGGGCAGCATCGTTGCCGGAGCGAACGATGACGGCCATCAGGAGGTCACCCACCGACCATTTCTCTCCCGCCACGAGACCCGCGTTGGACCCCCGAGCGCCTGTGGCGAACGAGGGAACCGTGATGATGTCGCCGAGCTCGGAGTTCTCGAGAGCGATGATGGCAGTCATCACCTTGGTCACAGATGCCATTGGTGCTCGATCGTTGGCGTTCCACGAAGCGAGAACCACGTCTGAGGAGGCGTCGTAGGTGATCCAGCGCTCGGCTGTGATCTTCGGGATCTCGGGTACGTCCGATTGGAACACCGGCGCCGAAGCGGAGGGTGAGCCGACAAGAGACGCGACGAGCGCGAACGAGGTGAGGACAGTTGTAATCATCAGTGTTCGAGTAGCTTGCGAAGCCTACTGCGAACCAGCGTTTCTTGAATGATCGCCGATGCTTCAGATGTGTCGGCGAGGATCTCAGACGACCGGCGTTGGTTGTCCGGATTGCGATGGCGAAGGAGTGGCGCGACGAGTTGGCCGAGCAGATCTGTCTGTCGGTCTGCCGCGAGGCGGATTCCCCTGAGATGCCTTGGCTCGAGGCCTCTGCTGAGCAGGCGGTGCGCAGCCCGTGCGATCTGGAGGTCGCTGTCGGTGTACACAGGCGTGTTGTCTGGAAGCTCGACAGGGTCGATGACACCCTCTCTCACGAGAGCCTCGAGATGCTCGTGGCTGAGTCCGGAGGATCGCAAGATCTCTCTGGTGGAGAGGGAGACGCCCGAGGAGGCGAAGTAGGCCTCCGGAGGCGGCCCGCTGTCGGGGACGACAGGCGATTCCTTGCCCTTGTCCCAGGCGGACAGCTTCGACTTGATCACCTTGAGCGGCAGGTAGTGATCCCGTTGTTCCGTCAGGACGTACTGGATCCGTTGGATGTCCTCGTCGGTGAACATGCGGTACCCAGATGACGATCTTCCCGGCTGGATGAGGCCTCTGGCCTCGAGGAAGCGAACCTTCGACACGGAGACATCGGGGAACTCCGGCCGAAGCAGATTGATGACCTCTCCAATGGTGTGTGAACGCTGCGGGGGCGATCCGACAGCTCGCAGATCAGCCATGGCCTCGCGAGACCCTGAGGTGGTACTTGCCGATCATCAGCTCGTCCCCCTCCTTGAGCATGCCGGCTGCGAGTCGCTGACCGTTGACGTAGGTGCCGTTGGTCGACCCGAGGTCCGACATGGACAGCCCGGAGCTGTCCACTCCGAAACGCACATGTTCGCGCGATACCGTCACATCGGGAAGGAAGATTGCTGCGACCGCCCCTCGGCCCGCGACCGTGTTGCCGGGTCCAAGCACATAGGTCAGACCGGTCTGGCGGCCACCCTCGATGGTGAGCGCCCACGCAAAGGAGCCGGTCAACTTCCCCGAGGAGTCTTCCCGCGTATCCTGATCGCCTCCGGGTTCCCACGGGATCGTGGGGTCTTGCTCGATGTCGACATGGTCGGGCACGTCGTCCCTGGTGTCCTTCATGACATCATCCTACAGGTAAACCCTCAAGCATGGGTTGAACCTTCCACAGGTGGACGGATGGACGACAAGAACCGCGCCCTATCCCTTTCAACCGACAGAACTCTCATAGCCTTCGGCCGTCATGAGGGTGTCGAGCTCGGAGATGTCTGACGCCTTGATGACCGCGAACCAGCCATCCCCGTAAGGATCGGCGTTGACAAGTTCCGGGTTCGTGTCGAGCGCTTCGTTCACGGCCACGACGGTACCTGAAATCGGTGCGTGGACATCGGAAACGGATTTGGTCGATTCGACCTCTGAACATGGGTCGCCGGCTCCAACGGCGGTTCCCACTTCGGGTACCTCCACATACACGACGTCACCAAGGGCGTCCTGGGCGAAATCGGAGATGCCCATGCGCACGTGGTTGTCTCCCTCGAGTCTGGCCCACTCGTGCGTATCAGCGTATTTGAGATCCTCTGGGTACTGCAATGGGTCCTCCTCGATGGTTCGAAGCGATCATACTTCACCATCGATCAGACGCTGAACGGCTCCTCGTCTACCTGTCTCCTTGCAGCAATCGCTGCTCGCATGTCACCGAGGTACTGCACCGCCACCCAGTAGTACATGACCAGCCCAGGGACTCCGAACAAGATAGCTATCCACGTGAACCAGTCGGCAGAGAATCCGACGCCGATGTAGAACGATGTCACCGACACATACAGGGCAAGCGTTGCAGCCTTGCCAAGGAAGCGAACCTCGAGCTTGGTGACGCCGCTACGCCACCCGTAGAAAGCCCCGATTCCGATCACGACTTCCCGTGCGATGAGCGCGATCGCAAACCACTGCGGCAGCACGTCGACGATCAATCCCGCAACGACCGCAACCACAACCGCGATTCGGTCTGCAAGAGGGTCGAGGAACTTGCCCAGTTCCGTCACCTGATCGAGTCTGCGAGCCAGGTAGCCATCGATCCAGTCCGTTGTCCCGATGACACCAAGCAGCACTCCTGCCCAGCCGTACTCCTCTGCAACAAACACCAACCATGCGAACAGTGGTATCAGGGCGAGACGGAGAAACGAGATGGAGTTTGGAATATTGAAGATCTTGGCCATCAAGGGACCTGGATGATCCTGAAGCGTACGCGGGCGAGTTCCTCTCCATCAAGACTCACGACAAAGGCATATCCCTTTGCTTCAGGGAAGGTGATGTTGTGGAACGGGCTGACGATCGGCACAACGCTTGGGGACCCCGGAGGGAGGTTCGGAGGTGCGCCAACCCTGAGCATTCCCTTCGCCTCCACGCCGATGGCCTGACCGTCCTCATCGACGAGGGAGATGTGCAGTTCGAGGTCCCGCTGCCTGTCCTCAGGTCCAACCTCGGCAACCATCGCGAGGCTGAGATTACGGTGCGTGGCTGGGAGACTTCTCACTGAGATGGTGTCGAATCCACCACCGAGGATGAAGAGCTTGCCGGATTGGACCTGTGCCGCATCGCAAAGCATCGCCGAGGTGAGTTCCATGAGTCGCATTCTCCTGACTCGAAGTTGTTGGACCGACCATACCTGCACCACGCCCATGTCGGCTCCGTCAGCGTTCAACGAACGCGACTACCTACGCCGCTTCTAGTGCGTTCGCCAGGTCGGCAATGATGTCATCTGGGTTCTCGACACCAACGGAGAGACGCACGAGCGAGTCTGTGATGTCCAGGCGTATCTTGTCCTCGTGGTCGACACCGGCATGCGTCATCGACGCGGGGTGCTGCGCAAGCGTCTCCGTGGATCCGAGGCTCACGGCAAGACGTGCAAGTTGGAGCGAATCGAGGAATCGATACACACGGGACTCACCGCCGTCTATCCACAGGGAGATCATGGCTCCAGGGCCCTCGCACTGTTGGCGGTAGATCTCATAACAATCATCGCCCGGTTCGAGCAGCCCGAGGTAGCTGACCTTGGCTACTTTCGGATGTCCGGCAAGGAAGGTCGCGACCTTCACCGCGTTGTCCGTTTGTTTCGCCATGCGAAGCGACAGGGTCTCGAGACTTCGCATCATCAGCCAGCCGGTGAGCGGCGTTGCCATGGTCCCGAGGATCGTGCGCGTCTCGGCAACTCTCGCCATGAGGCTCCCGGATCCAAGCGCCGCACCCGCGATGAGGTCAGAGTGGCCGCCGATGTACTTCGTCGCCGAGTAGAGGACGATATCGGCCCCATGCTTGAGCGGGTGCTGCCACATTGGCCCGAGGAACGTGTTGTCCACCATCACAGGCGCCGGGTCTTCTTCGGTTCGGTACCGATCAGCGAGGTTCCTTGCCTCACGGATGGAGAACTGGTCGTTTGTTGGATTGGCGGGAGTCTCGATGAGCACGGCTGCGAGCTTTCGATCGCCGACCTGCCCCGCCACGTCGTCTGCACTCGCGCCGTGTGGCCATTCGACAGCCTCGACACCAAAGCGCGCAAGGATGTGATGGACAAAATGGTCTGTCCCTCCATAGAGCGGTGCACTGTGCACGAGCACCGACCCGGGAACGAGGAACGTGAGGAGCGTCGTGGTGATGGCCGCCATGCCTGACGAAAAGACAAGGCCCTCCTCGGCGCCGTCCCACAGCGTGAGCCTCTTCTCTAGGATCTCTAGATCCGGGTTGTTCAGACGTGAGTAGATGAGACCCCTCGACTCGTCCTCCCCCGGTTCGTCGAGTCCGTAGGCCAACTCGAAATACCGCTTCCCCTCAGCCGCGGACCGAAAGGCAAAGGTTGAAGTCTGGAAGATCGGGCTCTTCAGCGCACCCTCGGACCATTCTGGTCGGTAGGCGTAGCCCATCATCAGGCTCTCGGGCGACAAGTCGTGTCCGGCAATCTGCGTTTGATAGTCCTCTGACATGGATCCCTCCGTACAGAATGTGCTCTAGCTGTGCTCTTTGGGGAGGTTG
>Ga0255054_10001256_pt1 | contig 14931 bp, 11 predicted proteins | sample JV7_2_23_MG_FD_188634 | JGI IMG/M metagenome (GOLD analysis project Ga0255054, IMG submission 188634) | Seawater microbial communities from Jervis Inlet, British Columbia, Canada - JV7_2_23 | ecosystem: Environmental > Aquatic > Marine > Inlet | place: Canada: British Columbia | collected...
GCCCGCCCGGTCGTCTAATTGAAAGGCGAATTGAATGCCACGATTGCCGACCCCCGTGAGCGCAATTAGGACTTTGAATAAATCCGTTTGGGTAATTGTTCCGACAACGTCACCGTTCTGGTCGACCACGGGTGCGCCGGATATTGTATTTTCTAGAAGTACTTCAGCTGTTTCTTCAACGGTATAATCCTGCGGCACCGTGATGGGGTCTTTGGTCATGATACTTTGAACCTTGATCTTTGCAAGAAGATAGATAAGCTCATGGATATCCAGAGTGGTGGCATCCGATGCCGAAGCTTTTTTCAGATCTCGATCCGTGACGATTCCTACAAGTTTACCTTTTTTTATCACAGGCAGCATACGGATGTGGTGTTGTTTGAGCGAATTGACTGCTTCCTGCATGGAATCATCTACATCTATAGTAATGACATCTTTGCTCATCCAGTTGCTGACTAGCATGAGTACACCTCCTTAAATGATTGAATATTGTCGATTGAATATTGAATACTTAAGATCCGCCTCCGGCGGGTCCGAGTTAGGTAGGTTGGGTTGAGATACTGCATGCGATGGCTTATCCGATACCCGGATCGAAACCCAACACAAACACTACCAGATACTTTTGCAAAGGATATGCCAGAAAGATAAGCTGCTGGTGGTATTTGTAAGTATAGGGATTATCTTATTATTATTTTAGTTGTATGGTGAGGATAAGCGGTGAGGAAGATCATCGGTGTCGACAATTTTTACAGGATGTAAAAACTCAGCACGGGCAAGCCGGAACAGTGAAAAGATTGAACGTCGAACATTGAACGTCCAACATCGAACGTCGAATATTGATGACGCTGCGCTTTATCTATTTCAAAACACGCGAACCGCAGCCTGCGACGAGCTCCCCTCGACGTGCTCGGGGCCTGCCTTCGACATGAGCTCAGGCCGAATGTAGCCTGTCGAAGGCAGCCAAATCGAATCGAAGGGTAGATTCGCTTTTCTCAGTCTTTTTTAAATTGACAGAATACATTATTCGATGTTGGACGTTCAATGTTCGATGTTCGATGTTCATTTTTTAGTTAACCCGTCATTTGAAACTAGCCAAGGACAAAGTTTCTTTTAAGATTAGACTGGCCGCTTTTCAGGCCAGCGGCAGCGCTGACACCTGAAACCTACAGCGGCTAGTCTTCTTCCACCGATGTCTTTAACTTCAGACCATATTTATCGATTTTGGAATGCAAGGTGGGGCGGGAGAGGCCGAGCAGCTTGGCCGCCCGGGAGCGGTTGCCATCGGTTAGACTCAAGGCCTCACTGACCAGGATGCCGGCGAAATGATCCATTATCTTTTCAAAGGTATCCTTTCCGGCTTCCGAGGTCATTGAGTTGCGCATCCAGCGACGAATGACGTCTTCGGCCGCTTGCGGATCAGATTCCCTGGATACTTTTTCACCGCTTAGGGCCTGAATAACATCCTCTGCTTGGATGGGAGCCCCCCGGCTAAAGATTAAAACTTTTTGAATGGTATTGGCCAGTTCACGAACATTGCCCGGCCACTGATTGCTATTTAAGGTTGCAACAGCATCTCTCGTAATTCCGGGATTTTCCATATCCAGCTCTGAGGCATAGCACGAGAGAAAAAAGTCTGTTAACAGCGGAATGTCATCCTGGCGTTCGCGCAAGGGCGGAAGCGAAATCGTTACCACTTTAAGCCGGTAGTAAAGATCCTCACGGAACCGGCCGTCCGCCAGGGCGGCCTCCAGATCTCGATTGGTAGCCGCAAGAATGCGTACATCGACCGGTATGGTCCGACGCCCTCCCAGGCGCTCAATGCTTTTTTCCTGCAGCAGCCGTAATATCTTGGACTGGATGCTAAAGGGCATATCGCCGATTTCATCGAGAAATACCGTACCACCGTGCGCCTGTTCGATTTTACCCACCCGGCGGTGGGCGGCCCCGGTAAAAGCCCCTTTTTCATAACCGAACAGTTCACTTTCCAAGAGACTCTCCGGAATGGCAACGCAGTTAATCACCATAAACGGTTTTTCGGCACGCAGGCTGTGCTGATATATGGCCCGGGCCACCAGTTCTTTGCCGGTACCGGATTCTCCCCGGATCAGCACCGTCGCATCGGCGGTGGAAACACGCCCGATGGCCTTGTAAACATCCTGCATGGGTTGGCTGCGCCCGACGATGGCTTCTTTGGTTGCTTCAGCAGGTGAAACATCCATTTGAACCGGTGTGCGCATAAAGCGGCCGGCTTCCAGGGCCTGCTTGATAACTGCCAGCATGTCTGGAATTTCAAAGGGTTTGAGGATGTAATCAAAGGCGCCCATTTTGGTGGCTTCAATGGCGGTTTCGGTAGTCCCGTAAGCGGTCATGATAATGACCGGAAGCTTGGGCTCCAAAGCGTGAATGGCTTCAAAGGTTTCCAGCCCGTTTATCCCCGGCAGTCGGATGTCGACAACGACCAGATCCGGTAATTGTTTCTGAATGATTTCAAGACCCGCTTCACCCGAGGCGGCGCCTTCAGCCGTGTAACCCTCTTCGGATAGAAGCTTATGAAAACTTTTGCGAAGCTGGTCGTCATCGTCAATAATCAGAATTGTGCTCATCAGTGGGTTCCTTAAGCGGCAGGGAGATGATAAACGTAGTGCCCCCGCCCGGGTTTGATTCGTAATCCATCCGCCCTTGATGTTCGGCAATAATGCGAACGGCAATACTCAATCCCAATCCCGTACCTTCTTCTTTGGTGGTAAAAAAAGGCTGCAACACCTTATCCCGGATCGATTCGGGAATGCCCGGGCCGTTATCACTCACCCGAATGACGGCTAGCCTGTCTTGGGACGGGGTCAGCGCTTCCTGTTCCCGGATGACAATTGACCCGCCTTTTTCCATGGCTTCGCAGGCATTTACCACAAGATTAACAAGTACTTCCTTGAGCTGCTCGGGATCAGCATCGATTTCAGGCAAATTTCGCTCGCGCTCGATGGTCACCTCGACACCATAGGACTTCAGACGATGTTTCAAAAGAACGATGGCCTGATCGACAACGATTGAAGGACTGATAGGCTGGATTTTGAGTTTCGGGGGTCTGGAAAATTCAAGAAAATTCTGGACGATGGTATCAATATGGCGGATTTCTTCCGAGATGACGTCAAAATCCTCCTTTTGAGTGTCGCTAAACTCCAGCGAGCGGTTCAGGCTGAACAGGCGCATTTTCACCGACGTAAACGGATTGCGGATGCTGTGGGCCATTCCGGCGGCAAGCTTTCCGACCAAAGCCATTTTTTCCGCCTGCAGGAGCGACTCACGACTTTTTTGAAGCTCGGACTGGGTTTGGTCCACATTTTGGATCAAGCCCCGCACACCGTGACTGAGGGCTGCGACCTCATCACCCGCTGCGGTGATGTCCCCTTCGCGGTCGACTTCAGCAGTCAGGCGACGAACCGGTCCCAGGATCTGGGATCCCAGAACAAATGCCAGGAGCACGGCCAGCAAAAAGCCTGTGCCTACGGCTGTTGCGGCGATAACCCTGAGATGGGCGGCCTGGATCTTACTGTCCGATTTCGCCTGCAGGATTCTTTCTTCATGGATATCCTTGTACTTATCGCAAAATTCCAGCACGGTAAAAAAAAGATCGCGGACCTCCCGGTGAAGGGCGGTGCCGGTTTCACGCTTACCCGCTTGATAATATGAGATGACGCGGTCTTTGATGGTGATGTAGCGGACATATTCAGCCTTGATCCGGTAAAGGGCCTCCCTTTCATGCTCGCTTTCAGCCATATGCAGGGCATCGTTTAAGCGTTCTTTAAAAATCTGGCGAAATTCGCCCAGTTTCCGCAGCCATTCGGGATCGCCCTCGATGAAATAATAGGAGACGAAACCTTTCTGGTTTACCAGGGCAATCTCAAGAGCTTCTGCTGTTTGAAAAGCCGCAATGTCTTTTTCGGTGACGGAGGTCAGCAGATGTTCCATTTGATAGGTATACCAGACGGTAACAATGCCTCCGGCCATGGTGATAAACACCAGGGCAACCAAAATTACGTAAATGCGGGTACGCAGGCTCATTTTCTGCCATATTTTCAAAATTTACCAACCTCTTACCTTCTGAATTTGGTCGATAATAAGCGACTTTGTACGGCAAGATCAAGCGTAAATATGGAACGTTACAGGTAATGATGGTTGACATCTAACCTAAACTGATCGGTCTCAGGTTCAGCGCCGCCGCTGGCCTAAAAAGCGGCCAGTAAAATCAAAAAATAAACTGAAGTTTCATACGTGAGTTTAACTAAAAATGAACATCGAACATCGAACATCGAACGTCCAACATCGAATAATGTATTCTGTCAATTTAAAAAAAGACTGAGCAACACGCGGCGCACGCGCCTGCGCTGCACGAGCGAAGCTACCCTTTGAAATTCGCTCTGGCTGCCTTTGACAGGCTTATGTCCCGAGCACGTCGAGGAAAGATCGTCGCAGGCTGCGATTCAATATTCAGCGGTTCGTTTTTTTAAAATCGATAAAGCGGTAGCGCCATCAATATTCGACGTTCGATGTTGGACGTTCGATGTTCGACGTTCAATCTGTTCACTGTTCCGGCCAGGCGGAGTTTCATATGAGGGTTCAAGTCCGCCCTGGCGCAACGGGATGCGGATATGAGCTATTTGGGGGTTTTTCAACCCGGAACGTTGAACGCTGAACCCAAGAACCTATGTCTAGATATCACCACTTTTTCGTAAAAGAAGTTTGACCTCGGCTTTTCGAATTCGCTCGGCCTGTTCATCTTTTCTTTTACGGGCCGATTCCAGTTTGGCGGTTAATTCCCCAAAGTGGGCCGGCTTTAAAAGATAATCAAAGGCCCCCAGTTTCATGCCTTTGACTGCGCTCTCGGTGGTGCCATGGCCGGTCAGCATAATTACCTCGACCAGGGGGAACCTGTTTTTTATCTCCTTGAGGGTGGCGATACCATCCATGCCCGGCATTAAAATATCCAGTATCACCACATCTATTTCTTTTTTTTTTAAAACCTTAAGGCATTCCTGGCCGCTATACGCAGAGGTGACGTTCTCGCCGGCTTCCTCGAGTCTCAAGCCGAGCATTTCCACAAAATCTTTTTCATCATCAACTAACAAAACCCGGATAGGTATCTTAATCATGATGATTTTTCTCCTTTTTCCTCTGTAAAGCGGGACTTTATTTTTTCGACCCAGCTCTCGCCGCGGCTTTCGTCAAATTCATCGGTTTTCTTTTGATGCTTAGGCAGCCTGATACAAAAGCGGGCACCCTGACCGATCTTGCTGGAGATCTCAACGGTACCCCCGAGTTTTTCGATAATCCCCCGCGAGACAAATAAGCCCAAACCGGTCCCCTGGCCGGGGGGTTTCGTGCTGAAAAACGGTTCGAATATTTTGTCCAGATTCTCCCGGGGAATGCCTTGCCCGCTATCGCTAACCGTGATCACCTGGCTGTCGCCGACATCTTCTACGGCAATGGTGATGGTTCCATCGAAATTGACGGCATGAATGGCATTTGTCAGCAGGTTCAGCAATACCTGACGTATTTGATAGGCGTCACTCCAGATAGAATTCAGTGAAGGTTCCATCTGCCGTATGATTTTAATGTCTCTGTTTTGAGCCTCATGGGTTATTAGCTGTATGGCTTCTTCTGCTACTTCCGTTAAATTGACTTCTGCGACGGCCGACTCGGATTTTCCGACGAACCCCAAAAGCTGGTGGGTGATCCGGCTGGCTCTCTCCACGCTTTTTTCCACCTTATCCAACGCCTTTACAAAATCTTCATGACGGGGCACGTCTTTTAGTTCATCTTTTTCGAACAATTGCCGCATCCATCCCGCCGATTCTCTAATAATTGCCAATGGATTGTTGATTTCGTGCGCCACCCCGGCCGCCAGGGTCCCCAGAGAAGCCAGTCGTTCGGTGACGATCATCTGCTGCTCCATTTGTTTTCTGTATTGGGCTTCTTTTTGCTCGGCATCCAATCGTTGGATCTTTTCGTAGGCCTGTAATATTTTGTTAAAAAGATGTTCCAGTTCAATGGGTTTCGTCAAGTAGTCAAAAGCACCGGATTTAATCCCTTCTACACCGTCGGAAGCGGTCGCTTTGCCTGTCAGCAATATGACCTCGGTCTTGGGATAATTGTCAGTGATATTCTGCAGGACCTCGATGCCACTCATACCAGGCATTTTAACATCCAGCACCACCACATCCATCGCTTTTTTGTTAAGAATCGACAGGCATTCATTCCCGTTGGCCGCTTGATCTGGAGCCAGCCCTCTTTTCGCCAGACGTTTGGATAACGTTTGGCGGAAATCATCCTCATCGTCGACCAGAAGAAGGCGTATGGTTTTCATTTTATTTCCGATTTGTGATTTGTGATTTTTTTCCGGTTTATCCGGTTTAGGTTCATACGAGTCCCAATATTTTCCACCAGACAGCCGCTACCAGAATTAATACACCCAGTAAAACGGGGGTGGCAACAGCGCCGACCTTTGCCAGATCGGATGCTTTAAAATACCGGTAACTATACGCAATGGCATTCGGGGGACAGCCGATAACCAGCAGCATGGCAAAAGAGGTGGCCAACCCAAGACACAGGGCCATGACTGTAGGATTCACCCCTTCGAGCTGGGCAATGGGAATCACAATCGGCAATATCAAAGCCGCGGCGGCGACGTTGGCCATGGCGTTGGTTATCAGGGCGCCGAAAATTGCCACGCCGATAAACAGCATCAGCCAGCCGCTGCCCTGAACCAGCGGGAAAAAAAGATGGGCGCAATAAGCGGCTGCACCTGAATTTCCCATGGCCAGCCCCAGCGAAATGCCGCCGCCGAAAATAAACAGGGCCGTGCCCCACTCCAGGTTTTTATGAATGTCATCCCATTCCAGAACGCCGGCCAGAACCAGGGCAGCAACCCCGAGCATGCCGGTCACGGAATAATGTATACCATGAATTCCCTTGGTTAACCACAGGATGAATGCCAGCCCAATGATTATTAGTGTTCGTTTTTCAATAGGGCTCCATGCCGCTAGCGCTTCATCGAATTCCGGCACTTTGTATTTGGGGTCCGGCCGGAAAACCAACCAGACAACGCCAACGGCTACCGGCACGGTAACAATGGCCACCGGCATGGCATACTTGATCCAGTCGAAGAAGGTAATTTCTATGCCGGTGAATTCAAGCAGAAATGCGGCGGCCACCATGTTTCGCCCGCCGCCCACCAGGGTGCCCATACCGCCAGCGGAGCAGGCGAACGGTAGGGAGAGCATCATGAATTTTGCGGTATTGGTATGGGGTTCGATATTGGCCGCTCGCATCAATGGCAACATGGTCACGATTCCGATGGCACAGGCGGCGGCATCATGCAGGAAAGATGATGCCAGGCCCAAACTGATGGCTAAGATAAAGGTGAATCTGGTAACACTGCTTCCGGCCTTTTTTGTAATAAAATAACCCAAACGTTTGGTCAGTCCGGACTTTCCCATAGCGAGGGCAAAAATCAGGCAGCACATAATAAAGACTACCACCGGATGCATGTAGGGCGCCCACGCATCTTTGACATCCCCGATGCCCATGATGACTAAAAAGACACCGATACAGATGGCCGTGATCTCGAGCGGAATGGGCTCGGCCACAAAGAGAAAAACCAGCATGGCCAAAACGGCCAGAAAGCGCTTTGCTTTTGGCGAAAGGCCGTCTACATAGTCAATCTGAAGGCCCTTCAATTTTAGCCTTTCAGCCGTTTCCCGCAGGTATATTCCCGGAGATTCAAAATCCTGCAGGCTTTTGACTTCAACTATATATTCATCAGTCGGGTTGTTTACACTATTGACAAGCTTAAATTTATCTTTGATGTGCTGCAAAAAGACCTGGTTGTCATCACCTTTTATAGTGAATCTGGTTCCTTCCGGTCTGGGCAGTAAAAGAACAACTATGCAAATAGCCGCAGCCACTCCGAGCTGAAACCACTTTGATTTTAGAAACATCTTTTCCCCTTTCACCCTGCCACTATCCTCGGTAATCTAATCCGGATAAACCTAACCCGGACAAGCCGGAGCTAAAAAAAGAACAAATTAATCACGAAAGCACGAAAGGATGAAAACACGAAAAAGAGACAAGATAAATTTCGTGCTTTTTAGATTTCGTGTTTTCGTGATGAAAATATTTTTTAATAAAATGCAAAGTAATCACAATTAAGACTCTAAAGTCAGCTTCAACATGCTATATACGCTATTCAACCTGCTTGCGATGCGCATACGCCTCCATTATTTTTTCCAGTAATTCTTCCAGCTCACACGGTTTGGTGAGGTAATCAAAGGCCCCCAGTTTGATGCCCTGTTCGGCAGCTTCGGCTGAGCCATGTCCGGTCAGCATGATCACGGCCAGCCGGGGGTCCATTATTTTCAGCATTTTGAGCACTTCGATACCGTCCATATCCTCCATCTTCAAATCCAGAACAGCCACATCAAACTCCTGACCGCGCAGCGCCTGAATAGCCTCCGCGCCGCTAAATGCTTTAGTGACTTCAATATTCCGGCGTTTAATTCTCTTGGACAGAATGTTTACAAAATCCTTTTCATCGTCCACCAGAAGAAGTCGAACAGGGTCGAAATTTATTTTTTTAGATGAGCTGGTCATTTTTTCTTAAATTCAGAATTTCCCTGGATCCAGGCCAGATGTAATTTATTAATGTTGTCTGCCGGCGTCCCCTTGAAACGGAATGGAGGTTAAAAATGTAGTACCCGTTCCCACCGTACTTTCTACTTCGAGTTTTCCACCCATTTTTTCTATAATCCCATAGCAAATCGAAAGCCCCAGCCCGGTTCCCTTGCCCACCGGCTTCGTTGTGAAAAAGGGGTCAAATATTCGATCCAGATTGGCTTCGGGGATTCCTTTCCCTGTATCGGATACTGCAATGACAAGATTATTTTCGCTCTGATGCGATGATATCGTCAGGGTACCGCCATCGTGATCCATGGCATCGATGGCGTTGTTGATCAGGTTAAAAAAGACTTGCTGCAGCTCAGACGTGGAAACCCTTAAAGAAGGAAGGTTTTCCTGGAAATCGGTTCGAATTTCGACCATGCTGTATTTGGCCCGCTGGGATGAAAGCGCCACCAGTTCCTCGAGCAACTCATTTATATTCACATCCTGAACAGTGGTGTCGGTTTTGCGGGCAAAGCTGAGCAATTTGTAAGTAATTTCCTTGCAGCGTTTTCCCTGGGTTTGGATCTGTTCGATGGCCCTTTCGAATTCGGCCTGATTTTCACTTTCGTCAAACGTTACTTCTTCCATTAAATCTCCCATCCAGCCGGCTTCCTCCACCATGATGGCGACGGGGTTGTTGATTTCATGGGCGATGCCGGCAGCCAATTCTCCCACCGAGGCAAGCTTGCCGGCCTCGACGACTTTTTTGCGCATCATCTGTTTTTCTGAATCTGCTTTGGCAACCCGCCTGACAATCGTTTTGGACAGGGTAACGGCCATGATAATGATGCCCAAAACGCCAAAAACCATTAGGGCTGTCGTTCTGATGAATGCCCTGTTCAGATCTGCAAATGCATCAACCAACCTTTGCTGGTATACCAGCAGCCAGTCTCCATTTTTTAAAAAAGCCGCAACGTAGATGTTTTCATGCTGGGAGCTGTCTGATTTGACGGTGATACGGACCTCGCTGGGAGGGACCGATGGGTTGGCTAAAAATTCAGTGTAAATTGTTTTACTGGCAATAATATCTATGGAAGGTCTTGTTATCTGTGTTGTTTGCAATTGTCCCTGATTGTTCAAGATAACCGCAAAGCCGGTTTGACCGAGGCGGATATTTTCAACCAGGGTGGTAAATGTGGCAAAGTCGATCGTCGACCGTAAGATCCAATATCCATCTTCCCGGCTATTGCGCACTGCAATGATAAAGTGCGGCAGCCCCCTGAGTCCTAAAAAGACATCGCTGATATAATATTCGCTTTGAATTGCTCGGCGAAACCACTCTGCATCCGCGTAATCGGCCTTGGCTAATTTAAAAGGCCCCGCATAGGCGATTTGTTCTCCATCGGCATTGATAACTCCTAAATCAACGAAATCCGGGCCAAAATCCTTCTGGAGCGCTGCCAGGCGTTCTTGCAGGAATAATTCATCTTCCAGTAAGTCCCGACCACAACTATCGGTTAAAAAACGAATATCGCTGAGTTTTTCCTGTAAAAAAAAGTCGATATTCTGTGTATGGCTGTGAACCAGTTCACGCAGGTGGTCGTAGACTTTTTCATGGTAGGAGACACGAAATTGATAATAAATCGTGCTGCTGACAAGAATCAAAGGGATGACGGATACGATGATGATGATGAGGATAATGTTCCGGTTCAATGATCGGAAATAATGATCGGTCGATTGATTCATATTTGTCATATTCGTACCATCGCGTTTACTAAAATCCGCGTTTTGCCAATATTTCCTTAACATGAGCTTCCCTGATTTTTTCTTCGTGATCGCGCTTTTTCCGCGTAGCCTCATTGACTTTGCCCATCAGTTGTTCCATGCCACAGGGTTTCATCAGATAATCAAAAGCGCCGAACTTCATTCCTTCAATCGCCGATTCTACCGTGGCGTGGGCGGTGAGCATGACGACTTCGGTTAACGGGCAGGCGGCCTTCATTTTCTTCAGAGTTTCGATCCCATCCATACCGGGCATCTTGACGTCCAGGATCACCACGTCCACATCGCGGTGTTTATCCAGGGTTGCCAAGGCCTCCTTACCGCTAAAGGCTGTCATTACATTCAAATTTCTTTTCTTCAGACGCTTGGTCATGGTTTCTACAAAAGGGGCTTCATCGTCGACTAACATCACTAAGGGAGTAATCATTTTTTTCTCCTTTTGGCTTAAACTTAAAAAATAAATCAGCTAAATCTTTTTCAGTTCCAGCCTACAAATTCGGGGGTTTTCTTCTTTTGTCATATATCTGAGCAAAGCCTGTGCCAAAAGCGAAGGTAGTGAGAAAGTACTCAATTTTATTGAAGAAAAGTTGATTCAGAGAATTGCTGAGTTAAAAAAATGGGGGGTGTCTGGAGCCGTGGGTGTCAGGTTTTTTTACAGTTTGTTAAAGATTAGAGCTATAGCGGGTTTCGGCGGGAGGTAAATTTTAGCGAAATTGTAAAATCTTTATTTCAGCCAAATTTCAGATTTCAAGAGGACTTAAATTTTGTTGGATGTGTTGACGGAATATATAAATTTTGGCTATTTCAGGTTCATCGTCGTTATGTTGTCTATTTAATTATGTTGTTTGAATATTTCCATATCGAACTCCTAAATTCCGCATATCTCACTGGCGATTCTGACCGCCTCTTGCTCCACCGGGGCCTGCGGATAGCCTATTTCAATGCACTCCCACAGGTATTGCTTCAAAAAGGCATATAATCCTCCCAGTCTCTCGCATTGCATGGTGTGAACCAATTCATGGACGATGATATAACGGTCATTTGAATAATTTGAATGGATAAAGATTCCGTACCTCAGTGAAAGTCCAACAGTTGCAGGTGAAATCAGTTGAGTTGCCTTCACCGCCAATTTCAAAATTGGATGCTTCGGAATGGGTATCTGAGGGACTTCGTAAATCCAAATTTTTTTCGGAAATTTCACACCGACCGATCTTGCATCTTCCATATACTGAGGAGGTAGAGCAATGCCATACTCCAATATGACCTTTTCTTTGGCTTCCGCCCACCTCACCATACAAGGCAGGATACTCTCGAACTGTTCAGGTGAGATTCGCATTTTGGTATCTTATCCCAACACCTTGTGTTCATGGTAAAGGCCCGAGGTCAAATACTGACACCCTTTCTGAGGGTGATGCCAAAAATCAAGTATTGCCTTGGTCAAACATGGCGTTTGCCACTTTTATAAATCCCGCAATATTTGCTCCGCTGAAATAATTGCCAGGATCGCCATACCTTTCAGCCGCTTGCAAGCAGTTCCGATGGATGTCGGTCATCACTTGTCGCAATCTTTGGTCGACCTCCTCCTCTGGCCACTTTATTTTAGTGCTATTTTGCGCCATTTCAAATCCGGAACAGGCAACGCCACCGGCATTGGATGCTTTTCCGGGAGAATACAGAATGTTGTTGTTTTCAAGTAAAAACTCGATGGCATCCGGGGTTAAGGGCATATTGGCGCACTCGGTGACGCACATGCACCCGTTGCGGACAAGAGCCTTAGCATCTTCGATATCCATCTCATTTTCACAAGCACAGGGGAAGGCGATGTCGCATTTGACGCCCCAGGGACGTTTTCCCGGATAAAAATCAACCTTAAACTTATCGGAATAGTCCTGCACCCGGTCGCGGCCGCTGGAACGCATGGTCAACATGTAATCGATCTTTTCCCCCTGGACACCGTCTTTGTCATAGATAAACCCGTCCGGGCCAGAAAGAGTGATTGCCTTGGCTCCCATTTCCGTAATCTTTTTGACTACGCCCCAGGCAACATTTCCAAAACCTGAAACTGCCACTATTTTGCCATCGATGTGTTCTCCGCGAGTTTTCAACATTTCTTCGGCAAAATAGGCGGCACCGTATCCTGTGGCCTCTGGTCGAACAGCGGAACCGCCCCAGTCGATTCCTTTTCCGGTCAACACGCCCTCAAACACATTTTTAAGACGTTTATAATGACCAAATAAGTAACCAATTTCCCGGGCACCTACACCGATATCGCCGGCGGGCACATCGGTATTGGGACCAATATGTGTGTACAGGCCAACCATAAAGCTCTGGCAGAACTTTTCGATTTCGATATCGGATTTGCCACGGGGATTGAAATCGCTACCACCTTTCCCACCACCCAAGGGCAGACCTGTTAAGGCGTTTTTGAACACCTGCTCAAAGCCTAGAAATTTCAGTATACTCAGGGTCACCGAGGCGTGGAACCGCAAGCCACCTTTGTATGGTCCGAGAGCGCTGTTAAACCCGATTCGATACCCGGTGTGAACCTGAATTGTACCGGTATCATCCCGCCAAGGCACCCGGAAGATGACGATCCGCTCGGGTTCGACTATCCTTTCCAGGATACGCTCATGTTGATAGAGAGGTTCCTGATCAAACAGCAGACTCAATGAAGAAAGAAGCTCATCGACCGCCTGAATATATTCTCTTTCCCAGGGATATTTTCTTTTTATCATTTGTGATATTTCTTGTACGTATGAGCTCGATTTTTCTTCCCTGTATAAAGCTGTCTTATACATTGTTTTATTCTCCTTTTAGTTACCTGTGACTCAAATCCCTTGTGTAGCGAGAAATCGGCAGAACGCTGTGGAATACCAGCTGCTGAGTTCCGTCTAAAAATTAATGAAACAGGGCATAAATCCAAGCCGGAAAGTTCTATCGGACTGGCAAGTATTTTTTAACAGTATTCTTCGCAATACCAAACGCCTCCTTCCACGATTGGAAATAGACATGAAGCTCGGTTGTCGCAGTTAATACACAACCCTTTCATCCTTCCGGGAATCGCCTCAATGCCGGGCTTGGAAGATTGAGACGATCGCTCCTCTGAATAGAGCTCCTCGTTTTCAGCCACTTGTAGTGAGGTTGTATTACCAAAATTTTCACAAAACCAAATCGGTTTGCACGCGATCTGGCTATTTTGATAGTGAACGCATTCGGATACATAAATACAAGTTTGACAAATGTTTGTATTTTGAGGTTGAGCTTTCATACACATCCCCCTTCATTTTTGGATTTCGTTTCTTATGTTAAAAGAAAGAATGAATTATTGCTGCACTTAGATAGAGCAATCTATATGCCAGAATGAAAAAGGGGGTTGAACGACATCGGTCGGTTTGGCACCTTAAACTGAATAAATTGAAATATCAGATAGATACATCAGGTTAGAGGAAAGGATGTTGCGGTGGTCCGCATGTAGAAGAAATGGATAAGGAGGAGAAAAAACCGGGGAGGAATGCCTCGGCGGGGAAAAACTACCCGATTTCGGTTGGTAGGTTTGCCCGTCGTATTTTTTCCCGGAGGGTTTTGCGGTCAATCCCTAGAATCTTGGCGGCTCTAGTTTTGTTTCCTTTCACGCTGTTTAGCACATTCGCAATATGTTCCGCCTCAACCTCAGCTAAGGGCCGGTTGAAACCTTTGCGCCAGTTGATGTTGAATCGCATTTGTTCAGGCAGGTCCGTGACATCGATAAAATCACCGTCAGCCAGCACCACCAGACGCTGGACCAGGTTTTCAAGCTCCCGGACATTGCCCTGCCAACGATAATTTTTAAAAATCTGAAGAACCTTGTCTGAGAACCGGGGCGCCGGGCGATTCATATCTTTTGAAAGTTTTTCCATAAAGAGCTGAACCAGTAACAGAATATCCTCACCGCGTTCGTGCAGAGGCGGCAATGAAATTTCAACAACGTTCATCCGAAAATAAAGGTCCTCCCGGAAGAGGCCCTTTTGGACGAGACGGTTCAGATCCGTATTGGTTGCCGCTATGATTCGTGTGTCGATTTTTTGAACACGGCTGGAACCTACCATGAAAATTTCCTTGTTTTGAATAGCCCGCAGCAGTTTCCCTTGCATACTCAGGCTGGCATCCCCGATTTCATCTAGAAAGAGCGTCCCTCCATCGGCAATCTGGAAAAAGCCGGCCCGGGAGGCTTGCGCTCCGGTGAAGGCCCCTTTGACGTGGCCGAAAAGCTCGCTTTCAAGAAGACTGTCTGGAATCGCGGTACAGTTGACAGTCACAAAAGGTCCTGAACCAGTTTTACTGCTGTAATGGATGGCGCGTGCCACCAATTCCTTACCCGTGCCGCTTTCTCCTGAAATCAACACGTTGACTTTAGTGGCGGCGGCCTTTTCAATGAGTCGGTATACGTGCTGCATGCCCGGGGAATTGCCAATAATATTGTGGCTACTAGGCAGCGGCTTCGCTTCAACAGCACGGCGG
>Ga0255054_10001257_pt1 | contig 14930 bp, 16 predicted proteins | sample JV7_2_23_MG_FD_188634 | JGI IMG/M metagenome (GOLD analysis project Ga0255054, IMG submission 188634) | Seawater microbial communities from Jervis Inlet, British Columbia, Canada - JV7_2_23 | ecosystem: Environmental > Aquatic > Marine > Inlet | place: Canada: British Columbia | collected...
GATGGGCTGCAGCACAGCGCCTGCGGCCTGCAAGCGCGGCCCTCGACACTTGGCCAGGCGCCGCAGCGCGCTGCCGCGCGCGCAGCGAGCCGCAGGCGAGCGAAGGGCCTCGGCCGGCTAAGGATGAGCGACACCCAGCCCACGCCGCACCCCCCGGCCCCTTGCTAGGCTGCGCCCATGGCCCAAGAAGCGAAGTTCGAGCCGCGTTTCACCCTGGTGATCGTCTACTTCTTCGTGTCGTTCATGGTCTGGGGGCTGCTGCTGGCGGCGCCGGAGATGCTGGAGGCCTGGGGCGAGCTTCCCCCCAACGCCGACCCGGCCGAGGCGGGCCGAGAGGTCGTGCGCGACGCGCTGCGCGGACGCATGTTCACCGCGGGCCTGGCCGCGGTGGTCAGCATGGGTGCTTTGATCTGGCTCGACGTCCTGCCGGGCCTGCGCCGCAAGCCCGGAGACGAGAGTCGCGCCTCGAGCCGTTAGGCGCTGACCCGCGAGGCCACGTAGGTCTGCACGTCGTTCACCGTGCGAATCCCCTCGACGTCGTCGTCGGGGACCTCGATGTCGAACTCCTCCTCGAGCGCCATGACCAGCTCGACCACGTCGAGCGAATCCGCCCCAAGATCGTCCAGAATGCTGGCCTCGGGCGTGACCTCGTCGACCTCCACGCCCAGCTGGCCGACCACGATCGCACGCACACGATCCGTTAGCCCTGCGCTCATCTCACCCTCCCACTCCCGGTTCGTGTTCGACTCGGGGAATTATGACTCAGGGTCACTTTTCGGTCTACAGCGTCCCGGATCCGCCGTTGGCTGTCAAGCACCCGGCCCGGACTCCGGCTCCGGCGTCCGGACGGTCATGCCCCGCAGGAGCAGCTCCACGGCATCCTGGAAGATCCGGTCCAGACGGCTTCGCCGCAAGCGTCGCTGGGCCCCCAGGTGCTCGGTGCGGATCAAGCCGTTGGCCACGGTCCAGAAGATATTGGCCACCTCCCAGGGGTCGCAGGGGGCGAAGCTGCCGTGCTCCACGCCGTCCTGGATCGCGTCGGCCAGGATCCGCAAGCACTCGCTCCACAGTGAGGTGACCTGCTTGACCGCCTCGGGAGTCAGCTCGCCGATCACCTGCTGGTTCTCCATCGCCCAGAAGATCGCGAAGTACTCCTCGTTGGCCGTCCAGTGCTCGAAATAGAAGCGCGCGATGCGCCGGACCTGATCGACGGCGTCGTCGCCCTCGGCCCGCGCTTCGCGCATGCGCTCGGCGAAGATGTCGCCGCCATGGGCCAGCACGGCCACGTACAGGTCGGCCTTGCTGTCGAAGTAGCGGTAGAGGGTGCCCTTGGCGACGCCGGCGCCCTTGGCGATGTCGTCCAGGTTCGCCTCCACGAAGCCATCGCGGAAGAAGACGTCGTGCGCCGTCTCGAGGATGCGGCGGCGGTGGAAGGCCTTCTTGGCCTCGCGTCGGGAGACGTCGCTCATGATTGCTCGGCGCGGGCGTATTCGCGCGCGTCTTCGACGTAGCACAGAGCACGAGCGCGCTGCTCGGACACCTCGTCGGCGCTGAGCGTGCGACGCGGCCGCGCCGGGGCCCCCATCACCAGGGTTCGCGGCGGAACCACCAGGCCCGGCGGCACCACGGCGCCCGCGGCCACCAGCGCCTCCTCGCCGATCTCGGCGCCGTCCAGAACCACCGCGCCGATCCCCACCAGCGCGCCGTCGTGCACGGTGCAGCCGTGCACCGTGGCCCGGTGGCCCACGGTCACCTCGTCACCGATCCGTGCCGGAAAGAGATTCCGCGTCACGTGCACCACGCAGTGGTCCTGGAGATTGGTGCGCTGCCCCACGCGGATCGAGTGGATGTCACCGCGCACGACCGACCCGAACCACACGCTGGAGCCGGCCCCGATTTCCACGTCCCCGATCAGCGTCGCGCCGGGAGCGATCCAAGCCTCGGGATGGATGCGGGGAAGCCGCCCCCGGTGCACCAGCACGCGGGGGCCGTCTCGGCCTCCGACGGCACCTTCAGGCACCGACGTCGTCGCTGCCCTCATACTGGTAGGGAGCGAAGAGGTCCGTGGTCAGGTAGCGCTCGCCGAAGCTGGGAATGATCGCCACCACCAGCTTGCCCTCGTTCTCCGGGCGCTTCGCGTACTCCAGCGCCGCGGTCACGTTGGCGCCGGAGGAGATGCCGCAGAAGATGCCCTCTTCCTGGGTCAGGCGGCGCGCCATGTCGAAGGACTGCTCGTTGCTGACCTTGATGACGTCGTCCAGCAGGTCTGTGTCCAGCACGCCCGGAATGAATCCTGCGCCGATGCCCTGGATCTTGTGAGGCCCGGGGTCGCCGCCCGAAAGCACCGGGCTGCCTTCGGGCTCGACGGCGATGGCCTGGAAGGACGGCTTGCGCTCCTTGAGAACCTGGGCGACGCCGGTGATGGTGCCGCCGGTGCCAACGCCTGCGACCAGCGCGTCCACCTTGCCGTCGGTGTCGTTCCAGATCTCCTCGGCGGTGGTCTTGCGGTGGATCTCGGGGTTGGCCGGGTTCTCGAACTGCTGGGGCATGAAGGCGTTGGGGATCTTCCCTACCAGCTCGTCGGCCTTGGCCAGCGCGCCCTTCATTCCCTTGGGCCCCTCGGTCAGCACCAGTTTGGCGCCCAGAGTGCGGAGCACGCCGCGCCGCTCGGGGCTCATGGTCTCCGGCATGACCAGCACGCAGTCGTAGCCCTTCACCGCAGCCACGAAGGCCAGGGCGATTCCGGTGTTGCCGCTGGTGGGCTCCACGATGACGGTCTTGCCCGCCTGGATCTTTCCGTCGCGCTCGGCCGCCTCGAACATGGACAGGCCGATCCGGTCCTTCACGCTCGCCAGCGGGTTGTGGCTCTCGAGCTTGGCGACCACCTCGGCGCCGATCCCCCTCGTGACGCGGTTGAGCCGGACCAGCGGAGTGCCTCCGATCAGCTCGGTCATGTCATTGGCAATCTTCATGGCCGTTTTCCCCTCTCGCTCTCGCCCCTGTCAGGAGCCGGTCACTCTACCACGACCCGGACCGGCTCGGCTCCGGCCGCCACCAGCAAGGCGTCCACGAAGACCGTCGCGTAGGACCCGGACGGGAGCATGAAGCGAAGCCGCAGGGCTCCGTCCTCCGCTTCGACTTCCACCTCGCGGGGCTGCACGCGCAGCGGCCGCCGCGTCCCGTGCAGACGCACACCGGGAGGCGGCAGCAGCGGCGCGGGAATCCCCAGGCGAGCCATCGCCGCGCGTTCGCGCCGGGCCGGCTGGCCGGCGGGCTCGACCGAGACCTTGGTGCCGAAGATGGGCCCCGTGGGGCTGATCTCGAAGGCGTCCGCGCGCGGCTGCTCGCGGACGGACGTCTCCACCAGGAAGAGCCCGCCGCTGGCGTGGACCACCGCCACGTCACCGCGCTCGAGCCGCCCGGGAGGAATCGGGCGCTCGTCGAGAACCGCGTTGAAGACCTCGGCCTGCAGAGCGGACAGCCAGAAGCGCGCCGCACGCCGGTCCCGATCCATGCGGCCGCCGGCCAGCAGGGCTCGACCGCGCTCGGCGTTGTCGCCCTGCCGGCCGAAGCGTTGCACGCCGAAGCGGTTGGGAAGCCCCGCCCGCGACAGCGCTTCGCCGGCGGCGGGCGCGGCGGCGATGGTCTCCGGGGAGACTTCGCGCACGCGCAGGTCGAAGCGGTTACCCGCCAGGTGACCGGTGCGCAGCTTGTGCGGATGCCGGATCGCCTCGAGCACCCGGCACCCGGGAAGCTCCAGCTCCAGGGCCCGCTCCGGGTCCAGGCCCGGAGCCGAGAACCACTGGCGCGCCACGGCGTGGCGATCCTTGCGGCCCGCGTAGCCCACGTCGCGGGGCGCCGCCTGCGCCGCCCGGGCCAATGCGCGCGCCACACTCTCGCTGGTGACGTCGCGTTTCTCGATGAGCAGGAAGGTGTGCCCGCCCTCGCCCTTGGCCGGGTAGAGCGGGATCTCCTCCACGACGAAGTCCTCGGGAACCTGACGGAGTACGGGCATGGCAGCAGCCTAGAGAAATTGGTGCTGCGCCACCGGCGCGAAGCTGCGGCGGTGGATCGGCGACGGGCCCAGGCGCCCCAGAGCAGCCAGATGCTCGGGCGTGGGGTAGCCCTTGTGGCGGGCGAAGCCGTAGCCCGGGTGCACGGCATCGAGGCGTTGCATGCACGCATCGCGGTAGACCTTGGCCACGATGGAGGCCGCAGCGATCGAGCCGTCCAGCGCATCGCCGCCCACGATGGCGGTCTGGCGCGTACGCAAGCCGGGAATCGTGCGGGCGTCCACCAGCACGTGGTCCGGCTCCTCCCCCAGGCCGAGCACCGCCCGGCGCATGGCCTCGAGCCCCGCCTGGAAGATGTTGAGGCGGTCGATCTCGCCCTCGTCCACCTCGGCAATGCACAGCGCCAGAGCCTGCTCGTGCACGCGCCGGGCCAGCTCCTCGCGGCGCGCGCGGGACACACGCTTGGAGTCGTCGAGCCCCGGCAGGTCCACCGCGTCGGGAAGCACCACCGCCGCCGCCACCACCGGGCCCGCCAGCGGGCCCATGCCCACCTCGTCCACCCCCGCCACCAGGCGCACACCCTGCCGGCGCAGGCTGCCGCGCAGGGCGAACAGCGCCTCTACGCGAGACAGCTCGGCGAGCTCGCGCTCCCGCGCGCGGGCCAGCGTCTCGGCCAGGCGCCGGGCGCCAACTCGCGGGTCGTCGCGCAAGGCGTGCTCCAGACGCTGCCGCTGCGCGGCGTCGGGCGCCTCGCGCACTCGGACGCGCAGCTCCGCCAGCGACAGATCCTGCGGGTTCACGCGTCGCCGCCCTCGCCGTCGAGCCCGTCCACCCGCTTCTCCAGCCTGCGCAAACGCCGCAACGCGTCCGGCAGGCGCCACAGGGCCGCCATCGCCCGATGCCAGGTGCGCTCGGGTACGGCGGGCGTGCCGAAGACGCGCGCACCGGCCGGCACGCTGCGCGCCACGCTGGAGCGCGCGCCGACGAAGGCGCCCTCCCCCACTTCGAGATGCCCGACGGTGCCGGTGCGCGCCATCAGGATGGCTCGGCGTCCGATGCGCGTGCCGCCGCTCAGCCCGGACTGGGCCACGACGATCGCGTCTTCACCGATGTCGCAGTTGTGGGCCACCATGACCAGATTGTCGAGCTTGGCGCCGCGCCGGATGCGGGTCTCGCCCAGAGAGGCGCGATCTACGGTGCTGCCGGCGCCGATCTCCACATCGTCCTCGATCACCACGCGTCCCACCTGCGGGATCTTCTCCCACCCGCCGTCGTCGCCCGGCTCGAAGCCGAAGCCATCGCCGCCCAGCAGCACGCCCGGCTGCAAGGTCACCCGGTCGCCGAGCCGGGTGCCCTCGCGCAGCACGCAGCCGGCGTGGATCGCGCAGTCGGCACCGACCACCACGTCGGGGTAGAGCACGGCGCCCGGATGGATCGCGCTGCGCGGCCCCACGCTGCAGCCGGCGCCCACCACGGCGCGCGCGCCCACCGAGGCCTCGGGATGGACCCGGGCGTCCGGCGCCACGGCCGCGGCGGCATCGACGCCGGCCGGGGGATGCAGGGGCGGGTGGAGCAGCGCCACCGCGCGCGCGAAGTCTCGGCGCGGCCGCTCGCTGCGCAGGGCCGGCCGCCCGCCGGCATCCACGCCCGCCGGCAGCACCACGGCACCGGCCTTGCTGTCGGGCAGCCGCTCGGCCCAGCGAGCGGAGGTCACGAACGAGAGCTCGCCGGGACCGGCCGCATCCAGCGACGCGGCAGCCGTGATCTCCAGATCCCCGTCGCCCTCGGCGACCAGGCCCAGACGCTCGGCGAGCGCGGACAGGCGCATCCCGGCGTGACCTCCTACCGGTCGGTTAGCGCGCGAGCAGGACGGCGATCGGCGACGTGCGTACGACGGCGGCGGCGTTGCTGCCCAGGAAGTAGTCCGTGATGCGGTTGCGGCCGAAGGCGCCCATCACGATCAGCCCTGCGCCCGCCTCGCGGGCGGCGTCCACGCTCTTCACGTCGGGCCGGCCCAGGGTCGAGGAAGCCTCGCGCACCGGCACCGACAACGAGCCCAGCAGCCTCCGCACCTCGTCGAAGCGCGCCACGGCGCGGCCCTTGTCCTTCGAGTCCACGAAGACCACGATCGACTCGTTGAGCCGGCTGGCCATCTCGACGGCGGTCTTGGCCGCCAGGCGCGAGCCCGGCGAGCCGTCGAAGGCCAGCAGCAGCGGGCCCGAGAACTCGGCGCCCGGGGGCACGACTACCGACGACACGTTGGTCTTGCGCAGCACGCCTTGCACGGTCGAGCCGATCAGCCCGGTGCGGTGGGGCGCGTGCTCCCCGTCCCGCCCGATCACCAGCAGGTCCGAGCTCTGCGCCCGTTCCACGATGCGGTCGTCTGCGATGCCCTGCACGGTCTCGCAGCTGGCGTCCAGGCTCTCGCTGCGCGCCCGCTCGGAGAAGCGGCGCGCCAGCGCATCGGCGCGCGACTTGCGCCAGGCCTCGATTCCATCGGGTGCCGCCGGCGCGCCCAGCCCCTCGTCCGGCGACGGGCGCACGTAGCGATCCTCGACCACCGTGATGCCCGAAAGCCGAGCCGACAAGCGTCGGGCCAGCGAGATGCCGAAGCGCTCCGCAGCCCCTGCGGCCTCGGAACCGTCCGTCGCGACCAGTATGGTTTCGATCATGACCCGTCCTGCCTCTTGAGCGGTCGGCGCGGCACACTAGCCGCCACCGGATCGAGCGAAGGGTATGGGATTCCCCGGGGGAATGTCAATCAAAGGGAGCACCCCGAAAATGGAGCCCGCCCTCTTCCGCCGCTGGCCGGCCTTGCGTGGCCGGATCCACCACCACCCGCTGCTGGGCCCGCCGACGCCGGTAGAGCCCCTGGCGCTGAAGGGCGCGCCCGACGGAGCCCTCCTGGTCAAGCACGACGAGCGGTCGTGCCCGCTCTACGGAGGCAACAAGCCGCGCAAGCTGGAATTCGTGCTGGGTCACGCCCTGGCTCATCGCTGCCGCCGCCTGGTCACCACGGGAGGCATCGGAACCCACCACGGGCTGGCGACCACGATTTTGGGCCGTTCGGCGGGCCTGGAGACCACCCTGGTCCTGGTCGATCAGCCGCTCACCGACGGGGTGCGCCGCAGCCTGCTGCTGATGGAGGCCTGGGGCGCCGAGCTGATCTTCGGGCGGGACGTAAAGGGGACGGCGCTGCACGTCTCACGCGTGCTGGCCCGGGGCGCGGCACGCGGAGAGCGGCCCTACCTGGTGGCGACCGGAGGCTCCTCGACCCGGGGCAATTTCGGCTTCGTGTCGGCGGCGCTGGAGCTGGCCGAGCAGGTGGCCGAGGGCCGGCTCCCCGAGCCGGCCGAGATCTGGGTGGCGGTGGGCACCGGCGGCACCCTGGGCGGTCTAGCCGCCGGCGTGCGGTTGGCGGGCCTCTCGAGCCGGGTGGTGGGCGTGCTGGTCACGGACATCCTGCCGCCGTCCCGCCGCTCCCTGGCCCGGGCGGCGACCCGAGCGGCCGGGTCCCTGCGGCGCGTCGCCCGCGAGCTTCCGGCGGTGCGCGTGACTCCCGACGAGATCGAGCTGGTCACAGACCAGCTGGGGCCGGGCTACGGCGCACCCACCCCCGAGGCGCGGGAGGCGGTGGCCAGCGCCGAGGAGGCCGGACTGCGCCTCGAGACGACATACACGGGGAAGTGTTTCGCGGCCCTGCGCGCGCGGGCCGACGCCGGCCGGCTGGCAACGGGGCCGGTGCTCTTCTGGAACACCTACAACGCGGTGGACGTCGAGGCCTCGGCCCCGCGCCCCCTCGATCCGCAGCGCCTGCCGCCTCCCCTGCAGCGCCGGCTGGGGTAGGGTTCCCGCGACCCCCATGGAACGCCCTTCCCTACCCGGTTCATCGGCCTCATCGCTGCTCCAGGGCACCACACGCCGAGGCTTTCTGCGCTTGCTGGGAAGTGGGGCTGCGCTGGCCACGCTTTCCCGGCTGCCGGTCGTCCCGGCCACGGCGCGCGCCGCGACGCCTTCGGCCCGTTTCTTCGATGAGCCGCAAACCGAGATACTGACGCAGGTGGTGGAGCGCATGGTGGCCACGGGTGAGCCCGACACACCCCGCGTCCGCGACAGCGGTGCCATCGCCACCATCGACGCGCTGTGCGGGTCGATGGCTCCCGAGCTCACGGGGCCGCTCCCGGCGCTGCTGCGCCTCGTGGAATGGGGACCCGTGCTCTTCGAGCTGCGCTTCTCACGGTTCACGCGCCTGACTCCGGACGAGCAGGACGCGTCGCTGCGCGGCTGGATGCAGAGTCGCATCGGGCTGCGGCGCACCGCCTTCCTGGCCCTGCGCAACCTGGCCATGCTGGGCTGGTACGCCCAGGACGAGAGCTGGCCCGACGTGGGCTACGCCGGACCGCTGCTGCCTCGGAGCACCGCCCCGTGATCGCGAGCCTCCTCGAACTGGGCGGCGACCGGGTCGAGCACGCCGACGTCTGCGTGATCGGCTCGGGCGGCGGCGGCGCCGTTGCCGCCGCAGAGCTGGCCGCGGCGGGCCTGGACGTGGTGCTCCTCGAGCAGGGCCACCATTGGACCGCGAAGGACTTCACCCAGCGCGAGGACGAGATGCTGCCGCGCCTCTTCGAGGAGGCGGGAATGCGCGCCACCCGGGACGGGTCGGTGATGATTCTGCAGGGCCGGAACGTGGGCGGCTCCACCGTGCACAACCTCTGCTACGCGTTCCGCACCCCCGACCCGATCCTGCGCATGTGGCGTGAGGAACACGGCCTCACGTCCCTTACGCCCGAAGCCCTGGCGCCCTCGTTTGCACGCGTCGAGAAGCACCTGCGCGTGAAGCCGATCCGCGAGGACGAGGTCAACACGCTGAACCGGATCATCCGGAGCGGCGCCGAAACGCTCGGCTACTCGGGCTTCGTGACGAAGCACAACCGCGAGGGCTGCGTCCAGTCGGGCTACTGCATCCTGGGCTGCTCCTACGACGCCAAGCAGTCGATGCTGGTCACCTACGTGCCCCGGGCCTCGGCGGCGGGCGCGCGCATCTACGCCGACGCGCGCTGCGACCGGATCGAGGCCGAGGGCGGACGCGTGCACCGCGTTCTGGGAAGCGCGGTGGGGCCGGACGGTACGCCGCACGGCACCATCGAGGTCAGCGCCCGCGCCGTGGTGCTGGCGGCCGGAGCCGTCGCGTCGCCGGACCTGCTGCAGCGCAGCGGACTCGGAGGCGACCGCGTCGGGCAGGACCTGCACCTGCACCCCTCGGTAATGGCGGCGGGCTTCTTCGACGAGGAGCTCCACGCCTACCGGGGCATTCCCCAGAGCTATTACATCGACCAGTTCATCGATCTGGAGCGCAATCCGCACCGCGGCTACGTCCTCATGCCGATCGCGGGCTTTCCCGTACTGACGGCGACCCAGATGCCCGGCTTCGGGCGCGATCACTTCGCCGTGATGCGCGACTTCTCGCGCATGGCGGGGCTTCTGGTGCTGCTGCACGACCGCAGCGCCGGCCAGGTGCGGCCCGGCGACTCGCTGTCCCGCCCGCGCATCGACTACACGCTGTCGCCCGACGACCGCCAGCAGCTTGCCGAGGGCCTGGTCCACTGCGCCGAGGTGCTCTTCGCCGGCGGCGCGCGCCGGGTGGTGATTCCCTTCCAGCCCGAAGCCCTGGTGCTCCAGCGGGGCGACGACCCGACCGAGATCATCCGCCGCGGCGTACGCCAAGGTGAGATCACCATCGCCTCGACCCATCCCCAATCCACCTGTCGCATGGGCGCGACCGCCTCTCAGGGTGTGGTGAACCCCTTCGGCGAGGTATTCGACGTGCGCGGCCTCTTCGTCGCGGACATGAGCGTCTTCCCCACCTCGCTCGGGGCGCCGCCGCAGATCACCACCGCGGCCCTGGCCGATCGAACCGCCCATCACATCCTGGCGCGCTGGCCTGAGCTCTCCGCGTGAGCGGAGAGCGCCCGGAGCTGGAGACGGTCTCCGAGGAGACCGAAGGCGGCGTTACGCTCGGCGTCTGGGAGCTGGCCTGGCCGACGATGCTCTCGTTCGCCCTGCAGACCGCCGTCGGCTTCGTCGACTTCGTGATCGTCTCCTCCCTGGGCACGGAAGCGGTGGCCGCCGTCGGCGTCGCGCACCAGTTCTACTTCGCCATCTTCGCCCTGCTGGCCTCGGTGACCACGGGTACGGTCGCGCTGGTTGCGCGCTTCACCGGAGCCGGTGACGAGCGCGAAGCCGACCGGGTGCTGCGGCTTTCGGCGGCGTTGGCGGTCGTGGTGGGCGTCGCCATGATGGGCATGATCCCGTGGTGCGATTCCGTGGTCAGGCTGTTCGGCGTGTCCCCGGAGGTGGTGGAGCTGGGCGGCTCCTACCTGCGCATCCTGCTGCTCTTCAACGTGCCCTTCACTTTCGGCGTGGTGCTGGCCATGGGCGTGCGCGGCGCCGGCGACGTGCGCACGCCCCTGCTGATCGGCGTGGCCCTCAACGTGGTGAACGTGATCCTCAACTACGGCCTGGTCTACGGCCGGCTCGGCATGCCCGAGCTGGGCACCGACGGTTCCGCCCTGGGCACGGGCATCGCCATGACCCTGGGCGCACTGGCCTGGCTCGAGCTGTGGCGGCGCAACTGGCTGGCCATTCCCCGCCATGGCTGGCTGGACGGATTCACGGCCGATCGGGCGCGGCGCATCATCCGGATCGGCGTGCCGACGGCGCTGGAGCAGATCGCCTTCCAGGTGGGGCTGCTGCTCTTCCTGCGCGTGGTGGCCCGCTTCGGCACCGACCCGGTCTCCGCCTACCTGATCGGCGTGCGCATCCTGGCCTTCTCGTTCGTCCCGGGCATCGGCTACGCGCAGGCCGGGAGCACCCTGGTCGGCCAGCACCTGGGGGCCGGCGATCCCGACGGCGCGGCGCGATCCGGTTGGCGTGCCACCGGGGGCGCCGTGGTGGTGATGGGCAGCGTGGGACTGCTGATCATCGTGACCGCGCCCTGGATCGCGCAGATCTTCGGCGCCGCCGGGCAGAACACCGTCGACCTGACCGTGATCTTCATCTACATCCTCGGCGCGGTGCAGCCGCTGATGGCGATGGAGTTCGCACTCGGCGGATCGCTGCGCGGCGCCGGGGATACGCGCTTCCCGCTCTTCGTGATCCTGACGGGCCTGTTCGGCGTGCGCCTGGTCTCCGCCTACATCGTGGCGGGCGTCCTGGGCGGATCGGTGGTAGCGGTCTGGTGCTGCCTGCTCGCGGACTACGCCGTCAAGGCGACCATGCTCTCGCTGCGCTTCGCGTCCGGGGCCTGGAAGCAGGTCCGCGTCTAGGAGCCTGACCCTGGAGCGCACCTTGACGGACGTGCGTTCAGGAACGTCCCTGAATGCACCCCGCTAGGCGTCGCGGGTGACGAGGTCGGCGAAGTAACGCAGGAGGTCGGTCTCGGTGAGCATCCCCACCAGCTCCTCGCCCTGCACCACCGGCAGGCAGCCGATCTTGTTATCGGCCATGATCCGCGCCGCCTCTTCCACCGGGGTGTCGGAATCGACGACCACGGGAGGCGCGGACATCACCTGGGAGATGTCGATCGCCTCGAGGAAGGCACGGCGCTCCTGGCGGCGAGGATCCAGGCTCGAGAGCGAGGCGCGCAGCAGATCGCGCTCGGAGACCACGCCCACCAGACGGCCAGCGCGCACCACGGGCATGTGCCGCACGCCGCCCAGCGTCATGATATCCTCGACGGTCGAGAGCCGGTCGCCGACACTGATGGTGACGACCTTCTCCTCCATGACGTCGTGTACCAGGATCGGATCCATCCACCGGAGTCTACTCCAATGACGGACAGGAAAGGGAGCAAAGACAGCTCTCGTGAGAAGCGACGCGCACCGTCGAGCGCCAGCACGCAAGATGAACGCGCCGCGCTGCTTCCCGAGCTCTTCCGCCGCGCCTTCACCCTGGGGCTCTCGGGGATCTTCACCACGGAAGAGGCCTTCCGACGGGCCCTGGGGGACACTGTGCCTCGGGACTGGGTGGATTTCGCCGTCGGTCAGAGCGAGCGGACGCGCAGCGACTTCACCAGCAAGATGGCCGAGGAAATGGCGCGGGTGATCGAGAGCATGGACCTGGAGGCGATCCTGCGCAGCGTCCTGGCCGACCATCGCGTAGAGCTGAAGGCCGAGATCCAGTTCGTACCCCGGGAGAAGAAACAGAGCGGCCGCAAGAGCGGCAAGTCGCCCGCCGCTGCCAAGGTGGCGATCGTGCGCGGAGGAAGGGGCAAGTGAGCACACGCAACGGCTGGGGCGTCGTGGCCGGCGTCCTGCTTGCAGGCCTCGTCGCCTACACGGCCTTCGCATTCTACGGATTCGGGCCCTACCCCGCGGACTCACCGGTTCCCTGGTGGCAGCCCCGCGGCTTCCTGGTGGACTCGGTGCTGTTGGCCCCCTTCGGCGAGGATCCGGCGGGCCCCATCGCCGCCTACACCCTGCCGGCCCTGCTGCTGGCCGCCGGCGTCTGGCTCGCAACCGGGTCCGCATTGCTGCGCAGCGCGGCCGTGGCGTGCGTCCTGTGCACCGGACTGTTCCTCTTCTACGGGCTTCGCATGCCCGGGCCGATGATCTGGAACTTCTTCGGCTGGCGCGGCTCGGCGGTGATGATCTGCATGGCGAGCGTGATCGCGTGCGCCCTGGCGTCGCCGTGGCTGGCCGCCGCCTGGCTGCGCCGCGGCTGGGCCGTGCGGGCAGCGGTCTACGTGCCGCTCGCGCTGCTGGCCGTGCTGATGGCCACCAACGCGACGGGAACGAACCCGACGCTGCGTTTCAACATCTCGCCCTGGCCCGTGGTCACCGTCTTCGGCTTCGATCTGCTGGCGCCGCTGATCGTGGGCGTCCTGGCGTGTGTTGCACTGGGCCTGGCGGCCTGGCGGGTCCGAACCCGCGGTGTCGCGCTGTCCGTCCTCGGACTCGTCGCGGCCGTCACGCTGCCGATGGCGTGGGTCGCACTGCGCCTGCCGGGAGGCCTCTGGATCCTGGGAGCCGCGATCACCGCATCCGTGCTGGCCCTGGCCCTGTCCGCTCGAGCGGCCGGCAACCTCACCATGGGCGCGCGCAGCCTGGCCGGCTACGCCGCCACGGGTGCCATCCTGGTGGCGATCCCGCTCTTCGCCGGGCGCGCCTGGGCCAACCTCGACTACCGCGCGACGCGCCTCGGAAGCGCGCAGCGGGTCATCGACGCCCTGGCCGCGTACTACGAGCGGGAAGGCCTCTATCCGGAGGAGCTGGACGAGCTGATCGAGGTCGGCGACCTGCAGTCGATTCCGCAGCCGCGGATCGGCTTGCCCGGCCTCGGTGAGGCGGATTTCAGCTACCAGAACCTGGGCAGCGACTACCTGCTGGAGTTCGCCGCTCCCGGCTGGACCCAGTGCCACTACAGCCCGCCCTGGGACGAAGACCTGGAGGACGAGTACTCGTTCGACGAGGACGAGTGGGAGGTCGTCGCGCCGGCCGGCCCGATTTCCGACGAGCCCCAGCTGGGCGCCGCGATCGCCGGGCTTCCCGCAGCGGAAGAGGACGTGGAGATTCCGCTCCCGGGCGAGATGCCCCTGGGCGCAGCCATCGCGGGCCTGCCCGAGGCGGACGAGGACGTGACGCTCGATGGCCTGGGGGCCCGGGTCGCCGGCCTGGGCGAGGCGGAGGAGAGCTTCGAGATCCGCGACGCGCGCGTCGGCTTCGAGGCGGCGGGCCTCGGCGAGGCGGACGAAGTGGTGGAGCTCGACGACGACGACGGCCCCTTGCCCGGCGTCTGGTCGTGCCCCGCCAAGCCGCCCGAGCTCTGGTAATCGGTTAGCGTTTCCGGAGCATGTCCCCCCGCCGCCTTGGTCCCGGTGAGCGCCTCTACCGCGCGCGACGCATCGGAACGACCTTTGGACGCATCTACCTCAGCATCAAGGGCCACCAGTTCATTGCCCGGCGCCTGCGCCCGCCGGACATGCCCGAACGCTGGTCCGATCTCAACCGCCGCAGTGCCGAATCGATCTACGACGCCGCCGTCGAGCTGGGGGGGATGATTCTCAAGGGCTGCCAGTTCCTCGGAGCGCGCCCGGACGTCCTGCCCCCGGAGTACGTGCAGGTGCTGGCCCGGCTGCAGGACCGCGTCCCGCCCAAGCCGTTCCAAATCGTACGCCGCACCGTCGAGAAGGAGTACGGCCGGCCCTTGGAGGACGTGTTCGCCGAATTCGCAACGCGGCCCCTGGCCTCGGCTTCCCTGGCGCAGGTGCACGAGGCGCGCCTGCACGATGGACGGCGCGTCGCCGTCAAGGTCCAGTACCCGGAGATCGAGAGCCTGATAAGGAGCGATCTCTCCAACCTGCGCTCGCTGTTTCGGGCCGTGGGCTGGCTGGAGCGAGAGCTGGATCTGATGCCGCTGATCGACGAGCTGGCGACCCACGTACCCCAGGAGCTCGACTTCCAGCACGAAGCCCGCAACGCCGAGCGCATGGCCGACCTGCTCTCCCACCGCGACGACGTGGTGGTGCCCGAGATCGTCTGGGAGCACACCACACGCCGCGTGCTGTGCATGGAGTTCCTGGAAGGGATCAAGATCACCGACGTCGATGCGCTGCGCGCCGCGGGTGTGGACCCGGACCAGGTGGTCCGCATCCTGGTGGAAACCTGGTGCGAACAGATCCTGGTGCACGGACTCTTCCACGCGGACCCGCACCCCGGGAACCTGCTGGTGCAGCCGTCCGGCCCGCGCTTGTGCCTGCTGGACTGGGGGCTCTCCAAGGAGCTTCCGCCGAACTTCCGCCTGGGCATCCTGGCGTTCTCGGCCGCGTTGATCGGCGGGGACGCCGATGCGATGGTGGAGGCGTTCCTCGACCTGGGCTTCGAGACGCGCGACGGCAGCAGCGAGTCCCTGGTCGAAGTC
>Ga0255054_10001265_pt1 | contig 14883 bp, 15 predicted proteins | sample JV7_2_23_MG_FD_188634 | JGI IMG/M metagenome (GOLD analysis project Ga0255054, IMG submission 188634) | Seawater microbial communities from Jervis Inlet, British Columbia, Canada - JV7_2_23 | ecosystem: Environmental > Aquatic > Marine > Inlet | place: Canada: British Columbia | collected...
CGCAGGCACCATGATCTCCTTCGTTCTCGCCAACAAGCTGACGACCGCCGCCAACGCGGTATTTTTGCAGAGCACCGCGCCGCTTTACATCCTTGTCCTGGGCCCGCTCCTTCTGCACGAACCCATACGTCGTAGACAGTTCCTGTTCATGGTTGCCCTTATGGCCGGCATGTCCATGATCTTCGCCGGCGGTCAGTCGGCATTCGCAACCGCACCCGACCCGCTGCGAGGCAATTTGGTCGGCGTTGTGACCGGTATCTGCTGGGCCCTGACGGTCATCGGCCTGCGTTGGCTCGGACGCGACCGACCCGGCGAGGAATCTGGAACCGAGGCCGCGGCGGCGGTCGTAGGCGGCAATCTCATCGCCTGCCTGGTGACCATTCCTGTGGCCCTGCCGATCCTGACAGCAACAGCTGTGGATTGGGCGGCCGTGGGCTTCCTCGGGATCTTTCAGATTGCCCTCGCGTACGTGTTCCTGGTTCGCGGCGTGAGGCGGGTCGGTGCGCTGGAGGTGTCGTTGTTAGTCCTTCTCGAGCCCGTACTGAGCCCAGGATGGGCGTGGATAATCCACGGCGAGCGGCCTTCCGAGCTGGCACTCCTCGGCGGCGGCATCATCGTGGTCGCGACCGCTGTCTATACGTGGTTCAGTGAGAGGAACGGCGCCTGACAGCTATCCGGAGGGCCTTTCATCGTGGGCGACCGTGACGACGGTGTGAATCCCGCCGCGGAGGCAGTAGTCGAGCTCGACCTCCATCCAGGGCGGCGCGCAGCATCCAACCAGGTCCTCGAGCACCCGGTTGGCCGCGTGCTCCTGGTAGATGCCGACGTTGCGGAAGCTGGTGAGATAGTATTTGAAGGACTTGAGCTCGATGCAGCCATCGGACGGCAGGTAGCGCACCGTCAGGGTGCCGAAGTCCGGCAGCCCGGAAAAGGGACACACGCAGGTCCACTCGTCGGTGGATATTTCCACCAGGGCCTCGCGCCCCGGGTACTCGTAGGGAAAGGTCTCGAGTACCTCCGGGGTCAGTGCCTCGACCCCGTGGAACGGAAACTCTCTGCCCTCGGCTTCGACCATGTTCGGCCCTCCACAGGTCATCGTACCAACTCCTGATCGATTACACTCCAGGGAATACCGCTGCGAGGTCTGAAATGAGTTACGCCAAGAAATCCCGTGTCGAGCCCGGCGCCAAGGTCAATCTCAATAAGATCGACGCCGACTTCAAACCCAAGGGGCTGGATCGCGAAGAGGCCGAGGAGAGGTTTCGCGTGCTGACCAATGAGCTCCGCGACCTCCAGCACCTCATGTACGCGGAAAACCGTCGATCGCTGCTGGTTGTCCTCCAGGGGCGTGACGCCGCCGGCAAGGACGGAACCATCCGCCACGTCTTTGGACCCATGAACCCTCAGGGGACCCGGGTCACCAGCTTCAAGGTGCCATCAAAAGAGGAGCGGGCTCACGACTTCCTGTGGCGGTGCCACAGGGCCGCACCCAAAAGGGGCACGGTCGGCATCTTCAACCGTTCGCACTACGAGGACATTCTGGTGGTGAGGGTCCACGACCTGGTGCCGAAGAAAATCTGGTCGAGGCGCTTCGATCAAATCAACGCCTTCGAGCGCCTGCTCGCCGGCAATGGAACCGTGATCCTCAAGTTCTATCTCCACATCGATCGCGAGGAGCAGCTCGAACGATTCAAAAAGCGGATGGACAACCCGAAGAAGAACTGGAAGATCAGCGACGCCGACTACTCCGAGAGACCGCACTGGGACGCCTACACCGAGGCGTTCGAGGATGCGCTTTCAAAGTGCAGTACAGACATCGCGCCGTGGTTCATCATTCCGGCCAATCGCAAGTGGGCCCGCAACCTGATCATTGCTGACATCGTGGCCGAAACGATGAAAGACCTCGACATGCGCTTCCCGGAGCCCGAAGTGGATATGGAAGAGATTCGGAGCAAGTACCACGAGGCGGAAAAGTCCGGCTGATCCCAAGGCCATATCGATAGCGATTGCGATTGCGATAGCGATCCCGAGCCTGAAAAAAATCCACGGCGGTTCGCTATCGGTATCGCTATCGGGATCGCAATCGAACGTCAGCGCTTCAACTCTTGGCATTCAACTCGACAGAACCCATATTCTCCTATAGAGACACACGTCAGCAAAAGGGGATCATCATGCGTTGGACCTATGCGTGTCCGCATTGTCAGGCGATGCTCAACCCCGACGAGACGGTGGTGCTGATCGGGGAGTGCGGTCCCCATCGCATTCTCATCGGCTTCCACCCTGAACCCGGCACCTACCGGGCCTACTTTCCCCCGGAGTTCGAGCTCCAGGAGGGGTCGACGTGGGACTTCTCGTGTCCGGTATGCGATCGAAGTCTGGTCGCCGACGCCGCACCCGACCTCTGTGCCCTCGACGTGGCGACCCAGGGCGTTCGCCACCGCCTCTATTTCTCGCGCACCGCCGGCGAGCAGGCCACCTTCCTGATCACCGCCGAGGGGATCACGAGCCACGGAAAGGACTCCGAGCAGCACTCGCTGGAGATGCTGGAGCTGATCTAGGCACCCACCCACCAGGGTTCAGGGTTCAGGGTTCAAGGCACCCCGCGCCCTGCGCCTTGTGCCCTGCACCCCCTGTGCCCCGTGCTGCCCGTGCTGCCTGGGAGATAGGTAACACAATCGTCTAAGGACATAGGTAACACAGTTCGTCGTCGTCGGAGCTGTGTGTAGCTGTGGAAAACGGGGCGGGGCCCCGTTTTCCAAGGCCTGTGGGAAGGTCCGAAGGAGCTTTCCATAGGCCGTCAGATTCCACAGTTTCCCGCCCCGTGCTCACGTGATTAGCTCGAATTTCCGTTCGTCAAAGCGACCGAGCAGGATGTTGTAGAAGTAGATCGACCAGATCCCGTCATCGATTTCCTCCAGTCCGATTTCCTCTTTTGCGAGTGTTTCACTGAGGAACATACATCGGTTTTTGAATTTGATGATTCCAGTGCTCCAAACGCGGCGCCGTAGGAAGTGCTTCGGGTATTCCGGATCATGGATTCGCTTGGGATATGGGCGTGGGGATGGAATCCAGACCTCGGCAGGCCTTTTCTGTCCCAAGGCCTGGTGGGGACGCTCGTGGTTGAATTCGCTCCTAAAATCGTCAAAACATACTTGCTGGGCCGGCAGGTTCTCCGCTGGAGGGTATTGGGTTTCATCCTTCATGGTGCGATGCATTCGCTCGTGGCGACCGTTTTGATCCGGTCTCCCTGGTTGGATTCGCTCAAGCGGGATCCCGAGCTTCATCCACCAAACATTCAGCACTGACAGACCATGGATCGAATTTGCCCCCACAAAAGGAGTGCCATTGTCTGTGCGGATACCGCAAGGCAATCCGTACTCACGAAAAAGACGCTCGAATACAACTCGTACTCCTTTTCCCTTCGTTTCGAGCAACCCGTCGATCCCCAGGATGAATCGGCTGAACTCGTCCGCTACCGTCAGTGGATAACACCACACGCCGTCCAGCGTCTTGAACTCACCCTTGAAATCCGCGGTCCAGAGCTCATTCGGTGCGATGACTGACGTCTTGGATTTTCCTGGATGTGTGTGGCGCCGACGTCGACGGCGCTCTTTCACTAAACCCTCTTTCTTCAATATCGCTGCCACTGTGCTCCGTGCCGGTAGCTCGAGCTCGGGATGCTTCCGTCCTACAACGTCAAGCAGCTTCTCCGGCCCCCATCTCGGGTGTTTCAGGCGCACCTCGATGAGTAATGCCTGGATGTTCTCCGCTGTCTGGTTTGGGCTTCGGTGGGGCCTCCGGCTCCGGTCCTCCAAACCACCCGGCCCTTCCGCCTCAAATCGCTCCAACCACTTGTAGCCGGTCTTACGGCTAATCCCGAATCGCTCGCATTGCTCCTTCATCGCGTACATATCAGCCTCATGGGTCACCACAAATCGCATTCTCTCCTTCATAGGACACGTCTCCTTCCATGGCATGGCTCCCTCCTGTCAACGGAACCAGCCATCTTAGATGTGTTACCTATGTCCCTAGACTAATTTGTAACCCATGTCCCCGGGCAGCACCGCCTGTACCCTGCGCCCTGCGCCCTGAGCCCTGCTCTCCGTGTACGATAGTCACGGGGACGTCAAGCGACAACGAGTTGTTCTGCGCTCGATCGCCCTGGGCATGTCGGTCCTCGGGATGGGGACTGTCGGTTACATGGTAATTGAGGATCAGAGCGCCCTCAAAGCCTTCTACATGACCACCATTACGGTAACCACGGTCGGATTCCGAGAGGCCTTCCCTCTGTCACCGGCCGGCCAGGCGTTCACAATGCTGCTCGCCTTCGGTGGCGTCGGGGTCATCCTCCTCACCGCCTCCGAGTTCGCGCGCGCCATGCTCGACACCGACATCCGGCGCATGATCGGGATTCGAAGGGATCTGACCATGATCAAAAAGCTTTCCAACCACATCGTGGTCCTCGGCTACGGCCGCATGGGCCACGCCGTCGTCGAGGTGCTCCGTGCGCGAGGCGTCGCATTCGCCGTGGTCGACCTCGACCCGGAGCGCTGTCGCGGCCTCGAGGAGGAGCACCAGCCGGTGGTCCGCGGCGACGCCACCCAGGACGAGGTGCTCCGTGCGGTCGGCGTGGCCCGAGCCGGCACCCTGATCACCTGCCTCGCCGACGACGCCCACAACGTCTACGCGATTCTCCTCGCGCGGCAGCTCAACCCCGATATCACGGTGATCGCGCGCGCGGTCGAGGACGGCGCCGAGGAGCGCCTCCGTTTGGCCGGCGCCGACCGCGTGCTCAACCCCTACCGGGTCGGTGGCACCCGTCTTGCCATAACAGCCCTCAAACCCACCGTCACGGACTTCCTCGACGCCTCCCTGTCGGGATCCTCCATAGAGCTCGAGCTAGCCGAGGTGGTAGTCCACCCGTCGAGCGATCTGGCCGGCAAGACCCTCGCCGGCGCCGAGGTCCGTCAGCGGTTCGGGATCATCGTCGTGGCTCTGAAGCGCGGCGAAGAAAGCACCTTCAACCCGGGACCGAACGAACGGATCGAGGCCGGCGATGTGCTCGTAGCCCTCGGCCCGATTCAAGCCCTCGAGAGTATCGAGCAGGCGACGCAATAGCGACTACCGGCGGCATCCTAGGTCGTTGCCGCGGCAAGGCGACCAGGGTACGCGGCAACGGCAGCGCCGAGGATTCGCATTGCACGCTTGAGGGTATCGGCGTCGTACATGAACGCGACCCGGACCTCATCGACACCCAATCCGTCAGTAACGTAGAAACCCTCACCTGGAGCCAGGCACACGGTTTCGCCGTCGAGTGCGAAATCCCGGAGCAGGAAGGCCGCGTACTCCTCACAACTGTCAATCGGAAGCCGCGTCATGGTGTAGAACGAACCCTCGGACCGGTGCGGGCTCACTCCGTCGATGCCTGCAAGACCGTTGAACACGGCGTCTCGCCGCTTTTCGTACTCACCGCATAGGTTTTCAGAGTAGGCCCGGCCATGCTCCAGCATCGGCACGACCATGAGCTGTTCCGCGGTCGGAACCGACAGTCGCGCCTGGCAGAATCGCAGAGCGACATCGAGAATCTCTCGGTTGTGGGTCGCCATGCAGCCGATGCGAACGCCGCACGCGTTGAATCGCTTGGATACGCTGTCGACGACGATGACTCGCTGCGCGAGGTCTGAGAACTCAGAAAACGATCGAACCGTCCCGCCGTCAAAGACGAACTCTCGATAGACCTCGTCACAAATGACGAAGAGATCGTTCTCGATCGCCACCTGGGCCACCGCCTCCAGCTCTTCAGCCGTATAGACGGTCCCGGTCGGGTTCGACGGGTTGCACAGCAGTATCGCTTTGGTGTCTGGTGTGAGGCACGCCCTCAGGCGGTCAATCGATCCGAAATGGTAGCCGTCCTCCACCTTCAGGGTGATCGGAACCATGTTGACGTCGGCCTGGGCGGCAAAGCTCAGGTAGTTGGTGTAGCAGGGCTCGAAGACCAACACCTCCCCGTCGCCACCGGCGACGATCGAGAGAATGAAGGTGATCGCTTCGCTCGCACCCGAGGTGACGAGAATTTCGTCGGCCGCAAACCGGATGTCCCAGCTCGCGAAGAAGGCACTCCACGCCTCGCGGGCCTGCGGCAGACCCTCGCTCGGGGCGTAGGCGAGGGTTGCCAACGACAGTCCGTGCAGCTCGGCGATCATCTCAGGCGGCGTCGGCATGTCGGGCTGGCCGATGTTGAGGTAGATGACGTTGGTGCCACGAGCCTCAGCGGCACGGGCTAGCGGCGCCAGCTTGCGAATCGGCGACTCCTGCAGCTTGGATGACTTGGCTGAAAGTTTCGGCATGGGCACCTCCCGGCTGGCCCCGATCACCGCCGATTGTAGCCCAGTCGGTAACCTCCTCGCTCTCACACTGCATCGCCACATTCCGATCCCGATCCCGAACCCGATCCCGTTCCCGGAAACCCGTCAGCAACATCACCTGTGTCGAAGCTGCAACGCGCATCTCACTGGCGGCAGCATTAGAATGGACGCGATGTATTCATTCCGCCGGTGGAGAGAAAAATACGGCAGGATCACCGTCCGCTCACTGTGGGACCTCTTCATGGTGTGGGTGGTCATCATCAATCTCTGCCTCATTCTCTTTGACCTCACCTACCTGTGGCTCAGACCCGCCTATTTCACATATCTCCCGTTGATCACCAGAATCTGGGACCCGGTGCTCGGCATCGAGCCACACCCCCTGACAGAGGGACTCATCGAGGAAGCTTCGACTGCCCATCGTCTCGTCGAGCTCGACCCCTCTGCACCCGGGCTCGACGAACGGCTCGACAATCTACAGATGTTGACGACGAGGGTCTTTCTCGAAAACCCGTTCCTTCGTTCCGGCCAGACCAGCGACCTCGCGGCCATCTGGACCACCATGGCGCGAGAAACCGGCAAGGTCACCACCAGCTACAACAATCCCGATATCGTCGCCGAGGTCGCCCACGACTACTGGAGTGGTCCGCCCGAACTCGTGCGCCACCGCTTCAGTCTTTTCGATCGCCAGATCGAGCCCCGTTTGGCGGTCAACTACTTCCGCGGCTTTGATCTGGACGGACAGCTCATCGACCACTTCTGGAAGATCGACCTGCCCTTCCTGATCCTGTTCTGGATCGAGTTCATCGCCCGCTGGACACTCGCGATCCGCCGCCGTACCTACGCGCGCTGGTACTTCTACCCGATCTTCTATTGGTACGACCTGCTCAGCCTGATTCCGGTCACTGCATTACGACCACTCCGGCTGCTGCGCGTCGTTTCGATCTATATGCGGCTGCGCGAGTCCGACCTCTCCCGAGTCGGCAGGGATTTTCTCAGCCGCGGTGTCGCATACATCTCCAACATCATCACCGAAGAGGTTTCAGACCGGGTGGCGGTGCGGATTCTCGACGAGTACCGCGAGGAGATCGTCGACGGAACCCATGTGCGTATCGCCCGCGCCACCGTCGAACCTCGGCGCGCGGAGATCGAGCGGGTCCTGGTCAGCCAGATCCGGGCAATCCTCACCGACGAGGACACGATCGAGCGATTCCGGCAGCTCCTGCAGCTCAACCTCGCCAACGCGGTCGACGAGTCGGAGAGCCTGCGTTCATTGCCGCTGCCCCACGTCGTGGTCAAGCCGGTTGTCAGCACGGTCGGCGAAGTCATCCTCGACACCACCCTCGAGACGATCAGCACCACCCTCGACAGTATCGACGGCCAGGAGGCGGTGCAGGCCCTTGCGGACTCGATCCTCGAAGCCCTCTTCTACGGTCCGGCGCTCGCAGAGTTTGAGTCTCTGGCCAAAGACATCAGCCTCCAGGTCATCGACCACATGAAAGAGGTCGTGGCGGTCAAGAAATGGGCCCTGCCCGATGAGGACGGCAAGCGTCCAGCGATGCCGTGGGAGACCGACGACTCGGATTGAGCGCGTTTTTTCCCGTGCCCGTGCCCGTCTCCGTCTCCGTGCCCGAAAACCGGGATACTCGATGCTCGATGCTCGATGCTCGATGCCGCCGAACCGTTAATCATTCCGCCCATGGATACCTTGGCTGGCCGAGAAGTTTGAAATATTTTCCCGCAGATCAGGCAGATTGACGCAGATGATCCTCCCACCCGCCGTGTGGACTTTGTTGGGTGCGCGGGGGTTCGAGTATCGAGAATCGAGTATCGAGGATCGAAGACCCGAACGTCTCGCACGGAGATGGGCTGATCCGTCAGCTCTTCTTCGACGTCAGCCGATCCAACCGCAGCGTCCCATCGACGCCCATGAAATGGCGGCCGGCGAGGACGACAACCAGCATCGCGCCGAGGGCCACAGCTGCAGCGATCATGAACATCACGACTATTTGGTAGGCCACCGCCTGCATAGGCGGCGAGCCGGCGAGGATCTGGCCGGTCATCATTCCCGGGAGCGACACGATCCCGGCCGCGGCCATGGCGTTGACGATTGGGATCATCCCGGTGCGCACGGCATCCCTCAGTGGTGCAGCCAGCGCCTCGCGGCGGGTGGCGCCGAAGGCGATCCTCAGCTCGACCTCGGCCGAACGCACCTCGAGGTGGTCCATGAAGCGGTCGAGACAGAGAGAGATCCCGGTCAGGGAGTTGCCGAGGATCATGCCGAGTAGCGGGATCACGTATTGCGGCTCGTACCAGGGCTCGACGCCGACCACCACCTGGGTCACCATTCCGCCCACCACCAGACAGGTGGCGGCCATGGTGAGCCATGCATCAACGAGGATGCCGCGGTAGTGACGCGAGGCCCGACTCACCGCCTCGCGGGCTGCAAACGCGGTCATCAGGAGCAACAGGCCAACCACGAGCACCGGGTTGCGGAGAGCAAAGATCTGTTCGAGCACGAGGCCGAGGAGACCGAGCTGGATCACCGTCCTCAGCGCCGCCACCCCGAGACGACGCTCGACGCCGAGCCGGAGTGCCATCGACACCGCGCCCGCCGCGAGGATCAGTACCGTGGCGAGGGCCAGCTGCAATGGTCCGAGCTCGATGAAGTCGCTCATGCGGCTCCTCTCAGATGACCATCCGCGAGTCGGAGACGGCGGTCGGCGCGCGCGCTCATCTTGGGACCGTGGAGGACGCACACGAGTAATCGTCCGGGCCGGCGGCCAAAATGCAACAGCAGGTCGAAGCAGACGGAAGCGATGTCCGGATCGAGTCCCGCGAGCGGCTCATCCGCGACCAGTACCGTCGGATTCCACAACAGACCCCGGATCAACGCCAACCGGTGGCGCTCTCCGCCGGACAGGGTTCGCACCCCACGATCAAAGGGGAGCTGTTCGAGACCGACCTGCGTCATCAGCGCTGCGGCACGAACTTCGTCGAACGGCTTCTCGCGGCCGGCCCGCTGGATAAACGGAAATTCGAGGTTTTCACGAACCGTGCCGGCAATCATCGGTGCGTCCTGCGCCACCAGGCTGACGTGTGATCGCCACTCCGGCAGTTCGCCACCGCTGTAGCTCTCCCCATCCAGTTGGCGCGCCGCATCTGGCGAATACGCCAGTGCTGTGACGTGGCGAAGGAGGGTGCTCTTGCCACCCCCAGACGGCCCATCCACGGCGACAAACTGCCCGTCGGCCAATGACAGCGACACACCGTCGAAGAGAACCCTGCCCTCGCCGTCGCTGGCGGAGAACGGACCGCATTCGAGGAAGGCTGCCATGGGGTGAGTGTATCGCCTTTCCGATCCCGTTCCCGATCCCGATCCCGCTCCCGACCTTTCGGTCGAACCAACCCCTTGAGTATTCCCGGATCGGACACGGACGCGGCTCGGTCGCGGACGCGGGTTGCATCGGGATAAATGCAGCGTAAAATCAAATTATGACCGACACACCCGTCAGGCGCGTCCTTCATTGCGACATGGACTGCTTTTTCGCCGCGGTCCACACCCGGGATGACCCCAGCCTTGAAGGAAAACCCGTCGTCGTTGGGGGCGACCCGTCGGGTCGAGGAGTGGTGGCGGCCGCAAACTACGAGGCACGAAAGTATGGGATCCATTCGGCGATGCCGGCGGCGCAGGCGCGGCGGCAATGTCCGGACACGATCTTTCTTCGACCGGACTTCAAACGCTACCGGGAGGAGTCGCAGCAGATATTCGCCATCTACGGTGAATACACCCCGATAGTGCAACCCCTGTCGCTGGACGAGGCCTTTCTCGAGGTGAGCGAGCACCTCGGCGAGTTCGGCAGCGCGACCGCCGTCGCCGAGGACATCCGCCGCAGGGTGCGCGAGGAGAGACGTCTCACGGTCAGCGTCGGTGTTGCACCCAACAAACTGGTGGCCAAGATCGCGTCCGATTTCCGCAAGCCTGACGGGTTGACGGTCGTGCGGCCACACGAGGTGGAGGCGTTCCTCGGTCCGCTGCCGGTGCGTCGGCTCTACGGTATCGGACCGGCCGCCGAAAGATCGTTGCACGAAATGGGAATCACGACCGTGGAGGAGCTGCGAAAGCTCTCCATCGACCGGCTGATGGCCAGGTTCGGCCAATGGGGGCGGGTGCTGTGGGAGCGCGTGCGCGGGATCGACGATCGGCCGGTTCACACTCACCGCGAACGCAAGAGCCTGAGCACCGAACGCACGTTTGCCGAAAACGTCAAGGACCTCGAGGAGATCGACCGCATCCTCGACACCATGGCTGCGGAGGTCTCCCGGGGCCTCGAGAAACGTCGGCTTGCAGCTTCGACGATCACGGTCAAGGTTCGCTACCCCGACTTCACGACCCCGACCCGCTCCCACACCCTGCCGGTTCCGACCTCGGATGCCGCCACCATCGCCGCTACCGCACGCGACCTGGTGCGCCGCACCGATGCCGCACAACGCTCTGTCCGCCTGCTTGGCGTCGGCGCCAGCAACCTCGTTCCGGGTGAGTTGGGGCAGCTCGAGCTCTTTGACGACTGACCGGCGTTTCATCGATGCTGGATGCTGGATGCTCGATGCTCGATACTCGAGCCACGCACCCATAAGAAACCCGCAGATCACGCAGATTGACGCAGATACATCACAAAACGACCCGGTCCTTATCTGCGTTATCTGCGTCATCTGCGGGCAAACTACTGACGGCCTGCGGCCGTCGTGACGCACCGTCGTCAGCGAGTGGCCGATTGGCCGGCCTACCTCCACCCTTCCTTTCCGGCCTCGGCAACCGATCGCTTCCGCCGGCGGGTTCGGGTGGGCGGGTGTATCGAGTATCCAGGATCGAGAATCGAGTATCGGGTGGACGGGGGCGCGGTTCTGGCACACTAGACACCACAAATGACAAAACCATCGAACCCCGGAACCAGCCGCCTCGTGCTCGGTCTCGTGACCGGGTTGGCCGGGTTGTGGACGGCGGGTGTGGTCCTCGCTCCGTGGTTGGCGGCTCACGACTCCGTCCTCGGCGGGTGGCTGCGACTGCTCTACCGTCCCGGCTGCCACCAGATCAGCAACCGCTGCCTCGACCTCGGTTTCGGTCCGATGGCGGTCTGCGCGCGCTGCGCCGGGCTCTACCTCGGGGGGACCCTCGCCCTAATGTGGACCACGGTCCGCAACCACCCCTGCCGACCGCGCCCCGTCTGGCTGGCGGTAGTCGCCGCACCGACGATCCTCGACTTCGCCGCAGGCCAGGTCGGCCTCCCGATCCTGGGGAACTGGGCCCGTTTCGCTGTCGCCCTTCCGTTAGGTCTGTTGGCGGGCCTCTACCTCGGCGACGCGTTGATCGAGATCGTTCGGCTCAACTCCGCAAAAGAAAAACAGGAATATCACGGTGAGGATTCGGTAGGATAGAGCGACCATCAAGGAGGAGAATATGAATCAGGCACCTTCGATGCTCAAACCCGCTCTGATTTCGGGCGTCGCCTTTGGAGTCGCGGGCTCCATCCCTGTCGTCAACTGGATCAACTGCGCCTGCTGCGCCCTCATCATTGGTTGCGGGTTTTTCGCAGCCTTTCTGTACTCGAAGGACAGCCGCGCCGCCGGCTTTGCCTTCCGGCCCGGCAATGGCGCAACGGTCGGGCTGGTCGCCGGTCTGATCTACGGAGTCATATCCGGCATTCTCGGGGGCATCATCAGCTCCGCCGTCGGCATGGGAGACTGGCAAGAAGTCATCGACCAGATCCAGATGAGTGGCGCGGACATCGACCCGGAGGTCCTTGAGGGAATAACCCACTTCATGGAGAGCTCCGGCGGGTTGATGATGATCTTGATCGGTCTATTTTTCGCTCTCGTCCTGGGAGCGATCTTCGGCACCATCGGCGGCCTCATCGGCGGCTCGGTCTTCAAGGTGGAGCCACAGCCTCCGGTGCACGAGCAGGCTCCGCCACCACCACCACCGGTCGGCTGATCGAGTTCCTGAGCGACGGATAGCGACATTACGGAGGTCAAGATGGAAGCAACCTCGTCCACCCCGCCCCCACCCACGGCGCCGACAGCGGCCGCCCCGATTCCCTGGGAGGACCCGGCGCGTACAAGCACAGTCGAACGATTTGTCGAAACAGTCAAGCTGCTCGCCACCCGACCGGGCGAGGCCTTTGCAGGCATGCCAACCACGGGTGGCATTGGTTCGCCGCTGCTCTATGCGATCGTCGTCGGATGGATCGGGATCGCCATCGCCGTCGTCTGGAATATGCTTTTCCAGGGCATGTGGATCCCGTTCATGGGTGGCGGAGAAGAAGCGGCCATTATGGCGGGTTTCACCGCCGCCTGGGCAGTCGGCCTGATCATCCTCGCCCCGGTTTTCGTCATCATCGGCGTCTTCATCAGTGCGGCGGTCCTGCACTTGATGCTTATGATCGTCGGCGGCGCCAACAACGGGTTCGAGGCGACGGTTCGTGTCGTCTGCTACGCCCAGACCGCCCAGCTCGCCTCGATCATCCCCATCTGCGGGGGTCTGGTCTCTTTGGTCTGGGCCATTATTCTCTACGTCTTTGGTCTCGCCGCCGCCCACCGCACGACCCAGGGCAAGGCAGCGCTGGCCGTGGCGCTGCCGGTGGTCCTGTGCTGCGCGTTCATGGCGGCGTTGATGTTCATGGGTGTCCTGGCCGGAGTCGCTGCCTCCCGGTGACAACCCGCCCAGCAACGAAGGAGGAGCGCCAGCTGGCGCTCCTGTGGTTGGCGGCAGCGGCCTCGGCTCTCGCCCTGAGGCCTCTGTGGCTGGCGATGACCCCCCTCCTCCGGCCGTGCGTTTTCCGCTCCCTCACCGGATTCCCGTGCCCGACCTGCGGCACGACGCGGGCGGCGACGGCTATCCTTGACGGGAATCTCATCGCAGCCTTCACCGCCAACCCAATCGCCGCAGCGGCGGGTCTCCTTTTTGTGGTTGGCGCGCCAGTGGCGACGCTGTGGGCCGTCGCCCAATGGCCGGTGCCGGTGCTGCCGACCCCCCTCCCCATGTGGGTGCGCATCGGAGCGGTCGTGCTCATCGCCGCCAACTGGCTCTATGTGATCACTACCCTCTGACGAGAGTTCTCGGCCGCCCCAAAAACTCTTTTGATATTGAGATTACGTTTCTATTAGTTTCAATTTCACAGTTGAATAATCTTGACAATGTAGGAAATCGAGCTTATTCTTTCTAGACGATATATGAATATGGTCATTCGGTAATGATTATTTCTATTTGTGAAAAAATGTACAAGGGGGTCGAGATGAGCCGTTCTCAATTGATTGTAGCGACCGTGCTGATCGGAGTGCTCGCTCTGAGCCTGGCCAACATGGCCACCGCAGCCAAGAAGCCGAAGGGCGTCGATCTTTATAAGGAGTACTGCAAGCCGTGCCATGAGGCTGACTCCGACAACGGCGAGTACACGCCGATGACCCTGATCCAGGACCAGTGGGATCGCTTCTTCGACGAGAAGTACGTCAACACCCACTCCGGAGTGCTGGACCCCAACCACGACAACAAGCCGGTCACCGAGGTCATCAGTGAAGACGATCTCGAGCTGATCAAGAAGTTCGCAGTCGATCATGCGGCTGACTCCGAACGGCCCATGACCTGCGGCTAGTTCGAATCTTACGGAAGGAGAGAACGATGATACGCAAAACGCTTGCAGTGTTTGGCATCACCCTGCTCTGCCTGACCACCGTTGCATTCACCGAGGACATGGAGGCCACCCAGGAGCAGATCAACGACCTCAAGGAAGAGGTCAAGGATCTCGAGAAGCGGGTCATGAAGAACGAGCGCAAGACCGCGCTCGATCGCATCAACTTCTCAGGCGACTTCCGCTTCGAGCTCAACTCGATCAGCTCGACCTATGACGACTACTTCAACGGCATGATGCTCCAGCGCGGGCTGGTCGACACCCTCTTCTTTTTCGGCGCCAACGGCCAGCCGCCGCAGTCGCCCGAAGAACTACAGGGCTACATCGCCCAGAACTACGCCAGCTACCTCTACTACCTCGACAACGTAGTCACCTTCGACTGGCTCAAGCAGGTAATAGGGTCATTCCCGCCCGAGGTGCAAGAGGGCCTCATGCAGCAGCTCCTCCCCCACACCTTCACCGAGGGCTACGACTACTCGAACGACATCCTCTACACCAACCGCCTGCGTCTGCAGATGAACGCCAAGGTGTCGGACAGCGTCGACTTCGCCGGCCGCCTTTCCATGTACAAGGCGTGGGGCGACTCGACCGGCGTTCAGACCTTCAACGGCTTCCCGACCTCGATCAACATCGACGGCACCACCGCGTCGGTTCCCAACTCGGACATCCTGCGGGTCGAGCGCGCCTACTTCACCTGGCATTCGCCGAAGTTCTACCTGTCCATCGGCCGGCGCCCCTCCACCGGCGGTGCACCGCTCAACTTCCGCAACGATGAGCCCCGAGGTGGTTCTCCGCTTGGGTCGGTGGTGAACTTCCAGTTCGACGGTGCCACCTTC
>Ga0255054_10001267_pt1 | contig 14874 bp, 9 predicted proteins | sample JV7_2_23_MG_FD_188634 | JGI IMG/M metagenome (GOLD analysis project Ga0255054, IMG submission 188634) | Seawater microbial communities from Jervis Inlet, British Columbia, Canada - JV7_2_23 | ecosystem: Environmental > Aquatic > Marine > Inlet | place: Canada: British Columbia | collected...
ACCGCGGAGTACCTGGAGTCGCTCTACACCCAGACGCTGGCCGCCATGAACGAGGGGGCGACGATCTACGAAATCCTCGAGCACGTCCAGCCCCCCGCCGAGCTGGCAGCGAAGCCCTACCTGAAGCCGGTGTACGACGAGCCGGACTTCATCGTGCGCAACGTCTATCGCTGCCTCGGAGGCTGGTACAGCGGAGTGCCGAGCGAGCTCAAGCCCGCACCGCGCGGGCGCCAGGCGCGGGAGCTCGCCACACTGGCAGGAGGCGTGAGACGGCTTCTCGCCCGGGCGCAGGAGTGCGTCGAAGACGGCCATCTCGCCATGGCCTGCCACCTGGTCGACTGGGCCGCCGACGCCGAGCCCGAGAGCAAAGAGGTGCACAAGCTGCGCGCAGAGGTATACGGGCGACGGGTAGCCGCGGAACCGTCCACCATGTCGAGGGGGATCTTCGCCGCAGCAGCTCGGGATTCGAACCAGCGGAGCGGGACGACGTAATACGAATCCCGCGCCACGGGTCCTTGCGCGGGCTCAAGCGGCGGGGAAATCCTCCGCGACCTCGCGCATCGCCTCCGACACGATGCCGACGATCTCGTCGACGTCCGAGCGGGTGGTGCAGAGCGGCGGAGCCAGCGCGACGTTCTCCCACAGGGCGCGGGCGATCAGACCCTTCTCCCAGCAGCGGGTCGAGACGGCGGACGTGAAGACCATGGGACTTCCGCCGACCGGATCGACCGTCCCCGGGGCGGTGCACTCCACAGCAGCGAGCATGCCGATGCCGCGAATCTCCGCAACGAGCGGATGGTCGGCCAGGGCCTGGCGCAGGCTCTCGAGCAGGTAGGCCCCGACCTCCCGGCTGTTCTCCACCAGTCCCTCGCGCTCGATGATCTCCAGGTTCGCCAGGGCGGCCGCACAGCAGGACGGGTGGTTGTTGTAGGTGAGCCCGCCCATGAACGGGAGGCCCTTCGGCGACTCGTCCCGGATCGTCTCGTAGACCCCGCGCCGAAGTGCGACACCCCCCAGCGGGAGGTAGCCGCTGGTGATCCCCTTTGCGAAGGAGACCAGGTCCGGGTGGATGTTCCAGTGCTCCATCCCGAACCAGCGTCCGGTGCGTCCGAAGCCGGTGATCACCTCGTCCAGGATCAGCAGCAGGCCGTGGCGATCGCAGATCTCCCGCAGGTGGCCGAAGTACTCCGGGGGAGGCACCAGGATCCCGCCGGTTCCCTGGACGGGCTCGGCGATCACGGCGGCGACGGTCTCGGCTCCTTCCCTCTGGATCACCTCCTCGACGTCGTCCGCGCACAGGAACTCACAGTCCGGGAGGTCCTTCTTGAACTCGCAGCGGAAGCAATAGGGCATCGAGGTCGGCACGAAGCTCGGCTCGGGTTCATAGAAGGCGTGATAGGCCGGAATCGTCGTGGCGCTTCCGGCGGCTCGGGTGATGCCGTGATAGGACCAGCGACGCGACAGCACCTTCTTGCGCGCGTGATCGCCGCGCACGGCGTGATAGAGGCGGGCGATCCGGAAGTTGGTCTCGTTGGCGTCGGAGCCACCGGAGGTGAATAGAAAGTGATCGAGCTCGCGATCGGCGGGGAACAGCGCGGCGAGCCGCTCTCCGAGCCGGATGGCGGGCTCGTTGGAGAAGTCCCAGAAAGACGGGTAATAGGGCATCCGGCGCATCTGGTCAGCGACCGCGTCGGCGATCTCGGTTCGCCCGTGCCCGACGTTGATGTTGAAGAGGCCGGAGAACCCGTCGATGACGCTGCCTCCTTCGGCCGTCTCGAGGCGGATTCCCTTTCCGCCCACGATGACGCGAGGCCCCTTCACCTCGTGGACGCGGAACTCCGTGATGGGATGGATCAGGTGGGCGCGATCGAGCTGCTCCAGCGTGGAATCGGGAGCGGTAGCCATGGAATCTCCTCCTTCTGCTCCGAAGGATTCCATGATACCCGCGGGCGAAAGAGAACGCACCGCTCGGCTCTTGCCTTCCTCACGAACTCCCGGCTCGCGCGCGACCCCGAGCCGGCGCAGAGAATGCCCGTCGCGAGAAGCTGAGGCGCCCCCGTCGGTTCGCCGACGGGGGCGCCTCGCGCGATGCGGATCAGGAGCCGCGTACGATCGTGCAGAACTCGCCCATCACGACCATCCAGGTCGAATGGTGGTCCACGCTGTCGATCCGCGTGATCCCGCCGGCCGCAGCCGCCGCCTTGATGCTGGCATCCCCCATTGAGACCATCCCCACGTAGGACTTTGCACAGGCCCGGCCTTCTCTCATGCCGACCTTGTCACCGGCATCGATGGGTCCATGGACGTCCATCCAGATGGCCCCGGGAGCAGGACTGTAAACGGTGGCACAGCCCATCGCCGTGAGCCCGAAGAGAACCAACGCAACCGCCAGCAGTGAGTTCCGAAATTCCCTCATGACATTCCTCCCTCTCGTAGAGCGTTCGCGGGTCCAGTCGAAAGGACCCGTCATGAGTGCAGTCTAGCTGCGAAACCGGTCCCTTTGCGATCGATTTCCGCCTTTGGTGAGCCACACCCGAGGAAAAGGGTGAGCTTCATCAGTCCGACAGGACGTTCCCTTGGGAATCAAGATCTTGAGAGAAATGCGGGCTAGGTTTTGTCCATGATCACCTTGCACCAGTTCCAGGTCTCCCCCTTCTGCGACAAGATCCGCCGCATCCTGCACTGGAAGGGACTCGACTATCGAATTCAGGAGGTGCCTCTGGCCCGCGCCCCTGCGATCCGAAGGATCAACCCGATCGGGAAGCTTCCCTGCCTCGAGCACGACGGGACCTTCGTCGCCGACTCCACCGACATCGCCCACTACCTGGAAGAGAAATTCCCGGAGCCGCCCATCCTGCCCAGGGATCCGGCCGAGCGCGCGCTTTGCCACGTTCTGGACGACTGGGCGGACGAGAGCCTCTACTTCTACGAGATGCGGCTGCGCTTCACCCTGCCCCACAACGCGAGAAGGTGGATTCCCGAGCTGGTCCACGCAGATTCGGGCATTCTGAAAGCGCTCGCGCCTCACGTCATCCCGGGCATGCTGCGGCGGCTCACCCGGAAGCAGGGCGTGGGACGCAAGTCAGTGCAGCAGGTCCTCGAAGACGTGCGGCGCCACGTGGATGCATTGGCGGACCTGATCGGCGATCGGGAGTGGCTGGTCGGCGAAGCCCTCTCCCTGGCCGATCTGAGCGTTTTCGCGCAGATCCGCTGCATTCGCGGCGCCGAGGAAGGTGCCCGCATCATCGAGGGCCGTCCCCCGGTGGTGGCCTGGATGGAACGGGTCGACGCGGCCACCTCGAAGCCCGGATGAACCTCTGCCGCTGCGCTCCGGCTGCGCCTCTAGATCAGAAGCTGTACTTGGCGTGGAGATAGACTTCGGTGAACTCGGCCTCCCACTCGTAGAGATCCAGCACGGCGCCGGCATCGCCTCGAGGGCCTCGCGCTTGGTCGCTTCCTGCTCCGGCGTCAGATGGATCGAGCGATGGTAGGCCATGAGCTTCTCGGCCTCGGCGCGCGATCCTTCAAAGGTGAGGGTCCCCGGTTCGGGTGTCTTCCCATCGCTGGCAGAAACCTGACCGAACGCAACGGTCCCGCCCAGCGGAAGAACGAGCAACAGCCCGAGAACGGAATACGATATGAAACGCATCTCGATTCGACCTCCTTTCGATATTCTCGATCCGGAACGGATCCTAATCGGAACCGCCGACCTTCTGCCCGCAGCTGTGCATCTTCGGGCCGAGATACGGATTCGCCACCTCCGTTCCTTCCTGCACCCAGCCGGCCTTCTCCATGGAGCAGTACATCACGCTCTTGCCTTTGGGCTTGGCCATCGTGACCCACATGGATAACGGCTTGGAGAGGTCCTTGAAGCCCTCGCGCATCGATCCGATTTCCTTCGCCTCATGCAGCCTTCCGCAAGCCGCGAGGATGTCCGCGGGAATGTTCTTGTAGTGCTCGGCGTGATCCCCGCCGGCCATCTCCGGGTCGAGTTTCTTGGCCAGACCCTCGATCGCGTGGACGGCGCCTTCGACCCCATCGGTCTCGCCCGCCGCCAGCGCCGTCTGGATATGGAGATATTCGGTCAGGATCGGCTCCATCGCGCGATCGAACTCCGAGGTGTTCATTGCGCTCGCGCCGAGCAGAAGCGCACCCGCCAGCAGGATGCCGACAATCACCGTTCTGGTTCCCATGTTCTTCACTCCCTTCTTGTGTGCGACGACTCGTCTGCGTCGCGTGCTCATTCCTTCTTCTGGGCGCCTGCATCGGAGTCCGCCGCCTTGGCGAGTGCGAACTGCTCTCGGAGCGAGAACCGCTTCCAGAGCAGGTAGATCGCCGGCAGCACGATGAGGGTGAGCAGCGTCGAAGAGACCAGCCCTCCCACCATGGGGGCGGCGATCCGCTTCATCACCCGCGTCCCGGTCTCGGTGCCAAACATGATGGGGAGAAGACCGATCATCGTGGTGCCGGTCGTCATCAGGATGGGGCGGACGCGCTCAGCGGATCCGGCCATGATGGCAGTCTTGAGCTCGGCGATCCCGCTCATCCGGCCCTCGCTCCTGAAGCGCTCGTGGGCTCCGTTGAGGTAGACGAGCATCACCACCCCCGTCTCGGCCGCGAGACCCAGCAGCGCGATGAAGCCCACGCCCACCGCGACCGACAGGTTGAAGTCGGAGACGTACAGCAGCCAGAGCCCCCCGATCGGCGCGAAGAGGATCGTCCCAACCATGACGATCAGCGTCTCCGCCGCGCGCCGGAAGTGCGCGTACAGCAGGAGCATGATTACCGCGAGCGTGAGCGGGACCACCACCATCAGCCTCCGGTTCGCCCGCTCCATGTACTCGTACTGGCCCGACCAGACCACGGAGACACCCGCAGGGAGCCTCACCTCCTGCTCGACCGCGCGTCGCGCGCGCCGCACGTAGCCGCCGATGTCGCTGGTGGTGAGATCCACGTAGATCCAGGCGGTTCGGCGCGCGTTCTCACTCTTGATCGAGGGCGGGCCCTTCTCGACCCCGATCTCCGCAACCTGCGCGAGCGGCACGGTGTGACCCATGGGGGTCGGTACCGCGACGGCGCGAAGCGTGGCGAGATCGTTGCGCAGCTCGCGGGGAAAGCGCACGTTGATCGGATAGCGCTCCAGACCCTCGACGGTCTCGCTGACGTTCATTCCACCGATCGCCGACTGCACCACCGCCTGGATGTCGGCCACGTTGAGCCCGTAGCGGGCCGCGTCCGCCCGCCGGACCCGGATGTTGATGTAGTTGCCGCCGACCACCCGCTCGGAGTAGACCGACGCCGTGCCGGGAAGCGTGCTCAGCACGCCCTCGATCTCCACACCGACCTTCGAGAGTGTCTCCAGGTCGTCGCCCAGCAGCTTCACGCCCACCGGCGTCTTGATGCCGGTAGCGAGCATGTCGATGCGGGTCTTGATGGGCATCGTCCAGGCGTTGGTCACGCCGGGAAGCTGGACCATGGCGTCGAGCTCGCGGATGATGTCTTCGATCTGCTTGCCGTCGGGCCACTCCTCCAGGGGCGTCAGGATGATGGTGGTCTCGATCATGGTGAGGGGAGCCGGATCGGTCGCCGTCTCCGCCCGCCCGATCTTGCCCAGCACGTGCCGCACCTGCGGGTGCTTCGCGATGATCCGGTCGGTCTGCTGGAGCAACTCGCGGGCCTTGGTGATCGAGATGCCCGGTGGTGTGGTCGGCATGTAGAGCAGGTCGCCCTCGTTGAGCGGCGGCATGAACTCGCTTCCCAGCCTGCTGAGCGGCCAGGCGCTGAGAAGCACCAGAGCCAGTGCACACGCCAGCGTGAGCCGCGGGAAGCGGAGGACCAAACGGATGATGGGCCGGTAGCCCTCGATGAAGAAGCGGGAGACCGGATTGTCTCGCTCGCGCCGGATCCGCCCCCTGACCAGGTAGAACATCAGCACCGGAATCGCGGTGATCGCCAGCAGGGCGGAGGCCGCCATGGCGAAGGTCTTGGTGTAGGCGAGGGGCGAGAAGAGCCGCCCCTCCTGCTGCTCCAGCGTGAACACCGGAACGAAGGAGACCGTGATGATCACCAGCGAGAAGAAGAGCGCCGGACCGACCTCGCGGGCGGACTCCACCACCAGGTCGCGCTGGCTCCTCCCGGGATCGCGCTCGCGGTGCTTGTGCAGGTTCTCCACCATCACTACCGAGGCATCGACCATCACGCCGATGGCGATGGCGATGCCCCCCAGGCTCATGATGTTGGCGCTGAGACCCATCCACTGCATGCCGATGAACGCGATCAGTACACTGACGGGAATGGTGAAGATGGCGACGAAGGCCGAGCGCAGATGGAGCAGGAAGACGACGCAGACGAGCGCCACCACCAGCATCTCCTGGGTGAGCTTCTCGCGCAGCGTCGCGATCGCCCGCTCGATCAGCTGCGAGCGGTCGTAGGAGACGTGGACCTCGACGCCCTCCGGCAAGCCTTGCTTGAGCTCGGCGAGGCGCGTCTTCACCCGTTCGATCACCTCGCGGGCGTTCTCGCCGAAACGCAGCAGCACGATGCCCGTGACCACCTCGCCCTCGCCGTTCATGTCGACGAGACCCCGTCTCACCTCGGGCCCCAGCTGGATGCGGGCCACCTGGCGCAGCAGCACCGGCGTGTGTCGCTTCGGATCGACGGAGACCGGGATGGTCTCCAGATCGTCCAGCGACTCGATGTAACCCTCGCTCCGCACCATGAACTCGGTCTCGGCCATCTCGATCAGGCGCCCGCTGGTCTCGAGATTGGCGCCGCGGATCGCGCTCTGGACCTGCGAGAGCGTGACGCCGAAGGCGCGCAGCTTCTCGGGATCGACCTCCACCTGGTACTGGCGGACGAAGCCGCCCACCGAGGCCACCTCGGAGACGCCCTCCAGGCTCATCAGGTCGTAGCGGAGGTACCAGTCCTGGATCGTGCGCAGCTGGGCGAGATCCAGGCCGCGGAAGTTGGCGGCGCGCTGGAGCTCGCGCCTCGAGATGCGCCGATCTCCATCGCGATCGAAGGCCTCGACGAGATAGCGGAGGGAGTTCTCCCGAAACGCCTCGGGACTCTCGGAGGCCCGACTCTTCTCGACGGTGAAGAGATCGGCGAGCTGGTCCTCTGAGTAGACCGGAACCTCCTGCCCTCCCACCTGCTCCTTTCGAAGGCAAAGGCCGAGGAGCGTCCAGGCGCAGCCCTCCCGGGCGCCGATCAGGTCGCGCTCCTCGGGCTCCGGAAGCTCGTCCTCCTCGACCTCGCCGGAGCCGTCGGTGTCGAGAGCGCGGCGGAGCACGCGGGAGCGCGGGCTCGAGTCGGTGAGCGTGTACTGGTAGACCCAGCCCACCCCCGTGGCATCGGGGCCCAGCTGTGGCGTCAGGCCGGCGGGCAGGCGTCCCTGCACGTAGTTCAGGTACTCGAGCGTTCGCGAGCGCGCCCAGTAGAGGTCGGTCCCGTCCTCGAAGATGATGTAGACCATCGAGAAGCCGAAGAACGAGTAGCCGCGCACCACCCGCGCGTAGGGCACCGAGAGCATCGCGGTGGAGAGCGGATAGGTGACCTGGTCCTCCACCACCTGGGGCGCCTGACCCGTGTACTCGGTGAAGACGATCACCTGGACGTCGGAGAGATCCGGGATCGCGTCCACCGGCATGCTCGCCACCGCCCACCAGCCAATGGCCCCGACGAGGAGACCGATCAGGATGACGAAGAAGCGGTTGTCGACGCAGGCCTCGATGATTCGCGCGATCACGGCTCTGCCCCGCCTTCCGCGGCGACCTTCGAGCGCCGGGCCAGCATCTTCCGGATCGCCTCCTGAAGCTGGCTCTCCGAATCGAGCAGGAACTGGCCGCTCACCACCACGGGGTCGCCTTCCTCGAGCCCCGAGAGCATCTCCGTCATGTGGTGGTCGCCGGTGAGACCGGTCACGACCTCCCGGGGCTCGAAGCGCCCTTCGCCGACGGAGACGAAGACGATCTTGCGCCTCCCAGAGTCGAGGATCGCCTCGGTGGGGATCGCCAGCACGTCGTCCCTGCGGCGGGACTCGATGTACACCGTCGCGAACATGCCCGGCTTGAGGCGCATGTCCGGATTCTCGAACTCGAGGCGTACGGTAAGGGTGCGGGTGATCTCGCTCAGCGTCGGGTAGATGTAGGCGACCTTTCCCTCCAGGACCTTGCCCGCCTCGTAGGAGAGCTCCATCTGAGCGGGCTGACCGACCTCCACCCAGGGCGCGTCGAACTCGTAGATCTCGGCCGTGACCCAGATGTGGCGGAGGTCGCCGACGCTGTAGAGGTCCTCGCCCGCCTTGACCCGCGCTCCCTCCACCACGTTCTTCTGCAGGATGTATCCCGAGCGCGGCGAACGGATGGGAAAGGTACGGCGAACCTTGCCGGACCTGGCGATCGAGGCGATGTCCCGCTCCGCGAGGCCCCAGAGGTCGAGTTTCCGCCGGGCGGATCGGGCCAGGTCGCTCCCGGCTCCCTGGGTCCGCAGCGCCAGCAGGTACTCCTGCTGGGCCGCGACGAGCTCCGGCGAGTAGATCTCGAAGAGGGTCTGGCCCTTCTCGACCGGGTCGCCGGTCTTGTCGACGTGGATCCGCTCCACCCAGCCGGAGAAGCGAAGGTTGACGGCCGAGATCTGATCCTCGCCGACCTCGACCTCGCCGATGGTCCTCAGGTGGCGGAAGACGGTCTGGCGCCGAGCCGGCTCGATCCGTACGCCCATGTTCTGGACCACCATCGGATCGATGGAGACGGCACCCGACGCCGACTCACCCGGCGCCTGGTCCTCGTAGACGGGAACCAGGTCCATTCCGCAGATCGGGCAGGTCCCGGGCCCCTCTTCAACAACGTTGGGGTGCATCCCGCAGCTGTAGAGCTCCACAACGTCGGACGCGACCGCCGTCTCGGCGGACGGCGGAGAGGTCTCCTTGCCGCAGGCCAGGAGGAGCGAGCAAGCTGCCATGAAGATGAGGATAAATCGCGTCACGGTCGTCCTCCGCGGGGCGCAGTGCCCATGGTGGCGTCGGCCGCCGCCGCTTGGATGTGGGTCTCGGCCGTCGACCCGAGCAGGGTTCGCTCCAGGTCGAGGAGGGCGACCTCGGCCTCGAAGAGCGTCGCGAAGTCGGCCCGGTCGACGCTGTAATCGGAGTAAGAGGCCTCGAGTGTGGCCCGAGCGTCGGGCGTCAGGTTGTCGCGGTACTCGACGGCCTGCTCGAAGGCTCGCGTCCAGCGGGCGTGAATGGCAGTCAGATCGGACTCGATCCGGTCCAGCTCTGCCGCGAGCCGGGCTCGGCCTGCCCGGGCCACCTGAAGCTGTGCGGCCCGCTCGGCCCGGCTGCGCTTCGCACTCCCCCATGGAATCGGAATCGAGAACCCCGCAGAGATCTGATCGGTGCCGTCGTCCAGGGAGGTGTCGACGGTTCGAACCCGATACTTCATCCAGACGTTGACGTCGGGACGGCCCTCGACCCGCGCCAGCTCCGCCGCCGTCTCCGCGGTGCGGATCGAGTCCTCGAGACGCTTGAGCTCGGGTCTCTCCTCGCGGGCCAGGGCGAGCCACTCGGAGACGCTTCCGCCAACGGGCCTCGGATCCAGAGCGGACGGCGTGGCGAACGACCTCTTCGCGTCTCGGGAGAGCGCCCGGGAGAGCGCGGCGCTGAGCACGCTGTCGGCCCGAACGAAGTTCCCAAGATCGTCGCGCAGCCGGTCCCTCAGCACGCCGAGCCGGAGGAGCTGATGCTGACCCGCTGCGCCCGTCTCGTAGCGGGCCCGGACCGCCTCCAGGAGCTCCTCGATTCGAGCAATGTGCTCGCGCGTCACCTGTTCCAGCATCCGCGAGAAAGCGAGCTTCCAGAACAGCTCGAAGACCTGACCGCGCAGTTGGAACTGGGCCTCGGCCAGCGCGTGCCCGCTGGCCTGTGTGCGCGAGGCCGCCACCTTCTCGCGGAGTCTGCTCCACCCCCAGGGTGGGACGGTCTGCTGCGCCTGGAACTGCAAGGCGCTCATGGGATGATCGCGCAGCGAGAAGGAGTCCACGGGCGCATTCGAGTATTCGATTCCGATCACCGGATCGGACCAGGTGCCGGCGGCGCCCGCGAGAGCGTCGAGCTCGGCGACGCGGGCGCGCAACGCCTCGAGACTCGGATTCGCTTCGATGGCCTCGTCGGCGAGCACGCTCGGGTCGTCGACCGCCAATGCGGAGGTCGTCAGTGATGCAAGGAATAGAAGTGCGGAGAGGCTCCGGACGACACGTCCTCTCCCCCACGACGGAGTCGTTCTTTTCGTCACGATTGGCTCCCGATCAGGTCAGACGTCGGGTCTGATCTCTGCTTCGCGCGGCGTGCAATCGCGCGGGAGAGACCCGAGGCCGCCCGCTAACAAGCGCTGCCGGTTGCACGGTGCCCGTCGGGCACACGGACACCCTGACACGGATGAGGTCCGAACAGGCCGGGAATCAGATCAGGAGCGGTGGGTTGCGGAAGTGGAAGGGAGAGTTCAGACGCTCCGCTGGGCGTGACTTGGGGAGGAAATCCGACCTGGCGCGGACCTCACCGAGATCGACGCAGGCCAGCATCGGAGACGCGGCGGAAGCCGGGCCGGGACTGGAGATCGGAGCGACTGTCGCATGAGTCAGGGCGGTGCAGCAGCCCTTCTCGCAGGACTCGCCGGACCTCTCCGAGAGCGGCTCGGGGAGGGGAACGCCACCGCCGTGGCATCCGGCGTGATCGGACGCGGCCACCTCGGAGGGGCGGACATGGGCAATGACCTGGGAATCTTCGAGCTGATCACAGAGCACCTGGCACAGGGCCGACCCGGTCGACCCGAAGAGAAGCAGCGCGATCAGCAGAACTCTCACCTCGAGAATCACCCCAAACCCACCCTTTTTTCCACCGGTGGGCTTTTCTCCAACACCAGCCCCGCGCTCACCCGCCTCGCGCCGGCCTCCGGCCGGCTTTGCCGATGGCCTCGTATCGGCGGACACTCCCACAGAACATAAGCCCATCCGCACAAAGGTCCAGTCAGCCGGTGCCACGCCCCGAGGAGGCACCGAGCCCGGAATCTCTGCACCCCCCACCTTTGACGCCAAGGCTGCCTCGCTCCCGCTTGCCCCTACCCGGTCGTTCCGACCCCGGGGAAGCCCCCGGTGCACCGCGACCACGGTGCTGTGGCCTGCGGGCGCAGGAGAGCCCAGCAGCGCAGATAAAAGCGAGTCATGAATCCGGGGTAGGGGGGGGTGAAATCTGGAGAAATATCTGCGATACACTCCCCCCTGAGTCGGATCGAAAGCGGCGCAGCTGTCAAGGTGGCTGGTGTCAGCTGAACGAGACGTAGACGGCCTTTCTCCAGCTCGGCCGTGGTGTCGCACGGAACTCCGATCCGGCGAGGGATTCGCCGAGCGCGCCAGGCGGGCAGGGTAGTTGTGGTGACCACCGCGGCCATGCGAGCCTCCGGCGACTCGGAGTCGGCGGGAGACCGAAGCGCGATCGACGCCGGCGGTGAAGGGCTGGGATCGGTTGGCGAGGGCCCGATCGTCCCACCGAGGAGATCCAGGCGGGCACGGAAGCTGCATCGAGGTGTGGCCAATCCTCCAAATGGGCCAGACCTCCCGTTCTCGACCGGGTTTGAAGAAAAGACTGGAGGACTGAGCGAAATGGGGCCTGAGGGACCGATTCCCAGGACCAGTCCACCGACTCAGACGAGCCGATCCTGGCACGCATCGAACGCGATCACCGTCGCATCGTCAACTTCTACCTCAGGAAACTCGCTGCAGCACAGGAGCCGAGCCGGATCCGCGAGCTGCTGGACCCCCTGCCCGAGATGCTCTCGAAGCACTTTGCCGATGAGGAGGGTCCGGAAGGGCTCTGCGACGGCCTGCGAGCCATCCGGCCATCGCTGGACTCCGAACTCAAGTCCTTGCGAGGTGAGCATCGAAGAGTGTTGAAGGCGGTAGAAGCACTCCAGCGGCAGGCGCAGCGCGCGAAGCGCCACGCCCGGCCCTGATCAGCCAATCCCTTATTTCCTCATGATCCAAGGAGCGAAGTGATTCGATCATGTCTGCTGAATCGACGACGACCCGCAGTGATGCTGATGCCCCCTCCGACGGCGTGAACCCGCCGGGCAACGGGAACGAGGTGCGCGTCCGGAGGATTCCAGAGCAAATCGTCGAGATCGTCAGCGACTCGGGCGAGGGCGCACAGACCGCTGGCCAGCTCTTCGGCACCGTCTGCGCGAAGATGGGAAACGGGCTCTGGACCGTCGAGATCATCCCGGCGGAGATCGAGCCTCCCGCGCGCTCCCAGGCCGGCGCCAGCGGGATCCGCATTCGGTTCGCCACTCAGCCCATGACCAACATGGGCGACCAGGCCGACCTGGTGGTCTCCTTCAACGAGCAGGTGCTCTACAGCCGCATCGACCAGAACGCGCTGCGCAGTGGCACCGTGCTGCTGATCGACGACCGCTGGGCCTCCGACGAGGACCCGAAGATCCAGGAGGCGTACCAGAAGGCGCTGGATGACTTCCGCGCGCGCGGCTACGACGTGCGGGAGATCCCCATCCACAGCGAGACCAGCAAGGTCACCGACAACCCCCAGCGCGGCAAGAACATGTGGGTGGTGGGGCTGCTCTGCGCTCTCTACAACCGCAACCTGGAGATCGCCAAGGAGGAGGTGGCGAAGATCTTCGAGCGCAAGCGCAAGGGCCAGGCCGTGATCGACATGAACCACCAGCTGCTCGATGCCGGCCACGCCTGGGCGATCGAGCATCTCGACGAGCGCTTCGACGTTGTCTCCGAGGAGCAGGACAAGGCGATGGTGGTGATGAGCGGCAACGCCGCCGTCGCCATGGGAGCCATGGCCGCCGGCATCGAGGTGTGCAGCATGTACCCGATCACGCCGGCCACCTCGGCCACCCACTACCTCGCCTCCGTCTTCCACGAAGCCGGCGGCGTGATTCACCAGGCCGAGGATGAGATCGCCGCGGCGGGCTTCGCCATCGGAGCCTCCTACGCGGGAAAGACCGCCATCACCATCACCTCGGGTCCCGGGATGGCGCTCAAGACCGAGATGCTCGGCCTTGCGGTGATGGCCGAGATTCCGCTGGTGGTGGTGAATGTGCAGCGGGGCGGCCCCTCGACCGGGCTACCGACCAAGGTGGAGCAGGGTGACCTGCTGTCCTCCCTCTTCGGGATGCCGGGGGATTCCCCCAAGGTGGTGATGGCCGCCTCCAGCATCGAAGAGTGCTTCCACTTCGTGATCACCGCGCGGAAACTCGCCGAGGCGTTCTACACCCCGGTGATCGTCCTCACCGACGCGAACCTGGCCACCGGCCAGACCTCCTTCCCGATGCCGGAGCCCAACGAGGACTGGCTCTCGCCGCCGGTGGACCAGTCGCCGTGGAAGGAGGGGGTGGCCCCTTACGCGTGGGATCAGGAGACGGGCCTCTCGCGACGCCCGGTTCCCGGTCAGGCGGGCGGCGCCTTCGTGCTCACCGGGCTGACTCACGACGAGAACAGCCACATCGCCTACGAGTCGGCCATCAACCAGCAATCGATGAGGATGCGCAGCCGCAAGATGGCCGCGCTTCAGAAGACCCTCAAGCCCCCGAAGGTCCACGGAGACCCCGAGGGTGACCTGCTGGTGGTGGGCTGGGGCTCGACGCGCAGTGCCATCGACGAGGCGGTCGATCGCATCCGCAAGGACGGGCGCAAGGTCGGCTCCTTGTGTCTGCGCATCCTGTCGCCCATGGAGCCGGGACTGAAGGAGATCTTCTCCCGATACAAGCGCGTCATGACGGTCGAGATCAACTACAGCGACGACCTCGGCGACCCGCTGATCGACGAGGAGAACCGGCGTTACGCCCAGCTGGCGTGGCTGCTCCGCGCCCACACCCTGGTAGACGTCGACTGCTGGTCCCGGGTGCCGGGTCAGCCGCTTCCCCCCTGGATGATCGAAGAGGCCCTCCGCGGCCGCCTTGAAGGAATCAAGTGATGTACGGACTCAAGACCGACTGGCTCGAAGAACCCACCCCCCGCTACTACACGCTCGGGGATTACGAGAGCGAACCCGCCCGCTGGTGCACCGGCTGCGGGGACCACGCCGTGCTGACGGCGGTGCAGCGGATCTGCAGGGAAGAGCAGCTCCCGCCCGAGAAGACCGTCTTCGTCTCGGGCATCGGCTGCTCCAGCCGCTTCCCCCACTACATGAAGACCTACGGCTTCCACGGGCTGCACGGGCGGGCACTACCGGTCGCCTGCGGGATCCGCTCCCGCCGACCCGACCTGCACATCTTCGTCGCCACCGGCGACGGCGACTGCTGCTCGATCGGCACGGCTCACTGGATCCACGCCATCCACTACAACATGAACCTGGTGGTGATGCTGTTCGACAACAACTGCTACGGCCTCACCAAGAACCAGACCTCTCCCACCTCGCCGAAGGGCGCGAAGTCCAACACCCACCCCCGCGGTGCGGCGCTCGAGCCGCTCAACCCGGTGCAGACCACGCTGGGGATCGCCAACGCCTCCTTCGTGGCTCGGACCGTGGACTGGAACCCGCCCCACCTGTTCGCCACGCTGCAGGCCGCCCACCGGCACCAGGGGTTGTCGTTCGTGCAGATCATCCAGCGCTGCCCCCATTACAAGCAGGGCGTTCACGATCCGCTCCAGAGCGATCCTTCCCAGCTCCTGCTGATGACGCACCCCGACGGGATCCAGCTGGACGACTCCATTCAACGGATCTTCAAGAACCAGCAAGAGCACGACCCCTCGGACATGGATACCGCCCGGGAGCTGGCCGGCGGCGATGGAGCCATTGCAATCGGTCTCTTCTATCGAGACCAGTCGCTGGATCGCTACGACGAGTACACGGCCCTGGGTATC
>Ga0255054_10001269_pt1 | contig 14840 bp, 14 predicted proteins | sample JV7_2_23_MG_FD_188634 | JGI IMG/M metagenome (GOLD analysis project Ga0255054, IMG submission 188634) | Seawater microbial communities from Jervis Inlet, British Columbia, Canada - JV7_2_23 | ecosystem: Environmental > Aquatic > Marine > Inlet | place: Canada: British Columbia | collected...
GGGCGTGATGGTCCACGTCGGCGAGTCCGGGGATAAGCTTTTCACCGTTCGCGCGGCCTCGCCGCGGTTGATGGGAATTGGCCGGATCCGCGATTTCGCCGACCTGGCGGACAAGTACTGCGACGGCCACCTGCGGTTCACCAGCCGCAACAACGTCGAGTTTCTGTTCACGGACCAGTCCAACATCGATCCGCTGATCAAGGATCTGGAGGCGTTGGGCCACCCGGTGGGTGGCATCGGGAACGCTATTTCCAACATCGTCCACACCCAGGGTTGGGTGCACTGCCACTCGGCTGCGACGGACGCGTCCGGCGTTGTGAAGGCCGTGATGGATGATCTGTGCGATTACTTCACCGGGATGGAGATTCCTGGAAAGCTTCGCATAGCACTGGCCTGCTGCCTCAACATGTGCGGTGCCGTGCACTGCTCGGACATCGCGATCCTCGGCATCCACCGCAGGCCGCCACGGATCTTGCACGACAACCTCAATAAGGTGTGCGAGATTCCCAACGTGGTGGCCTCGTGCCCCACGGCGGCGATCCGACCGGCGACGGTGGATGGGAAGACCTCCGTAGAGATCGATGACGAGCTGTGCATGTACTGCGCGAACTGCTTCACGGTCTGTCCGTCGCTGCCGATGGCGGACGCGCTGAACGACGGTGTATCGATCTGGGTCGGAGGAAAGGTCTCGAACGCCCGCTCGGAACCGACGTTCTCGAAGCTGGCGATCCCGTTCCTGCCGAACACTCCGCCGCGTTGGCCGGAGGTGACCGAAGCTGTACGGAACATCGTGGAGGTTTGGGTCAAGAACGCCCGCAAGTACGAGCGCATGGGCGAGTTCATTGACCGAATCGGCTGGCCCCGCTTCTTCAAGATGACGGGTATCGAATTCGAGAAGGAACATATCGACGATTTCAAAAATGCGGGCCTCAGCTATAAACGGTCCGCGCAGATTAGACAATAGGAGGCACCCGATGGCAGTCACGACCGAGCAAGTCGCGGACGCCATGTACGAGATGGTCAAGGAGTACCAGGGCAAGAAGAAGTTCAAGGCCTCCGATTTGACCAAGGCGATGATCCAGAAGTTTGGTGAAGACGAAGTCGACAAAAAGTTTTGCAAGGGAGCCATCCGCACCTTGATGGATTGCGGCCGTTGCGTCTACACCTACTTCGGCGGTAGCTACATCGAGCTCCCCCCGGAAGAGGGGAGTACCCGTTGAGCATAGCGTAGCTTAGCTAAGCTTGCGGTCAGCAAACTGTGAAAGGCGACGCGCATTCCCTGAGCAATGGGGAAGGGAATGCGCTTGGGGATAACGAGCGTTTTTGACTAAGCGCGGCGCGGGGTGGATATATGGCCAAGGTAGTCAAGAAAAAGAAGAAGGGCTTTAAAGCGAGGGGTTTTTCCGGCGGATCGTCGCGCGAACAGTCGCCATTGCGGCCGAAGCACGTGGAGAAGAAGCCTCCGTGCCACCATACCTGTCCCAGCGGTAATCTGATCCGGCAGTTCGTGACGACTATCGCTCAGGCGGAACGGCTGGAGAAGCCCGTCGATCGGGCCTTCGAGGAAGCCTACTATATCTATACCGACACCAGCCCGTTCCCGTCGGTGTGTGGCCGGGTTTGCCCGGCGCCTTGCGAGACCGAATGTAACCGCAAGGAACTGGAAGGCGCGGTCAACATCAACAAGATCGAGAGGGCCATCGGCGATTACGGCATCGAAAAGGGCCTCGCGCTGAGAAGGCTGAGCGATGAGAAGAAGTCCGAGAAGATCGCCGTGGTAGGTGCCGGCCCCAGCGGTCTTTCCTGCGCCTACCAACTGGCCCGGCGCGGGTACGGCGTGACGGTGTTCGAAGCGATGGAGAAAGCCGGGGGAATGCTGCGCTACGGCATCCCGGGCTATCGACTCCCCGAGTCGGTTCTCGACAGCGAGATCCAGAAGATCCTCGATGTCGGCGTGGAGCTGAAGTGCGGTGAGAAGATCGGCAAAGACGCGAACGTCGAGGAGCTCAAGCAGTTGTATCAGGCCGTCTATGTGGCCCTCGGCGCTCAGCAGGGAGTCAGCCTTGGCGTCGAAGGGGAGGATGCTCCCAACGTATACTCCGGAGTGGACTTCCTCAGTCGCTTCCACCACGGTGAGAAGGTGGAGCTGGGTAAGGACGTGGTGGCGATCGTGGTCGGTGGGGGTGATACGGCGATCGATGCTGCGCGAATCTGCAAGCGCCTCGGCGCGAACGTGACGGTCCTCTATCGGCGTACTCTGAAGGAGATGCCTGCGATCGCGGAAGAAGTGGAGGAGGCGATTAAAGAGGGAATCACGATCGAGTTCTTGGCCGCACCGATCGGCTTCAGACAGGAGAACGGCCGGGTGGTCGCTATGCAGGCCATTCGCATGGAGCTGGGCGAGCCCGATTCCTCCGGTCGTCGTCGGCCGGTCCCCATCGAGGGATCGGAATTCGAGATTCCGGCCAGCGCGGTCATCTCCGCCGTCAGTCAGCAGCCGGACTTCGCTGGTTTCGAGTCGCTCATCGAGGGCAGGGACTGGATCAAGGTGGATGATGAAGGGGCCACCAAGGTCGACGGCGTCTGGGCCGGCGGTGACGTGACTCAACTGGACCTGGTCACCACGGCGGTCGGGCATGGCCGTAGGGCAGCCGAAGCGATCGTTCGCAGGTTCACTGGCACCCCTGCGGAGAATGGTGACATGCCGCTCATCCGCAGCGATAAGATGCTCTTGGATCACTATGAGAAACAGGAGCGCGGAGAGCCGACTGCCATCGACCTTGATCAGCGGATGGACTCAGTGGACCTCGAGGTCAACCTGGGTTTCACGCAGGATCAGGTGATCGTGGAAGCGCAGCGCTGTATGAGCTGCGGCTATTGCTTCGACTGCGAGAAGTGCTGGATGTACTGTCAGGACCAGGCCATCGAGAAGCCGCTCGAGAAGGGCACGCTGTACCCGTTCAAGATGGCAAACTGCACGGGCTGCAAGAAGTGCGCGGAGATTTGTCCGTGCGGCTTCATCGAAATGGTCTGAGCTGTGGACGTCCCCCGGATTCTGATCGCCGGGGTGCGTGGCGGTAGCGGAAAAACACTCATCTCACTGGGACTCGCGGCGGCCTGGCGCAAGCAGGGCCGCCGCGTTGCTCCTTTCAAGAAGGGGCCTGACTACATCGATGCGGCGTGGCTCTCCCTGGCCGCGGACCGACCGTGTCGTAACCTCGACCTATTCCTCATGACCCCGGACGCGGCCCTGCGCTCCTTCGTCGTCTCGAGCGCTGAGTCGGATGTGGCCGTCATCGAGGGCAATCGCGGTCTGTACGACGGCATGGACGCCCAGGGGAGCTACAGCTCGGCCGAGCTGGCCAAACTGCTGCAAACTCCCGTCGTACTCGCTGTCGACTGTACCAAGGCTACGCGTACGGTCGCCGCCATCGTCTTAGGCTGTCAGCAGCTCGATCCCCAGGTCCCCCTCTCAGGAGTGATCCTGAACCAGGCGGCCAGCCCGCGCCACGAGGCCGTTCTGCGTGAGGCTGTTGAGGAAGCCTGCGACATCCCTGTTCTCGGGGTGATTCCCCGGATTCGCGAGCACCTATTCCCGGAGAGGCACCTGGGCCTCGTGCCACCGCAGGAGCACGGCGAGTTGGCGGGCGCCATAGAACAGGCGGCCGGCGTAGCCGAAGAACACATCGATCTGGATGCGGTGTGGGACCTGGCGCAGCGAGCACCGACGCTCGAGCCGGCAGCGGGCATTGAAGTGAACGTGGAGCCGAAGCCGGAGGTGGCCCGGATCGGCGTGTTCCGTGATGCGGCCTTTCAATTCTACTACCCCGAGAACCTCGAGGCCTTGGTTTCCCAGGGTGCCCGGTTGATCGAGGTCTCGCCAATACGTGACGCGGCACTACCGGAAGTCGACGCGCTCTATATAGGAGGCGGATTCCCGGAGACGCTGGCCCCGGGCCTGGCGGAGAACAAGCCGTTTCTAGACTCGTTGCGTCGATCGATCGAGGGTGGGTTGCCCGTGTACGCCGAGTGCGGCGGCACGGTCTACTTGGGCGAGAAGCTGCTGTACGAAGGGAAGGAGTACCCTATGGTGGGAGCGCTACCTGTCGTATTCGCCTTCCGCGCCAAACCTCAGGGCCACGGGTACACCACCCTTGAGACGGTCGAGGACAACCCGTTCTATTCGGTTGGGGCGACGCTTCGCGGGCACGAGTTCCACTATACCTATATGGAATCGTCCTCGGAGGACCTAACTTTCGCCTTCCGTGTGGAGCGTGGCCATGGCTTCGACGGCGACCGGGACGGCCTGGTCTATCGGAACGTGTTGGCATGCTACACTCACGTGCACGCCCTGGGGACCGAAAGCTGGGCTCCCAGCCTCGTCGCAGCGGCCGCCCGATTCGCGAGGACATCCGGGTAGAGGTTCTCTCAGGCAAGAAACTGGGGGCGGTGGCCGACGGCCACCACCCCCTTTCTGCATCGGCGCAAAGCAAGGTGCTACAGGTAATCGTCGCGTTCCGCTGCTTTGCCGTTCAGCAAGATCGCGCGGGAAAGCATGTCGTGAACGCCCCCGACCTCGACCTGCTCTTGATGATGCTCGAGCAACTGAGTCAAGTGACGCTTGCAGTTAGAGCAAGCGGTGGAGACATACTTGGCTCCGGTCTCACGGATCTGCTCTAGCTTCTTCTTGCCGGAGATCTCCATGCGGAAGTCGATGATGTCGTCCATGGCCGACAGGCCGCCACCGCCGCCACAGCACCAGTTCTCGCCCCGGTTGGGATGCATCTCGCGAAAGTCGGAGCAGGAGGCTTCGAGAATGACTCGCGGCTCTTCGGTGATGCCGCAGGAGCGTCCGAAGTTACACGGGTCGTGGTACGTGACCGGGTGCGTGTTCCTCGACTTGTCGAACTGTAGCCGCCCGGCCCTGATGTGATCGGCGGTCCACTCCATGCAGTTGATGATCTCAAAGGGCAGCTCACCCCACCAGCTGGTCTTCTCCATCATCATCTTCATGATGCGATAGGCATGGCCACACTCACCCATCAACATGGTCTTGGTGCCAAGCTCCTTGGCCTCGTCCACATAGAGCTTGTTGTCGGCTTTCATATCTCCGTCGTTGCCAGTGAACAACCCGTAGTTCGCGCCGTCGAAGCACTTGGAGCTCATGGTCCAGCTGTCCGCCATCCCCAAGGCATGGAAGACCTTAGCGACGCCCATTGTGGCCTCTGGATTGACCAATACATCTCCGGACGGCGGAACGTAGAAGTACTCCGCGCCTTTCGCATCGATGGGAATCTTGATGTCGACGCCGTGCTCGTCCTTCATCTCCTCTTCAAGGAAGTCGATGGCAGCCCGGAATGCGGCTTCCCCGGCGCCGTCGGTGTTCCCGGTCTCGAGCGAGACCTGCACCACCTTAGCCATCGTTTCCGGCGTCATGCCGACTTTGTCGAGGATCGCACGGCCCTTCCGAGTAATGACAGAGTGATCGATTCCGAAGGGGCAGAACATGGCACAGCGGCGGCAACCCGTGCATTCGTAGAAGATCGCCTGCCAGTCCTCCAGATCCCCGGGATCGAAGTCCTCGGCCCCAGCGGCCTTGCCGAAAACTCTCCCGCTCACCGTATTGTACTTGCGATAGATGCGACGGATCAGGTCGGTCCGTTCGGCAGGGTTATATCGCTTCTCGCTCTTGCCGTAATACACCGGGCAGACAGACGCGCACGTCCCGCACTTGACACACATCTCCATATACATCCGCATTGCGCGGGGGCCATCTTTCATCGCCTTGATAGAGTCAACGACTTGCTCCTTCGTATTCACATTGCCATCGGACATTCTCGGCTCTCCCTCCGCGTCATTGCTTCCGAATGAGCTGATGAGTGAAGAAGATCCCCCCGAAGTGGAGGATCTTGCTGAATGGGATGCACATAATCAGCAGGAAGGCCAGCCCCATGTGAAGCACGAAGGTGCCGTTCTGCAGAGCCGGTTCCGCTGTGACGCTGCTGATTGTGGCCAGGCCGGCGAAGTAATCCCGTGTCAGGGCCAGGTCGAAGTGCTCGGCCCCGAAGCGCATCATGTTGCCGGTGATGATGATGGCCCCGATCAACAGCAATGCGAGATAGTCGGCGGGCCCGGTGATCTCACGAACGCGCGGTAACGCCAGCCTACGGGCCAACAACAGCAGCGTCGCGATCAGTATCACCACGCCTGCGGCGCCGCCCACGCCGGCGGACATAGCCTTGATAGACTCGTCACTCATCCCCGAGGCCATCAGCATGCTATCGACGTTCGTGAAAACACGTAAGTGCCCCAAAAAGATGAGTATCAGCACCACGTGGAATACCCAAGCGAATCCCCACAGCACTCGGTCGCCGCCGAAGAGGCTGCGGAAGAGCACGGCTTCTTTGAGGACGTTCTTCTTGTTGGCGCTTTCATCGGCGGGCGCGGGGAACAGCGTCATCGAGGGCGCCGCGAGTCGTTTCCAAGTGTAGAGACGGTAGGCCATGGCTAAGATGAACACCACGATCGCTATGTACGGTAAGGCGCCGCCCACGAACAACGTAAGGAAATCCATACTGTGATCTTCCTTTCTGCGAAATCTCTGGCCTACACTACGCGGCTATGGCCGCAATCAATGCCGTTATCCCGCACATCCTGGCGGGCGTGGAAGCCCGGCCAACCGGTACGCCCCCTTCACCATGCCGCATGGGAACAGCTTGCAGATATCCTCCGACGTCAGGCCGGTTACCTTGTGCACTTTTACGACCGGTGGTCCCATGCCATACGTCGCGTAGTAGTCCTGCACGAACTCGATCACCTTCCAGTGATCGTCCGTGAGCGGACCGATGTCGAATTCATAGGCGAGGGTCTCGGCCATGTCTCGATCCCAACGCACTATGGTCTTGAGGAACCCGTCGTCATCGCTACTAGATTCTAGGACTTTCCGATCGACGAAACTCACTTTTTCCCCCGGTGTTAGACGGTGTCCAACCTCTCTAGGATCTCTGCTTCTATCGATGTGACTGGGAAACTTTCGATCACGCCCGCGATCTGCCCCGAGCCGAATGGCTTCGCGATCACACGCGAGACGTGCTGTGCGTTCTCGGATATTCCTAGTTGCTGAGTCTCGCCGCGTCGTACGGCAATGATGATCTTCAGGCCCGGCAGCCTGGGGTCGTTCGCCAAGCTTTCCAGTAGACCGTTGTCCCCACTGGGAAAAGCGTCCTGGTCTACGATGGCGAAGCCCGGCAGGAAACTGTGCACAACGGCGGAGGCCTCGTAGCCGTTGCGAGCGAAGCGCAAGGCTATCCCCTCGTACTCGTGCTCGTTGAGGCGTTCGATAAGGTTGAGGTCCGATGTGACCACGAGAACGTTGATCGAAAGCCCGCGCATGCGCCGGAAGTAGACGCAGTCATCGCAAGACCCTTGGCAAAAGCGACCGGCGCCCCCGAGCTCGGGTCGTAGCGTCGCCATCTGGAAGCACAGCGCCGCACGTGTCCGGTAGACCGCACACGCTTCGCATTCATCCCTGACTATGCCACCTCGGCTGAAGTACTCCCAACAGCGCAGCTGTTGGGGCATGCGGCTTTCCTGACTGGGAAGATCGCGTGGAGACGTACGGCCTTCGGTGAGTAGGGGCGCGAGATTCTCGCGCTTGACGCGGTAGTGGCCACCTGCTGTCCGGACCGCTTCAAGCGATCCTCTCTTGATCCACTTGAGGACCGTGTCCGGTGTTACCGAGCAAAGCCTGGCAGCCTGCCCGGTAGTAAGCCAGGTACCGTCTTTGCGCTTCATTTTTCGGTCGAAGATATGGCTTTTATGGATACACAGTTCCCGACCGCCCTGAACACATAAAATACGTACTACTTCAGGGGGTGTCAATCGGCAGAGTATCCGGAATGTCCAGAGAGATTGTTGACACCGATACCAGCGTTCGGAAAGAGGAAGACCGCGAACGAACATGAGAATCGCTTGCAAGTAACAACGGTTCTTGACTCGACCGCGCCTCCGTGATAAAATTCACAGTGAATGGGAATTTATGTGAGACAATTCCATTAAACCCATACAACAACATTCGAGATTATGGATTATCTGCTCAGCACCGGTGATGTGGCGAAGCTGTTCGGCGTGACGCCGGATGCGGTTTTGAAGTGGATCAAGAAGGGAAAGCTCCCGGCAACGCGAACGGCGGGTGGGCACTACCGGGTTTCTCGAGAGGCCTGCTCCGCCCTGGGGCTGGAGGACACCAACGGCAGCGAAGCCGCCCCCGCGACACGCACCGAACGGGACAGAGAGCGTCCCCCGCAGCGCTGCTGGGAGTACTTCGGACAACAGGGTGCTCCGCCTCAAACGTGCCTGAATTGCCTGGTTTATCAGGCGCGAGCGCAGCATTGCTACAAGCTAGCGGAGCTGGCAGGGGAGGCTGGTTGCGGGCACAACTTCTGCACTAGTAACTGCCAAGAATGCCCGTTTTATCGGGCCTGTCACGGCATGGCGACCGCTGTTTTAGTGATTTCGCGGGACGAGGCCCTGACTCACAGGCTCGAAAGGCATACCGATGATAGCAGAGTCAATCTGCGGGTGGCGAATTCTGGGTACGAGAGCGCCACGTTGATTGGGACGTTCCGCCCCGCAGTGGTCGTAATGGATAGCGACCTGCCTGAAGTGAGAGACGGACTGCTGGCGGAGTCCATAGCGCGAGACGACCGGGTTCCCGGAGTAAGGGTCTTCGTCGCGTGCCGGGAAGGGGACCAGGAGGCGGTAACGAGGCTCGGTATGCCGACGCTGACCGCTCCGTTCACCGCAGAGCAGGTGGAACAGCTTGCGGAGAGCGTCGCGAGTCCGGGTCGCAGGGCAGCGGGCGACGCGGCATAAGGCCTCATGCCACCGACCGAGGTGGCCGTAGGATTCAAGCGAAGTCGTCGCTCGACTTCGAGAATGTTCTAATAGATGAGTACAGTCGCGTTCAAGGGTAAGACCTACAAACTGGATGCCCACGGGTTCCTCGACCCGCCGGAGCAGTGGGATGAGGATTTCGCCGAAGGTATGGCGAAGTTGGTTGGAGTCACATCTGGGCTCGGCGAACGACACTGGCAGCTCATCAACTACCTGAGACATAAGTTTCTCGACGAGAACACCGTACCGGTTCTCGTGATGGCGTGCGCCGACAATGACATGCGACTTTCCGAGCTGCGCTCGCTGTTTCCCACCGGCTACCATCGAGGCGCCTGCAAAGTTTCCGGCATCAACTACAAGTTCATGTGGGAGACGAACTACTGGCTCACCTACGAGACGGCGCCTCCCGCAAAGCCTCGCTACAATTTGGACGACTTGGGGTATCTCGAGGATTTCGAGGAATGGGACGAAGACTTCGTCGAGCTAGCCATGTCACAGCGCGAACCGCCGGTTGCACCGACGGAGAGACATCGTCAGATCGTACGCTACCTACGTGACTACTACGCAGCCAACCGCACATTACCAACAGTGTATGAGACCTGCTCCGCCAACGACTTGAGCCTGGAAGAGTTGCGAGAGTTGTTCCCAGCCGGGTATCGGAGGGGCGCGTGCCGCGTGGCGGGCTTGCCGTTCTATGGATGAGGCAGTTGGATGACCGGGGAAGGCTCACTGCCCGGCCGATCGAGATAAGAGGGAGGTTGAGTTGACCAACGACGTTGCGGAAGGCATTCAGATTAACCAGAGCGTCGTGCGCCTGATCAAAGACGACGTCACCGATCTGGACGTGGATGCTTTCGTGTTCTACGCCCAATCGGATCTAGTCCTCGGTACGGGTTTCGGGGGCGCGATAGGAGTGCGGGGCGGACCCTCGATCCAAAAGGAACTGGACGAGCTGGCCCCAGTTGGAATCGGCGAGGCTGTCGTCTCAGACGCGGGAAAACTCAAGGCCAAACACGTCATTCATGCCGTCGGTCCCAAGTTCCAGGAGGAGGACACGGAAGAAAAGCTGCGGACGACTGTCCTCAACTCCCTGAGACGGGCGGAGGACGTGGGGGTTGAGCGGTTGGCTTTTCCGGCGATGGGTGCGGGGTACTACGGGATCCCTTCTGAGCTTTGTGCCAGCGTCATGCTCGATGTGATCAAGAGTTACCTGGAGGGTGAGACTGGCATGAAGGAGGTCGTTATCTGTGTTCTTGATACCGGCCAGTACAACGCTTTCAAGGCCCAAATAGAGAAGGTGACATGAGCGAGTTTCTGCATTTCTCCGAGCACACCCTGCAAGAAGTCGCACTGGGGTTCATGGGCCTGGTGTATACCACACGAATCGTCTGGTTCCTGAGGAGGTTCAAGGCCGGCAGTGAACGCCAGGCGGCGACCGGGCCAGCGAGTACAACTCCGAAGAAGGGCATCCTGTACTCCTGGGCCAACGTTGCCATGCCTTGGGCAATGGAGAGTACGCGGCGGCAGTACCTCATCTACACCCAGTTCGTGGTGTTTCATCTGGGGGTGACCGCGGCGATCGTCCTTTCCTTCATCATTCCTTACGGCCCCAGCCTTCTCGAGAGTCAGACCTTTGTGCTGATTTTCCAAATCATAATCGGTGCCGCATTCTTGGTGGGGGTGATCAGAATCATCCGGCGGGTTAGCAACCCGTACATGCGGGCCATCAGCTCGCCCGACGACTATTTCTCGCTGGTGCTGTTGACGACTTGGTTCTTTTTTGCGCTACTGGCGGTACCAAACCAGACCAGCGGTGGCGAATGGCACCTCCTGACCTACTTCATCCTGACGGCCTTCTTCCTAGTGTATGTGCCGTTCAGCAAGATCTCCCATTACCTCTATTACCCCTTCACGCGCTACTACCTGGGCAAAACCTGGGGCCACCGGGGCGTTTACCCGGCACAGCGTGCAAGTTAGGGGTGTACGGGCGATGGAAAGGGATAATTCGATGAGCAAAGTCACAACCCGGTCTCTCAAAGCCGAGCAAGTCATCGATCGTATGGGCCAGAAGCTGAACCGGCAGATGGCCGGCTCGCTGCTGGCGTGCGTGCACTGTGGGATGTGCACTGAATCGTGTCACTACGTGCTGGCAAACCCTGGTGACCCGACCTATGCCCCTGCCTACAAGGGCGATCAGATTCGCAAGCTGTTCAAGCGCCACTACGACTGGACCGGCCGAGTATTCCCCAAGTGGGTGAAGGCCGACACCGTGTGGAGCGACGAGGAGCTGGAGGAGCTGAAGGATACCGTGTTTGGCAAGTGCACCAATTGTCGACGCTGCACGCTGAATTGCCCGATGGGTGTCGACTTGGCGACGTTCAACCGGATGGCTCGGGGGTTACTGGTCTCGGTGGGGATCATGCCGGAAGGTGTGGCCGTGGTCAGCAAGGACCAGTGGGAAATCGGCAACCAGATGGGTGTGTTGAAGGAGGACTACCTCGACACGTTGGAGTGGATGGAGGAGGAGCTGCAGGATGAGCTCGACGACCCGGATGTGGCAATTCCCATCGACCAGACGGATTGCGACGTGGTGTATTCCATCAACCCGCGGGAAGTGAAGTACGATCCGCGTAGCATCGCGGACGCGGCCAAGATCTTTCACGTGGCTGGAGAGAAGTGGACCATGGCCAGCGAAGGCTGGGACATGACCAACTTCGGGCTATTCTCGGGTGACGACGCCCTAGGCGGGTCCGTGGCGCAGCGGCTGTACGAGAAAGTCGTGGAGCTCCGCGGAAAAGAACTGGTCATCTCTGAGTGCGGCCACGGGTTCCGGTCGACACGCTGCGAGGGACCCAACTGGGCCAAATACGATGTGCCATTCGTCATGGAGAGCTCGGTCTTCACCATGCTCCGGTACATCAAGGAAGGTCGCATCAAGGTAGATAAGAGCAAGAACTCCACGCCCGTCACCTATCACGACTCCTGCAACATGGCTCGCAGCTGCGGGTTGTACGAGGAGCCCCGCGAGCTGCTCGAGCTGGTGTGCAGTGACTTCCGCGAGATGTATCCGAACCGCACCGAGAACTACTGCTGCACGGGTGGTGGTGGTGCCATGTCGATGTCGGAGTACACGCCGCGGCGGCTCAAGTCGGGGATCATCAAAGCGAACCAGCTGAAGGAGACGGGAGCGGAGATCGTCGTCACTTCGTGTCACAACTGTGTCGACGGCCTCACCGACGTCATTCGCCACTACGAGCTGGGCATGGAAGTGACGCAGCTGGTCAATTTGGTGGCGAACGCTCTCGTGATCGAGCCGAAGGTAGCGATTCCGGTCGAGGAGGAAGTTGTCGAGGTGCTGGCCCTGGCTGGCCGAACGCTACTCGTCGCGGATGATGAACCCGATCAAGTCGAGTTTCTGGCGACGGTCTTCGAGGATAATGGGGCCAGAGTACTGCGGGCATCGAACGCTGATGAAGCGCTCGAGTTGGCCCGGGTCGAGAAGCCGGATCTGTTGACTCTCGACTTGGCCATGCCCGGCCGGGACGTGGGCGAGGTATACGAGATCTTGCGCGAAGATCCGGACCTCGAAGGCCTAAAGATCTGCGTGATCACTGGCAGGCCGGAACTGCGCAAGCTGATCTACGATCGGCACGTGAGGCGGCCGGAAGGTTACCTGGACAAACCGGTGACCGAGGACTCCCTGGTGCTTGCGGTTCGCAGGATTCTGGAGGTGGCTCACGAGGAGGCGGCGGCCCCGTCAGATGCTTAGATTGCAGTCAGGAGCACGACTGGCCGCGGTTGGGTAGGGAGGGGGAACAACCTGCTCGGATGTCGCGATGAATAACGATTATCACGTCTATTTCGACGCGCTGCCGTGCTACCTCACGGTTCAGGACCGCGACTTTCGGATCGTCGAAGCCAACAAGCGATTCCGCTGGGACTTCGGCGACATAGAGGGACGGTTCTGCTATCAGGTCTACAAGGGCCGCTCCGAACGGTGTGAGGTCTGCCCGGTCGCGAGGGCGTTCCACGATGGACAGAGGCACCGCAGCGAAGAGCAGGTCAAGAGTCTGGACGGGAGGCAGATTGCGGTATTGGTCGAGGCCACTCCCATCCGCGACGACGACGGCAAGATCGTGGCCGTCATGGAGATGTCCACCGACATCACCGAACTCAAGAACCTCGAGCGCCAACTGCGCCGGAGTCAACGGCGCTACCATCTGTTGTTCGACGAAGTGCCCTGCTACATCTCGATTCAAGACCGCGAACTGAACATCGTTGAAGCCAACCGAGCCTTTCATGAGGACTTTGGCGCCTGCCTCGGCCGCAAGTGCTACGAGGTCTACAAGCATCGATCAGAACCGTGTGTCCCCTGCCCGGTCCAAGAGACCTATGAAGACTGTGCACCTCACACCCGTGAGGAGGTGGTCACGTCTCTGGACGGTCGTCACCAGAACGTGCTCGTCACGGCCGCTCCGATCTGTGACGGTCAGGGTCGCATCACCGGCGTCATGGAGATGAGTGCCAACATCACCCAAGTCCGTGAGCTCGAGGACCGACTCACGTCGCTGGGGCTCTTGATCGGTTCGGTGTCGCACGGGCTGAAAGGGCTGCTCAACGGGCTCGCCGGCGGCATGTATCTGGTCGATTCCGGTTTCAAGAAGGAGGATAAGGCGCGCGTAGACAAAGGTTGGGGTACCGTCCAGCGAAACGTCACCCGTATCCAGAGCATGGTTTCGGATATTCTGTACTATGCGAAGGATCGCGTGCCCGCTTGGGAGCCTTTGTCAGCCGTGGATGTCGCTCAGGACGTCTGCCGTCTCATGGAAACGCGGGCCGAAGAACAGGGATTGCGCCTGAAAACCGCGCTTGACTCAGCCGCGGGCGAGTTCGAGGGCGATGCGCAGGCGGTTCGTTCGCTGCTGGTGAACCTGATCGAGAATTCACTGGACGCGTGCCGGCTCGATGGGAAGAAGCCCGAGCATGCGGTAACCGTCCGACTGCAGGGACTTTCCGATGTCATCCAGTTTGAGGTCGAGGACGACGGCATCGGGATGGACCAGGAGACCCGGGAGAAGGCATTCACTATGTTCTTCTCCTCGAAGGGAATGGAGGGCACCGGGCTGGGGCTTTTCATTGCCGATCGCATCACGCGCTCCCACGGGGGTACCATTGAGTTGGAGTCGCATCCTGGCGCCGGGACGCGATTCATCGTGCAACTACCCCGTAAGAGGCCTCCGATACAAGAGTCGGAGGACTCCCACCCGTCTGAAATGGATGCGGCACATGACTGATGACGCCAAGACCGTTCTGGTGGTGGATGATGACCCCGATGCTCGGGAGTATCTCACTACCGTGTTAGAGGACAACGGCTTTACGGCCACGACCGCCAATGATGGTGTCGAGGCCATCGCATCGCTCGAGCAGAATGTCCCCGATCTCGTTTCGCTGGACATCTCCATGCCCGAGAAGTCGGGCGTGGCGGTGTATCGGAAGCTGAAAGAGGACGAGCGATTCAAGGATGTTCCCGTCATCATCATTACCGGCATCTCGGAGGAATTCGAGCGGTTCATTTCCAGCCGGCGCCAGGTCCCACCGCCCGAGGGGTACATCGCGAAGCCGGTCGATGCCGAGCAGTTCGTGCGCAAGGTGAAAGAGCTGACCGGCTGAGCCGCGTTCCAAGATTCAGCGGGATTTCCGTCTCCGTATCTCTTTATTGTACAAGGTCTTGGGATTCAGCGCCCCGAATGTAATTAACTTAGTTAATAGAGATAATCCGCAGTCGAAGGTATAGATTTTCTACACCGCCTGATGTAGATTATGGCTAGCCCTAACCGGTCATCCAGGTGGCACCGGAGGGGCTTTTTTGTGCCCGACTCGACAGCGCATTACGAGATCGAAGACCCGCTGATCTCCATCGGGGTTCTGGCACAGCAGGTAGGACT
>Ga0255054_10001272_pt1 | contig 14833 bp, 12 predicted proteins | sample JV7_2_23_MG_FD_188634 | JGI IMG/M metagenome (GOLD analysis project Ga0255054, IMG submission 188634) | Seawater microbial communities from Jervis Inlet, British Columbia, Canada - JV7_2_23 | ecosystem: Environmental > Aquatic > Marine > Inlet | place: Canada: British Columbia | collected...
CGACAAGCAAGAAGTTGAGATGGAGCTGATGGGACGCCCTATTCCAGATCTCGATCTTGATCCGGCGGCCTTCGCTCAGTCCTATCGTGAGGCAAGCGCCCAGGTGACAGAAGAGCTCAGAGAAGCTTTGGACGGGGTCAGCGAAGCGGAAGCAGAGATCGCAGCTGATGATCGTTGGTCGGTCAAGGAGAATTTGGCGCACCTAATACTGACTGAGGAATACAACATTAGTCTGCTCACCGAACTGATCCAGGACGGCGAATCCCAGTCTGCAGGCGGGGGAGAAAATCGCAGAGAAACTTTACGGGCAATCATCAGAACCACCCCGTCCATCGAACTGCTGGTGGAGCGCCTAGAACGAGCGCAAGAAGAGACCTGCGCCATGCTTGAAGAATCTCGGCACGTCCTCACCCGCCGAAGGGGCGTCATGTGGCGGTTGGGAACGAACTTGCTGCACTTTCCAGGCGGGCACGACCGAGAGCACATCGAACAGATGATGAGGGAAGTGGAAACGGCCAGAGCGGCGGCAGGCGAAGAGGTTACCGCGTAGCGTCATTGGGGTGCTGGGCACCGGACAGCTAGACCCACCGCGATACCGTGCCAGCTAAGGCCGAAAAACTTGGGAGACTTCGATGTTGAATCCTTCGTTCGAGACGAATGAAGCAATGAGGATTAATTCACCTGGTAGGGCAGGAAGATCCGCCGCATAACCGGGTGGATCGATCTGGTGCAAGGGGCTCGTAGCGGATGCCCCCGCAATTTGTGCCCCTCCGCCACAGTCTAAGCTGACTTCCTCAACAGTTTCGACGGCGACAAATGCCACGCTGCTGCCGCTGATCTCGTATTCACCCTCGATCAAGCCGCTCGAATCGCAATCGATGTCGCTGCTCTCATCGCTCCAATCCTCTACGTAGGTGCAGTCATCTCCTAATGTGAGAGCCTTCCCTTGCACGATGTAGGTTGGCAGCACGATGCCTCCCGTAATGGTCCGGAACTGAACTTGAGACCATTCTCCGACCCAATCACCGGCACAGGGTCCGGGGGTGGGTGTGGGAGTCTCAGTAGGGGTCAAGGATGGAGCGGGTGTAGCCGTTGAAGTGGGCGTAGGCACGGGGGTGGGGGTCGGCCCAGCGCAGGCCGCTGCGATTAGTACCAGGAGCATGAGAGGAAATGTCGCTAGTGGTTTCATGAAGAGGGCGAGAGCATAGCACAGCCCGAACAGTAACGCTCGGGCGCGTGCGACTGTGCACTTGTCATATACTTAGAAACTTCCACGGCGCCAATCGGAAACGCGGAGCGGAATAGACCTATGGCAGAACGCGGCTACCTAGTTATCGCAGATATCACAGGCTACACGGCGTTTCTGAGCGGATCGGAGCTCGATCACGCCGAGGACAGCCTCAAGGACCTGATCGGCCTGCTCATTGATCAGACCAAGTCGCCGCTCGTGATTTCCAGGCTGGAGGGCGACGCAGTCATCAGCTATGCCCCCGAAGCCAGTTTTCTCCAGGGCCAGACCATGGTGGAGATTATCGAAACCACATACGTTGAATTTCGTGCGGCGCGCCAACGCATGCGGCTCAACACCACCTGCACATGCAATGCATGCCAGAACATTCCTAATCTGGATTTGAAGTTTTTCGTCCACCACGGAACCTACGTGCTGCAGAATATGGCGAACTATACGGAGCTCGTGGGCAACGACGTGAATGTAGCACACCGCCTGTTGAAGAATCGCATCAAAGAAGAGACCGGAATTATGGCCTACGCGGCCTTCACCGAGACTGCCGTGGACGCATTGGGTATCCACGAATTTGTTGAAGAAATGCAGGAGCATATTGAGGAATTTCCTGATGTCGGTGAAGTGAAACTTTATGTGGAGAACCTGGAACCGATCTGGCAACGAGAAAGCAAACGGCGCAGGGTATTTGTGAAACCCGATGAAGCATTGTATGTGACTGAAACGGAAATACCAGCCGAACCGCCGCTAGTATGGGACTACTTTACAAAACCCGAATACCGGATGGTCCTAGCGGGGTCCGATTCGATGGAGATTACGGATAAGAATGTGGGCAGAATGGACGAAGGTGCGGTTTACGTGTGCGCCCACGGGGATGCAGAAACCCTGCAGGTGGTATTGGATTGGAGACCGTTTGAGTACTACACCTATGAGATGCCCGCGCCAGCAGGATTGACGATCACAATAACGACCCGGTTTATTCCCATTGAAGGCGGCACACGAGTGCTCGAAATATGTGCCAAACCCCAGGGATCCATTGTTGCGCGCAATGTGGCGAAGCTAGGGAGCGGCAAGTTCAAGGCGGAATCCCAAAGAGGCGCACATGCTCTCAGAGAAATCATCATGAAAGAGCTGGATTCAGGCAAAACGGTGAGACCTGAAGCGTCGAGCGTTTCCCCGGACGAAGTGAGCGAGGCCGCACAGGCCTCGTTGGCGGAGGCCGGCGCGGACTAAGGACAAAGCAAACTGGCTGAAGAAAAACCAGAAGCTCGAATGACGAAACGCTCGCTTGCGGCGGTGCCCCCGCCGCTTGTCTTTTTGGGCGCGCTCGTGATCGGGGTGATTTTGAACATCGTGCGCCCGCTCCCGATCTTCACCGATGGACAGATCGGCGACGTTTTGGGTTTGCTGATGACCATCGGTAGCGCAGCAATTGCCTTCTGGGCATTTCGAACCATGCTGCGCGCCGGCGAACAGCCCGACCCCGCCGTCCCCACCAAATCGATCGTAGAGCAAGGGCCCTTTGGCAGAACCAGGAACCCGATCTACGTCTCTTTCGCGCTATTTGACCTCGGTGTCGCGCTGCTTCTGAACAATCTTTGGATGCTCCTTGCGCTGGTGCCATTAATGCTCTACGTTGATCGAGAAATCGTCCGCCGCGAGGAACGCTCCCTGGAGCGGCAATTTGGCCAGGAATATCTGGACTATCAAGCCAGCGTTCGGCGTTGGATTTGAAATCGGTACCCATCCGCTCGATTCCTAAGGAGAGCACATCGATGAATCGAATCGCCCTACTACTGCTTGCGTTAGCAGCTTCAACCCTGGCATGCAATTTGTTGGGGTCGGATGAGCCAGACTCACCGCCGGCCTCCGAATCTGATTCGAGCCAGCCTTCCGAATCGGATTCTGGGCAACCCGCAGAAGACTCCCAATCCGGTCTCGACTCCGGGGGCGGGCCCGATTTTCTCGATCTAGACGATCCGCAGACCTATCTGGAGCCACAGGAGCTGCTCAACAACTACCGGATCGCGCTTAGTTTTTCATTCGAAGGCGCCGGTGCTGACGGCAATCCGGTGCAAGGGGCCGTTATGGCAGTTGGCGAACGCTCCCTGGATCCGCTCGCTATGACCATGACCTTTGACGGCTTCGATAACGCAAGCCTGTCGGGAGAGCTCCCCTTCAGCTTCAGCCTGATTGACAATATCTATACCTTCTCGGCCCCGCTATTTGGGTGCGCCACCATTCCGGCGGGCGAGTTTCAGGACCCCTTCGCGCTGCTGATCGATACAGGGGGCTTCTTGCTGGGAAACGCTCCGCGCATGCGGCCGGATGATGTGATCAACGGAGTTCCTGTGTACGGCTTTTCCCTGGATGCTTCTAATGTGGAGCCGGGCGAGTTGGACATTGCCAAGTTTGACAGCGGCACCGTCTACATCGCCAAAGATGGAGGCTACTTGGTCAGGCTCGAGATGAACGGGAGCGGGACAAGCGAGATGCTCAGCGGTTCACCGGACCTGGAGGGTGATATCACCTACGACCTCAATTACTTCGACTTCAATCAGACGGTCGACATTAAGCCGCCTGAAGGCTGCACCCAGGACTCCTCCGAATTGGAATATCCGGTAACGCCGGATGCATACCAGCTCAGCAGCGTTCTCGGCATCACCAGCTATAAGACCGATCTTCCACTGGAAGATGTTATCCAGTTCTACCGGGACGAAATGCCGACCGCTGGATGGACTTTGGAAGAGGAGTTCGGGTCCGGACCGATTGCGCTGCTTTCATTCGTCGGCGATGCCGGCACGGTTCAGGTTACCCTCAGCCTCGATGAGGCGACCGACAGCGTCGATGTAGGAATCATAAAGCTTGGCTAGCAACTCGAAACTTATCGTAGTCTCAAATCGACTGCCGGTCGAAGTCGAGCGGACCGAGCAGGGATTCAACTATCATCCGGCGGCGGGTGGCCTGGCTACGAGCCTGCAGGCTGTAAGGAAGCAGCGGAAGATGGTTTGGCTTGGTTGGCCGGGGTTACCGGTATGGGATGACAAGGATCGCAAGAGTATCGAGAGAGAGCTCGTCAAGAAATATGACAGCGTGCCGCTCTTTTTGCCGCCATCGGATTTTGACCTTTACTACGAAGGTTTCTCGAATGGCACCATCTGGCCGCTGTTTCACTATTTTCCTCAAAATGCCCACTACGAAGCCCGCGAGTGGGCCGCCTACCAGGAAATCAACGTCCTTTTCCGCGACAAGATACTCGAGATCGCGGAGCCGGGGGACCTGCTGTGGATCCACGATTACCACTTGATGATGCTTCCTGAACTCGTGCGAGAAGCGCTTCCTGAGGCGAAGATCGGCTTCTTCCTGCACATCCCGTTTCCATCATCAGAGCTTTTCCGCATGCTGCCTTGGCGCGAAGAAATCTTACGCGGCTTGCTCGGATCAGATCTAATCGGATTTCACAGCCACGCATATGCGCGCCACTTCCTGAGCAGCTTGCTGCGCCTTCTGGGGCTAGAACAGGAGTTTGGCCGAGTCATCGTAGGCGATCGAGCGGTCAGAGTAGATACCTTCCCGATTGGGGTCGATATGGGCGGATTTGAATCGGCCATGGAAACGGAAGAAGTCCAGGAAGAGCTGAGGGAGCTAGAAGCTGAAACGGAGGACCGCAAGATCGTGCTGACCGTCGACCGCCTGGACTTCACGAAGGGTATCGTCGAGCGATTGGAATCCTTCGATCACTTTCTCACCGAATATCCAGACTGGCAGCGCCGTGTGACGTTGATCGCGCTTACGGTTCCTTCGCGAACCGGAGTCCCGGAGTATCAGGCGCTGAAGAAGGAAGTTGATGAGGCAGTGGGCCGCATCAACGGTCGCCATGGCAAGCCAGGCTGGGTGCCGATTTGGTATATGTATCGTTTTTTGCCCTTTGATCGGCTCGTTGCACTCTACGGAGCGGCAGAGGTCGCGCTAGTAACGCCGTTGCGAGACGGAATGAACCTGGTCGCCAAGGAATATCTCGCCGCCCATCCAGATGGAACGGGAGTGCTGATCTTGAGCGAAACGGCGGGGGCGGCCGAAGAACTGGGTGAAGCCCTGATCGTGAACCCGCACGATACGGAGCAAATTAGCGAAGCGCTGCTGCATGCTCTGACGATGTCAGAGCGTGAACAGATGGCAAGGAATTTACCGATGTTGGCTCGCTTGCGCAGATACAACGTCGTACGCTGGGCGGAAGATTTCCTTGGTGAGCTAGAGCCTGAAACCGTGCCCGACAAGCAGCATGTCCAGGTGCGACTCGACACGGCTGGCGCGGAACTCCTGCTGCAAGCCTACCGATCGACCAATCAACGCCTGCTGTTGTTGGACTACGACGGAACAATGGTTCCTTTTGCCGCCCGCCCCAGGGATGCCGCCCCAGACGAGGATTTGATAGTGCTCCTTAAGCAGCTGGTGCAGGATAAGAAGAATACGGTGGTCATCATCAGCGGCCGGGACCGCGAGACACTTCAAGAATGGCTAGGGGAAACTGGAGCAGATCTTGTGGCAGAACATGGGGCTCAAATCCGGCGCGCGGTAGATAAGAAATGGAATGTGCAAACCACTGAAGCGGCTGATGGGTGGAAGGGGGAGCTCCGTCCGTTGCTCGAACTCTACGTGGACCGCACGCCGGGCTCGATGCTGGAAGAGAAAACCGCCTCGATGGCCTGGCACTATCGGCGCGCAGAGCCTGATTTAGGGGATCTGCGCTCCAAGCAACTCATGGAAAACTTAGAAGGGCTGATCGCAAACACCCCCCTGGTGATCATGCAGGGGAGCAAGGTGGTTGAGGTGAAGGAGAGCGGGATCGGCAAAGGGCGAGCCGCCCGCATATGGCTCTCTGGTGGTCCGACTTACGACTTTATCCTGGCAACCGGAGACGATGTTACGGATGAGGAAATGTTTGAAGTGATGCCAGATGGAGCATGGTCGATTCGAATTGGCGTAGATCGCCGCTCAGCCGCCAAGTATTCGCTGACCGGCCCCGAGACATTCCGACGCCTGCTACGCTCCCTCACCGGTCCCTGACACTTGGATCTCGCACGCCACAAAATACATTCCCTGCAACCACGCTGCCTGTGCCGGAAAGCGAGCCGCTCTGGTAAGGAGCGTCAGCGAGCGCCCGGTACAAGGCAGTCCAAAATAGATTCGTGATACTACCGGAGTCGACGGCTCCTCGAACAGCAAGTTAGGCATCCTGGGCGTGGGCCAGAGTCCATAGCGCATATTGTCCGACCCATCTGTGAGCCGCCCGTACGAAAGATTGGCGGCGCGGATTCTGAGATAGCTGATCTGATCGATCACTCGTCCGTCTGGCGCAAGAAGCCGGACCGTGTCCCCGCCATCGTTCAAAGCAATCTTGGTCTTCGTGCGAAAGAATACCGCGAAGCCTCTGGGTGAAATCGTTACGCCCGGGAGATCGTACGCTGAGGAACCTCCACCGGCTATGTCATCCAGCCACCACCCTTTCAAATAGACTGGCAGCGGGCCGGCGTTGTAGAGTTCGATAAATTCGTCCGCAGTCGTAACCCCGCCGGTCCCCTCCCAGTCGTGCCGGGGTCGGATCAGCACCTCGTTGATCACGATTCTGCTGGGGATGCCAGTGGGGATTGGGGTGGGAAAGAACAGCGAGTTGGTACGTCGCGGTGTCCCACGGATTGGATTCCCTGAAGCGTCCAGACCATTCCCGTTGTAGCCTGTGTAACTAGCCCAGTTTCCGGAGAAGTCCGCGCCCCCGCGGCGCTCCATGCTAGCCCTGGGCGAAGAGCCTCCAGCCGGCCAGCTGCCTCCGGATGAGTTCGCCGAGTCCACCAACTCACCCGCAGGTCCGAGCAGCTGTAGCATTTCCCCGCCGTCCCTCAGCGAGCCAGTGTAGATTCCATCCGCGGCGATATCAGCGACCGTTGTGTCGTCCGTCCGCTCAAGTAAATAGAAACTGTATGCAGGAAGGCTGCCTGACAGGGAAATCGAGATGTCGAACCCATCTGTCAGACTCCAGCCTGTCATTGAGATCGAGATTGCGCTTGGATTGTGAAGCTCGATCCATTCATCGCTGGAGGAGGCCGTGGTGCCAGACCAAGCCACCTCGTTGATCAACACTGTTTGCGGCGGAACATGGGTCGGCGCAACGAAGGGTGTAGGGGTGGCGGTCGCAATCAGGATGGAGTTCAGCTGGCGGGGCGTACCCCCGATGGGGTTGCCCGCCGTATCATGGCCGGTCCCCCCGAACCCTACGAACGTTCCCCAATTCCCTCCGATGTCGGCGCCTCCGCGTCGCTCCATGCTGCTGCGCGAACTCGCGTCGCCGGCAGGCCATCCGCCGCCGTCTCCATTGGCGCTATCAACTACAGCCCCGGAAGGATCCAATAGCTCGAGGCGCTCGCCGCCATTAGCTAGAGAGCCGGTGTAGATTTGATTGGCAGCGATGTCGGCAATAGTCGAATCGTCGGTTCGCTCAAGCAAGAAATAGCTGAAGGCAGGGATCGTCCCACCGAGAGCCACGTTGATGTCGCCTCCGTCCGTAAGGCGCCATCCGTCCAGATCTATGGCCGTACTCCCCAGGTTCTGAAGCTCGATCCACTCATCGGATGAGGAAGCCACCGTTCCCGCCCAGGCCAATTCGTTGATTAGAACTGACTGCGGGGGATAGGCAGTGGGAGGCTCCCCTGGAGGGATCGGTGTGGCGCTAGGCGTGGGGGTCGAGCTTGGGGTAGTGGGCGTATCGGTCGTCTCGAGTGTGGGAGAAGCAGTTGCGCTTCCCGACGGCGGTGACGGTGAAGCGGCGGGGCTTGAGGTGGCTGTAGAGGATGAGGCCGGCGAAACCGTGAGGCTCGGGGCAGGGGACGGGCTGGCGCTTCCTGTAGGAGGCGTCGCAGTGGTCGTGGCCGATGTCGGCGTCTCCGTTGGCTCAAGGCTGGGGGGAGATGGAGTCGCAGATGGAGCGGGGGGTGTTCCTGTGTCCAAAACCGGCGAGGCCGAGACCTCGGCCAGCGAGATGCCCGAAGCTCCCTCAGCCGATGAAGCGAGGGGCAAGTTGAGGAACAAGAAAAGCCCGACGAGCGACAGGACGCCAGTCGGACTCAATAGACGGACCTTCACGCCCTCCTCTTGACCCCATCAGAAGTTGACTAGTACTAGAGTACCATAATCTGCCGTGAGTGACGGAAGGATGCAAGCGCTGGATTCGCAATTATCGCGACTGAGCTAGAATTAGGCCTCATCAGCATACCCTGAGTGAAAAAGGAGAGAATCAATGGACTTCGGATTGGCGTTTTCGTTCCCGTTTCAGGACGAGAAATGGATCGAGAAAATTCTGATCGCGGCAGTACTCAGCATCATCCCCATCATCGGTTGGTTTGCGCTGTTGGGATGGGCGATTGAGATAGGTCGGCGTGTGATCAACGGCGAAGAGGAAGTACTGGCCGATTGGAGCGATTTTGGAGGCATCCTGACGTTGGGCTTCAAAGCTTGGCTTGTCAGCCTGATATTCGCCATCCCGCTCATTGTGGTTTGGCTCCCGTTTGGCGCCGCCACCGCCCTTTTCGGCTCAGCAAGCGAAGACGCAGCGGCGGTCATTATCAGCGTGATATCGCTCTGCTTCATCTGCTTCGCTTTCGCCTACAGCATCGCGTTGCTGTTCTTTATTCCCGCCTCCTATGGCCGGCTGGCAGCATCAGACGGAAATCTGGGAGACGCCCTGAATCTCAGAGAGATCTGGAACATGGTCAGCGGCGCCCCCGGCGCTTATCTGATCGTTCTGCTCGGATACCTTGTGGCGAGCTTCATCGCTTCGCTGGGAATCATCGTCTGTTTTGTAGGAATGTTTCTTACCGGGGCCTACGCTGCGGCAGTTTCGGGACACCTCTTTGGTCAAGCCTATCGAGTAAGTAAAGCCGAGGCCTAAGCCTCGCGCGTCGAATCTTGTCGGCCCGACTTCACCCGAAGTCGGGCCGTTGTCTCTTAGGGAGAAAAGACATCTCGGTTCTTAGCTCCATCGCTGGCATCCGGCTGGCCACCCAGCGGCCGGGAAAACTCGGCCCACTATCGCCGAGCCTGGACGCGATGAGTGTTCTACGGAGCAGCGGCGAGCCCGCATCCCCAGCCGGCCACGATGTGGCTCGCCTGATTCGGGGCTTCAAGGTGCGAGTGGCGTACTTGCCAACGCGCGGGAGCGGAGCGACCCCCTGGCGCCGCCTAATTGTGCTCGACACAAGCTACAGCAAGGAGGGGCAGGCCAGTTCACCGACGCGGGTGGCGCTGGTTGCCCACGAGTTGGTGCATGTCTTACAGCGAGAACTGGACGACCCCGAATTCTGGCCCAGTGGCGGATTGCACCCTTCGCTTTCTCGGAGATGGATTGGCGACTCTACGAATTACATGGAGGTCGTGGCCTACATCGTGGGAGCCAGCGTGGAGATCGACCTGCTTTCCGAAAACCAACAAGCTCGGAAACGACGTCTGTCGGATTGGTTGGCCACGGTCGCAGGAGAAGACGCTTCGAATGCTACCCGAGCGGTTGTCAAACGCTACCGGAGCAACTCTATTTACCGGCAGAACTATAGGGCGGAGTCAAGCGTTCCAGGGCAAAGGATTCCTACCGAACACTGGTCTCACTGGCTGGGCGTCCTTGGCTTTGAGGCAAATACAATCGAACACATTCAGCAGTTGTCTGCAGGCGGAACTGCAAAAGTGATTAGCGAAGACGAGCTAGAAAATGGGAGCTAGTCTGGACTCAAAGGGCAACGGTACGGTTGGTAAGCAGGGTCAGCCGGTCAGCTACCTCGAGCTCATCCGAGGCAATGTAGATTTCCGCTATCTCTGGTCGGGCCAGATCGTCAGCTTGTTTGGGGATTGGTTCAACCTCATCGGATCCGCAGCGCTGATTGCGCAGCTTACGCAATCGGGTCTCGCGGTCGGCGGATTGTTTGTCATACGAATGCTGGCACAGTTCGTTGGTACCCAGGTGGGCGGCGTAGCTGCTGATCGATACAACCGGAAGCGGCTGTTGATCCTGACCGACATAACCCGCGCCGTGGTGGCTTTTGGGTTCCTACTTGTGCGAGGCCCAGAGCAGGTTTGGCTACTCTACGCGCTAACCGCCTTACTTATGGCCATCAGTGGGGTCTTCTTCCCAACTCGGACCGCCATTCTGGCGGACATAGTTACTAAGCGCGAGCTTGGCTCCGCGAATGCCCTATCGGCCACCACCTGGTCAGTGATGCTGGCAGTGGGTTCAGCGCTTGGAGGTTTCGCAGCCGGTCAATGGGGTATCTACCAGGCATTTGCCGTTGACGGGCTGTCCTTCCTGGTTTCCGCGGCCCTTATCGCAGGGGTTCGCTATCGGCCCGAGGGTGTTGCGCAGACAGCTGATTTGCGTGCCGTACTGAATGAGTACGCGGACGGTCTTCGCTACCTGAAACGTGAAATCGACATCCTGTTCATAACGCTCCACAAGGCAGCATTGGGTCTCTTGATCGCGGGCGGAGCGATCAACATCGTGATGGTTAAGATCTCCGAAAGCATTTTTGTCATCGGTGAGGGCGGAGCTACGAGCCTGGGAATATTATTTGCGGTGGTCGGCCTTGGCACAGGAATAGGCCCTATTCTGTCGCGACGGATCACCGGTGATCGAGAACGGTCGATACGCCGGATCCTGCCGCCGCTCTATCTGCTCGCCACAGTCGGACTGGTGGTTGCGGCGCCGATAACTACGTTCGGGACGGTGCTTCTTGGCATGTTCATCCGCACCTTCGCGGTTGGCGCCATTTGGGTCTTTACCACTCAGTTGCTCTACCAGCTCGTGCCTGAGAATTACCAGGGGCGTGTGTTCGCGGTGGAGATTGCAGTTTTTACGTTAGGCGCCGCTATCAGCGGGGCGATTGGAGGGTGGCTGTTGGACACCACCTCGATAGGCGTAGGCGGTTTAATGTGGCTGATGGCCGCCGCAGGTCTGATTCCGGCCGCGCTTTGGTCAGCCTGGCTAAGAATCAGGACACGGAGGCAAGCCGCGCCCATTATCGCCCGCGAAGGTGAAGAAAGGGAGCGGTTGGAGTGACAATTTCACTCCCGTCGAAGTGCGATCCGCACTATTATGAAGGCATGGTCAAAGGGCGACAAAGGGGCCGCATGGTAGAATCGCCACCCTCCCAGGGAAGGCGGATCGCCGAATGACGTCACTGAGCCAAACCGTCCAAGGAGCTCTGCGCTACAGGGGAGGCGGGTTCGAACTTTCCTACTGGGGGCACCGGATCAGCGGCCTCGGGACGCTCCTCTTCCTTGCCATCCACATTCTCGACACTTCAATCGTTTATTTCGTTCCCAGCCTCTACCAGGAGGGCATCAATCTGTACCGGACAACCGGCATGATGATTGGTGAGATGGTGCTGGTGGTGGCGGTTATCGGCCACGGCGTCAACGGCATCCGCATCGCGCTCTCGGATTTCTTTCCGAATTGGTGGCAGGAGAAGCCGCAGCGAACTGGATTCTGGATTGTTGCGGGAACAACCGTCTTGCTGGCCGCACCGGCAGTTTTCATCATGGGCCGCTCGCTGTATCTGCACAACATCTGCCGCTGTGCTCCGGAAGACACCTTAAGCCTGACCCTCCCAACTTGGGCCCTGCTCGCCATTTCCGCACTGTTCGTGATAGCCCTGGCAGCTCTCGTTCGATTGGGCGCATTCCGCGCGATATTTCGCGGCCCATCACGTAACTTCGAGACCTGGATGTGGCTGTTCATGCGCTGGTCGGCAATCTTGCTGATCCCGCTTGTTTGGGTACACGTGCTGTTGGTGGATGTGCTTTTCGGCGTCCATCGCATCGATCTGGATTATGTTGCCTTGCGCTGGGCCAGCGTGGGATGGCGGGCGTTTGATTTGGCGCTGCTGGCTTTTGCGTTTGCGCATGGCATGAATGGCCTGCGAGGGGTCATGCAAGATTATGTACATTCGCCCGCCTGGCGGAGCCGATTGAATTGGGTCATCTTGGGTACATGGGTGCTTTTGACCACCATCGGCGCGGTCGCCCTATTCGGCGGCGTGCGCCCCGCTTGATCCCAACAATGGCCGATTCGGTATGCAAGCCCCCCACGAATACGGATCGGCTTTCCAACGGCAGGAACCTAAGAGGGATTTCCTAGTGACGATTAATCATCAACACGAAGTATTGATTGTGGGCGGCGGCGGAGCAGGTCTCATGGCCGCCCTTTACGCATCCGAAGGAGCAGACACTGCGGTGCTTACAAAACTGCATCCGGTGCGTTCCCACACTGGGGCGGCACAGGGCGGAGTCGGCGCTGCATTGGGCAGCGAGGAAGAAGACCGACCCGAGTGGCATACCTACGACACGGTCAAAGGAAGCGATTTCCTGGGTGACCAGGACGCGATTCAATTTATGTGCGAAGAGGCGGTACCAACCGTGTACGAGCTCGAGCACATGGGCCTTCCATTTAACCGCACCCCTGATGGCAAGATCGCGCAGCGCTATTTCGGCGGACACACCAACAACGACTCAGGCAAACCCGTCCGCCGAGCCGCTTACGCTGCGGATCGCACCGGCCACATGATTTTGCAGACACTGTATCAGCAGTGCGTGAAAAATGACGTGGTCTTCATGGACGAGTTTCAAGTCATGGACGTGCTGGTTGGGGATGAAGGCGTGGCCGGTATTGTGGCGGTTGAGCTTGCCACGGGCGAGCTGCATGTTTTCCACTACAAGGCTGTGATCTTTACGACAGGCGGGTGGGGGCGAGTCTGGGAGATTACATCCAATGCCCATTCCTATACCGGGGATGGCGTGGCGATGACGCTTCGCAGAGGCTTGCCGGCGGAGGATATGGAGTTTTTCCAGTTTCACCCCACCGGGATTTACAAGATGGGTATTTTGATCACCGAAGGTGTCCGGGGTGAAGGCGGGGTGCTCATCAACAATGAGGGCGAGCGGTTCATGGAGCGTTATGCGCCAAGCATCAAGGACCTCGCCTCCCGCGACGTCGTCAGCCGAGCAATGTATCTGGAGATGCGCGATGGACACGGCATTAACGGCGATCGATATCTGTATTTGGATGTGCGACCGGAGACCGTGAACAAATATGCGAAGATAGACGGGCGCACTCGGCCGGATGGCTCCCCGTATGTAGTTACTGGCGAGGAGATCCTGGCAAAGCTGCCAGACATCATAGATTTCGCCCGCACCTACATGGCGGTAGATCCCATCACGCAACCCATGCCTGTGCAGCCGACGGCACACTATGCTATGGGAGGTATTCCGACCACCCTCCACGGTGAGGTCATCCGCGACGAAAACAACACGATCATCCCCGGCTTCTATGCCGCTGGCGAAGTGGCCTGTGTCTCGGTGCATGGCGCCAACCGTTTGGGGACCAACTCGTTGCTGGACATCATTGTGTTTGGGAGAGAGTGTGGAAAACGAGCGGCCAAATACGCGAAGGGCGCCGACTACCTTCCGCTGCCTTCGGACCCCGAAGGGTTGGTTCGTAAGCAGCTGGAGAAGCTTCAGGGAGGCGAAGGCTCTGAAAAGGTCGCTACTATCCGCAAAGAAATGCAGGATGTCATGTTCGATCATGTCAGCGTCTTTCGAACCGAAGATGGCATGTCCCAGGCGGTGGAGAAAGTTAAGGAGCTTAGAGAGCGCTATCTCAAGGTCGGAGTTGATGATCCGGGCAACATCTTCAATACCGACCAACTGGAGGCCTGGGAGCTTGGCTGCATGCTCGAGCTAGCCGAGGTGACAGCCATTTCCGCCTTAGCGCGTACGGAGAGCCGGGGAGCTCACGCAAGGGAAGATTATTCCAAGCGAGATGACAAGGAGTGGCTCAAACACACTATGGCCTACCAGGACGAGCGTGGGGTAACACTGCGCTATAAACCCGCTACGATAACTAAGTGGCAGCCGATCGAGCGCGTCTACTAAAAAGAACCCGCCATGGAGCGAATCCTGCAGCTAATGAGTTCCAGGCGGATGCGATGAAAACAGGAGAATTTTCATGGAGGTAGAGCTCCGTATCCGCCGCTACAATCCAGAAGTAGACGAAAAGGCTCATTACGAGAGCTACTCTGTAGAGGCGGAGCCTAACGACCAGGTGCTTGACCTTCTCAATCAGGTCAAGTGGTATCAGGACGGAACCCTGTCCTATCGAAAGTCATGTGCACACGGAGTGTGCGGTTCTGATGCGATGCGCATCAATGGTGTCAACAGATTGGCATGCAAGGTTCTGGTTCGAGACGTTGGCCACAAAATAACCGTCGAACCAATCCTGGGGTTATCTGCTCAAAAAGATCTTATCGTCGAGATGGAGCCGTTCTGGGAACACTATCGCTCCGTCATGCCTTACTTCGTCAGCGAAGAAGCGGAGCCTGAAAAAGAGCGTGTTCAAAGCGCGGAGCAGCGTGAACGTTACGACGATACGACAAAATGTATCTTGTGTGCGGCCTGCACCACTTCCTGCCCATCATTTTGGGCAGATGACGAGTATGTGGGCCCGGCGGCAATCATACAGGCTCACCGCTTTATATTTGACAGCCGCGATACTGCGGCAGA
>Ga0255054_10001273_pt1 | contig 14832 bp, 21 predicted proteins | sample JV7_2_23_MG_FD_188634 | JGI IMG/M metagenome (GOLD analysis project Ga0255054, IMG submission 188634) | Seawater microbial communities from Jervis Inlet, British Columbia, Canada - JV7_2_23 | ecosystem: Environmental > Aquatic > Marine > Inlet | place: Canada: British Columbia | collected...
CCGCGGAGAGCCACACGAAAAAGGTCCGCAAGCTCCGGATTTTGTCCAAGCTCAAAAACCCCGGTCCGGTTTTCGCGGCTACCCATTAGAGCGTCACCACCTTTGCGGCTTGCACGTTCATCAAACTATCCCCCGCGGTGGAGCCGGCAAAGGTGACACGCTCCACCCTATAGACCGGCTCCCCAAAAGGCTTTCCAAAATCATCTTGGACGAAAACCTGGATCCCCGGCTCCACCTCCGGATTGGCCAGCGCGGAAAAAATGATCCCCCCATCGTTGCGTTTTTCGTAGGAGATCAGTCCCGTCCCCGGACGGATGAGGGGTCCGGGTTTATTGATAACCCCCGCGCGTAACACTACAAATTCCCCATTGTGGACGCGCCACTCCAATCCCAAGGTGTCCATGATGAGGTTGATCGCCTCCCGGGTATTGGCGCCCGCTGGAATGTTTCCCCATGTTTGGACGGGGAGTTCCGCGCTAGCCTTGGCCACAAGCGCCTTGGACTCCGGGGGATAGATGAGACCAAGCCCACCTCCACCAATATCCGGGGCCGTGGACGGTATGCTCACCAGGTACTCCAATACGATGGAGATCTTGGCCCCCTTAAAACTTTTTCCAACCACTTGATCCCGGAGGGATTTGTTCCCGTCTCCGATTTTGAAAACCGCCACGGAGTCCGTGGGGGTCCTCCGGGCCGGGACAAAATCCCAGACGTCCCCCCTCATTAATTTTTGCGGAACACCGTCCCACCCAATTGAGAGGGTGACGAGGTATCCGGAGGCCGCGCTCAACGTCTGCCAAGCCTGAAAAATCGCACCCGTGAGGGTTGGCGATAGATTATAGATCGCCACGGTGGCCTCATCCGCTTTGTTGGTGTTGTCGCGGGTGACCTGCCATTCCATGAGGAGTCCGTCCCCCGTGAGGTTGGAGATCACCCCTTGGGCCGTCGCAAAACGGACCGCGGGAACAAAAAAGCGTTTGAAGGCGGCTACCATCAAATCACCGTCTCATAGTAGAGGGCCGCGCCACGATCAAAGAATGTAGTGAGGCCCGGGTCCGTCCGGTCCCCCTCATGGTCATTGACGAAAAGGGCCCCCGCGGGTACGTCCAAATAGCGATAAGGGAATAACAAATCCAAGCCGGTGACCAAGGCGATCCCCTGGACAAGCGCCACCCCGTCACCATCAAAAATGTCCAGATACCAAGAGCCGTCCGCTTTGTTGGTGTAGGTGTCCAGCCGGAAGCGGACACGATCCAACGTGAGCGTTTGAGAGGTGTGGGTCCCATCCTCACGGAATTGGACGGTGATTTCTTCAATGCTCATATTGTGGCCGGGGTCCTTCCACTTGGGACCACCTCCGGGGAGACCCCAAAGGCTTGTCCCGGGGTCACGGCTTGGGTTTGGACCGGGGTGGGGGATTGAGCGCCGGCCGCTGCTATTGCATTGTTACCAGTGTTAGATCCGAACACGTCCGGGACGGCCGCGTCCGCGGAGAGGGGATTCACAATTCGGGCCTCAACCAAAGAGACGGTGACCAAGGTATTTTCTCCAAGGTCCGGAGTCCAAGACCGGGAGACTGACTCAATAAAAGCTTTGGCCATTGAAACGCGAGGGGTCACCACCATAATGGGCTCCCTGCGATCTGCGATGGTCTCCAGGTTGGAGAATTTCAAAAAGTCAAAGCGGAGACCCGCAAAACCAACGGACCCAATGAGGGGGAGATTGATTGAGGAGATGAGAGTCCCGGAGACCGTGAGCCGGATGAGGTCCCGGTGGACGTTGGAGGTGGCGGACGTGAAATCTTGAAGCGCGTTTGTTGTGACCTGATAGGACCGGGAGAGGTCCTCCGCGTCCACCATGTCCAAGGTGACGCGGTTAGGGGTGAACGCGGGCCGGAGATCGGCCACCGGCTCAATTGGTATGGTCCCCGTGGGATCTAGCCGATAAAAAGAGGCCGTCTTGGCGCCAAGAATTCCTTGGAGGGGGTTTTTTATGAACGCGGGCACGGTGTCACCTCACCACGTTGGTGGCTAGTTGTTGACCGGCGCTAGAGAGCCGGGATTGGAATTCTACGCGGATCGCTTTGGCCACTTCCTTGGCCGTATCCGCGGCGGAGGTGGTCCCCGTGATCGTTTGTTTCACGTCAAACTTAAAATTGTTGTTTGTGATATCGATCGCCACCGTGGGCTCAATGTCCTTGGTGGATGGAGTCCGGGCCGCAATCGGTCCAAGCTCCCCACGTCCCGCGGCCCCAAAAAACTCGGATAGCGTGGTGGGAGAGGTAACCTTGGGGGCCTCCGCCTCCGGGGCCTTTTTTCCGCGTCCCCCTCCCGTGCGATCTAACCCGGCCGCCTTGCGAGCCTCTTGGAGGGATTTCCCCTCCGCCAAAGCCCCAAAGGCTTTGTCCAATTTGGCCTGTTTTTTGGCGGAGACGGGACCGTCCCCAATGCCCAAAGCCTTGCGCACGCTGGCCACGTCCGCGTCAAAAGTCCCAAATTCCTCACCCTCCGCCGCGTCCGCGCTTGCTGCCTCCGCGGCCTTTACCTCCTCCGCGTCTCTAGCTTTTTTCTTGGTGGCGGCCGTGCGCCTAACTTTGTCAAGTTGGACGTTGGCTTTTCTCAACCGCTCGCGGGATTGTTTGGCGGACTGACTATCTCCCCGGCCCTCACCCGCTAGACGATCTTGGAGAGAGACCTCCCTTTGGATCTCGTCCTGCAAACCCCCGGCTTGCGCGGCCTCCAAGGTCCCCTCTCCAAACTCCACGCCTAGTGATCCCGGGACTCCCCTTGGCGCTCCCGTCCCGGAGCCTTGGCGGCCTTTGGAGAGGGCCCCACCAATGGCTCCCCCGGCCTCTATCGCAAGGGGGATGAGGGCCGTGAGCGCTCCCGCGATGAGTCCAATAGGACCGAGGGCCGCTCCCGCGGCCACCCCCATGGACGAAAAACCGGCCGCGATTGCGCCAAAGGCTTTGGCCACGGCCACCCCTCCCGCTATCGCTAAAAATTTGTCGAAGTTGGCGACAAAGAGGAGAAAAATCTCCCCCATGGTCTCCACCACGGGGATGAGTTTTTTCCCTACGCGGACGATATCCTCAAAAAAGGCTTTGACCCTTTGGCGGAGCATCCCGCGATTGGTCTTGACCCAAGACGTGAACCCCTCAACCAATTCTTGGACCACGGGGATGAGGTCCGTCCCTACGATATTTTTTACCCCGGAGAGTGAGGCTTGGAGATTTGTTAGAGAGTCCTGGAACCCCTCAGAAGACGCCACCGCGTCCTCCGTCATCACGATCCCAAGGCTCTCCGCCTCATCACCTAGCGCGCGGATCCCCTCACTTCCGGAGAGGAGAAGGGGGAGCATTTCCGGACCGGCCCGCGCTCCGAAAAGGTTCATGGCCAGCGCGGTCCGCTTGCCTTTGTCCTCCACCTCTTTGAGCTTGTCCCCGAAAAGGCCCAACCTCTCCTCCGCGGATAGTTTGTTCACGTCCGCGATTGAGAGGCCTAGATCGTCCAACGCATCCGTGAACAATTTAGCGCCACCCTTTGACGCGTCCTGCAATTGCTTCGCTTGATTCTTGATCGCTAGGTCAAGATTGCGCGCGCTTGCTCCGGAGCGGTCCGCGGCAAAACGGAGCCTTTGCAATTCCTCAACACCCGCGCCAACCTTTTTGGCAGTTTTTCCAATCTCATCCCCAACCTTTGCCACGGAATTGACAAAGCCAAAAACGGCCGTGGCACCCGCGGCCGCGGCCGCGGCAAAAACGACAAAAGCCTTCCCTAGCTTTTTCATCCCCCCGCGGAGGACCTCCGCTTTTGTCTTGGTTTTTTCTAGGGAGTCCCCCACCCCGTCCGCGGCTTTGGCCGCATCTTTTCCGTCAACCCCGATTTTGACCAAAAGCTCCGCGATAGTTTTTGATGCGGCCATGATTCAAGATTCCCGCGCGTTCGCTATCGCGGCGTTTTTCCAAGATTGGTGGACCTCTTGCATCTCCAAGAGATCATACAATCCGTCCAAGTCTAGGGTGGTGTGGAGGGCCTCATAGGTGGCCACGTCCAAAGACTCACCATTGGCACACGCCAAATATATCTCCCGGGGGAGATTGACCGGATCTATCCCTTTGTGAGTTCCACTCGCACCCACGAAACGCGACCAAGCCGGGATCGGCTTGCGCGTTAGGGGGACATAAAATTGCAAGATCCCACCCAAATGGCCACCTCCACCAAGTGTCGATATCGGCCTGAAAAATGGTGATCAAAATGCGCGTGGACGGACGCGGGGACCTCCGCGTCCCCCACCCTCACGCGGTCCGCGTGGGTGTCAATTAGTAGATCTTTGACCACCAAAAGCCCGTCCGTCTCCGCGGCTTTTTCAGCGATCGAAGAAATGACAGCGGCCAAGACCTTGGGATCACTCAAGAGGGTCTCCCGGTCCTCATCGCTAGTGGCGAAAAAGAGACCCACCAAGGCCTCACCAAAGAGGGCCATGAGTTTGGGCATGATCACCAAACCCTTTGATGCCGCTAGGGTCTTGGTAGTGTAGGTAGTTCCTGAAAAATCGCGTGTATGTTCTTTGATTGTTGCCACTGGTAATCCCTTTTTGTGGGGGTCATTCGCCCACCACGTTCCGGTCAAATCCAAATGCTTGGTTGATCACCGTCTCAAAGTTAAAAACCCATGAGAGCACGGTGGATTGAGTCCCTTTTTGTATATTGGGGACCGTTGAAATATATGCGTTATTACAGACCACCACCTCCCGGGTGGATTTGTCCGTGATAACTAGTGGACCAATTATGGACCGGGAGAGCCGGTCCCCCGTGGCCACGGTGGTGAGGGCCTGGTTTGTTTTGCTCTCCGCGTCTATCTGCAAAGACGCGGACCCGGAGAGGTCCGGGTTAAACATCCGGACCACTCCCCCCACCCCGTTGGGCTTTTGAGTCCACGTTGGGACATTCCGCGTGATTTGTAAGAAGGTGCCAAAGGCTAGGCCCTCCCCCAAATCGATCCCAAACCAAGAGACCTTGATTTGATCCGCGGAATATTGACGCATGGACTAGGACCCAACCAAATTAGTGAGAGGGTCCACCGTGGTTTTCTCCACGCTCTCAAACCCAAAAACCCAAGTGAAAGTTGCACTCTCCGTCCCCCGCGTGAGGTCCGGGTCCGTGGTAATAAAGGAATTCGCCCAATTGATCACCCCCCCGGAGGAGGTGTCATTGAGGACCATGGCCCCCACTTGGTCACGGGTGGCCGGGTTACGGTCCGCGCGTGAGATGTCCAAGAGGCTTTGGTGGAGTTGGCTCTCTTGGTCCACCACCACGCTCACGGTCCCCGTCCGGTCCGGGTTATAGACCCGGACCGCGCGGCCTTGGCCGGTGGCTTTGATGGTCCAAGAGGGTGAGGTCCGGGCCTCCGTGATTGAGGTTCCGGCCGCTAGGCCCTCCTTGAAATCAAGGCCAAGCCAAGCAAGCTCCACCCCATCAATACTGTATTGTCTCATTTTGTTTGGCTCCTAGAATGTCAGGTTGATGTTTAGGACCACTTTTTGGACGGCCCCGGCTAAAACCACGTTGGCCGTGAGGGTGAGGACGCGATCAATTTTATCTTGGTTTGACACGGTGGAAACATCCGGAGCCTCAACCGTTGGGGCCACGTCCGTGGAGAAATGTCCCGCGGTCACTCCCCGATTGAGGACGTCTTGGACCGTGGCAACCACGATATTGATTCCCGCGTTGGTGTAGGGGATTTTTGTGGGGGTCCCAACGAAAAGGGCCAAGATGGCCTCCTCCATCCGGGTGGTGGTCCAATCTATGGAGGTGGTGACGTCAATGAAACGTCCGGAGGCCATGGTCCCCTTGGAGGTGAAATTCACCCCCTTATTGCGGCCAAAAAGATTGGCGTCCGCCGCATAGATCGAAAGCGCTTGCGCTCCCGTCACCGCGTCAAATGGGACTCCCTCCAATTGGCGATAGGCCCAAATCCCAGCGCCGTCCGGAGCGTCAAGATTGAGACCTCCACCGGAGGAGGAGATAGCACCGTCCAAGTATTCCGCGTCCGTGGCGTGATACCACCCACTACTCCGGTTATACCCCGCGGCTTGCCACGCGAGGAATTCAACCACCGTGAGGTCATCGGATTGGCCGGGAAAGATTTTCTTTCGAGGTTCCGTCCACGCGGCCGCGTCTCCCAAGTCCGCGTCCGTGCGGGACGCAATGTTCGTGATGTACCAATCGTTAGGGCCGGCCGCCTCAATCGCGTCCAAGGCGGTGGTGTAGGAGCCGGCGTCCGCCGCATCCAAGAGCCCGATGATGATTTGATCCACCCCGTCATCCTGCGAAAAAACCGCGGAGGCCCAAGCGTTGGCCTCCGGTTCCGCAAGCGCGGTGAATCCCGCGTCATTGACCTCTTGGAGCGAAAAGAAAGGGCCGTTTTGGCGGTCCGTGTTGACCGTGTGGGGGAACACTCCAAGGAGAGTTCCAAAGGAAAATTTGTCAACGGAGACTCCGCCAACTAGGACGTTTACGTCCACAAATTCAATGATTGGTGCTGGCATTTTTCTAGCCTTTTTTTAGGGGTTGACGGTAAAGACCGTGGTGGTGGCCGGGCTGGCCGTGGTGAGGGTGGTATTGATGGACTCAATCCGATCAACGGGACGGACCCAAACGGCCCGCGCTGCTAGGGATAGGTCAAAGGATGCGCGGGTCTCCCAATGGGCTCCCGCGATAGCGGATAGATCGGAGACCACTCCTTTGGTCCAAACCCCGACGCCGAAGTGGCGCATAGTGGAGATGTAGTCCTCCGATTGGACGGCCGCTAGGGCGCGTTGGGTGAGGGCCCAAGCGCCGTCCCTTGGCTCCCGGCCCTTGGAGTATGCTTGCACGTTTACGAGCATACTTTGGGCCCCCTCCGTGATCAAGACGGAGCGTCCATCCAAGGCCGGGGCGCCGGCCGTGAGAGGCCCGGAGATGGTGAGGGACCGGAGGCCCCCCAAGTCGTCCGCGGTCAACGTGAGGGAATCTCCGCCGCTAGGTGATGCGGTGGCCGTCTCCAAATCGTCCGCGTTTATCAGATCCACCAAACGGTCCCGGATGGTGGTGAGCGTGTCACCCAAAACCCCGTCCGTGAAATAGGAGAAATCATTGAGGCGGATGAGGTAGCGACCAAGGCCCACCACGTCCACGGTGATGAGGATGGAGTCCACCGCGTTGAGGATGGACCCGCGTTTCCCGGAGCGGATGAAAGGGGACGGGCCCCCCACCATGGTGAGGGAGATGAGGCCCTCGTCCGGGACCGTTTCCCACGCAAGCTCGCTATAACCCCACGCCACTTGCGTGGGTGCGCACGCGTCCCCGAGCGTCTCAAAGAGAGCCTTTTGGATGCGGTCCAATCGGAGGGGGAGGGGGAGACTCATGGGATGGCCTGTAAATCTTCCAAAGCTCCGTCCGCGATAAAGACCCCACCTTGGAGGAGGTAATCGTCCACGCGGACAATCCGCCACCGTCTCCCGCGGTAGGTCACCACGTCCGGAGCTTGTCCACCGTCCGCCACAAAAAGGCGGACCTTGGCTTGAAATCGCGTGATCTCAGAATTGCGATCGGCCTCCGGGACCTGGAGGAGGTCACGGCCTGCAAGGGTGTGCGCGGCCACGGGGTTGAGATCAAAGGCCACCGGAGCGGACGCGTCAAAGCCTCCAAAATCATTTTGGACGGGTGGGAGTCTCCGCTCCACCGGGAGCGGTCCCACGTTGCACTCATCAATTAGGCACCCAACGGGGAGAGGGAGACTCATGGGTCCACCTCACCATCCGCGGGGAGGATATCCTCCGCGGGTCCGCCTCTCCCGGTCTCGAAACGGTGGCGGATCACTCCCGCAAGGGTGGCAAGTGCTCCCACTACGATGGCCAAATCATCCCCGGAGATCCCCAAGAATGCGGCCACGTGAAAAACTCCAAGAATTGCGAGGACCGCTCCCGTGGTGGCCGCGCTTTGGTCAATCGTTGGGCGTCTCATCTCTTGCGCTCCGCTGCTAGGTGGACCCCGGACGGGACCCCGGAATCCCTTTGCGCCAAAGTGTTAACCGCGTCCCGGAGATGGTTGACCGCGGACGTGTTGAGATTGATGGCTTTCAGCAATTCCGTTTGGGTGTTTTCGGACTCCCGGGTCAACACGATCAATTCCTCAAGCAATTGGGAGTGTCTCCGGGGCGTGTAGACTCGTGGGACTCCATCGTCGTCCCGGGCCTCAATCACGCGGTGTAGATCTTCCAATTTTCTAGTGGCAGAAGTAAGCATGAGGGAATCATGGGGTCCCGTATTGGTGGAGTCCACCGCTTTGGGGATTGTCGCGTCTTGGGCCCTCCAATCTTTCACGAATTTAAGGACTCGATCAATCAGGAGGATTGCGAAAATCCCACCAACACCAACCTGGGTCAAAAGATCATTCACTATTCCAGCCTCCAAACGCTATCCACCGCGTCAAATTTCCAAATATACGATCCGCGGGAGCCGGGAATTGTGGCCGTCGCCACTAGTGATCCTCCGGGTTGGACGATGTTATTTCCGTTGCCGTCCATCGTATAGGTGGTCACGCTCCCGCTCGTATCGACCACTCCCACGCGCTCGCCTGCAAGCGGTGACGGGGGCATGGTGATTGGTGACGCGAGCGCTGCTAACACCCGCACATGCTCACCTGCGACGGCTGTATAGGCCGCGCCTTTTGCCGCGCCTAGTGTGTACGCGAGCGCGCCCAATTTTTCCCACGCGCTAGCCGCTGCGCCGCGCTTGATCCAGAGTTCACCAAGTCCCGCGTTATCGCGGAAAAACAGCGAAGCGATATCAGGGTTAACGGAAAACCCCGTTGGGTCCGATCTCCCCGTCAACATCTGGATATCTTCGCCGCCACCCGCCCCCACGCCTTGATTTCTCAGGTGAACGATTGGCTGCTCTTCGGTGAGCGGTCCCGCTGGCGTGTTGAGATATAGGCTCTCGGAAGTCGGCCCGCCACCTGGCGTGAACGATATCAGCCCGCCAATCGTCGCAGATCCACCGGCAACAAATGCCATGTTTCCGCCACTTGAGAAGCCGCTTCCGGTGATGAAATTCAGGTCGCCACCCGCTCCAACGGAAAACGAATTCCCCGTGCGAACCGTGGCCGCGCCAGCATCCGCGCCCGTGTTGTCAGGCGTCTCGATTAGTAGCAGGCCTGGCGTGTTACCTGACGAATTTGGGCCGGTGCGAAACGTAGCGCCGCCACCTGCCGACCCCGCGCCACCGGACGTGCCCGCCTCGCAAAGTAGATCGCCAGCGTCGCCCCCAAAGCCCGCGCCACCCGTGCCGGCGCGCATGATAATGGGTGAGCCGTTGCCCGAGCCGTTGCCCGCGCCGCCAAGAAAACCTAACGCGCCGGCCGTGGTATTTGCGGACGTGCAATCAGGCACACTGATTGTGAGCCCGGCCGAGTTGCCGTCACCGCTTGCGCCCGATCGGATTGTCAGGGGGCCGGCCGTGCCAAGCGTAGCGTCGCCACCTCTAAGAACCGTGGCGCCAGCGATCCCATTGGCCGCGTCAAACCCCCGCAGCGTCAGCTCATCGACTCCGGCTATCGCTTGGCCAGTGCTCACGTTGATATCCCGGGCCCCCGTGATATCCCCAAGCACGAGCGTGGCGGCGAGGTCCTCACCACCACCACCCCCACCCGTCGCTACCGTGCGCAAGAGTGGATATGCCGCGAGCACGAAATCGTCGATCGTGTTTCCGTATATCTGACCCGCCGCGATCCTGATCTCCGTTGCCTTGGCCTCTTCGCCTACCTGGTCGATCTTCAGCGCCTCGACGACATCCGCATATGTGCCATTACCGACGGTCTTCGCCAAGAAGGTCGCCAGGGTCTCGGTTGCGAAGTCGAATGGATTGATTGGGTCTGCCATGCTCTCACTCTATCTTAGCGCCTGCGATCCGATGTCGTGATCTTGGCAAGCTGCATCAGCTCGGTCAAGCGGCGGGCGCCTCTCGCCCTGTGGCACGCCGTGACCGACTCCACAATAAAGCCCGTATTTGTGCGGGCCCGCTAGCTTAGCCACTGCAGGCGCGGGGTCTGTCGTGTGTATGCCTGTCCACGTGCGCGATGCAAACAGCCAGAACGCCCGCCGCGCGAACTGCCGCGCCTCGGCTGCCTCTGCCTTGTCATGCCAGACCGCCCACATCTCGCGGCGCAACGAACGATCGAGCGACCTCTGCCGACGCCATCGCTTGAGCCTCGCGCGCCTTCCCACTATACGATCCCCCATATGTTGATCGCCGCGAGCACAGCATCTCGCACCGTGCCGCCGTTTGTTGGAACGTCTAGCCACGCGTGCGCGGCGTCCGATGCGATGGCCACGAATAGCGACTGGTCAGACGCCATCTCATAGTTCGCAATCTGGAACGAATAGTCTCGGATGAAGTCTCGGCCTAGATCTAAAGCGGCCTCGATCTGCGCGCCGTCGGTCACATCGCTAACCTGCGTCGCCACAAGCACGCCGCCCACGTAAACCTTTAGATCTGTAATGATCGACTTTCGCCGCTTCTCGCCCGCCAGCATGCGCTCGTCCGGCGAATACATGCGGGTCATCGTCTTAGCTTCCGCGTGCGTCGTGCCGTCCTCAAGATCCCAGCGGATCGTGATGTCGCGGGATAGCGTGCCCGGTGGGTCTCGCGTCCACTCGTACTCTTCGATCAGTACGCGATCGGCGAAGCTCTTCGATCCGTTCGGGTTGAACGTCGCGCTCCCGAAGTATTCCACGCTTACCACGTCACCTAGCAGGCGCGTCGTTTTGCGCTCAAGCCTGCGATCTAAGCCTGTGCGATAGTTGGCCGACATCGGCGGCGCGAGCTTGTCCCAATCCCCCTCGGGCAAGTAGCGGTAGATCTTGCAATGCCTCGATGAGATCGGCGGCTTGTCGGCGAGATATCCTGCAAGGTCAGGCCCGAGAATACACGCGACGATCGCCGCGTCGAAATCGAAGCCCGCTGGAAAGGCCGAATCGTCAAAGGTCCATCCGTACTCGTCCTCGATGGCGAACAGCATCTGCCCAGACTCAGACGCGACGTGCGCGTTCAGAGCTTCGGCATCCTCGGCGGGTATGATGTAGACGCTCATTTGATCCGCTCCAGTGTCATATAACTACGACCCGCGGGCGCGCTGATAGCCCCAGCATTGGCAAGGCGCGCGCGCTTCAGGCTCACGACATCGCCAGCTAATAGGCGGATCCGGTAGCCGCCCAATTGGCAGACCGCGGATGTGATGCCCTTGCGCCCAAGTATCCAGCCTCCCGGCATTCGATGCCCCAGTGAGACCCCGTTCACGCTCGGCTCGATCGCTATCTGCACATGCTTCGCTGTAGACTCGTGGTAGATGCTCGTAAAAAGCTTGTACTCGCCAGCGTCCGGGGCTGCGATGCCCTCGGCCGTCACTGCGTAGCCGTAGTCCTCTTGGCACAGCACTAGCGACGCGGGATCCCAAAACCCTATCTCGGTGGGCGTCGTGCTCGCGTTTAGCGTGTTGGAAAATACGTTAGAGCACATCGCCGCGTGATGCATGGCAGCATGAGCCTTGACGGCTGCCATCGTCCTGGGGTGCATTGCGAGCGGATTATCTCCCATGTCTACCCCTTGGCAAAAATGCTGAACGATGCGTAGCGAATCTCCGCAAAGGCTGCAGCGTCTGAGGTTTCGCCTTCGACGAAATAGCGCTGCAGGTCTAGCGTTGGATCGGTGCTGGATATCATCGTAAAGGGTACCCACGCCCCCGTAGTGTCGGGCTGAACAAAGTCGGCGGATAATGGCGCGATGGGATTGCCGGGCTCATCGTCGCCCATCATAATCCGCATCGAGCAGCTTCCGCCGCTCACCTTGATCTCTCCGGTGAGACTGCCGATCGCTTCTGATGGGTCATCGAACCAGGTGGCTAGCCGGCTGCGTAGCCCGTCGAGGATCACCGTTGTAGTCCCCATGATCGCCGCCTCGGTTACGAATCGAGACGCTTTGAAAACTAGCTGCATCGGGATAGACGCCGCGACTAGGACCGGATCGGGCGATGCATCTCGGTCAACGTGCCACTCTTGATGGTTCGGCGGGTCGGTGTACGCGGACCATCCGACATCGATCCCAGCGTATCCGGTCGCGGGCGGTGTATAGTCGTTTTCGAATTGTGAGACCGCGGTCGACACGTCCGCGCGCTTGCGGAATTCCTCGACACGCACGGTTCCGCCGGATCCTGCGTTGTTATAGATTGCGACCCACATAGTCTAGCTCGGCTCCTCGATTAGGTACCATGTGCTTTCGCCAGGCTTGTCGCTGGCGTCCCATTCGATCTCGACATAATCGCCGGCCGTAACGCTAACGCTGATCGTTTCGACGCCGCCAAAATTTGCGTTTATGCTCGTCAAGGTCACCGTCGCCTCGACCGATCCGTTGACATGGATCTTCATCTGGGTGCTGCTCGTGCCTACTTGCGTTTGGTATACGAGACGCGTCAGCGTTCCAGGCAGGCCGATTGGTTGGCGGGTTTTCGGTTTAGTGCTGTCGTCCGCGTCCGATGATTTGCCGTTAGCGATCAGGAATTTTCCAAGTCCGTCACTTTTCGCCCCGAATGGGCAGCACGCGATCCGATCTGTTCCCCCGCCGCCGCCGCCGGGGTCTTGCCAACTGCCATCAGCACGCAAGAAGTTAGTCGAGCCGCCGCCGCTTGCGGGGGTGAGGCCGTCCTCGGTATCGGTGAACGTCGTATTCGGTACGGTCGAGACAAAGGCCTCGCTATCTGCTGCGGATAGGTCAACGCCGTCGACGTTCACGATCGCATCAGTGGCGACGATATGCGCGAGCAATTGCGGGTCCTGTTGGATCTCCGCGATGCTCACATAATCGGTAAGTGTGACTTGCCCCGATGCGGGGATCTCGTTGTCCGGCACTGGCAGCTGGTCGAGCGCCAAGGCTCCCACGGTCTGGTTTTTTGCAATTACGATCATGCTCGCCACCTAATCACAGCCCACCCGTGAACGTGCTGCGTAGTGTTCCCGCCCGATGCGTTACTCGCTCCAAGCACAGCGCCCGCCGAGAAGTCATTATCGAGAGTTACGCTCTCGCCTTTTTGGGCAGCGCTGGCAAGTGTGGAGATTGCCACCCCGTCCGCTGTGATCTGAAACGTCGCGGCGTCGCTATCGGCGCGTGTGTAGGCGAGTGAAACGATCGTTCCGTCGTGCGTCGCGTTGCGGCCGATGGTCGACGAGTACGCGCGATTGCCTGGGCCGCGATAATATGCGCCCGCGCCCGTGTTGCCCGATCGGCCGAACCAAAGTTCAGCGGTTCGCTCAGATAGCCACTTCGATCGGCTGCCGTCGTAGGTCATGCGCATATTTAGCGCGGTGTTGTAGTACCCGTCTCCGTCGGCCGGCGTGGGCACGGTCGGGTCGGTCGCGCTCTTGCCGTACTCCCTGATCCCCGCGTCGCCGATCGCGGTGCCCGTCAAGCCGTCCCACACGACCACACCGAGGTCGATCGTCGCTCCCGGCGTGGTGACCCCTCCCGACTCGGCCCGCATCACGAGGCCGCCTGCGCCGTCTGGTGATAGGACATGCGTCAGCGTGGTCGAGGCTGTCGCTAGATCCTCGACCGCAATCTCGTCGCTGCCGCCGTCGCTATGGGTCGCCGCGTGCGCCGTTGGGTTCTGCGCGTCGGCGAGAAGTCCGCTCAATCCTGCGACGCTGATCTCATCGCCGCCGCCGTTCTCGTGTGTCGATGCGTGCGCGGTAGGTGTGCGCGGGTCTGATGCGTCGTCGAGCGTGGCATCAGTGACCGCTGCGTTCAGCTCGGCAAGCGTGCCGCTCCCGATGTTGCCTAGGTCCGTCGCGTGCGGGTTCGCTGTGTCGGGCAGGTGTGTGGCCACTGCCGACCCGGTGACCGTGCCCTGCTTCAGGAGCTTGCCGGTCACGCCGTCGAACAACGCTAGCCGATCGTCAATCGACGACGCAGGCCCGACGACATCGCCAGTGCCCGATCCGTTGATCTTGTCCCATACGCTCGGGCCGACCGATCGCAACATGTAAAAGTCGCCCGTATCTACTTGCCGCGCCACCTTGCCGATGTCCGCCGCGACTACAGCCAGAGCCGCAAGCGCTGCCGCGTTCGCCGGCTCAAAGTTATGCAGTACGTGTAACCCGTCGCCGTCCGTCGGGTTCTGATCCCCATGTCTTGCGTTAGCCATTGACGATCAAGATCCCATTGTTATTGACCAGCCAGCCGTGCTGATCTGTTACCGGAAGCTCGCGCAGAAACGTCAGACCATCCACGCTGAACACTACTTGCCCCACCTGCGAGGCCGGCGGGAATGCTGCGCCGGGGATCGTGACCTCGACAGACCCCGCACCCGTGCTCGTCGCCGTAACGCCCGATCCCACGAAGTCGATCGAGCTTGTCGCCGCGTCTATCAGGACGCCCTCGTCGAGAATGGCGAGCGCGCTACCTGAGCCGCCGCCGCCCGTCGGAAGGATCACGACGCAATCGTCTGTGAACCAGGCGCCCGGAAGTAATGAGAAAAGCGTCGCCATAGCTCACCCCTCCGTTAACACATAATCCCAGTCAATGCGCAGCTTGCCCGTGCCGACCATTCCAGCGGTTGAGAAGGCCCAACCCCACGGCTGCCCCTGCTTGCCCACCGCTGTTTGCTGGCCGATGTCGTTAGTTGGCAAAATGTCTACGCCCGCAGGTCCCCCGCCGGCCATCGAGACGCCCGACCCGCACACGATGTCGAATCGGGTATCATCGCTCGGGTCGACGCGGGCGATCGTCCACTCGGTCATGCCG
>Ga0255054_10001275_pt1 | contig 14815 bp, 14 predicted proteins | sample JV7_2_23_MG_FD_188634 | JGI IMG/M metagenome (GOLD analysis project Ga0255054, IMG submission 188634) | Seawater microbial communities from Jervis Inlet, British Columbia, Canada - JV7_2_23 | ecosystem: Environmental > Aquatic > Marine > Inlet | place: Canada: British Columbia | collected...
GTCGAAGAGCCCGTCACCAGTGTCCGGATCCACAACACGAATACGGGACGCATCCTCGAGGCCGAGATACCGGTTGTCGACGGAGCCGCCGCCATCGAAGGCGATTATCCGGTCCACGGCGTTCCCGGGACCGGAGCTCCCATCGGCCTCGACTTCGGCCAGACTGCCGGTGGCATCACGGGGGCGTTGCTGCCGAGCGGCAACGAGAGGGACCGGCTCGACACAGCCATCGGGCCCGTCGATGTCACGATCATCGACCTCGCCAACCTCACGGTCTTCGTCTCCGCCGCCGCAGTGGTGATGACCGGAACCGAGGGACCGGAACAGTTCAGCGACGAGCATCTCGCCGCCGTCACCGCCGTGAAGGAAGCGGCAGCCAAGCTGCTCGGCATGGCAACCGATGGCCTCACACCGGTGCCGGCGATCGTCTCCCCGCCGGCTCCCTATGCCAGCTACGCCACAGGCGATCGAGTGGCAGCAGAGGACGTCGACGTGGTGGCTCGAGTCGTCGGCGGCCGCCCACCCGTTCTTCACAAAGCCTATCCAGGCACCCTGGCGGCATGCACCGGGGTCGCCGCCTGCATCCCCGGGACGACCGTCCACGAGGTGACTCGGCAGGACCGGACCGCCGAGCGCGCCGAGGATGAGATCCGGATCGGTCACACCAGCGGCGTGATGCCGGTGTGGGCCCGCGTCGTCCGCGAGGGCGACGTCTGGAGGGCCGATCGAGCCGTCTACCACCGCACGGCTCGCCGCCTCGCCGAGGGCACCGCTTTCGTCCGTCTCAGCGCGATCCCCGCGACGGAACGGGGATGACGGGACAACGACCGCCACGCGAGAATGGTCGACCAGCGAGGGAGCCCAGCGAGGGAGGAAGGATGACGGAGCCGCGTACCGATCGATATTCGTGGCGTCTGGTGGAGCCCGGCACGCCCCTCGAGCGGGTCGACGGTGCCGCCCGCTTCCCTGAAGCCGGAGAGGTGGTCGTTGAGGTCGCCGGATGCGGGGTGTGCCACACGGACCTCGGCTTCATCGACGGGTCGGTCGCAACCAAGGCCGGCCTTCCCCTCGTGCTCGGGCATGAGATCAGCGGCCGTGTCGTGGAAACGGGCGATGGTGCCGGGGACTGGATGGGCATAGGCGTCCTGGTGGCGGCGGTCATCCCCTGCGGGGAGTGCGAGATGTGCGCCTCAGGTCGAGGCAACGTGTGCATCAACCAGAAGATGCCCGGCAACGATCTCGACGGCGGCTTCGCCACCCACGTGACGGTGCCTGCCACCGGACTCTCCGCCATCGACGATCTCCCTGCCGGATACGACCTCGCCGACTTCTCGGTCATCGCAGATGCGGTGACCACGCCGCTCCAGGCCGTGCGCCGGGCCGAGGTGTCCGACGGAGATTTCGTCGTCGTCGTGGGCACCGGAGGTGTCGGAACGTACGCCGTTCAGATTGCCGCCGCGAGCGGAGCCACCGTCGTCGCCGTGGACATCGCCGAGGACCGCCTCGATCTGGTCCTCGGGTATGGCGCAGCCGCCGTAGTCAACTCGCGACAACTCTCCGCTCGCGAGGTTCGCGACCGGGTCCGGGAACACGCCGTGGCGCTTGGCATGTCACGGACCGGGTGGAAGATCTTCGAATGCTCCGGTACGACCGGTGGACAGGAGACTGCCTACGGCCTGCTCGGCCCGGCAGCCACGCTGGCGGTCGTGGGGTTCACGCGCGCAAAGGTGTCGATCAGGCTGTCGAACCTCATGGCGTTCGACGCCACCGCCTTCGGCAGCTGGGGCTGCCCTCCTGAACGATATCCCGAGGCCATCGCCCTGGTGACGTCGGGCAACGTGACCCTGCTTCCCTTCACTCGAAAGGTCCCGATGAGCGACATCGCGACGGTCCTCGAAGAAGCGCATCATCGAAGCGATCCACGACGAACGATCCTCGTCCCTTGAAAGGCGATGCAACAACATGGAGCATGTGAACCACGATCTGGTCCCGGGCCGCGAATTCGCCGAGATCCTCTACGAGGAGCGTCCGGTGTTCGACAACAGCGGCGCAGCCGTCGACGGTTTGCATGCAGTCTGGATCATTCTGAACAACCCGGAACAGCTCAACTCCTACACCACCGGGATGGTCAAGGACGTCATCCTCGCCTTTCGCCGCGCCTCCGTGGATCGCGCCGCCGTTGCAGTGGTTTTCACCGGGGTCGGCGACCGGGCATTCTGCAGCGGTGGGAACACCGAGGAATACTCCGAGTACTACGCCGGTCGGCCCGGCGAATACCGCCAGTACATGCGTCTGTTCAACGACATGGTTTCTACGATCCTGGCCTGCGACAAGCCGGTCATCAACCGCGTCAACGGCATGCGGATCGGCGGCGGCCAGGAGATCGGCATGGCGTGCGACTTCACACTCGCCTCCGACCTCGCCAGGTTCGGCCAGGCCGGCCCCAAACACGGCTCCGCTCCGGACGGGGGCTCAACCGACTTCCTCGACCTGTATGTGGGTTGGAGCGAAGCGATCGCGAGCTGTGTCATCTGTGAGCCGTGGAGCGCTCACCAAGCGCTCCGCCTCGGTCTCGTCAACGACATCTTCCCAGTGCTCAAAGTGGACGGAACGTTCATACCGAATCCGCTCGTGATCACCGACCGTTACCTCGACGAATGGGGCAAGATCGTCCTCGGCAAGCCGAAGGAAGGCGAGGCGCTGGCCGCCGGCAAGGCGCTGTTGAAGTCGGGGACCGTCGACTTCGAGATGCTCGACCAGGGCGTCGACGCCATGGTCACGAAGATCCTGTACACGATGCCGGACTGCACGCTGAAGACCACCGAGTCGCTCCGGAAGAAGAAGCTCGAGCCCTGGGACAAGAACCGCGAGACCAACCGGGCCTGGCTCTCGCTCAACATGATGACCGAGGCCAAAGCCGGCTTCCAGGCGTTCCATCGGGGCTCGCGAGAGGTCGGCCGGGAAGTGGACTTCATCGACCTCCGCCGCAGGCTGGCCGCCGGGGAGACGTGGGGTGACGACCTCATCAGGGCCGTCTCACCACAATACGAGTCGGGCTCGTGAGCGAGACCTGGGTCCGGCACGAGGTCTCCCTCGACGGAGTCCACACGATCACCCTCGACAAAGCTCCCGGCAATGTGATCGACATCGCCCTTTGCGAGCAGCTCCGTCCGGCCATCGCGGCGGCTGCCGACGCTGCGGAGGGAAAGGTCCTGGTGCTGCGCGCCGCCGGCAAGCACTTCTCGTTCGGTGCCAGCGTCGAAGAGCACCTCCCCGACCGGGCGCCGGACATGCTGGCCGCGGTAGGCGGTGTCATCCGTGACCTGATCCGGCTTCCCTACCCCACGGTCGCCGGAGTCCAGGGAAGCTGTCTCGGCGGCGGGCTCGAACTCGTCCTCGCCTGCGGCATCGTGATCGTTGAAGAGAGTGCGATCCTGGCGAGTCCCGAGATCCAGCTCGGAGTCTTCGCGCCGGCGGCAACAGCGTTGCTCTCTGGAAGGGCTGTCGAAGACGTGCTTCTCACGGGCCGCTCGCTGAACGCAACGGAGGCGCTGCAGATCGGCATCGTCAACTCGATCGCGCCGGCCGGCGGTCTCGACGCGAAGATCGACGCCTTCGTCAGCGAGTACTTCGTGCCGCGGTCCGCCCTCTCCTTGCGGCTGGCCACCAAGGCGGTGCGAGATCCGCACCGTGCCGATATCGAGAGAAGGCTCGACGAAGCCGAGCGTCTCTACCTCGAAGAGCTACTCCCGACGCACGACGGCGTCGAGGGCATCAGCGCGTTCCTAGAAAAACGCCCCCCGGTCTGGAAGAACGCCTGAGGCCGTTGACCCCCTCCATCCCTCGCTGCGCTCGGCACCTCCCCATGAGGGGAAGCAACGCGAGAGTTAGCCGGTTTCCTGTTTGCGGGTGAAGAGGGCTACGTAGGTGGCACATGCGCTGACGGCACAGGTCGTGCATGCGTCGCCGAAGCTCGATGGATCGAGTCCTGTGGTCATCGTCTGGTACCCGAGGCTGGCGTAGAGCTCCTCCAGCTCGCCGATGCGGGACGGATCGGTGACCGTACGGCGCTCCCAGCCCTCGGTGGCGAGATCGGGAGCACGCAGGATCTGGACACCTGCCGAGCAGAAGACCGGCTCGGAACCGTTCTCCGTGGTCACGCTCGAGCCCCTGCGGCGACCGCGACGCCGCCTCCCGCCTGGATCTTCTCCAGCCGGAGCCGGGCGAGAATGGCGCAACCGAGCGCAGACACGTACTGCACCATGTCGGGATCGGGGATGTTCACTTCGGCTTCGAGCAGCTCGCTGACCGCCCTGCCCATCGTCTCGAACCGGAGGATCCCCCCGACAAGCGTGAACTCGGGCTCGGCGCGAACCCGCTTCATGAGCTGCACAGAGCGGCCGGTCAGGGACTCGATGGCGCCTTGCATGATGTCTGCGGGTGCCGTACCGAGGGAGAGGTGGTTGATCACCTCGGACTCCGCAAACACGGCGCACACTCCCGATATCGGCACGGGCTCGCGCGACGTCGTCATCAGCGCGCTGATCTCCTCTGTGCCGTAGCCCATGTAGCGCGCCGTCTTCTCTAGGAACGCACCGGTACCGGCGGCGCACTTGTCGTTGAGCCGGAAGGAGAGCACCTGGGCCGATTCGTCCACACGGCTGGCCTTCATCGTCTGCCCACCGACGTCCAGAATCGTACGGGTCCCGGGGAACATGAAACAGGCACCGCGGGCCCCCGCTGTGAGGTCGGTCACCTGGAGGTTCTTGAAGTCGACCTGGTGGCGACCGGCGCCCGTGGCGATGACATAGGAGATGTCGTCCTCAGCCACCCCCGCATCCTCGAGAGCCTCGTCGTAGATCTGTCGCGCCATCTCCCGAAGCCTGAATCCGGTGGTACCCATCGCCCTGCCGACGATTTCCCCGTCCTCGTCCTGGATGATGGCCTTGGAGTAGGTGGACCCGACGTCCAGGCCGGCCGTGATGGTCACGAGGTCACCTCCGCGGTGCTGCCGACCGGAGTTCGGCCGGTCATGACGTGGTCGAGGGCGAACATGGCGGCGCCCAGCGCCCCCATGTAGTGGCAGTCATCGCTGATGTTGAGGGGCTTCTCGAGACGCTCTTCGAGCGCCTTGACCATGCCCTCGTTGAGGGAGACGCCGCCCGTGAACGTGATCTCGTCGTTGATGCCGACCCGGCGCATCAGCCCTGCCGAACGGGATGCGATGGACTTGTGGACACCCCACAGGATGTCCTCGATCTTCTTGCCCTTGCCGATCCATGCCAGCACCTCGGATTCGGCAAAGACGGTGCAGGTCGTGCTGATCTTGATGGGCTTCGTGCTGCGCAGGGACACCGCGCCGAGGTCGTCGAGCGGGATGTCGAGGGCCGCAGCAGCCGCTCCCAGAAAGCGTCCGGTCCCAGCAGCGCACTTGTCGTTCATGCAGAAGTCGGTGATCTCGCCTTCGGCGTTGACGGCGATCGCTTTGGTGTCCTGGCCGCCCATGTCGACCACCGTCCTCGTGTTTGGGAAGAGGTGCACTGCGCCCCGCCCGTGGCAGCTGATCTCGGTGACCTGGGTGTTGCCGAACGTCACGCGATACCTGCCGTACCCGGTGCCGACCACGTACTCGACCTCTTCCTCGTCGATGCTGCCCTCCTTGAGGGCGGTCAAATACGAGGACTCGGCGGCCTGGATGACGTTGGCTCCGGTGTCGATGAGCGCGCGCCCAACGATCCGACGGTCCTCGTCGATGATGACGGCCTTGGTCTGGGTGGAGCCAACGTCGACTCCGGCTGCGTATGCCACGGGAATCACCTCATCCTTTTTCGCCGGCATGGGCTTGCTGCCGGCGAGATGCCAGGCCTTCGAAGAAGGCGTCGATACGGTTCTTCATTTGAGCTTCGGAAACGACCCGCCGATCCATCATGTCCGACTCGATGAACAGGCTCGGGATGCCGAGTTCTTCGGTCATGTGACGGCGGCCGTCGGCGAGGCCGGTCGAGACGGTGCGGCAGCTCTTGATCGGGTGGTAGATGATGCCTTCGACGTCGAAGTCCTCGGCCATATGCACCAGGACCTCGTTCTGGTGGAACATCGAGTCCATGGCATCACGCACGCTCACGAGCACGCCCTCGGCGAGGCTCGCCATCGGATCGGCGAGGTCGTACTCGAAACCGCGGTTGGTGCCTCCCGAGGCGAACCAGAGATAGGTCGAGTTGACGAACGTCCCGCCCCATTCCGTGAAGAGCTCGTTGAAGCGGCGGAAGATCGGATAGCAAGGAACGCCGACGAAGAGCAGCCGGTACTCCTCCTCGATGGTCTGGCCGATGCCGTGTGCCGCCTTGTACTCCATTTCCTCGACGAGGCGCTCGAAATAGCGGGCACCGGCCTCGGTGCCCCGAAGGCCGTTGGCGACGCCGAGGTAGATCGTGCCGTCGGTCAAGGCGTTGAACAGGGAGGGTCGCGCCGAGTTGAGCTCGAGGATCCGGCTCCAGGAGCGGCTCATCGTGTTGGCGTGGGTGAGGACCTCGCGGAACCTGTCGATGTCGAACTGTGTTCCGGTGACCTCTTCACACAGGGTGACCAGCTCTCTGAGCTGCACCTCGACGTACTTGCGGTCGGCCTCGAAGTCGGCGTCGCCCTTCCACGTCTGGCCACCGGCCTGGCGCGTGCCCGGGATGTCGATGGTGAACGTGGGCGTGCCGTACATGCGCTCCCAGATCTCGGCCCACTTGATGTAGGTGTTGCAGGCATTGGTGAGCACCGTGATCCCCGGCTGGGGTATCTGGGCCATCGGGTGCTCTCCACCACGCAGCTGGGTGCCGACGTCGGCTTTCACGTATCCGCAGATGTCCGGCGAGTACCCGTAGTCCTCGGCCTCTTCGAGGTATTCGTGGGCGACGCGTCGCACCGCGGTCTGGAGCGAGTTGATCTCGGGAAAGACGACCGGGAGGTCGAATGTCTTCAAGATCTCGTTGATGCTTCCCATGACGAACACGTACGCAGCAAGGCCGCCGGTCTTCGCCGTGTTGTCGAGTTCGGCAAACCACTCCTTGAACAGGGCGGCCCCTTCGCGGTTGCCCCGCCCAACCAGGTCCCGTGCTGTTTCTAGCGTGGTCATGTCCACCTCCGGAGGATGGTCTGGCTCGTCATGCGAAGAGCAGGTTCTCGATGAACGTGGCGATTTGCAGTTCGAGCTGGTCGAAGGAGCTCATGTTCTCCTCGAACTCGCTGACGAAGTAGGCGATCTCCTCGTCGTCGAGGGCGTGGGTGTATGTGACCTGTTCCTCGAGGCCCGGCTCGCACATCTTGGCGGCGGCGACGATCGCGGCGTCGGCTCTCGACTCGCGGATCCTGCTGATGAGCATCTCTTCCTTGGGCTTGCGCAGATCGTGCTGCACGGGGCTGTAGGAGGAATGCTCGATGTAGGCCTCGGCGAGGTTGGTCAGCGGGTCGCCGCCGACGGGCACGTCCTGGGTGAGCCAGCGCATCCCGATGAGGAAGTCGTCATCGACCACGTAGACGGTACGGCCGAGCATCCGGATGAGATCGAAGGGAGGCTGCTCGCAGAATCCTCCCTCGAACACGATGCGCACACGGTCTTCCGGCTTGGTGGTGCCCTCCCGGATCATGGGCAACAACGACGACAGGAGCTCGTTGTGCTCCTCGCGAGGGGTCATCCCGGCGAGGGCCAGCAGAGCGTATGCGTCCTCGGCCGTGATCAGCCACGGGGTCTCGCGTTTGATGTCGTAGAGCTCCCGCAGCAGCCTGCGGTTCTCGTTGAACACGGCGATCGAGTTACGGAGATCGTCATCGGTGATCTCACAGTCGGCGACTTCCTCGGCAACCCTGCGCATCCGGTCGTATTCGTGGCGCAGATATTCGACGCTCCCTGCCGAGTTCGGGTTCTGCGGCAGATACAGGATCTGGCACGGGTAGTCGACGTTGCGGCCCCAGATCGCAGCCAGGTTCCGTGCCGCATCGCAGATGGGATGGGACACGAACATATCGAACTCCACCAGATCGCTCAGTGCCAGCTCGAGTGACGTCTTCAGGATCGAACAGAGATACGAGCCGAAATGCGAATCGGCTTTGTTGGGTTCGATCGGCGCCCCCCTCACTTTGAAGGGCAGCATGCCGGCGGCGTGGACGATCTCCTCCGGGAAGTAGACCTGGAAGTGACCGGCGACCTTGCCCCCGGCCTCGCGCCAGCGACGCACCGTGTCGAACTCGGAAACCTCGACCATGTCGCGGCACTCGAACAGTGCTTCGTCGAGGGACTTGTCGCGCCATTCGTCGAAGATCCTGGTAGCGGTCAGAGTCACGGTGTTCCTCCGTTCGGATCGGCGGCATTCGCATTGACGGCGGCGCCGTCGAGGAAGAGACCCAGCACGTGGCCGAGGCGGGCCTCCGTGCTACCGAAGACACGATCTGCATATGGTCCGATCACGACCTCCACCAGCGCAACGAACGACCAGGAGAGAAGCCGGGCGTCTCCTGGAGCCAATTCGCCGTCCCTGATCCCATCGCGGATGATGGCCTCCACCTGCTCGGGAAGGGCCCGCTGGTAGGCACGCACGAGACGCTCTCGCTCCTCGCCGGTGAACGTGTTGATGTCGCGGCGGACGAGGCGAGTGAGCTCACGCTCTTCGTATGGAAGCTCGAGGAAGTCCCTCGTCAGCCGGGCGAGGCGGTCGCGACTGCTACCGAGCGCATTCACGGCTCGTCCAAACAGCAGGCGCTTGGCCTCGAGGTCGTCCAGCAGCATCGTGACGTAGAGCTGCTCCTTGCTGGCGAAGTGGTGGTAGAGCCCGCCCTTGGTGACATCGGCCGCCCTGCAGATCATCTCGGTGGTCACATCGGCGTAGTTACTGGCAACGAACAACCCCCTGGCGGCGCTGATGATCCGAGCTGCGGTGACCTCAGACTTGGTGGGGAGTTGAGTTGCGGTCATTTGCTCTTCCAAACTCCTTCTCATCTAACAAACCGACCGGTCGGTTTCATCCATCTTATCGATTCCCCTCGGGGTCGTCAACCCCGAAGAGGGGCGTGGCAAACGGGGGTTGTCCGCTTAGTGCGAGTCGTCCGCGCCGTGATGGCCGAGCACCGCACAGCGCTCACCGGCCCATCGCGACGTGAGTAGCCGTTCGGCACCGAGGAGCAAAGAGGCGCCGATGAAGAAGCTGGCAATCACGTCTGACGGCCAGTGCGCGCCGAGGCGAACCCGGCTCACCGCCACGGCGACGACCACGACCGTGAACACCGCGAAGCCGAGGCGAAGAAGGGAGCGACGGTTCGTGAGCGCCCAGAGGAGCATCGGGACGAGCCCGAAGATGACGACGGCGTGGATGACATGGCCGGACGGAAAGGAGCCGAGGGCCGTATCGACGACCGAACCGCTGGGCCGCGTTCGGTCGACGACGAGCTTGAGCACGATGTCGACGGTGAGCGCAGTTGCGACCAGGGCACCAAGGGTCACCGCCGAGGCGCGGCAGCGGCGCCACAGCACGGCAATGCCGATAAGGCCGATGGCGACGGCGAGATTCGGCGAGCCGAGATGGGTGATCAGCCGTGTGAACGTGACATCGCTCCCGTCGCCACGGATCCAATCCGAGATCGGCTCATCGAACTGCAATAGCCATTCCGGGTTGCTCGCCGCAATGACGCTGAACACCGCGGTGAGGAGGACCGTGAGGATCAGGAAGGCGCGGCTGCGTAGTACGACGCGAAACAGCCAGGGCGCATCGTCGGGGAGACCACCGTGGATCCGCACGAACATCTCGTCGCGAGTGGAGTCACTCGCCACCGATACACCGTTGGTTCTGCGTTTCGGCATGATCGGGTCGTCGTCAAGGACGGGTGAGGGGTGAACGGGTGAGGATCGGCCGTACGGACGGTGGTACATCGACTCGACCACGACGTCCACGCAACCGCCAGGTCAGCGCCGTACTGATCACGGCCGTCACGACAACGGCCACGATGACGGCAATTCTGACGACCGCCGGTTCATCACCGACCGTGAACCGGAAGACGACGCCCGCACCCACCGCCGCGATGATCAGCGGCAGCCATTCTGGGGCGATGCGGAGGGTTTGCACACCGAGAACGGCGAATCCGAGCACCAGGAGCACGCTGACGGCCCAGATCCATCCGATGTCCTCGATGTAACCCTCCGGATTCAAGAAGTTCCACGTCGCACCTGGCAGGACGATCACTACGAGCGCCAGCGAGACAGCGGCAACCAATCCGTACACCGGGCGTGACCTGAGACCGGATCGGGTGCGACGCGAGGCACCGGCGCCGGCGCGGACCTCATCGGCCACGGCCGCTCCGGTGTGCTTGACGCGCCGTTCGGTCCCCGCGTTGCCCCTCACCTTGCGGAACGCATCGCCGGCGAGAAGCCCGATCGAGATGAGGAATCCGCTCGCCAGCGCACCGGGGATGAAGACGAAGAGGCTGCCAGGATCGATCTCATCACCGAGGGACGCGTGACGAGGCACACGCCCGATCATGTCGCCACCTCCATAACTCTCTCCGAGTCGACCTCGCGTTCGCTGTCGAGGATGTCGACGGTGCCCCGGTCGCCGTCGACGCGAAGCCGCACCGCCCCGAGCGAGGCCAGACGACCGAGAAGCCCGGGAACGTTGAGGACTGCCGGGAGGCCGAGCTCGCGGGCGATGATCGCGGCGTGTGACAGCGGACCACCCTCCTCCACGACGATCGCCCCGGCGGTGAGGAACAACGGGGTCCATGCCGGATCGGTGGTCCTTGCGACAAGGATGTCGCCCGGCTCGATCGGCTCGGTCGCCTTCGTGATGACACGGGCGGTGCCTTCGTAAACGCCTGCACTCGCTCCCCAACCCGTGAACGTGTCGCCCGTCGGAGCCGGTATCTCGCCGAGCGCCCGGCTCGGATCGCCGACAAAGACTTGCGGCAGGGAGTCGTCGGCTTCGAGGTTGACGAGGACGCGGCGCCTCCTGGCGAGCTCCCAGGCGCTGGGCCACCGCCCGTCGAAAGCCGGTTCGAGCTCCTGAGCGCCGAGCAGGTCCACATCGAACGGCGTCTCGATCGCGCCGGACGCATAGAGACGCTGCCCGAGGGCGAGATGGATCCTCCGCACCTCACCGCCGAGGGCGAGGACCGCCGACTTCGTCTTCTCGCGCAGGTGGAGGAACTCGACGGTGTCGGAGACGAGGCGGCGGAGTAGGCGTCGCCGCACGTCGACGATCTGCCCGGTCACAACGCGTTGGAACCGCCACTTCCACGACGTGGCGAAACGAGATCCGATCTCGGCAAGGAGCTCGTCGCGGGCTGCAGGGTCGGCCATTGCCCGTCTTCCGGAACGCTGCACCTGAACCGCCTGGCTGATGAGCTGCCAAGCGAGGTCGCGGGATTCGGCCCAGGTCTCACCTGCGAACACCGAGGCGGATCCTGACTGACCGAGCTCCTTCTCGAAGGAGGCGAGGAGCTCGGCACCGGTCGGACTGTGCTCGAGAACCTGGAGGACCGCGGTATCGCGTGGCGTGAGCCCGGCGATCGACCGAGCGAGGTCCTCGTCCGCCAGAGCTTGCTCGGCTAGGTCGCAGGTGTGCAAAGCCACCTGGGTTCCGCAGGGATCGATGCCACCGGCAGTGAGTTGTTGGGCGAGACCCGGCGCCTCATCGCCAACATGGGGCTCGAGGAACAACTCCACGCCGCGATAGGCGGCCGCGGCTGCGGCGGCCACGGCGATTTCGGCGGCCATGAGGCGACCCGCCAGGTCGAGGGCGCGGTGGCGGTATGCCAGTAGCTGCTCGCTGGTGGCGATGTCACAGTCGGGCGGGGCCACGAGCAACCGCTCTGTAGCGTCGATGGAGGCATGGGCATCGAAGCGGAATCCGCGGCGGGCGTTGATCTCGCGAAAGCCGGTGAACATGGATCGCAGGCCCTTGAACGGTCCCCGGACTCCCGAGTCGGGAAGCGGATCCACGGGCTCGCTGATGACCCTGCCGAAGTACTGGCGCTCGATCTCTTCCCCGGACCCTCCGGGGACTTCGGCCGCAGCCGCCTTCATGAGGTCGAGGCTGAGAACGGCACGTCCCTTGATGCGAGCGAGGAAGGGCCGATCGTCGGCCACCGGCGGCAACGCGTTCATCTGGTCGAACAGCTGGCGAAAGCCGTTCTCGATCAACGGCGCCGCAGTGGTCCACTGCAGCGGCGGGAGCACCCCGGGGAGAGATTCGGCGATGCCGGCCGTGGTGAAGGAATCCTCGGGTCCGATCGGGGTGTCGAAACCGTCGTCATCGGCCCCCTGCCCGATCGTCGTGATGGGACGCGACTGGACGATGTAGAGAGTCTCACCGTCATGGGCCCATTCGACGTCCTGCGGGTCACCGAATCGACGCTCCAGGTCCAGGGCGACCTCGATCGCTTCATCGAGAACAGGGTCCACCGCAGGGCGACGCGCCGCGGAGCGGGGCAACACGTAGGCCTCGGGGGTCACTTCACCGGAGACGAGCTGTTCGGCCAGGCCGTCGACGGCCTCGATGCGCAGGTCACTCCCCGACCCGGCGGGGTTCACCGTGAATACGACCCCGGCACGTTCGGCGTCGACCAGACGCATCACGACGACAGACATGGCGAGGTCCTCTTCGGGCACATCGGCGTGGGCACGGTACGTGCGCGGTGCCGGCAGCCAGAGCGAAGCCCAGACCAGTCGCACCGCTCGCAGCAGGGCGTCGTCGTCACCGATCTCCAGATACGACCGATACTGGCCGGCGAAGGAAGCGGCGGCCATGTCCTCGGCGGTTGCCGATGATCGCACCGCGAGAAGACCATCCTCCACGACGGAGGCAGCGAGATTACGGATCTCCGCGGCCAGGGCATCGGGCATCGCAGCCTCCAGGAACGCGGTGTCGACACGATCTGCTGCCCGATCGAGATCGGCCTGGTTGGGAAGACCCTCCCTCTGGAGGTCGTCGATGAAGCGCTGCAGCCCGGAGTCACGCACGAACCAGCGATAACCGTCCGTAGTGATCGAGCCGGTCGGCGGCACCGTGGTCCCCATGCCGATGAGACGATTGAGCGCGAAACCCTTGCCGCCTACGGAGGCTGGTTCGACCGCGGTGCCGTCGAAAACGACGGTCGCGCTCGTCACTGGCGTGCTTCTTCTACGTCCGTCACCGCCCCGTATCGCTCGACGAAGGTGGCGATGGCGCGGTCGGTGACTGTCGTGAGCGGTTCTCCCGACACCGCCGACCGATTGCGGAGCCATGCCGCGAGATCACGCCTGATGGGGATGGCGGAACGCCTCGACTCGACCCGGAAGAGGAGCGTCACGCCGAGACCGAGGGCGATGAGGAACAGCGCGAACAGGTCCCACTCGCCTCCGATGGCGGAATCGACGGACCCGATGACGAGGACCACGACGATCCCGATGACGAGCATCCTCAGGGTGCCGGTTGGACTCATGGCGCAGTTCCTTCTCTTGTCCTGTTCACGTTAAAGTCAACCCGTCGAGACGCTCCGGTACTCCAATATTCTCCGGAGGGACTCCCCGAAGAGACCGTGGACCGTCAGGAGTCGAGGTGGGCAGCTATTTCGGCGTGGTAGGCAAAGTTGGCCGGGATTCCGCCCGAATGCAGCATGACGATGGTCGCTCCCGGCTCGAAGTGGCCGGCTGCGGCATGTCCGAGAAGACCGGCAAACACCTTCCCCGAATAAACCGGGTCGAGGAGGATGCCTTCCCGGGTTGCCATCGAGACGATGGCGTCGAGGCACTCGCTCGTGGCGTGCCCGTACTCGCGACCGACGTAGCCGGCGTCGATGGCGTAGCTGCCTCGGTCCAGGCCGGGTTCGCTGCCGACGAGCCCGCTCACCGCATCCCACCATCGGTCGAGGTTCTCCTCGCACTGGTCGACGCCTCGGTTGACGCTGATCCCGACGATCTCCGTATCGATGCCCAACAGGCGCATCGTGAGTAGATACGCCGTGAAGATCCCGCCCGTCCCGAACGGTGTGTAGATCACGTCGGGCTCGAGGTCGCGAGCGGCCAGTTGTTCGATGAGTTCCAAGGCACCATCGACGTACCCGAGGCAACTGTGCGGCGTGGTGCCGCTGATCGGCACGACGTGGGGTGTGCGACCCTCATCGCGGAGCCGTTCGCACACTGCAGCGACCTCTCGGTCGAGATCCCAGTGGTCGTCGGTATCCGCCATCACGATCTCGCCGCCCATGAGATGGACGGTGAGGAGGTTGCCCTGGATCTGGGCGTGCTCGTCGTTGCTGAGGACCAGCACCACGTCGAGCCCCAGCTTGCGAGCCGCGGCGCTCGTCAGCCGGGCATGGTTGGACTGCGCCGAGCCGCTGGTGACGATCACATCGGCCCCCGCTTCGATCGCCTGGGCCAATTCGTACTCGAGCTTGCGGGGCTTGTCGCCACCGAGCCCGAGCGGTGTCAGGTCGTCTCGCTTCAGCCAGAGGTCGACCCCGAGATCGGCACCAAGATGTAGGAGCGGCTGGAGCGGCGTCGGCCCATCCATGAGCTGCACCGTGGGATACGTGTCGAGGACTGCGCGCAGCTCGGAGGTCTCCATGGACCTGGAAGCTAGCGAGTCGTTAGTTTGAGCACATGAGGACCTCGCCATATGCCGCGACGTACCGCAGATCGCTAGAAGAACCGGAAGCGTTCTGGGCGGAGGCAGCCCGCGACATCGACTGGACCAGGCCGTGGGACCTCGTGTTGGACCGCGATGCGGCACCCGCCGCCCGCTGGTTCGTCGGCGGCGAGCTGAACACCTGCTTCAACGCCCTCGATCGTCATGCAGATGGCGGC
>Ga0255054_10001278_pt1 | contig 14798 bp, 9 predicted proteins | sample JV7_2_23_MG_FD_188634 | JGI IMG/M metagenome (GOLD analysis project Ga0255054, IMG submission 188634) | Seawater microbial communities from Jervis Inlet, British Columbia, Canada - JV7_2_23 | ecosystem: Environmental > Aquatic > Marine > Inlet | place: Canada: British Columbia | collected...
CGATTTTCAACCGGAGTTGATCAGCTACGCGATTAAAAAAATGAGAGGGCCGGAGGATTTTTTAAAATTATTGGCAAGGGCCAGGGCAGGGGATGTTCGAATAATTCCGGATTTGGAAAAGTCGCAGCTTCTAGCCCTCGATCCCTTCAGAAGCAGTTTCAGTAAACTGAAAAAGAGATGGCCGGCCTGCCGGAATGATATAGAAAAACTCCTCAAGTCCGACTCGCTGGGTGGGAATGTATATGGCAGCCGGAAACCGGATCGGAAACGGCCAGATATGACCGGTCGGGATGCAAAGGTTTTATCGATCGTACTCGCCATGGACAAGCTGGCAAACGATAAAAATGTTGGATTCCCTCTTTTCAAAGAATTTCAGTTAATTACATATACCAAATTAATGAAATCAGTTAAAAAAAATCAGGTACCCCCCTCCCATGAATTTTTTCATCTATGCGAAGAACTCTATGAGAGCGCCACCCGGCTCGAAGATGAGATGAACCAATATCTCATTTTTTTAAAAAAGAAACTCTTTGAATATGTCGAGTCTGAACTTTTGTCCAGAAAGATATCCAGAAATGTTCAATTTTTTGATGATCTGATCACACGGGTCCAAAAATCGCTTCAAAATAACAAAAGGAGTGACCTTGCAAACGCCATCCGACAAAAATACAGGGCAGCACTTGTGGATGAGTTTCAGGATACGGATTCGATCCAAAATGATATCTTTTCAAAGATATTTTCCTTTAAGAACAGTATTCTTTTCATGATCGGAGACCCCAAACAGGCCATATACGGTTTTCGGGGGGCTGATATCTTTTCCTATCTAAATGCGGCCGCCAAAGCGGACACGAAATATACACTCATCGAAAATTGGCGTTCAGTCCCGGGTTTGATAACCGCTGTCAATACCCTGTTTTCAAATATCAAAGTGCCGTTTGTGTTTAAAGAGATCGCATTTGAAAAGGGCCGACCGGCAAAAGCCGATAGTCAGCGGATGAAAATGACGGAAGCGCCGTTAAAGCTATGGTTCATCAGATCAGATGGAGTTCGTCCCATAAACAAGACAGATGCGGTGAAAAAAATCGCAGCACAAGTCACCCGGGAAATCTCCAGGTTAATCACAAGGGATGAACCGGCTTTTCAGCCGGAGGATATCGCCGTTCTTGTGCGAACCAACCGGCAGGCGCAGATGATGAAAACCTGCCTATCGACTGAAAGAATCCCTTCTGTTCTTTTGGGTGCGGAGAACATTTTTGATTCCCATGAAGCCCGGGAGCTGGAGAGCGGGCTGACCGGCATCGCCAGCCCTGGGAATGGGCGACTCCTGAGGGCGGCGATGGTAACCGATATGATCGGCATCAGTGGTAATGATTTTGATACACTGGATGCGGATAGTCATTGGTGGAGAACCCTTATTTCCAATTTCAAGGAATATTCCGAGGTCTGGAGCCGGTCCGGATTTATCAGGATGTTTCGCCTCTTTATGGCCAAAGAACAGGTCAGAAGCCGTCTCCTGTCGTTTGAAGATGGAGAAAGAAGCCTGACCAATCTGCTGCATCTGGTGGAAATTCTCCACCAGGAATCGGATAAAAACAACAAAGGGATGGAAGGGCTTATCAAATGGCTTTCTGAACAGCGAGATCCGGCCTCCCCCAGGCTTGAAGAACATCAACTCAGGCTTGAAAGCGATGAGAACGCAGTACGGATCGTAACGACCCATAAAAGCAAGGGCCTGGAATATGATGTGGTGTTTTACCCCTTTGGATGGGAAGGATCTTTGATAAAAGAAAAGGAGATTTTTTTCCATGATCATGACGCAAATCAAAGATTAACCCTTGATTTAATGCCAGAGACCGCCGGCAAAAACCGCATCATGGCTCAAAATGAATTTCTCGCTGAAAACCTGCGGCTCCTATACGTTGCGGTCACGCGGGCAAAGATCAGGTGCTATTTGGCATGGGGGCAAATCAGGGGGACTGAAACATCTGCCATGGCTTACCTGTTCCACGGCTCGGACTGGCCACGGGAGATCAAGCCCGACGATGATATTTTATCAACATTGAAAGCGCATTTTTTAACAAAAACAGATGGTAACCTTTTAGGGGATTTAAAAGATCTGGTGAATAGGTCCGATGGCTCTATCGAACTTGTGACAACCTTCGATGCAGATAGCTCAACGTCCGCATCCAAAGAGAAAAGGGATGATGCACTTGTCTTAAAGCGATTTTCCGGACGGGTTAAGACTAACTGGAAAATTTCAAGTTATTCTTCGCTTATTTCATACCCGGCTTCACAGATTGAACTTTTAGACCGTGATTCGGATCGGTCCTTTAATGAATTTTTGCAGAACCCTGAAAGAGGGGAACGGGAATCTGACCCTCAAACGATAAGTGATTTCATTGACATATTCTCTTTTCCTAAGGGATCGCGCGCAGGTATTTTTTTCCACGAAATTTTTGAAGAGATCGATTTTGTGGCAACGCCGCCTGCCGAGGAACAGCTGGTAATCGATAAACTGAACGGATACGGTTTTGAGGCCAAATGGAAAGAGACAGTCTGTGGTATGATAAAACGGGTTCTCTCCACCCCCCTTCTGAAAGAGGGGAACCATCTGACCCTGTCGGCTATAAAGCAGCAGGACAGAATCAGCGAAATGGAATTTTATTTTCCTTTAAATTCGATTTCACCCCGTACGCTTCGGAAAATCTTTGCCGATTACGGCTCCCATGACATTTCCGCTGATTTTCCAACCCAATTGGGAAAGCTCACCTTTTCACCGGTCGAAGGATACATGAAGGGGTATATCGATATGGTTTTTCAATATAACGGGCGATATTACCTTCTAGACTGGAAATCGAATTTTTTGGGGATGTCTTCGGCAGATTATAACAAGGATTCCATTAGAACGGTAATGGGGGACGATTTTTATATCCTGCAATACCATATTTACACCCTGGCCCTGCACCAATACCTGGGGTTGCGGATGCCTGATTATCGATATGAAACCGATTTCGGAGGGGTCTTCTACCTTTTTATTCGCGGGATAGATACCGATAAAGAGGCTGGAAATGGCATTTATTATGACAGGCCCGAAATTGATTTTATTCACGCGCTCGGGAGAACATTGATACCGTCATTTGAACCCAAATAACAGGCAGGTTCGCACGGTCAAAAAAGAGGATGACAACAGGATGGCGGAACAGGATTTTTTTTCTCAAATAGATATCCATTTTGCAAAGTTCGTCGAGCGACTTTCGGGAAATGAAAACCCTGAAATCTTTTTAGCCGCCGCCTTGGCCAGCAGGGTAACCGGAAATGGGGATACCTGTTTAGACCTTGCCACAGTGACGGAAGACAGGATTCCGGTGTCCACATACAAAAGAGAACGGATGATCCTGCCCCCCCTTGATATCTGGCGGGATAAGCTCGCGAAGAGCCCGGTGGTGGGTAAACCAGGAGATTATAGACCCCTGATCCTGGATAAAGAAGACAGGCTCTATCTTTACCGGTATTGGATTTATGAAAAAAGACTTTCAGATTCGATAAAAAATCGGATTATGGAGGATGTTTCAGAGATAAATTGGATCGGTTTGAAGGAAAGCCTCAGGAGACTTTTTTCAAAGGACGTAGGGGAAGGCACAAACTGGCAAACCGTTGCTTCGGTAACGGCAGCGCTCAAAAAATTCTGTGTTATTTCAGGTGGCCCCGGAACAGGGAAAACCTTCACCGTTGCCAAGATTCTGGCACTCTTTTTGGAACAGGCTGAAGGAAGGAGACTGCGAATATTCCTTTCAGCGCCGACCGGCAAGGCAGCGGCGAGGCTTAAAGAATCGATGCAGGCTGCAAAGCAGGCCCTTCAATGCAATGAAAAAATAAGGTCAGCCATCCCTGAAGAAACCTTTACACTGCACCGGATGCTAAAGAGCATCCCGGATTCTCCTTATTTTCATTATAATTCGGAGAATCCGCTCCCGGCCGATATCGTGGTGATAGATGAAGCCTCCATGGTCGATCTTGCCCTGATGTCCAAGTTTGTGGAGGCGACACCTATGGATGCGAGGATCATTCTTATCGGAGACAAGGATCAGCTTGCCTCGGTTGATGCCGGTTCTGTGCTGGGAGACATCTGTAATCGAAATGGGATTCATCGGTTTTCGGAAAGCTATTGCAGTATCATCAAGGAGTTGACCGGTGAAAAAATTGAAATGTCGAATTACGGGTCTTTTTCGAAAAATAGAATCCAGGACGTTATCGTTGAATTAAAACAGAGCTTTCGCTTTCCAAAAGGGAGCGGAATCGACCGATTCAGCCGGGCGGTGAAAAAAGGAGATGCGGATCAAGCGATTGAACTGCTGCAAAATGCGGATAGGCCCACCATAAAATGGGAAAAGATTCGCTCCTCAAAAGATCTTCACAGGGCGCTTGGAGAAGTGGTTGTTAAGCATTATGCCAAACCTTTTCAAACAGATGATCCAGCATTGGCCCTTGATTATTTCAACCGATTCAAAATTCTTTGTGCAGTTAAAAAGGGTCCCCTGGGTGTTGAGGCAATTAACAAAAGTATTGAGCAGATACTTGAGCGCAAAGGATTTATCAACGCGGAGACCCGGACAGGTAATATCTACTATAAGGGTCAGCCGATTCTCATCACCCGCAATGACTACAATCACGATCTTTTCAATGGTGACATGGGGGTCATCATGCCGGTTGAGGGCGCATATGACCACGAGCTGAATCTATTTTTTTCCGGAACGTCGGCAGGAACCAAACGGTTACCGCTCTATCAGCTCCCGCCAAATGAAACCGCTTATGCGATGACGGTTCACAAAAGCCAGGGGTCTGAATTTGACGATGTTGTTCTGGTGTTGCCGGATCAGGATTTTCCTGTCCTCACAAGGGAGCTCTTGTATACCGCTGTCACCCGGGCCCGAAGAAATGTCCTCATATGGAGTAGTGAACCGATTCTGAGAAACATGATTTCAAGAAAAATTGAGCGGACCTCCGGGTTGAGAGACGCCCTGTGGAAATGAACCAACGAAAATATCACGTCGCAAGCGCGTGGTAGATATCGGAAATAATCGCTTCCGATATCAATGACATGGCTTTACTCATCGCTTCTGCAAGGGCGGGGAGTGTTTTTTCTTTGCAGACTTCTTTTACCTGATATCGATTCTGGAAGAGGATGCGTTTGTTGATATCCGGTTCGTTTTCCTTCATTAGGGTTATACTGACCGAAAGAACCGCCTTCCAAACATCTTCTCCGTCTTCTTCGAAAATTTCATCGACCGTACCGGTGATGATGTGGGAAGAGGGGAGCCTGTTATCAAAAGCAAATACGGCCTTGAAAAGAGAAGATTTTTGTAAATCCCTGACCAAAAAAGCAGTAATCAGATCACCGGGTTTGGTCCGCCACTTACGGTAGTGATAGGCGTCCCTTCTATAGGCGCCTGTTTTGAAGATGATCCGATTTACGTCATATAGCGGTGCGGTCTGGAATTTTACCACCCGAATAATAAACGGAAGGGGTTTGAATCTAGCAAATTTCGGAGAATCATATTCCAGGGTATAATGCGCCGTTTTTATTGCAGGTTGATTTGCACCGATGCATCCGGCAAACCCGATTGATATAAAAATCATCAGAAATGATATGTTTCTCATTTATTTTACTCTTTTTGCCGGAGGCGGTCCTCCGAAAAATAATTGAGACGGATTATCTGAAATAAGTTCAAGGAAACGATTGAGATTCTCGACGGCGGTTTCGATATTCTTCAGGGTCACGGCGAATTGGTGCTGGAGACCGGAAATCCGTTCATCCGTATTTCTGATCAAACCTGAGCCGTCCTTTAAGAGTCCATTTGCCCTTTTCAACACTCGATCGACATCTAAAACAGCCTGGTGAATCCCTTTTTCATTTTCCTGGAGAATCTTATTCACCTTGTCGATGGTCTTATTAAAGCCGGCGAGGGTTTTATTAAAGTTAGAGACCGTCTTGTCCGCATTTATGGAAAATGCGTCAAAAGACAAGCTGGCTTTTTGGATGGCGTCGATTAACTGGTGCCATTTAGAGGTATCTAGAATCTTTTCAAGTTGTTCAAAAGTGGACCGGATTTCCTCGGAAATTTTCCCGATCTGGGCGTCTTCGACGGTTTGGCGGATTTGGTCAAGGGTCAGATTTATTTTTTTAGAAACGGCCGTCAGGTCAAGCACTTTGAGTCGATCGAGCACTTCATTGACTCCCGATATAAATTGTTTGATGCCTGAAGGTTTGGTTGACAAAACAGGATATTTGACCGGAAATGTTATGGGTGGCGAAAGATCGGGCTCATCCGGGCTTTTTCTGCTAATCTCGATAAACATGATGCCGGTAATACCGATCGATTTGAGCTGCGCTACCATGTCCTCTTCCAGCCTTAGCTCTTTTTCGATCTTTAATATAACTTGTATCAGCGTCGCATCCGGAGCGACCTCTATGCGAATGACCCGGCCAACGGAGACGCCTCTGTATTTAACTGAAGAGTCATTTTCAAGCCCTTGGACCGATTCATCGAAAAATGCGGTATAAAGAAGTCCTTTTTCCAGATAATGGGACATGCCGAGCCATATAATGCCGATAACAGCGATGGCAAATCCCACGACTAAAAAAATACCGACAAAAAATTTGGTCTGAAGAGAGGCCATAGTTGGAAACTCAACTCGCTTCCCGGTTAAAAAACTGTCTTACCGCAAGATGGGTACTGTGATCTTTGAGATAGTGCGGATCTCCTTCGGCGATGATCCCTTTTGTACTTTTATCAAGCATGATCACCCGTTGTGCAACTTTAAAAATACTATCGAGTTCATGGGTTACGATCACGACTGTTGTTTGGGTTCTTTTATTAATTCCTAGGATTAAATCGTCGATTTGTGCCGAACTGACCGGATCGAGCCCTGAGGTGGGTTCATCCAAGAACAGAATTTTTGGATTCAGGGCCAGAGCTCTGGCCAACCCGGCTCTTTTCTTCATGCCACCGCTGAGTTCTGACGGTAGAAAATTCTCGTATCCGGAAAGATTGACAATACAGAGTTTTATCCTGACAATATTGTCCCTGGCATTCTTGGAAAAATCTAGATACTCCTTTATGGGGAGCGCAACATTTTCAGCAGCGGTCATCGATCCAATAAGCGCACTTCCCTGGAACAGAATCCCTACCTTTTTCAATATCTTTTGCAATCGGGTATCATCACAAGCTGTAATATCGTCACCATCGATAAAAACACGGCCTGAAATCGGCCTGTTGAGCCCAACCATATGTCTGAGAAGTGTGGTTTTTCCGCAGCCGCTCGCGCCCAGGATAACCAGAATCTCCCCTTTATGGACATCAAAGCTAATACGATCGAGGATGAGTTCGTCGCCGTATCGTGCAACAATATTTTTAACCTGGATGATCGCTTCCTTTTCCATGGACGAACGGTCACCTCCAATAGCTTTGAATCACGGCAAAGATCGAGTCAAAAAGAATGATTAAAAAAATACTGCTTACAACAGCCGATGTTGCAGCATTTCCCACAGCCTCAGCACCTCCCCGCGCCTGAAATCCTCTGAAACATCCGATCCCTGCGATCAGAGCAGCAAAGACGGCACTTTTAAGGATCCCCCATAACAGATCGAAAAGGGCCAGGGTTTTGATGGTTTGATTGATATACGACCCAGGTGTCAGGTCCAGCATGAACACGCCGACCACAAGTCCCCCTGCAATGGCAAAAACGTCCGAGAACAATGTTAACACCGGAACCACTATAATTGAAGCGATAATTCTTGGAATTGTTAGAAAAAGTAAGGGATTAAACCCCATTGTAAAGAGCGCGTCTATCTCCTCTGATATTTTCATGGTACCGATTTCTGCCGCAAAGGCCGAACCTGATCTTCCCGCCACGATGATTGCCGTCATGAGCGGCCCGAGTTCTGAAACCATGGCAAGGGCCACGAGCGACGCGACATACAGGTTTGCACCAAACTGGCGGAGCTGAAGAGCTGACATAAAGGCCATAATCAGTCCAAGAAGAAAGCTGATCAATCCAACAACCGGTACTGCATCGGTTCCGGTTTTTTCCATGTGCAAAATCGTGTCGTCCAACCGTAATGATTTTGGATGTAAACAGACGTGAAAAAATGCAATTGCGACCGAACCGATGAAAGATATCAGTTGTTTAATGCCGGTTATGTGGCCGATGGTGGCGTCACCCAGTCTCCAAAATAGATCGGGAGTTTTTTTCCTCAGAAGCGCAACACACCACTCACTTGAATCGAAACCGACCTGGGACAGTATCTCCTGAACCTCCGGTTTCATGTTGATGATACGAAAATTACCTTTTTGATCGGAAATGGTCTGCCGCAGTTCAATGAGAAGAAGGGCGCCAAAATCATCAAAATAGGTTGTGCCGCCAAGGTCGGCAATGAGGGTGGAAGGTGATTTCACCTTAATGAGGGGATGCATTTCTTTCAGAATGGCGGAGGAGGTTTCAGCATCAATTTTTCCCTTTAAATGGAATACGATTTCATCGTCTTTTTCCTGGGAAATTGAATACGAACCGGATAAACTCGGGTCAGATTTTGCCATATTGATCCGAAAAAAATGAGAATTAAATGTTCCGGGTTAACGATATTGCATCCGATAAAATAGTTTGTATTTGATCCAACATGGTACAATCTTCTGCGCACTTTGGAAAGTGATCCCTGTGGTTGCACTTTTTGCACGGACTTTTTATTAGATAGCCGATTTCAAAATCGAATTTAAAATCATAGCCAATCTTTCTTTCCATATATTTCATATATCCCACTGCTCCAGTTCTATCATCGATAACACCTGCATGATGATGGATCGTGACCATTTCATCCACCCGACTTGTTTTTGATGTTTAGTTTTGATATAAAAAATTTTTTGTAAATATATCATAACAATCAACGGGCCACAAGGCAAAAGCCTTTGTTTTACTTCGACATTGGGAAAACGGGTTAAGCGAGATACAGATGCGCATTGGGATGGGGTATGATGTCCACCGCCTGGTTGACGGGCGGAAACTTGTTTTAGGCGGTGTAACCATTCCCTTTGAAAGGGGTTTACTCGGACATTCAGATGCTGATGTTCTGATTCATGCAGTGTGTGATGCCCTTTTGGGCGCTGCCGGCATGGGCGACATCGGTCAGCATTTTCCGGATACCGATTCAAAGTACAAAGATATGATTAGTTTAAAGATGCTTGCCAGGGTTTATGATATGATCAGATCACAAGGTTTTGTTATAGAAAATATAGATTCGACCATCCTTGCAGAAGCGCCAAAGATAGCCCCATACAAAGAGGAGATGAAAAAAAATATTGCCCACGCGGTTGAAATTGATATGAAACGTATTAATATCAAAGCCACGACCACCGAAGGTCTGGGGGTGTTTGGAAAAGGGAAGGGGATCGGCGCGATGTCAGTGGCCCTAATCGAGTCAAAACTCGATAAAGTTAATAACCCCCCGGTTTAGCCTTTTTTCGCTCAATTAGGGTATTACTCGTACATTTTTTGGAAAAAAAACCATGGCCCTTCATGTGTACAATACGCTATCGGGAAAAAAAGAACGTTTCGAGCCTTTAGAACCGGGAAAGGTAAACATGTATGTTTGCGGTCCAACGGTTTATGACTCAAGTCACATCGGCCACGCAAGATCAGTGGTCGTATTCGATGTTATTTCACGGTATTTCAAATCCCAGGGTTATGATGTCACCTATGTCAGAAATTTTACGGATATTGATGACAAAATCATCGATAGGGCCAATCAACTGGAAATCGATTCTAGGACACTGGCGGAAAAATACATTCATGAATTTTACAAAGATATGGACGCCCTCAATGTGGAGAGGGCGAGCGTTGAACCAAAAGCCACAGAACACATTGATCGGATCATAAAAATTATTGAAACTCTTATCCAGAAAGGTTTTGGCTATCAGATAGATGGCGATGTTTTCTTTGCGGTCGATTCGTTTAAAACCTATGGGAAACTTTCCGGACGGAATCTGGAAGAAATGGAGGCCGGGGCCAGGGTCGATATTGATAAGAGGAAACGAAACCCGTTTGACTTTGTATTGTGGAAATCGGCAAAGCCCGGTGAGCCGTCCTGGAGCAGCCCGTGGGGCATGGGAAGACCGGGGTGGCATATCGAGTGCTCGGCCATGAGTTCAAAATATCTCGGGGAAAGTATAGACATTCACGGCGGGGGAAAGGATCTTATATTTCCACACCATGAAAATGAGATCGCACAGTCCGAAGGCGCATTCGAAAAACCGTTTGTCAAATATTGGATTCACAACGGTTTTGTGAATATCGATCAGGAGAAAATGTCAAAATCGCTCGGAAACTTTCTAATGATAAAGGATGTCATCAAATCTTACCATCCTGAAGCGGTACGCCTTTTTCTTCTTTCCAATCATTATCGAAGCCCCATCGATTTCACCGAGAAAGCGATGGAAGAGGCAACTAGTGGTCTTGATAGGATCTACGCACTGCTTGAAAGGGTTCAGAAAAAAATCGACCTTTCCCCAGAGGCTTCCGGATTCAAAATGGGAGAGCACTGGGATGAGTTTTGTGAATCTATGGATGATGATTTCAATACAGCCAGGGGAATTGGAATTCTTTTCAATGCCGTGCATAAGATCAATCGGCTGCTGGATGAATGTAAAAACCGGCCTTCTATCGATACAAAGACGACTCTTCAATCAGCGTATACCGACATTTTGAAAATGGGGAATATCATGGGGTTTCTTGTGGAAACACCAGGAACCTATTTTGAAGATAAACGATATAAAGGACTTGAACGGGACTCGATCGATCAGGCGATAATCGAGAAAATGATTGAAGAACGGACGGCTGCTAGAAAAGCAAAAGATTGGACAAAAGCAGACCAAATTAGAAAGGAACTTGGAAAAAGAAATATTATTCTTGAAGACCGGTCAGAGGGGACCATCTGGAAAGTCGGCCGGTAACTGCTTCAACTTCAGAACTCAAAAATATGCGCGACCAAATAACTACCGGGTAGGAACCATTCCTTGCTCCCACAGTTTATCACATACTTTTCTGTTTAATTTCTAATAGTTGTTATATTTTGCCTTATGCCACCCTTTAAGCTTATTTCAGATTTTTCACCCCAAGGTGATCAGCCTGGTGCCATTGAAACACTGAGTAAAAATATTTTGTCCGGTAAAAAAGACCATGTCCTTTTGGGTGTAACAGGATCGGGCAAAACCTTTACGATGGCCAATGTCGTTGCCGCGGTTCAAAAACCCACCCTCGTTATTGCCCCCAACAAGACCCTTGCGGCACAACTTTTTTTCGAATTTAGGGAGCTGTTTCCTGAAAATGCGGTCGAATACTTTGTAAGCTATTACGATTATTACCAACCCGAGGCCTACATTCCCTCCAGCGACACTTACATCCAGAAAGATTCACACATCAATGAAATGATCGACAAGATGCGGCATTCCGCCACACGGTCTGTTCTTTCCCGCAGCGATGTCCTTGTTGTGGCAAGTGTATCATGTATCTTCGGTCTGGGTGAGCCGGAGGATTATCACTCCATGCGAATTGATATTGAAAACGACATGGAATTTGGACGGGAGAAGGTTCTTTCCGACCTCGTCGCCATGCACTATGAGCGTAATGATTTCGATTTTCACCGGGGGGTTTTCAGGGTAAGGGGGGACCGGGTTGAAATTTTTCCTGCCTATGAAGAGAATAAGGCTGTTCGTGTAGAATTTTTTGGAGATGAAATCGAAGGGATTTCCGAAATCGACCCGTTGACCGGAAAGGCGCTCGGACGATTGAAAAGGATCACCATTTTCCCTGCCAGTCATTATGTGACTCAGAAGGGAACTTTGCAACGTGCCACCGTAACGATACAGACAGAGTTAAAGGAACGAATCGACTACTTGCAAAAGGAGCGCAAGCTTATTGAGGCCCAGAGAATCGAAGAACGGACCAATTTTGATCTGGAAATGATGCAAGAGCTCGGTTACTGTACCGGGATTGAAAACTACTCACGGCATTTTACCGGAAGGGCGCCCGGAGAACCACCGCCAACCCTGTTGGATTATTTTTCTGACGATTACCTGATCTTTGTGGACGAATGCCATATTTCCATACCCCAGCTCAATGCCATGTATAAAGGGGACAGATCCCGAAAGCAAACACTGGTTGAATTCGGGTTCAGGTTGCCGTCTGCCCTGGATAACCGGCCCCTTAAGTTTGAAGAGTTTGAATCAAAAACCCCCCAGATGATATATGTATCGGCAACGCCTGCGGAATATGAGTTAAAAAAAGGACGAGACGCCCTCGTTGAGCAGATCGTGAGGCCGACCGGATTAACCGATCCGAAATGCGATGTGCGAAGTGCTGAAAATCAGGTGGATAACCTTTATGAAGAGATCCTAGGGCGTATCGAGCGGAATGAAAGAGTCTTAGTAACGACGTTGACAAAGCGAATGGCAGAAGACCTCACCGACTACTATGCCGAGTTAGGCATAAGGGTTCGTTATCTTCATTCGGACATTCGCACGTTGGAACGAATGGATATCATAAGGGATCTGCGGAAGGGAACATTTGACGTTCTCATCGGCATCAATCTTCTTCGTGAGGGCCTCGATATACCGGAGGTCTCATTGGTTGCTATCCTCGATGCAGATAAGGAAGGCTTTTTACGGTCGACGAGATCACTTATTCAGACCTGCGGACGTGCTTCAAGAAACGTGGGTGGTCAGGTTATCATGTATGGTGATCACGTCACCCGATCGATGAAAACAGCGCTGGCGGAAATGGACCGGCGAAGAGAAATTCAGACGATATACAACAAAAAAAACAACATTACACCGACAAGCATCAAAAAGAATTTACCATCCATATTTGAATCGGTCTCTAAGTCGGATTACATCACGGAGGGCAGTGTTGCTGAAACACTTGCAGACTATGCTTCAACGGACAATCTGGATGATATCCTCATGGCTTTGGAAAAAGAAATGGGGGAGGCGGCGAAAAAGCTTGAATTTGAAAAGGCCGCTGAATTAAGAGATCGGATTTCAGAAATCAAAAAATCGATAATATTTGAGTTTCGCTGATGAACGACAGGATCCATGCAAAATTACTGCAAGCACCTTCTAACCCGGGTGTCTACCTTTTCAAGGATGAAGCAGGACAATTTATTTATGTCGGAAAGGCCCGGAATCTAAGAAAACGCCTGGCTTCTTATTTTACAAACTCTGAAAATCTGGACATAAAAAGCCGGATGCTGGTAAGAAAGTTATTTTATTTCGAAACCATCATCACCGGAACCGAGCAGGAAGCGTTGATCCTTGAATCGAATCTCATCAAACAGCACAAACCAAAATATAACATCGATTTTAAGGATGACAAACGGTATCCTTCTCTTCGCCTGGATGTCAAGAGTCGATATCCCACACTCGCCATCGTTCGAAAAACAGGAAACGATGGTGCTATTTATTTCGGACCCTTTGCATCGGCCCAATCCGTAAGACAGACCCTCAGGATTATCCATAAAACCTTTAAACTACGCTCGTGTAAGGCAAACAAGTTTAGAAACCGATCACGCCCCTGCCTGAACTTTCAAATAGGAATCTGTCTTGCACCCTGTTCCCTTGATGTTGATAGAACCGCCTACCATAACGTCGTAAAAGAAGTAACACTATTTTTAAAAGGAAGAACGCCTTTTCTTATCCAAAAGATAAAAAAAGAGATGGTTTCAGCCGCAAAAAAGCAGAACTATGAAACCGCGGCGACCCTCAGAGACAAGATGTATGCGTTGGAAAAAACGCTTGAAAAACAGGTTTCAGTGACTACCGATTTTAAGGACCGGGATATCCTGGCTCTGGCCAGAGATGCTCAACTATCGCTAATCACGCTTCTTTTTGTCCGAGGTGGTTTTTTACTGGGTAACCAACACTTCAGCTTTAAAGAAACTCTTTCCACCGATGAAGAGTCGATCGGTGCATTCATCAAACAGTACTATGGTAACACTCATTTTATCCCACAGGAGATACTGATTCCCCTTAACTTGGAAGACGTTTCATTGATTGAAGATTGGCTTGGAAATATTAAGGGGAAAAAGGTGCGGATTATTTTTCCAAAAAGAGGAGAAAAAACCCAACTACTGAAAATGAGTGTTCAGAACGCCGAAAATGAATTGCAAAACCTGATCGCTTCCAAAAATGCTGAAATAGATTTGATTAGAAGACTTCAGAGGCTACTCAGAATGAACAACACACCGGAACGAATTGAATGTTTTGACAACTCAAATATTTCCGGTACGTCTCCTGTGGCCGGTATGATCGTTTTTGAAATGGGAAAACCGAAAAAATCAGACTACCGCAAATATAAGATTAAAACCGTTTCCAAACAAAACGATTATGCATATATGGCTGAGGTCCTGGGCAGGCGTTATGGGAGAAAGGATGGCGCATTACCATTCCCGGATCTTTTACTGATAGATGGGGGTAAGGGACAGCTCAATATTGCGAAGGCGATTTTGAAACAGTTGAACCTCAAACACAATTTTGAAATGATCGCTATCGCTAAAAAAAATCAATCGAAAGGGGAAACCGAGGATAAAATTTATAAACCCGGTCGAGTCAACCCGCTCAATTTTGGAAAAGAGAGGGATCTTCTCCTTTTTCTGCAAAGGATTCGAAATGAGGCCCACCGTTTTGCCATATCCTTTCACCGAAAACAAAGGGGTAGAACATCGATGCGTTCGGCCCTTGATTCAATTGAAG
>Ga0255054_10001280_pt1 | contig 14793 bp, 8 predicted proteins | sample JV7_2_23_MG_FD_188634 | JGI IMG/M metagenome (GOLD analysis project Ga0255054, IMG submission 188634) | Seawater microbial communities from Jervis Inlet, British Columbia, Canada - JV7_2_23 | ecosystem: Environmental > Aquatic > Marine > Inlet | place: Canada: British Columbia | collected...
GGATCCCGGCATCGCCGGTACCCCCCCCCTCCGAGGCTGCGGAGCCGGTTCCGGCGCCCCGGGGGGAGGGCACACCCTGGGAAACTGGTAGTTCCGAGTGTGAATCAAAGACTTGGGGAGGAATAGATGTCGGACTTCCGCATAGAAAAGGACTCCATGGGGGAGGTCCGCGTCCCGGCGAATGCGTACTACGGGGCGCAGACACAGCGGGCCTTCGAGAACTTCCCGGTGAGCGGCGTGCGGATGCCGCTTCCGGTCGTCCATGCCACCGCGATGATCAAGGGATTCGGCGCCGAGGTCAACGCGGGGCTGAAACTTGTCGACCCCTCTCTGGCGGAGGCGATTTCGCGGGCCGCCCGCGAGGTGCTGGAGGGGAATTTCGACGACCAGTTCGTCCTCGACGTCTACCAGACCGGCTCGGGCACCTCGACCAACATGAACGTCAACGAGGTGCTCGCCAACAGGGCCAACGAACTTCTTGGAAAGCCCCTGGGGGAAAACTCCCCCGTCCACCCCAACGACCACGTGAACCGGTGCCAGTCCAGCAACGACGTGGTTCCGTCGGCGATCCGGATCGCGGCGCGGCGGGAGCTGTCGGAGAGACTCGTCCCGGCGCTTTCGTCCCTGCAGGATGCCCTGTCGGGGAAGTCGAAGGAGTTCTCCGATATCCTGAAGATCGGGCGAACCCACCTGCAGGATGCCATTCCGGTCACGCTCGGGCAGGAGTTCTCCGCGTACGCGTCACAGATCGACCATGGGATCCGGCGGGTGCATGCCGCTTTCGCCGACCTCGAGGAACTCCCCCTCGGGGGGACCGCGGTAGGAACGGGCCTGAATGCCCACCCGGAGTTCGGCGTAAGGACGATCGCCGAAATCGCCGCCGCCACCGGGATTCCCTTTCGGCCCGCGGAGAACCGGTTTGAGGCGATAGGCGCGCAGGACCCCCTCGTCGCGGCCAGCGGTACGCTCAAGGGGATCGCCGCCTCCCTGATGAAGATCTCACACGATATCAGGCTTCTGTCGTCGGGCCCCCGGTGCGGGATCGGGGAACTCACTCTGCCCTCCCTCCAGCCCGGGTCCTCCATCATGCCGGGGAAGGTGAACCCTGTCATCCTGGAGATGGCGATCCAGGTATCGGCGCAGGTGATCGGCAACGATGCGGTGGTGACCCTTGGCGGATCGCTGGGGGTGCTGGAGTTAAACGTCATGCTCCCCGTCATGGCGCGCAACCTATTGGAATCGATCGGGATTCTTGCCGCCGCGGCCACACTTCTTTCGGAGCGGTGCGTGTCGGGGATCACTCCGGACAGGAAACGGTGCGAGGAGCTGATCGAGCAGAGTCTTGCCATGGTGACCCCGCTGGCGGTCAAGATCGGCTACAACAAGGCGGCGGAGCTCGCCCACGAGGCGTACCATTCGGGCAAGACGATCCGGGCCGTCCTACGGGAAAAAAAGGTCCTTCCGGAGGTCGAAATCGAAAAGATCCTTGACCCGCGCACTATGATATAATCCCGGCTTCCTATGGACACGGTAACGCACGGACTTACGGGGTGGCTCATCTCCCGGGCCATTCCTTCGGATAACTACAGTCGAGAGGCGACCGCGGCAGTTGTCGTCGGGTCGCTCCTGCCCGACGCCGACAACGTGATGTCCCTGCTCGGAAGCGAGATGTATCTTCGGCTTCACCGGGGGTTATCCCACGGCTTCACCGGAATCGCGGTGACATCCCTTGTGGTAGCCTTGCTGCTCTACAGGTTCGGCAAGTGGAAGGACCTCAAAAAACTCACCCTGCTTGTGCTTCTCGGCCAGCTCTCGCACATCGCCCTGGACCTGCTCAATTCCTACGGGACGCAGATCTTCCAGCCGTTTTCCGATGCCCGTGTGTCCTTCGACATCCTGTTTGTCGTGGATCTGGTCTTTACCGGGATCATCGTGGCGGGTCTTCTCCTGTCGCGCCGCCGGGCCGCGCCTGCGCAGGCCGCGATGGTGGCGCTCTGCGTCTACGTGGGTTTTGCGACCTTCCTTCATCTCCGGGTGGAGGATGCGGTGCGAAGCGCGGCGCAGCAGCACGGGGTCCGCGTGGTCTCTTCCTCGGCGCTTCCGCGCCTCCCGGAGGTCGACGTCGGTGACGGCCTTTCGGCCGTCGGGTTGGTAAAGGAAGCGTGGGCGCACCAGGAGATGAACGGGTTGCCGAACCTGCCGATTCCGGACCGCCCGGGGAAATATCCTTTCCCGGCGGGGCCGTTCGCGTGGAACGGATTCATCGACGACGGAAAAACCTATCTCCGGGCCGAGGTGGACCCGTTCTCCGGCGCGGTTTCCTGGAAGCAGCGCGTCCGCAGGGGGCGGGACGTGCCGGAAGTGAGGGAAATCGAGGATATCCCCGACGTGAAGACGTACTTGTGGTTTGCCCGCTTCCCGGTGGTGCAGACCTCTCACGCGGGAGAGAAAACGATCCTGATGTTCTCCGATCTGCGATTCGGCGAGGTGCCGGGCCGCCGCCGTCCGTTCATCCTCAAGGTCATCGAGTCGCCGGGCCGCTCTCCGGAGGTGCACTGGGGGGGGTAAGCAGGAGCAAAAGAGCGGACGCCGCGATCGCGAGCCCCGCGCTCACCCCGAAGGCGACCTGCGCGCCGAACGTGGCCCACAGGGCGCCGAACAGAATGCTTGCCGGCAGGGCGGAAATTCCCACGGCGAGGTGGAACCATCCGAAGGCGGTCCCCCGCACCTCCGGCGGGACGAAGTCGGCAACCAGCGCCAACTCCGCGCCCTCGGTGGCCGCCGAGTAGAGCCCGTAGACGAGGAAGAGCCCCACCATCCACGCCGCTCCCTCCACGATTCCCCAGGCTGCGTAGCACGCCGCATACAGAATCCATCCGGAAACGATCAGGCGTTTCCTGCCCCAGCGGTCGGAGAGGATCCCCAGGTGCGTGGAGAAAGACGACTTCACGACGTGGAACGCCCCCCAGAGAAGCGGCACCCAGGCGGCGGGCACTCCCGAGTCCACCGCCCGCAGGATGAGGAATGCGTCACTTGCGTTGCCGAGCGTGAACAGGGAGACGATCAGCAGGTAGCGTCGGAAAGGGGAGGGAAAGCTCCCGTCGTGCAGCGATTCCCCGGTGTGCCGGGGTGCCGGTATTCCGGTGTCCCGCACCAGGAACAGGATCGCCGCGACAGATGCGACCCCGGGGATCGCCGCGAGGAAGAAGACCGACCTGTAGGACAGTCCGGCCCCCGCGAGAAGGAGAAAGGCGACGACGGGTCCGAACACGGCCCCCAGGTGGTCCATCGCCTTCCGCAGTCCAAACGCCCGGCCCCGGTCGTCCGCGGCAACGGAGGCGGCGAGAAGGGCATCCCGCGGCGACGCTCGGATCCCCTTTCCGATCCGGTCGGAGAATCGCACCGCGAGCACGTGCCCCCATGCGGAGGCAAGTCCCATGAGCGGCCTTGCCACCGACGATAGGAAGTACCCCGCGAGCACGAGCGGTTTCTTTCTCCCGAGCCGGTCCGACCAGACACCCGAGAAGAGCTTGAGAAGCGAGGCGGTGGCTTCCGCAACTCCCTCGATGATCCCGAGGACGGCGGGCCCCGCGCCGAGCGTGACAGTGAGGAACACGGGAAGAAGGGGATAGATCATATGGGCGGAGAGGTCGGTGAGGAGGCTCACCAGCCCGAGGGCCAAAACGTTGCGGTGAAGGTTAGGACGGGGCACGGCCGGTTATGCGGTTCGGCCGTTTCTTCCAAGCAGGCGCAACCCGTTGAAGATGACGAGCAGTGTCGTCCCCATGTCCGCCGCCACGGCCATCCAGAGGGTGGCAAACCCTGCCGTTGCGGCCATGAGAAACCCCGCCTTGATCATAAGCGACGCGACCACGTTCTGCCGGATCACGGACACCATGCGGCGCCCCAAAACGATCCCCTCCGGGACCCTTCGCAGGTCTTCGGCCATGAGCGCCACGTCCGCCGTCTCGATGGCGGCGGGAGAACCGGCCGCGCCCATCGCGATGCCGACGGAGGAAAGGGCCAGCGCCGGGGCGTCGTTCACGCCGTCGCCGACCATGGCCACCGTGCCGTAGGATTTGACCAGTTCCCTCACCTTCTCCAGCTTGTCGTCCGGCAGGAGGCCGGAAAATACCTCTTCGATGCCTACCGCCCGGCCCGTCTCCTTCGCGATATCTGCGTGGTCCCCGGTGAGCATCACCACATGCTCAACCCCTAAGGAGCGAAGCCGTTGCATGACGTCTCTTGCCTCGGCCCGAATTTCGTCCTCCATCTCCAAGATCCCCGCCACCCCGTTTACGGTTCCCACGATGGATACGATTTGGGAACCTCCTCCCTCCACGGGGGGGAGCAACGCATCCAGTTCGGAGGAGGAATTCCCCATCTCGGCGAAGAGGCGCCGGTTCCCCACGTACACCCGCCTGCCTTCGACCTCCGCGGAGACGCCCCGCCCTTCGAGGACCTCGAACGTGCGCGCCAGCGTGCCCCGTGCCGCCTGGGCGATCCCTCTCCGCCTGGCCTCGTGCCGGACCGCCTCGGCTGCCGGGTGCGCCGACCCCGCCTCCACTGCCCCCGCCATCCGGACGACGTCCGTTTCGTCCACACCTTCCATCGCCCCGACCCGGGTAACCTTGAGCTTCCCGCTGGTGAGCGTGCCCGTCTTGTCGAACGCCACGGCGCGGATCTTGCCCAGGACTTCGAGATGGTTCGCCCCCTTGACCAGGATCCCGTCGCGCGTTGCGCGGGTCAGCGCCGTGACGGTCACCACCGGTGCGGCCAGTATGATCGCACAGGGGCATGCGATGACCAGGAGGACGAGCGCCCGGTACGCCCACGTTCCCACGGCCCCGTATCCCAGGAATGGGGGTAATGCTCCCACGAGTATCGCCCCGAGAAGGACCGCGGGGGTGTAACCTGCAGCGAACCGCTCCATGAAGGTCTGTATGGGGGCTTTCCGGGACTGGGCCTCCTCCACGCGGCGCAGGATCCTGGCGAAGGTGGATTCCGACAGCGGCCTCACCGCTTCCGCCAGAAGCAGGCCCCGTCCGTTCACGGTCCCGGCATAGAGAGGGTCTCCCACCGTCTTGTCGACGGGGAGGGACTCCCCCGTCAGCATGGCTTCGTTGAGGTCGGAACTGCCCTTGAAGACTTTCGCGTCGACCGGCACGCGGGCGCCGGGACGGATGACGAGGATGTCGCCCTGACATACCCCTTCCGCTGCGACGCTCTGTTCCTGTCCTCCCACGCCGCCTACGCGCACGATGGCTGTCTCCGGGGAGAAGGCGAAAAGGTCGGCGACCGCCTTCCGCGCGCGATCCAGGCTCCTGGCTTCGAGGTAGTTGGCCAGGGCGAAAAGAGTGACGACGACTCCCGCTTCCGCCCACTCCCCCATCAACGTCGCACCGCCGATGGAGACCGTCATGAGGGCGTTCATCCCCAGGGACCGGTTGCGGATCTCCCGTGCTCCCCGGACGGCGATGCCTGCTCCTCCTGCGAGGACCGCGACAAGGAAGAACCCGTTTCCCCAGGGAGTCCCTGGGGAAAGCAGGAGGAAAAATGCCCCCGCGAGGATAAGCGCCGCGGAGAGGTAGAACGTGGTGAGGTGGGTCCTGTCGGCCTCCGGGATGCCGGCTTTCCGCAAGGATTCATCCACCGGGTGCCCTTCCATGCCGATGGCGCGAAGCGCGGAGAGGACCTCCTCCAGATCGCACCGGTGGCGGACCTCGACCTGGCGGGAAAAGAGGTGGAAGAGGGTCTCCTCCACTCCCGGCAGGCGACCCAGCGCGGACCGGATCTCCTTCTCCTCGTCCGGGCAATCCATCGCAGGGACGAAGATCCGCGAGACGGTGATCTGTCCGTCGGTCTCCATGTATTCCATATTACAGAAAGTTTTCGTGAGCCGCAGAGGGCAACCCCTTTTCGCCCTGCCCTGCGACCGGGGACCCGGGGCGATGCCTTGCAGTTGCACATCCGGTCATCGTGCTCGCAAACGGCTCCGCAGCCTCGGAGGGGGGCTCCGTTCGTGGCTCGCCGTGCGATGCTGCTGCACGGCTGCGCTTTAACCTCACTGCGCCCCCCTCCTGCGGCTGCTGCGCCGGAGACCTGGGACCCCCCGCGAGCCAGGGTCCCCGGTTGCCGAGAATCTCACGGCCGGGCTCATTCCCGCCGCGGGGGTCCCCCGGACGGACCTTACGTCTTCCTCCCGACGAAGATCCCCTTCTCGTCCGAGTAGGAAACCACCTTCCCGTTTTCGATCCTTACGCGGTAGTAATCCCTGGCCTGGGGGAACGCTGTAAGGAACAGGGATTCGATCTCCCGTTGTACCTCCGGCGGTTGGCCGGTACGGGCCACCCATTCGGCGAACGGGTGCTCCTTCCACGTGCGGGACACGTGCAGGAGGAAAAGGCCAGCCGACGTAAGAGCCTCGTTCCACTCCTCGAGCCGGTAGCTGCGAACGTGCGAAGGGTCGCGAACCTTCTCTACTCCGTTTAGGAATGCGTCAAGAGCCGGGTCGTCGGGAACCACGCTGTCGATGATGCCGACAAGCCCCCCGGGGCGGGTAACGCGCAGGAGTTCCCCCACGGCCGCCGGGAAGTCCGGGAAATGGTGCGGCGCGATGCGGCAGGTGACGCGGTCGAACGCTTCCGATGCGAAGGGGAGGCTCTCCGCGTCGGCCGCGACAAACGACATGTTGCGGCATTTACGCTCGGCGGCCAGCGTTCTCGCCTCGAAAAGCATTTCCGGCGTGAGGTCGGAGGCGACGACCTTCCGAACGTCGGGGGAAAACTCCGCCGCGGTGTGCCCGCCTCCAGTGGCCACGTCGAGGAGGAGGTGGGAGGGGTCCATGGCGAGGCGGGAGCGGAGGATCTCCCGGTCGTCGGCGTCACGGTGGTCGATGCTCGTCCGGTACCGGTCGGAGACCCCCGCGAACTGGTCTCTCGTCTCCCGTTTCGTCGGCGGCTTCATCTCCCCCGTTCCTCCTGTTCCTTCGTTCCCATTTTCCGACTGTGCGGGAACGATTACAATGGGGAGGACCATGGAGGAGCGTAATCAAGCAATATCCAGCCTCTTTGCCGGTCCCTTCCCGGCTCTCGAAGAAAGGCTCCTCTCCCGTCTCCCGGAGGCGTTCGGCCGCTCACCCGGCCGGGAGGATGTGCTCCTCGTGCCGTCCAACGAGCTCAGGGAACATCTCCTGCGACGCCTGGCGGCCAAGTGGGAGGGGAGCGCCGCGGGCTCCTCGATCATGACGCTGTACGATTTCACCGTACGGCTGCTCAAGCACCGGGGGATCTTCCCTTGCGAGCTCCCGCCTGCGCAGGCATCCGCGGCCTTGATGGCCGCGGTCCGGGAGGTTTACGGGGGCGGCTATGGGGACTTCGCGGCGATTTCCGCGATGCCCGGGTTCGTACCCGCCCTTTCCCGCACCATGGCGGACTTCGAGGAAGGGTGGCTGGGGGAAGAGGCGCTTCGCGAGGCGGAAAGTAGGGCCCGCGCGCAAGGGAAGGGTTCGAAGGCCAGGCGGTGGGGCGAGTGGCGCCTTCTCTTCCGCGCCGTCGAGAGGAAGATCACGGCAGCAGGCGGGATGTCCCGCCGGAGGATCTTCCAGGAGGCTGTCGCCGGGTTCGAGCAGCCCGGGTATCCGTTCCGCGTCACCCTCTACGGATTCTACGACTTCACCCGCCTGCAGTGGACGCTCGTCGACGCCCTCCTGGCAAGCGGCATGCTCGAAGCGGTCTACTTCCCTTCTGTCTTTGGCGAGGATGGAGCGATCTCTCCTGCCTATGCCTACGCAGCGCTTACGTGGGAGCGGCTGCTTCGTGCATTCGAGGGGAACGTGGAATTTCTCCGGGATGCCGCTTCTCCCGGGGTCCTGACCCTCCGGGAGAGAGCCTTCTCCCCTTTCCCGCCGGACACTTCCGGTCCGTTCCCTTTCCCCGTACTCTCTGCTCCCCATGAGGAAGGTGAGTTCCGGCTTTCGGCAAGAAGAGTGAGGCAGTGGCTGGACAGCCGCCCGGACGAGGATATTCTTCTTGTTTGCCGAAGCTTTGCGGAGGATGCGGTACCCACGTGGGAAAGGATTGCTGCGGAGTACGGGATCAGGGCGGCGGGAAGGCTTGCCGTTCCCCTCGCGTCCGCTCCCCCGGTCCGCGTCCTGCTCCAGATGATCGAGGCTTCAGAAGAGAGTTTCCCGAGGCGGAAGGTGATCGATGTCCTTTCCTCTCCCTACCGGCGGCAGGCGGGAGAGGGATCGGACGTTGCGCCGCGTCCCGACTTGTGGGACGTGTGGAGCCGGGAACTCATGGTGGTGTCGGGCGACGACTGGGGAAAGCGCCTTGCCGTAAGCGGTCTGCGGAGGACCGGGGAGGAGCCGGAAGAAGGGGAGGGAGATCGGAAGGCGCAGCTGGCGCTCCTGCAAGGCGAGATCCGGTCCCTCAAGGCTTCCCTGCGTCCGGTAAGAGAGGCAAGCGGATACCGGGACTTTGCCAGGGCGATCCGTTCCCTGCTGCTTTCCGAATTCCGGATGGCGACCGACGATACCGGGGAGGCGGAACGCGACCGTCGGGCCGTGTCGGCGCTTCTCGCGCTTTTGGACGACATCGAACGTATCCCGGAGAGGGTAGTACCGTGGCCCCCGGCCGAGGGTTCCCTGCCATGGTTCCGCACGCTTTTATCCGGGCAGCGGCTGTTCCTGGGGGAAAGGGGTGCGATGCGCACACCGGGGGCGGTGATCGCCGGTGACCTCTTCTCCCTGCGGGGGGTAACCGCCGACCGGATTCTCTTCCTTTCCGTAAACGAGGATCTGGTCCCGGCCCAGATCGAAGAAGATCCCCTCCTGCCCGACGAGGATCGCGCGGAACTGAACCGGCTTTCGCGGCAGCCGGGCATGCCCGACGCACTGTCGCTTCGGCGGGGGAACGCCGCCGAGGAAAAACTCCTGTTCTCTCTCCCGGCTGCATCGTCGAGGGAAGAGGTCGCGTACAGCGTGCTCCGGGCCGATGCGGATGGGACCGCAAGAAGGCCGTCCCGGTACCTGCTTCTGCTGATCTCGCAGTTTGCCGGTCCGGGTGTGTTTTCGGAGGATTGGGCGGCGGGGTCCGGGATCACCGTCCTTTCCCTGCCCCGCTCCCCGTTCACTGCGCTTTCCGGCCCGGGGCCGCTGAGCCTGCGGGAGACCGAGCTCCGGGATTGGCGCGAAGGACTCCGGCCGTCCGGCCGAGCGGAAGGGGTCCCCTGGCACCGGATTGCGGGGACCCTGTCGGCGTGGGCCGACCGGGGAGCGGGAAACGCGCTCTTTCCGGGCCCGTGGCCCGGCATACCGGTCCCCCGGGTTGCGAGTGCCTCCGCCCTGGAAGAGCTTTCGAAGTGTCCCTACCGGTATTTTCTCCGGTACATGGTGAAGCTCCTGCCGGCCGAGGAGCCGGAGGAGGGTCTTTCCCTTAATCCCCAGGAGATGGGGACGATCCTGCATGACGTCCTTCGCCGGATCGGAAGGGACGTTGCGGAAGGGAAAGGTTGGGGAGACCCAACAGTTTCCTCGCGCAGGGCGTTCGAGCGGTTCGCGCGCGAAAACCCTACGGGTCTGCCGGGTCTTTTCCGTCTCCAGTGCCGGGGAATCGAAACGGACGTCGCGGACTTCGTGGAGTGGGAGCGCAAACGGCAGGAGTCCCCGGATGCAACCCGTGTCGAGGAGGTGGAGCGTGCCTTCGAAACGGTCGGGGAAAAAGGCCTCCCGCCTTTCCGGGGGAGGGTGGACCGGGTAGACCGCGGCCCATCCGGCGAGGCGGAGATCATCGATTACAAATACCGCGACGGGAAGAACGAGAAGGCTCCCATCGACGGGATCCGCAACGGCCTTTCCCACCAGATCCCGGTCTACCTGGTGTTCGCCCGGACTCTTTCCCCTTCCGTCCGCGCGTCCCTCTTCTTCTTGAAAGGAGGGGTCAGGACCGTGACGGTTACCGGCTCCCAGTGGGAGGAAATACGCGGGGAATGGGCCGCCGCGCTAGCCGGATGGCTTGGTCTTGTCTCCTCGGGTTACTTTCCTCCGCTTCCCCATCACCGGTTCACCTTCGCGGGGAAATATCCCCCCCGGTATTGCGACGCCTGTCCCTTCAAGGATCACTGCCGCGTGTCGCCATCCTTCGAGGGGGCGAAGGAGGAGACGGAAGCGCTTGTGCGCCGGGTGATCACGGAGCCTGTGCTTCGCAAGATCGCCGGGTTCCGCCCGGGGAGGGAGAGTTAACGATGGAACGCGATCGGTGCATAGCCGTCACGGATTTTTCCCGCGACATGGCGTTGGACGCCTCCGCCGGCACGGGGAAGACGGCCACCCTCATCGCCCGCGTCACCAACCTCTTTCTTGCGAGGAAGGAGCTGCTGCCGGACCGGGTGCTGCTGCTGACGTTTACCGAGAAGGCGGCGGCCGAAATGAAATCACGGGTCGTGGAGGGGTGGGAGCTCCTGTTATCCCGTTGCCGGTCCTCCGAATCGCTGGACGAAATCCGGGAGCAGGTCCTTTCGTGGAACTCCCTCGTTCGGATTCCGGTCGAAGGTTATGCAGCACCCATCGACCTCCGGATCCGGGTGGAAGAGATGGTGGACGGCGTGGGAAGACTCTCGGTCACCACGTTCCACTCCTTCTGTCGGCGGATCCTGCTCTCCTTCCCCGCGGAGGCGGGCGTCGACCCGCGTTTCGAGGTCATCCCCGAAGGCGAGGCATCCGACGCCTGGGACGGCGCCTTCCGGAAATTCCTGCGGTCCGAATTCGGGCGACCGGAGACAGACCCGATGTGGGAGCGCATCCTTTCCCGGTCGTCCGACCAGGAGTCGATCTTCGGGATGATCCGTCGCCTGTGTCTTTACCATCGCGACCTGCTCGGGGATGGCCCGCTCGACTTCGGGATCCCGTCGGATTTTCTCGACTATGCAAGACGCGAATATGCCGGCGCGGTCGGATGGTTCCGGGATTTCGTCGGCGGGATCAAAGACCGCAGCCACGAGATGGCGAAGGTTTTCGATGCGGCCCTGGGAATCCTTTCCCCGGCCTGGGAGGCGGTGGAAAAGGACGACCTTGACGCCGCCTGCGCACTGGCCCGGGAGGGGTTGTCCGCCTTCGAATTCCGGGCCGACAAAACAAGGAGCAGGAAGATTTTCCCCGTGCCGCCGGGCGCAACGCTTGCGGAAACACGGGACGTCCTGAAAACGTTCTGGAGGGAGCTTGCGGAGGTCCCGTCGGGTGACGCGGCCGCCCGGTTTCTCGTCGAACGGTCCCGCGTCGCGGCCGGTGTATACGAGGAGACCAAGGGCAGTGGGCTCGATTTCATGGACCTGTTGCTTCGCGCCAACCGGCTTCTTTGCGGTAACCGGGACGTCGCGGAAAGGGTATCGCGGCGTTTCCGGTACATTTTCGTGGACGAATTCCAGGACACCGATCCCCTGCAGGCAGGGATGCTTAAGGTTCTCTCGAATGGCGGCGCGTCCGCGGACGACCCGGAAAGCGGGGCGGCAGGAGCCTCTTCCTCTCCATCGGGGGGCGGATGCCTCTTTCTGGTCGGCGACCCGAAGCAATCCATCTACGGGTTCCGCCGGGCGGACGTCCAGATGTACCACAGGTTCCGGGAGGAGCTGATCGCCCGCGGGGGGGAAGCCGTCAGTCTCGTTCGCAACTTCCGGAGTCGTCCGGACCTGATCGCCTCCATCAACGGCCTGTTCGGCCACGTGCTGTCCGGGGGGGAGGACTTCCAGCCCGCGTACTCCCCGGTCCTCCCCAGCCGGGAGGATGCGGGAGAGGGTTCCCCCGTGACGCTCTTCTCCCTGGGAGAAGAGGTTCCCGAGCCGGAATTTTTATGCGGGCTCATCAGGAAGATTGCGGGAAACGTTGCCGTGAGGGATAAGTCCGGAGCCTCGGAACGAGCGGCTACGTTTCGCGACATCGCCGTACTGTACCGGTCCGATACGGGCGGGGAAGTCCTGGCTTCGTACCGGAACGCCCTGAACAAGGCGGAAATTCCCCACGTGGTTCCGTCGCGCAAAGGATTCTTCGCGAGACAGGAGGTGCAGGACCTTCGCATGGTGCTTGCCGCCATCGACGTTCCCGCGGACCCGTCGGCCCGGTACGCAGCGCTCAAGACCATCTTTTTCGGGCTGTCGGACGAGGAGATCCTGCCAGTCTTCACAAGGGGGGAGGGGATTTCCTCCCCGCGGACAAGGGACGCGCTCTCCCTGCTCGCGAGGCTTTCCGCACGACGGGGAAGGGCGTCCCTTCCGGAGCTTCTGGCGGACCTATTCCGGGAATCCGGCGTGGAGTTCGTGGCCGCAAGGCTTCCCGAGGGGGAGAGGATCCTTGCGAACCTGGCAAAGGCCGCCGAGCTGGCCCGAACTTTCGAGTGGGGGGGCAGGGGTTCCGTCAAGGCGTTTCTCACCGAGATCCGGAGGAAGACGGAGGAAGAGAGGCCGGAACACGAGTTTCCCTCCTTCGAGGAGGGGGAGGATGCCGTGCGGATCTCCACCATCCACCTGTCGAAGGGACTGGAGTTTCCGGTGGTGATCCTCGCCAACCTGGCGCGCGGGGGGAAAAAACCGCCGGAGGGATTGCGGGTGGACCGGGTTCGCGGGCTTTCGGCGGTGATCTTCCCGGGTTTTCGGACATACTCGGCGTTCCGGCAGGTTCCCCGGGGCGGCACGACTACTACGTTTGAGAGGTGGGAGAGAGAGAAGCAGGACGCGGAGGAGAAACGCCTCCTCTACGTCGCAGCCACCCGCGCGCGCGACCGGCTTTTCCTCGTGGAAGGGGCAAAGGGGAGAGGGTCCGTCCTTAAGGAATCGCTTCATGCCGGGCTGTCCCGAGCGGCGGACGGGGAGGCGGCCCGGTGCGAGGTCACGGGGTTTTCCGGGGGAAATCGTACATTTGTTTCCGAATGCTCTCCGGACGACCCCGGCGGCAACTTGCTCCAGGTCGCGGTATCATCGCCCCTCCCGGTTGCCGCCTCTCCCCCGGCGTCTCCTCCCGACTTGTCCTTCGCGAAGCAGTGGACCCCCAAAGCCCCCGAGCCGCCTCCGCTGCTACTTGCGACGGTGACGCTTAAGGAATTCCATGAAAGGGGGCGCGGCAGGCAGTTTGGCGACAAGGTTCACCTGGCCCTCGAGGCGGCCCCGCCGGTCCTCGCCCCGTGGCCTCCCCCCGGATCCTCCCCCGTCCGGTGGGGCGACGGGGAGGAGGAGCGATGGCGGAAGATTTGCGGCACGATCGTGGCGAGCGGAATCTTCCGGGATCTTTGCCGTGCGGTCCTGGTCGGGACCGAGCTCCCGATGCTTTCGTGCCGGGGAGGATGGTCGAAGCAGGAGCGTGCCGACCTCGTCGTCCGGTTCCCGACGGGGGCGGCGGGGAAGGAAGGAATCGCCTCCGGGGAGTACTGGGTCATCGACTACAAGACGGGAAAGCGGGACAGGGCGCAGGAGGGGATCTACGCGGAACAGGTTCGGGGGTACATGGAGATCCTCTCGGAGGCATGGAACGTCCCTGCCCGCGGATTTGTCTGGTACGTGGAAACGGGCGAGACGTTCGAGGTAGATCGCCAGGAAAGAAACCCCGACGGGGGAAGTCGGTAGTTTACTTCAGGGATTTCAGGTAGATCAGTTTGTCGTCGCCTTCGTCGTAGTAGTCCGGGAGCTGCGCGGCGAGGGTACAGCCGATCTTTTCGTAGAACGCCCGCGTATCGCCGTAGGACTCTTTCGAGGACGTCTCGATCACGAGGAGGCGGCCCCCCCGCCGCTGAATCTCCTCCTCGACGAAGGAGACGATCGTGCGGCCGTAACCCTTCCCCATCCGGTCGGCGCGGGTAGCGAGCCAGTACAGGTCGAAGGTGGCGGCGGTCATCTCGTTCTTGCCGAAGCAGGCGTACGCGACAATCCCCCCATCCTCCTCGACCAGGACGAACGGATGGTAGTCGTCCTGCCCGGGCTGCGTAAGGGCGATGTCGACGAGTTCCATCGCCACCTCCACCTCGTGCGCCTTGAACGCTTTCGTCCCCTCGATGAGGCTCCGGATCCCCTCCCGGTCTTTCGCCTCGATCCGGCGGATCCTGCTCATCGTGCCCCGCGGGAAAGTCCCAGGCGGAGGATCTCCTGGATGAGACCTTTGTAGGAAAAGCCCGCGGCTCTGGCGGCGCGGGCAAGGCCGGCGTTGCTCGATATGTCGGGATTCGGGTTCACCTCGAGGGCAAACGCCTTCCCGTTCCCGTTCATGCGGAAGTCTACGCGGGCGTACCCGCACAGTCCGAACGCGTTTGCGGACGCAAGCGTCAGCCGGGCCAGCCGGTCGCGGAGTGTGTCCGGGATATTTGCGGGGCATTCGGGCGCGATCTCGTTGTATGCCGGGTGGTCCGCGTCCCACTTCGACTCGAAGGAGCAGACACGCCACTTAGGGTTTTTGTAAACGAGTTCCGCGGGCGGAAGGGGGCGATACGGCTCCTCCACGGAGCCGTTGCCGAGCACTCCCACGTTGAACTCCCTTCCGCCGATGTACTCCTCCGCAAGCGCCTCCTGCCCGTATTTTTCGATCACGTCGGCGACCCTTATTTTCAGCCCCGCCTCATCATCGACGACGCTCTCCTCGGAGATCCCCGCGGATCCGTCTTCCTTGGAAGGCTTGACGATGACCGGAAAGCGCAGCCTGGAACGCCCTTGGGGAACCTCCGCATACAGGCGGAAGGAGGGGGTGGGAATGCCGACCGACGACAGGATATGCTTGGTGAGAACCTTGTCGTTGCACACCGAGAGGGGAAGAGGTCCGTT
>Ga0255054_10001281_pt1 | contig 14792 bp, 18 predicted proteins | sample JV7_2_23_MG_FD_188634 | JGI IMG/M metagenome (GOLD analysis project Ga0255054, IMG submission 188634) | Seawater microbial communities from Jervis Inlet, British Columbia, Canada - JV7_2_23 | ecosystem: Environmental > Aquatic > Marine > Inlet | place: Canada: British Columbia | collected...
GCACGCCGCGGGCCGTCGGCGTCTGCCTGATCGGCTGGTCGGTACAGGTCGTGATCCTCATTATCGGCGCTCAGTTGTTCGGTCTGGGGCAGACAGAGCCGATATGACCAGCCACACACACCGCTCCGCCCCGTACCGCGGAAAAGTGGTGACAGTGTGGCGGCAGGCCAGAGTTGACCCCCACGAGCCCCCAGATCAGGTTGACCAGATCGAGCCCGTCGCACAGCCGGGGCGACCTATGATCCGCTCTCGGTACCGCCCGGGGACAAACCACTGACGGGCGGTGCTGTGTGGGGGTAGGCCGGGGGGCGGCTAGGGCGAACAAGCGGGTTTCTGAAGTCCGATAAGGTCTTGTCTGACAACTCCCGGGGGGGTCTCAGGCTACGAGGACCGTAGGGCCGCGCGCTCTGCTTCTCGAGCTCCTTCAGCCGCTTCACCTGGTTGAGTCGGAGACTGCCGAAAAGTCGGAACTATGAAGGGCGTTTTCGAAAGATCCGAGAAGTAGCGATTCCGTAAATGCGGAACCGAGCGAGGGGATGAAGCCCTGGATCGGGACGCACTGCTCGAGCGCCAGCGGATCGTACATGTCGCGTATCGCGCTGGAGAAGACGCGCATCTCATTCGAGATCAGAAGTCGGGATTGTAGTAGAAGCGGATGTGCCTGGCCTTGCCGCCCTCCCAGCGTGTGACCTGAACCTGGTCGGGGTTGAACGTGCTGCCGTCCTTCATGTCGACCGCAAGCTTGTACTCGGCAAAGGTCACGCCATTGCCACTGCCGTCGTCTTCGCCGACCCCGATCGATTTGATCTCGATGCCGTGATAGGCAGCGACGTTCTCGAGGATTTCCTTCTCGTTGGCGATGATCGTGGCCTTGCCTTCGGTCTTGGCGCCGGTCGGCTCCTCGTTGACGACATCGTCGGCGTAAAACTCTTCCATGCCCTCAACGAACTTGCCTTCCTTTAGGCCATCGATCATCCGGCGGGTCTTGTCCAATAGGGACTCACTCATCGTCTTGCCTCCGCTCCTGAGTTTACTTCAGCCACCCCAAGCTTCGAAGTCTGAGGGTCGCGCGATCTTGAATTCGAGCAAAGGAACTCGAAACGGGGTTTCTGGCTGGTCCGAGAAGTAGGCATTCTGTCAATCCGGAACCGATCGAGGCGATGGGGCCCTAGAGCGGATAGGAGGGATAAGCGGTCTTCGAGGTCCGAGAACCTCCCGTCATGGCAATTCCTCAGGGGATCTCGGGCTCCCTCCCCAGCTGCCCGCCGAGTCTCGACTGTGGACCGCGCCGGATGGACGACTGACAGCAACGCTGACAGCAGTGGGGATGCACGGGGAGCGACATTGGCGGACGCGTGGAGAATCCGCCCATCGACGCAAGCCCTTGCCCCGCATACGCTTCTGGACGCCTGGAGACCCCGGTGGAATCTGCACGCGGGTGCTTCGTAATCAGCAGGTCAGCGGTTCGAGTCCGCTCGTCGGCTCCATGATTCTCCTTCCGGATCAGATGCTTGGCAGCGCTCAAGCCTGCTGGGCCGTGGCTCCAACGAGCGTTTGACAACAGTTTGACAGCAGCGGCGCGCGGCCCATCATCAACCCTGGGTGCCTCAGCGAGCCTCGGCGGCCTGCGCCACGCAGCTGAAGCGCCAAACCATTGGGCGGCGGGAGTGACGTGAGTGACGCATCGGTGATGCTCAAGGCTTCGCCGCGACCTCGATGGATGAGCGCGCTGGCGGTCTTCTGCCTCGCAACTGTGCTGTTTCTCGTTCCCCGAGATCTCTTCTTCGCTGAAACCCGGGACGTCGAGGTCTGGCTTGGATTCGAGGTTCGAGGAACTCCAGCTCTGGCTACAGCTCCGATTCACTGGGCCATCTTTCTCGTCGGCGCCTGGGGCTTCTGGTTTCGACGCCCCTGGATTCTTCCCTGCGCTGCCGGCTATGTGTTCTATATCTCGCTTAGCCATCTCATCTGGAGTGAGGCCAGCCTCAATGGTCACGGCTGGCCCACAGGCTTGGCGCAGGCTCTGGTGATTTCGGTACCGGGCGTTCTGCTCCTGCGCGCTCGTCGCCTGACAAAGCGCGTAGTGGTGACGGAGTAGATTTCTGCCGAGCGCGCCCAACCTTTTGAGCGCCTTCCGCGTGGTGTGTGCCCCGGTGCTCCTCGCGCTCGCCTGGAACGGCATCACGGGCGCCTTCCTGATGCTCTTCGGTCTTGGGCTTGCGTCCGACGTGCTGGATGGCGCGCTCGCTCGGCGGCTCGGCCAGGAATCGGATTTCGGGGCCCGGCTCGACCAGTGGGCCGACTTCGCCCTCTGGGTCGCCTTTCCGCTCGGCGCCTGGTGGCTCTGGCCCGAGGTCGTTCGCCGCGAGGTCCCCTACGTGATCCTCGCCATCATTTGCCTCTTACTGCCGACCACGATCGCCTACGCCAAGTACCGCGCGGTCCCCGGCTATCACACCTGGTCGGCAAAGCTAGGCTCGGTCCTGATGGGGATCGGTGTGCCCCTGCTCCTGATCTTCGACCTCGCCTGGCCGTTCCGTCTCGCAGCGCTCTTCATGCTGGTGTGCGCGGTCGACGAGATCGTCATCACGTATCTCTTGCCAGAGTGTCGGCACAGTGTGCCTTCGGTCTTTCACGCCGCGCGGCTCCGCCGAAGCCCAGCCTCGGAGCGTTCGGGTGCGTCGCCCGCCGCCTGACAAACGCCTGCAGCGGACGGCGGCACCCGGGGCGCTCTCAGACCGTGGTACGCTCGGGGGCGTGATCCAGGCGTCTCAGCGCGGGCTGCGGGGTCGCGTCCGCAGCTGAGCGCCAAACCGTTAGACGGCCCACGAGAAGGAAAGACGGCATGGCGGTAAGACCGTTCATCGTTGGACCCGAGGACTATGCGGATGCTCTCGACATCGTCGGAGAACACGTGACCGTGCTCGCGTCGGGTGAGGCGACTGACGGCTACGAGATCTTCCTCCAGCGTGGACCCGAGGGCAGTGGCCCGCCGCCGCACAGCCATCCCTGGGACGAGTCCTTCTTTGTCGTCAAGGGCGATATCGATTTCGGAATCGCCGCCGACTCAAAGACGGCATCGCCAGGGACGCTCGTTCATCTTCCCGCCGGCACCCTCCACTGGTTTCGTTTCGGGCCAGGCGGCGGCGAAATGATCTCGATCACATCGCGTCTTGGCGCCTCCAAGATGTTCACTGACATGGCGCGAGAGATCGCACCAGTGAATCCCGACCTCGGACAGCTCGCCGAGGTTGGCGGCCGCCATGGGTTGAAGCTAGACGTCTGAACGAGATGCTGTTCCGGATGGACGCGATGGGCCGACGCCTTCGCCGACCACGCCGGGGAGGGGTTGCTCTAGCTACGCCAGCTGCCTGCAGCGGACCAGCAGCCATACCAAGCCGGTCGCGAGCAGCAGGTAGACGGATGGCTCGGGCACGCCGAAGGCAAAGAAGACTACGTCGGCCTCGTCTTCCGTCACGTAAATCGGGCCGGGCAACGCGGATTGCAACCAGTCCGCCCCCCCCTTGAACGTGACGCCTCCATCAACACTGTAGCGAGGCAGAACGGTGTCCGTGGCATGGTCCACGATCATCTCGAGCACAATGTTGCCCGAGAGCGACGCGATCGGGGGGAGGTCTGTTGCGAGTCTCACGGAGGTCTCGTTGTCGAGGAAGAAGATCTCGAGGAAGTCCGAGGTTCCCAACCTGCGAACGCCGAGCTCGATGCCCCCGCGATCGGGGTACTCTTCGAGAACGATGCCATAGTGGTCGGGCCACAGCCCGGGCACGTCGGGGCGGACGCTGACCGCAAACGTGCTGGTTCCGGTTCCGCCGTCTGGCAGCTTCGTGGAGAGCTCCACCAGACCCTGGATCCAACCGACGCCGATGTCGGGACGCAGGATGAAGCCGTTGTCGCTGTCGAGGATCAGGTGTCCATCCTGCTCCACCGAGACCGAGGTCTGCCAGTCCAAGAGGGCCGAGGTGGGAGGCGAGTCGCGCAAGCCGTCCTCGAAGTCGTCGTAGAAGGCGAGATTGCCGGTCACCTCGAACTCGTCGAGCGCGTATTCGAAGCCGAGCGCGAAGGAATCTCCGCTCGCGAGCGTCAGGGTGGCCGCCATCGGCAGTGCACAGCCGAGCAGCCACAAGAACTTGGACGCGGCCGCCTTGCCGGGCGCTCCCGTGAAGACACCGGAGCGGAAGTCTGAGAGTTGCATCGCGAGCCCCTGTTCCGAGTAAGCTGCAGCCTACATCCCGACGCCCTGCAATCGGCCATTCGACCACCGGAACTCAAGCTCCGGTCACCGGCGTGGGCGACGTAATGGTGCCGTCGGGGAGCGGCCCAGTACCCACGAACAGGATGTTGTATGTGATTGCGAAGGCCGGCGCGCCTAGCAGGGCGGCGGCCAGCGCCATGGCGGCGATTCCGGCAGTCCTGAGCACACGGGTAGGTGGCGTCCGCTGTAGGATTGTCGCGGGAATTCGGTGTCGCCTGGGCGACACTAGGTACTTTCCTGAGTGTCCGAGTTGCTGGCTCACGTAGCCCAGTTGGACGCCGAGCGAGAGCAGCCAGGAGGCATAGGTGTCGCGCAGGTCCTTGGGGCTCCGGCGCTCGAGGCCGGCCCTCTTCACGATGCGCCTCCAAGCGCGCTGGGCAAAGCTCCGAGCATTCCCACGAACTGCACCGTGTTCTGTCAATGTGAGCGCGTGTGGACCGCCCCAACATACCAGCGCGCGATCGTGGCCGCGGCCGGCGCTCGGTGCGACCCTTGGGCCCCATGAGGCTTCACGTAGTGCGACTCTGGAACTTCGGCGACGCACTGAACCCGGTGCTCTTCGAGCGGCTGCTTCCAGGTCTCCTCGACGAGGATCGGGGCACGGTCGTACTCGGGATCGGCTCCGGCCTCGCGCGCGTGCTGCCGCGGTTCACGAGCAGGAGGGACGTGGTCGTGCTCGGAGCGGGAGCGGGCTACGTCGGCCATCGCCTGCGCTGGGGGCGCGGGTTCCCACGCGAGGCGCTCGGCGTGACGCAGCCGGTCGGCCCGCCCGGGGCGAGTACGTGTGCGTACGACACGAGCCGGGTCCGCTTCTACTTCGTGCGCGGCCCGCTCACGGCGCGGTTCCTCGGGCTGGAGCCGGAGCTCGCGATCGGGGATCCCGCGCTGCTCACGAGCCGCCTGTCGTGGGGCCCCGTCCAGCGCACCGGCCGGCCCGCGTTCATGCCGCACGTCTCCACAGCGGCCCGCGCGGACCTGCGCCCCGCGTGCGAGCAGCTCGGCATCGACTACGTCGATCCGCGCGACGATGTCGCGTCCGTGATGCAGCAGATCCGCGCGAGCGATGTCCTGATCACCGAGGCGCTGCACGGCGCCGTGGTCGCGGACTCCTTCCGCGTGCCGTGGACGCCGGTCTTCGCGTCCGGCTGGGTCCTCCAGTTCAAGTGGCGGGACTTCAGCTCGTCGCTCGGTCTTCCGTACGCTCCGTTGCGCATCTACGCCCCGTGGAACGCCGAGCGCCTGCTCGACCCGCCCCAGCCCGTGGAGGCGTCGGCCGCGATGCGCCGGGCCCTCCGCGCGCGCACCGCGATCGAGAACCTCCGCAATCGCGGACGGATCGTGCCCGCGCTGCGCCGTGCCCTCGACGCACGCCCCCTGCTGAGTGACGAGAGCCGGCTCGAAGGCGTCTGCGACCGGATGCAGCGCGCGCTCGAGCGCTTCCGCTCCGACGTCTCTTCTGCACGCGCGCGAGCGACCGCGTCACCGCCGTGAAGGGCACGCTCGAGTCCGGCTGACGCGGCTCGGGAGCCCGCACCGCCTAGGGTCCTAGGAACCTGAGAACCCCGGGGGAGCTGTCATAAGGGGAGTTCTCGGACCTCGAAGCCCTCTTATAGTTACTATCCGCGCGCTGCAGCTGACAGCCAATCAGCGGGTCAGCGGTTCGAGTCCGCCCGTCACCTCCATTGCCCCGAGAGCCGAATAGCCTGGACCGTCGCCCCAGGCTCGACGTATGCTGAGTGCTCCAGCCTCCGGAGGATTCACCATGCGGAGCAACGTCCTCATCGCATTCCTGCTGGGCGCGATCCTGACTGCGTCCGCGCTGGCACGCGCCGCCGACATCGACAAAGACCTGAAGAAGGCGGAGAAGGTCGCGCTGTCGCCGGCTGACATCCTGCAGGACAAATCGAAGGGCCTGTGTGTGTGCCTCGAACACAGCAATTCGTCCTTCGTCGATGCGATCGGAAAGCTACGCGTGGAGAAATCCGGCACCCAGTTCAACGACGTGCTCAGGGTGTTCTGCATGGTCCTGCTGTACGACAAGAACACGGGCGCGCGCTCATCGCAGACCGAGTGCGACGGCGCCTGGGCACCGTTCGTCAGGTAGCGTTGCGGACCACGCCGACTGCAGATCAGCGGTTCGAGTCCGCTCGTCGGCTCCATGATTCTCCTTCCGGATCAGATGCTTGGCAGCGCTCAAGCCCGCTGGTCCGTGGCTCCAACGAGCGTTTGACAACAGTTTGACAGCAACGGCGCGCGGCCCATCATCAACCCTGGGTGCCTCAGCGAGCGTCGGCGGCCTGTGCCCCGCAGCTGAGCGCCATGTCCGTTGGGCGGCGTGGGCTTGCGACCAGGGGGAGCGCCGATTCGTGCGAATCATAGCGGCAGGCATTCTTATCGTTTTTCTGGGGGCTGCCGGGGCTGAGGCTGGTTCCCTTCTCTGGCAAACCAACTCCGAGGGCACCGCTGTTCACGTGTTCGAGGTCGGGACGTGGGAGCTCGTTAAACGGATCGAGGTCGGCCCCGAGCCCCATGGAATCGCAGCGCCTGCCAACTCCCCGTTCGTTCTTGTCACGCTCGAGTCGAATGGCCAGCCTTCAGGCGAGCTCGTCTGGGTAGACACCGAGTCATTCGAGATCGCGGAGCGCCTTCGCGTAGGGCGGGAACCTCACGCTCTCGCCATAAGCACTGATGGGCGTTGGGCGTATGTGCCCTGCCGCGACGGCCACTATTGGGTCGTCGATGTTCCCAAGCGACGAGTCGCGACCAAAGTCTGGACTGGTGGCCGGCCGCACAACACGACACCGTCACCGGACGGGCGCTTCATGTATCTGTCACCGATGGGTGCACCGAAGCAGGTCAGCATCGCAGATGTCGGTGCTGGTCACCGGATCGTCGGGGAGATTCCGTTTCGAGATTCCGTCCGTCCCCCTGCCCTTTCGGCGGACGGCCAGTGGCTGTTCCACCATGTGGATGGACTTAACGGGTTTCAGGTCGCAGACGTCAAACGGCGTGAGATCGTGGCGACTGTCGAGCATTCGAAATCTCTCGGCTGGTTCCTTCTATGGCCCCCACGTCTCGGATGGATAGCTGCCGATGGCCTGAAGCGCTGCCACGGCCTGGCCATTCGCCCGGACCAGAAGGAGATCTGGTCTGTATGCGGCGCCGGAGTCAACGTCCACCGTCTGGAAGCACCAGGTTTCCCGGAAGTCGTGCGAGTTCCGCTGGAGGACGACGCCTACTGGCTTACGTTCTCCCCCGACAGCCGGTATGCGTTCGCCCCGGTTCGCGACCGATCCGAAGTCGCAGTAATCGATGCAAAGACGAAGAGGATTGTGACGTACCTCGAAACCGGCCCGGCGCCGAAGCGCAACCTTGTGATTCCAGATCGCCGGGTTGAACCTCTTCAGCCCTGATGGCCCGCATGGTCCATCGCACGCCGCCCAACAAGGCGCTGCAGCCGACGTGGCCCGCCCGAACCCGTACGATCTCAACGAGTAAGTGCAGGGGGACTCCATGCCGAGGAAGACGAACCTGGACGATCAACTTCTGGATGCGCCTCCCGTGGCGGGAAACGGTCTTCTCGACCGGCGAGCGTTGCTCAAGTTGGCCGCGATGGGCTCCGTGACAGGTCTTGCAGCAGGAAGAGCACGACTTGCTTTTGCGGATCCCGTCGCTGCCGGCCAACCCGAGTGGCTGCTGGCGCCGGGCCTGCCTGCCGAAGCGTACGGACGACCGTCCCGCTTCGAGCTGGAACGCGTCAAGCGATATGTCTGGCCGCTCGAGGCGAATCGAGGGCAGACGATCCCCTGGCTCAGTTTCACGCCTCATGATCTTCTGCACGGCGTCCACACACCCAGCGGATTGCATTTCGAGATCAGCCACCATGGCATCCCGGACATCGACCCGGAGCGACACGAACTCCTGATCCACGGCATGGTCGAACGACCTCTGAAATTCAACCTGGAACGGCTCGACCGCTATCCGACGGTCACACATGACTACTTTGTCGAGTGCGCGGGAAACAGCGGACGCCTGTGGAACGAGGAGCCGGTCGCAGAGACGCTGGCTCTTACCCATGGATTTCTTTCGGGGAGCGAATGGACTGGGGTTCCTCTGGCCGTTCTGCTCGATGAGGCTGGAATCCAGCCCGGCGCCAAATGGGTCATCGCGGAAGGCGCGGATTCGGGATCGCTGAGTCGTAGCGTACCCATGGGAAAGGCGCTGGATGACTCTATGATCGCCTTGTATCAGAACGGCGAGAGGGTACGCCCGGGGCAGGGGTATCCCATGCGCCTGCTCAATCCGGGATTCGAGGGCAACACGAACGTGAAATGGGTGCGCTCTCTTCGCGTCACGGACCGACCGGCCATGACCCGCTTCGAGACCTCGCGATACACCGATCTGATGCCCGACGGAAAGGCCCTGCAGTTCACGCTCGAGATGGAGGTAAAATCCGTCATCACGAGGCCCACGAACAGCATGAAGTTGAAGGAGCCCGGCTACTACGAGATCGCTGGGCTTGCCTGGACGGGCGCCGGACGGATCCGGCGCGTGGAGGTGTCGGCCGATGCCGGGCGGACCTGGGGAGATGCGCTGCTGCAGGAGCCGGTTTCGCCGAAGATGACGACCCGCTTCCGCATGCCGTGGCGCTGGGATGGCGGGCCGGCCACGCTACAGAGCCGGGCGACCGACGAGAGCGGTCGCGTGCAACCGACGCGCCAGGCCTTGATTGCCGCCAGAGGGCGCCCGCCCGGCCCAGGGACATACCACTTCAACGGGATACACAGCTGGGGAGTCCTGCCGAGTGGGGAGATCCGTCATGTCTACGCGTAGGCTGGTGCTGGCGCTGGCCTGCCTGGGCATCGCCTGCTCACCGAGCGGCCAGGACCCGGATGGAGCACCGGGGCTGGGACTGCCGGCCTCGAATGAAGACGTGGCCCATGTATTCTGGTCGATCTTCCCGGATGGTGAGAACCTCCCGCCGGGCAGCGGCACGGCAGCTGAAGGGAGGATCCTGTTTCAGCTCCACTGCCAGGCTTGCCACGGTCTCGGAGGCGCAGGCAAACCAGCGGATCGTCTCGTTGGAGGACAGGGCAGCCTCGGAAGCGAAATGCCGGTAAAGACGATCGGCAGCTACTGGCCCTACGCGACCACCGTATTCAACTACGTTCGGCGCGCGATGCCCTATACGGCACCGATGTCGCTCAGCAACGACGACTACTACGCGCTCACGGCGTATCTGCTGCAGATCAACGAGATCATCAGCTCGGATGAGATCGTCAACGCAGATACGCTGCCCCAAGTCGTCATGCCCAACCGGGAGGGCTTCGTCCTCTCCTATCCGAGCAGGCCGGCGCGTTACGACTATCGGGCCGATCCGTGAGGGGGCAGCTCTCGGACTCCGAAGCCTCTCGGGGTGGGGGCCGCCGCCCAACCAGGCGCGGCGGCTGACACCCAATCAGTAGGTCGCGGGTTCGAGTCCGCTCGGCGGCTCCACACTACTTCTTCGGGATCAGGCACTTGGCCGCGTTCGCACTCAGCCGGCCGTGGCCCTAGCGAGCGTTTGACAGCAGTTTGACAGCAACGGCGCGCTGCCCGTCGACGCCTCGTCTTCCGCCGGCGCCTCCCTCCCCTGTGACCGCGCCAAACGCCACGCGCTGTTACCTTCCGTGCGGTCCGATACCAGTCAAGCGGCGAAGAGCGTCGCGCCGTGGTACGTATCGATCGATTGACGTTTGCAGCGTTCGAGCGACGATAGAGGCGCGGAGGGACCTGAAATGCCCGACGTCGAGACGCGCGCTGATTCCCAGGCCTCGATCCCGACGGCCCTGGTCGGCCTGGCCGTCTGGGCCGTGGTCATCGTCTCGGCGGGGCTCGTCTTCGTGCTCGCGCGCGGGCTGGAGTGGAGGCTCGGCTGGATCTACGTGGGCATCTTCGCCGCGACCGTGGCAATCAACCTCGCGTGCCTGCTGAGCTGGAACCCCGAGCTGATCCGGCGGCGGGCCCGCCTCGGCAAGGAGACGAAGACCTGGGACAAGGTGTGGCTTGTGTTGTTCGCGCCCGTCGTTATGGCAGTCTTCGTCGTCGCGGTACTCGAGGCGCGCGGCGGGGTCTCGAGCGCGCCGGGGGCAGCGTGGCTGCTGGGCCTGGCCATCTTCGTCCCCGGATGGGCCCTGGCCATCTGGTCCATGGTCGCGAATCCGTTCTTCGAGAAGACGGTGCGCATCCAGACGGACCACGGGCATCGCGTGATCGACACGGGACCCTACGCCTACGTGCGCCACCCTGGCTACGTGGGCTTCGTGGGCTGGATGCTCTCGACGCCGCTCCTGCTCGCGTCGGCCTGGGCCTTCGTCCCGGCCCTGCTCGCGGTGGTCTTGCTGGTGATCCGCACGGCGCTCGAGGATCGCACGCTCCAAGCGGAGCTCCCCGGCTACGCCGAGTACGCAGCTCGGGTCCGCTTCCGCCTGATCCCGGGCGTCTGGTAGCCGGGAGGAGCGGTTCGAGTCCGCTCGTCGGCTCGCAGGGACGTCCGCTCCTGCGGAGTCAGAAGTCGCTGAACTCCTGCATGGTGTTCAGGTTCGCCCCCACCTTCATCTGGTCGAAGTTCACCTTCCAGGACGCCAGGCGGGAGTAGCTGGTGGGAAGGGGCAGCCGGCGCAGGGCGGAACGCAGCGAGTAGAACTCACGGTGCGCACTACTGACCGCGTCGACCAGCTCCTCGGGCGTGTAGCGCAGCGGGCGGAAGTGGCAGACCACTCCGGGCCAGCGTTCCATGCTGTCCTCGTCGATCAGGCGGCCCTCGGCCTTCATGCGCTCGTACAGCGGCGTCCCTCGCAGGGGGGCCATGAGGTTGAAGTAGGCCGCCGGGACCTTGTGCTCGTTCAAGAAGCGCAGGGTCGAGCGGAAGACGTCCTTGTCCTCCTCGTCGGAGCCGAAGACGAAGTTGAAGGAGTAGCTGATGTCCCGCTTGCGGAGGTTGTGGATGATCGTCTCGTAGCTGTGGATCTTGTTGAAGCCCTTGGACCACGAGTTGAGGGTCGTCTGGTCGATGCTCTCCAGACCCATGTTGACGTGCAGCAGCCCGGACTTGCGGGCCACGTCCAGGAACCGCTCGTCCAGGCAGAAGCGGGGCGAGAACAGGGCCGACCAGTGGATCTTCAGCGGGATGAGGGCCTCCATGAAATCGATCGTGCGCTGAGGATTGCCCGCGAACTGGCTGGCCGCGAAGAAGACGTGCCGGCTCCCGCAGCGCTTGATCTCTTCGACGACCTCCTCCTTGGGCCGGTACCGGTAGTCGTGATCTCCATTCAGGCGCCACTCGGCGCAGAAGTCGCAGCGGTAGGGACAGCCGCGGGAGTATTGGATGACCCAGGGCTTGTAGAAGGTGTAGTGCCGCAGGTTCAGCAGGTCCCAGCGAGGTATCGGCAGTCCGCCCAGGTCGGCGACCGTCTCCCGCCGGTAGAACCTCTGCAGCCGCCCGGCGGCCGCGTCTTCCAGCATCCGGGGGAAGACCTCCTCGGCCTCGCCGATGCACACCGCGTCAGCATGCTCGGCCATCTCGTCGGCGTGGAAGGTCGCGTGCGGCCCGCCCATCAGGACGGGGACGCCCCTGCGCCGAAACTCGTCGGCGATGTCGTAGGCCCGGATGGAGGTGACGGTGCGAACCGTGATGGCGACCGCATCGGCCGGCGCCGTGTAGTCCACGTCTTCCACGGCATCGTCCACCAGCGTGATCTTCCACTCCGGAGGCGCCAGGGCCGCCAGGTAGGGCAGCACGGCGCCCACCAGCCTCCGCTTGCGAAGCTTGTTGGGGATCCGGCGTCCCCGAGACCGATACCCGGTTGCTTGGATGATGATCAGTCGGGGCATGGCACTGGGGCAACGACGCAGACGTTTGAGGGTTTCATGGGGCCCGAGGTGGCAGATTCCGTGAAGGCTACCGACTCCCGCCTGCAGGGCTTCCTGCCCGCTGGCGCCACAGTGCCCGGAGTGGGGGCCCGGAGATATGACCGCGGTCATACCCGGGAGCCAGCGCCGTGGAAGAGCTGGGAGCCTCTTCCAGCTACTCCCGACGCAGCAGCAAGCCGAGCACGCCCAGACCGAAAGCCCAGAGGCCCAGGCCGGCGGGCTCGGGCACGGGCCTGGTCAAGAGCTCGAAGGCCAGGTCGAACTGACCGTGCTGGGGCCGGATGGGCGCCCGCCTCCGTAGGCCCAGTCGGTCGTTCCGGCCGGCATGCCGAGCGTGCCCATGGTCGACGTGTCGTTGAACGGGTCGGGGCTCGTGTGCCAGCCCCAGAAGTGCGCCGGCAACACCGGGTCGTCGTTCGGAAGGAACTCCCTGCTCGCCGCGTCGAAGGCGTGGCCGTTCTCCGCCGTGATCGAGAGCCAGTAGATCACGCCCGCCTGCTCGCGGAACGCGATCGAGTCCGACAGACCCGGGGTCAGGTGCTCCGCGTGAGTATCCTGCAGGTTGACCTCGTACTGGGAGATCCGGTGGCCGTCCCATCCGAAAGTCAGCGGTTCGAGTCCGCTAGTAGGCTCGAGTATTTCCGTCGCCTTTTCCGTCGGTTACTGTGGTTCCACGCTTCGCCGTCGCTTCGGTTCGCCCCCTTGGTTCGGTCTGGTTCGGTCGCGGCCTCGATGGCGCGTCGAGGGAATGCTGTTTGACGGCTCGATCCCGTGGTCAGACACAACGCTGTCGAGGCATGCAAGCCCTGACGTACGCTGGTGGGTTGGAGTGCGCAGCAAAAGGGACCAGGACCGAGTTGTGAGAACGCGCAGGCCAGGCCCGCTATCCTTTCGGAGTCGGTGGCAACCCTTTGGGCAGCGGAGCGCACAGAGGCCCAAGGGCAAGGAGACGATGCGATGATCTCGAGCGACCTTCTCCGGACGATCTTCGACAACGTCAGTTTTCCCGTGCTGTTGATCGACCGGGATTACAAGATCGTGGAGGCAAACCGCGCAGCTCTTCTCCACGTGGATCAGCGCGCAGTAGACGTCATTGGCCAAACCTGCTTCAAGATTACCCACGCCGCCGAAGAGCCGTGCTGGCACTCCGGGGAGGTGGATTGCCCCGTCAAAGAGGCGTTCGAAACGCGGAAACGAGCACACGCCATCCACAAACACCAGATCAAGGATCAGCTGTTCGTCGAAGAGATTGTGGCCACCCCCCTCGACGAAGTCAGTGGAGAAGCCAATTATGTCGTCGAGGAGTTCCGGGACATCACGGAACTGCTGGAGCTCAGAGAAGGCATTCTTTCGATTTGTGCCGCGTGCAAGAAGATTCGAAGCAGCAAGGGAAGCTGGCACCGCGTCGAGGAGTACATTCACGATCATACGGGGGCAGATTTTTCTCACTCATTCTGTCCGGAGTGTTTCGACGAGCAATTTCCAGAATGAGCGAACGAGCCCCCTGACCGGATCTCCGGAAACCGACCCGTGGGGCCGGGCCGAATTCCTCCGACATCCATGCGGTAGGGAGAAACAGGCTGCCGTTCCCCTGACCTGCCCCGACTCTCATCCGCCACCTATGAGAGCCACGAGCCACGGGCGGGTCCCCTGAATCCTGAACCACTACGTGAGCGCGGCCAGGTCGAACAAGCGGGTTTCGAGGTCCGAGAACTTCAAGTTATGGCAAACTCCCTGGGGGCTATCGGGCTACGGGGCCCGTAAGCGGGGGATTCAAGCGGGGTCCCGTGTTACCAGCTTGATCCGGCTGGAGTTCAACGACGCGGCGGTCCACTCGGAACTCGCCCGCTACCGCCGCAGGCCCGGAGTCAGCCGGAAGCACCCGGACAGAAGGAGCCTGAACCTGACTACCACGCCCGGATCCGTGAACAACAGAAACTCGTTCAAGGCCAAGCACGCCCTGTGGATCGTGTTCGGCCTGATGACCGTGGTCGTCATCTACTCACGCGATTGGGCGCTCCTGGACCCCAACTCGGATCTGCGCCAGCGATACGCGGCGATCCCGTTGCTGATGTTGTTGCACGGCGTTCCGGGGGCGCTGGCGCTATTCCTTGGCTTTTCCCAGTTTTCAAGCCGTCTGCGTCAGCGATATCTGCGACTGCATCGCGCGATGGGACGCATCTACGTCGGGAGTGTCGCCATCGCCGCTCCGCTTGGGGTTGTGGTCGCCGTCGCTCTGCCCGTACCGACGCTGACCCCGGCTGCGGTGATCCAGGCGGTTGGCTGGCTTGTGGCCACCGCCACCGGCCTCTACTGCGTTCGCACGGGCAATATCCAGCAGCACCGCGAGTGGATGATGCGCAGCTATCCGTTCGCGATGGTCTTCATTGTCGTCCGCGCTATTTTGGCCATCCCCGCAATCGCACAGACGGGAGAACTCGGCCTCGCCACGGTGGTTTGGAGCGCCATCGCCACAGCCTGTTTCCTGCCGTCGTTTGTGATCGCGTGGCAAACGCTCGCCGCCAGCCGGCGGACGGGAAGCCGGACCTGAGTCATTTCCGGGGGCGAAGGTACCCAAACGACTTCAGCACACCATGGATGTGGTTCA
>Ga0255054_10001283_pt1 | contig 14791 bp, 10 predicted proteins | sample JV7_2_23_MG_FD_188634 | JGI IMG/M metagenome (GOLD analysis project Ga0255054, IMG submission 188634) | Seawater microbial communities from Jervis Inlet, British Columbia, Canada - JV7_2_23 | ecosystem: Environmental > Aquatic > Marine > Inlet | place: Canada: British Columbia | collected...
TACCGCCATGAGCGAAAAAAAAGTGCGGAGCATACTCGAGGAGATTTACTGATAGACAGAATCAACGAATCTGCGGGTTCTATCGAGTTTGTATTCAAATGTCAAAATATCATACAAATGGGAGACCCAAAAATGAAATATCAGGATTGGAGAGGTCTCTCTTTGATTTCCGAGGAATGTATTTGACATTGCTCGTGTTTGATAATCAGGAATAGTGCACATTGATAGACACATTCCTGTCGCTGGTATTCCGTTTAAATGCTCTATTTGTTCATCCAAACGGGCATGAATATCCCAGGTTTTGGAGGGGGCTAATTCTGGTGATATGTTTTGGAAATCTCAGGTCTTGGGAGGGCTGCATCTGGTCGTGACTTGTAGGAGTTATGTTCTTAGTTTTGATAGCCCACTTTCAGTACCAACTAATAACAAATATCGGCATGTCGACTATTCGGAAAGTCCTGCCTTGATCAATAAGTCAACAAGGCTATCCAAATATCTTTTCTCTTTATAAGGGATCGTCTTGAGATAGAATTCTACCGTATAATCGGGTTTAATCTTAAGTAATTCCGCAGCATGAGTTCGGGCTTTCTCCATCCAGTCGAGTCTATCTTAATTTATTACCAGGCGTTCATGTACGTATATAGGAGGGAATTCTCCTTTGAACCGGCGCAGACGGCTACATCACATGATCTGCTGATTCGGCAACGATCAGTGAGGGCTTGCTCCATCGTTTTCTACCGTGAAACCTATAACAACCGACACTTCTGCATGTCGTGCAGCGCGAACAATCCCGATGGCTTCCTCCGGATAACACAGTGTATAGGCCCCGACCATATCGACATCTGTGTCGACGACTGATCCTATCTGTTCTGAGTGATAGCGCTCGGCTTCGGCGACAGTCATGTAGGACTTTGGCGCATACGCGTCGGCTCGTGGCCCGACGGAGCAGCTTAGAACTGTGGGTACGTCTGAGTGCTTGTTCTGTATGTCACTGATAAGTTCCATGCCCGCACGATTTAATTGTCGTAAACGTTCTGCAGAGTAACCGATTGCTGCCCCTCGATCGCGATTCGCTGCCCAAGTGGGACTCTCAAGGACAACTCCAGCCCCTAACGATGCAACCAGAATATATAGATATAAAAAATTGAACTCTAAAGTCCTTCCAAAACATTAAGAGTTTTTTCCAGCCAATAATCCATTCCCATCTCTTGGAACATCCCTTCGGTCTTTTTCAAGGTTTCCAGGGCCTTATCCCGTTGGCCTGTATCAGCGTAAAGCTCTCCCAAGAAAAAATACCCCTGAGCACATGCCGGCTTTGCTTTCAGTTCATCCAAGATCCTGATACCTTTCACAATACATTGTTCCGCTCGATCGAGTTGGGGTTTTCCGCCTTTTCCCAGAATTCTTCCCAGTAAAGTTCCGACGAAACCTTCGGCCCATTTTTCGTGATTCTTCTGAGATATTTTTAAGGCTTTTTCTGCCCAGACTTGTGCATTTTGCAGATCACCTGAATTGAAATGCACGATACTAAATAACCCGTAGTAAAAACCCAAATGGTAAGACATTCCCGAGTCACTATGAATTTTAAGACCCTTTTCCATATGCTGGCGAGCAGTTTCATTTTCTCCCAGTAGGCAGTGTCCCCACCCTAATCCGATCCACGCCGGCCCCAGATTAGAAACATTTTGGCCTTCTTCAGCATAGCGAATTGCATTTTGTAAATGCGTAACGGCATTTTTTCCATCTCCTTTCCGATTTTGCATCATGCCATAAAGAAACTCTATGAGGCCTAAGGATTGCAAGTTTTCGATTTCTACCGCAAAATCAAGGCCTTTCTCAAACAGGATTTCGCCTTCCTCAAAATTTCCCAACGTACACTTACTAGACGCATTGAATGCATGCAGGTATGAATAAATATTGTACGCCCTTCCAAAAGATTCAGATTGCCTTTGCGTTTTATTCAACAAAGCAATGACCTTAGAAGTGACTTCATTGATCTTAAAAAATTCTCCTAACATAAAGTAAGAGTGAAATAGATCCATCGTAATTGAAGCCATTATTTCGATATCATCTATTTTTTCTGCCTCTTTAAAAGAAGCCTCTGAATATTGTGCCGCTAGAAGTAGGTCCTGACCATTAAATGTGTAATAACTACCGATTATGCTCAGAAATTGCGCAAGACTTTTTTCATCACCGAGCTCTTTCGAGAGCCTCTCCCCCTCTTCCAGGATTTCGAGGGAATCTTCTGGGTAACCCGCAAGGGTCAAGGGGGCCGCCATTAAAAGACGGACCTTGATTTGTTCTCTTTTATTTTCCTCGGTCTCGGGCATCTTAGTCAGTAAATTGATCGATTCTTTGTAAAAACGAAGGACTTCCCAGTTGGAATTATTTCGGGTGGCTTTGTTGCCGGACTGCATAGAATATTGATACGCTTTTGCTAAATTATCGCTTCTGGAATAATGATAGGCAAGCGTCTCGTAAAATTCTTCCAACCTCTCAGGGTAAAGCTCTTCTATGGCCTGACCTATTTTTTCATGAATCTGTTTTCTGCTTTTGAGAAGTAAGCTGTTATAGACGACTTCTTGCGTCAGGGCATGTTTAAAGATATATGCGGATTGCGGGAATATGCCTCTCTCATAGAGGAGCTCTGAATCTTTTAAGACCGACAGATGGGAGAGTAATTTCTGTTCCACAAGATCTGATACCTTCTTTATCAACTCGTAGCTGAATTCTCTCTCGATGACCGATCCGGTCTGAAGGACTTCTTTGGCAGCCTCCAGCAGCGAGTCAACCCTTGCCATAATGACATCCTGAATCGTAGCAGGAATGGCGACTTCCTTGATATCTTTTACTATCTGATATTTGTTGCCCCTTTTGTCGACGATATTTAGATCTGTGAGAGACTTTATGAACTCCTCGATGAAAAAAGGAACTCCTTCTGTTTTTTCCAGGATCAACTCCTCAAGATCGCTGTCAACAACTTCAGTGCCTAAAAGATGAGTTGCCATCGTAAGGCTTTCACGGTTGGATAACCGATTTAAATTCACCTGGTTGTGATAAGATTTTCCACCCCATGTATGCACAAACTCCGGCCGGTAGGTAAATATCAAAAAGACCCTTGCCCCTGATATGCTATCTAGCAGATGTTTCAAAGCTTCCTCTGAGCTTTTATCCACCCAGTGAAGATCCTCGAAGGCCATAATCAGGGGCCGTTTCTCTGAGCTCTTAAGGGTGATTCGCTTTAATGCCTCGATGATCCTGTCTTTCCGCGCCCCGGGGCTAATGGTGATCTGATCAATACCGCTTTCCTTGACCGATAAAAGCTCCAGAAGGTAAGGCAGGGTCGAAGCTTTATCAGCCCCCAATATTTTAAGGCCTTTTATGACTTTTTCCCTGATCTTTGAATCCCCATCCTTCTCACCAATGTCGAAGTTTGACTTCAAGATATCGATAAACGGATGATAGGCTACGCTCCTGCTATAGGAGAGGCACTTGCCTTCTGAAAAGGTCACCCCCTCGCTGATGACAGCCTTTCTGAATTCATATAAAAGCCTGGATTTGCCAACCCCGGCGTCGGATACGATAGAAAAGGCTTGACCTCTGCTTCCTTTGGAGCGCTCAAAACCATCTTTCAAAAGCTCAAGTTCGCGCTCTCTCCCCACAAAATAAGTCAGACCTCGCTCGGCACTGACATCGAATCGTGTCCTTCTTGTGCTGGGTGCGATCACACGATAAACATGGATCGATTTCTCCTTGCCCTTAACCTCCTTTTCTCCCAAAGCCTCAAAGCGGAAGAGACCCTCGGTTAGTCTGAATGTCTCCTCAGTTACATAAGTAGTCCCCGGCTCGGCCAGTCCTTCCATCCTGGAAGCCAGATTGACCGTATCCCCCACGGCTTTAAACTCCACCCGCAGGTTATTACCAAGGGTCCCTACCACCACAGGACCTGTGTGGATGCCGACCCTCATTTTAAGGGGCGGAATGGCTTTGCTATCTTGTTTCATTTTGTCGCTGAATTTCGCCATTTCCCGGTGAATCGCTAGGCTTGATCGAATCGCCCGCTGAGGAGCATCCTCTAAGGCAATGGGGGCGCCAAATAGAGCCATTACCCCATCACCGGTCATTTCGTTAACTGTGCCTTCGTAATCGTGGACTTTGTGAATGAGAATCTCATAAACTTCATCCATGATGGTGTAGGCTTCTTCAGGGCCGAGACGCTCGGAAAGAGCGGTAAAGCCCTCCATGTCACAGAACATCACCGTGACCTGCTTGCGCTCTCCTTCGATACGATCTTTTTGGGACAAGATCTTTTCTGTGAGACCCTTGGGAAGGTAACGTTGGATCTTTGTTAGTTTTTCATCAATGGAAAGATCTTTGGGGGTTGTCTCTGACGGAACAGTCAAATTGTGACCACATTCGCCGCAGAATTTATCTCCTGGAAAATTTTCAGCGTTGCATTCTGAGCAAACCAGCAAAAGTTTTGCACCACATTCCCGGCAAAACTTTCTCGTTTCAGGATTTTCTGTCTGGCACATCGGGCATTTCATTTTTAATACCATGCATATAAATTTGTTCGTTTGTATTTAAAACCATAAAAACAACTATAATTAAGCAGATAGAAACGAGACTAGATCGATTTTTTCTACCACATAGTGGCATTTCCTGTCAAGCCCTTTCGATATTTACAAATCCCATCATAAAAGGATAACTATTTGAATTATATTTAAAAATAGTATTAAAAAGATGTAGATGGAGTGTGGTTGAAGGAATGCCCATTGCCCAGACCTGCTCAAGTCCGGTCCATCAAGAAACCTGCAACATTGTTCTGGTATTCCTCGCGATTCGGATATCAGGAATATTGCACATTAATAGACAGATTCCTGCGATGACAGGAAATGAATAATCAAGGGAAAACCCCTATATATGGAACTCAGAATGGTATTAGGAACTTATGTTTAAAATCCTTTTCCTTCGGCCGCCACCACATACACCAACATCCGCCGCAGGCGCCTCTCCTGCCGAATAGTTCCTCAAAATCAGACCAGGTTTCCGCGGTGAGTGGATGGAATACCAAAGAAATTTCATGGGGATCCTTAAAGGTCTTTACCACTTATCTCCTTTCTCCTCGAGCATCCATTGGAGAGACACTCACAGATAAAGCCGAAATCCTCCCCGGGTGGACTGCAAGCCCTTGATAACGAGGCCAATTTTATAATTGTCAGACTTTAATGACCTCGAAGTCCACCGCGTATTTACATCCGAAACGCGTTCCTGTTATCGATGCATTTTCGCGGAGAAATTCATCTGGATCGAATCTACCCGGTAAGTTTTGGATGTAAACGCGATGCTTTTGAAGAGAGGCAATGCCTTTGTCAATAAACGATGTCACATCTACGGCGTGTGTCGGGTTCGGTGATCCACTCACACAGATCCTCTTGACATTATTCCAAGGGTTCAGACCCTCTCGAATAAGTTCAGGGAATATCCAGCGATTACCGGCGTCTCTGGCAGCATCCATTGCAGCCATGGCAACGGCACGATGATCGGCCATGTTGAATATTGTCCTGCCAAATGTCAGATGATGGTTTAAGGTGATGAGCAGATCGGGTCTATTTTTGCGTATGGCCCGAGCAATATCCCTTCGAAGCGGCAGCCCGTATTCGATAACCCCATCCGGATACGCTAGAAAATCGACTTTTTGGACACCGACTATTTCCGCACTTTCCTTCTCTTCATGCGAGCGAATGCGACCCGTCTCTTCAGGATCCATTCCGTCAATACCGGCTTCCCCCCTTGTGGCCAGAAGGTAGTCCACCGTCTTTCCCTGGGACGTCCACCGCGCTATCGCACTTGCCGCACCGTACTCCAAGTCGTCGGGATGGGCAACAACAGCCAGTGCCTTCTCCCAATTTTCAGGTAGGGGCGCCAATCGATCTTGGTTCTTCATTCTAAACCTTGGGGTTTATAAAAGTATGTGGCAAAAAATTTTAATTCGCACTTTGCCGAAGGCGAGTCTCCATAAAATCGAAGGTCCGAAATTTGAGTCATTAATTTTGATCCGTTTGGATAGGTCTTAATCGGGTAGGTGGAGGAGCCGTCCCCTCCGACCTCCCAAACCGCCCTACGTACGGTCCCGTATACGGCGGTTCAAGTGAACCACGCCGGAGTTCCATGTGCCAATCATCTTCTATCTCGGATCCAATATATTCGTATTTATTGAGATGTGAGAGGATTAGCTTGTCGATGTTTCTGAACAAGGCACAGGAGCCCCCATTTCTCGAACAAGCGATTTGGTACAGCAGCATGCATATGGGAGGCTCCAGCATTGTACCAAGGACTTCTACCACCTGCTACGCTTTCTTAGCTCGATCTGCCTTAACGCCGAGTTTAACCATCTTCTTATACCTGGTCTTTGGCTTTTTCCATTGCCGCCACAGGAGCTTACGCAGTCGGCGGCGGATCCATTGATCCAGGGTGATGAAAGGTTGTTTTACCTAGGTTAGGGAAACCTGTTATAACCTCGGATGCGACGTGCTTAATACAATGTGCATTCTATCGAATTTGTATTCAAATGTCAAAATAATCTAAAAATTCAAGCCCACAAATGAAATATCGGGATTGAAGAGATTTTTCTTTGATTTCCGAGGAATGTATTTGGCATTGCTCGCGTTTTGATAATCAGGAATATTGCACATTGATAGACACATTCCTGTCGTTGGTATCAAGATTAAATGCTCTATTTATTCGTCCAAATTGGCTCGATTATTCCGTGTTTTGTAGGAGAACAAATGCTGAGATATCTTTTGGTAATCTCAGGTCCTGGGAGGGTGGTTTATGGTTGAGATATGTATGGAATATCTCAGGTTTTAAAAATGTTAAAAACCTATAGTACATAGCAGGTATCTAATAAATAAGGCAGAGCCGTTTGACTCTGCCTTGATTTTCGATGATCATCTTGGTTATTTCTTAAGTCTTCTCCTAAATGCAATCAGTCCGATCAATCCAGTTCCGAGAAGGAGCATGGTGGTTGGTTCGGGGACTGTTGGCATCTGGGTGTTGTATTCGATATACACCGCCGACCTGTTCCAAGTGGGCCACCGATCAACATCCCTTGCTTCCGGCCGAATCAGATAATCCACGCCGGGGGTAAAAAGATACTCACCTGTGAAATCGAATTGCATCGGCCCGGGGGAAAACGGTATGGATTCTGATGTCGACTCCCATAAAAAATTATACGATGCATCCAGAACCCTGATCCTGTAAAAGTCGGCCTCGGTGTCGTCATTAGTCCACGAAATGATTGGAGACGGGCCGTTTTGTCGGATCTGGATATCGTAAGGCAACTCCACCTGATAGATGCCGCTCGCTGTATAAGTATTTGTGATCATCTCGTTATCGTCGGTGACACGATAGGTAAACGTATCTCCTTGGTATTCAAGAGGGCTTGTCAACGGAAAATCATCGTAGACGTATGCCTCATAATAACCCACAGTCGGCCCAAACGTTACTAGGTCCATTTCGAAGTAATTTAAACCGTCATCTATACTGTATTCGGCTGTGGCGGTCCCTGATACACCAGAAATCTCCACAAAAGTCGTTAATCTATACCAGGACGGCCGATTGTCCGACATAACCTCCATTCCTTCAATGGTCAAGCCGATCGCTGTTCCCGCCATGAAGATAACTATAAACAGCGCAAAAAGAACAGTTCTTGTTTTCATTTTTCTCCTCCTTCTATCTATCAGGCCTCCCCTATTTATAGCCCTGACGTCACGAGTTGATAAAGAAGTCGTTTTTGTAGTCAATTTATCCCTCTTCTATAGTGTCCTAAATATTAATATGAAATTAGAAAATCTTCAGCCTATTCTTCGATCATCCAATCCATTTTCTCGACAAACGGAGTAGCATCCAGCCTGTAAAAGTTAAAAAAGCTACAAGACCTATTATTGCGGGTATTCCAGACATTTTAGCCTCCTCTTCTTTTGGTTAGTTAATGCCAACATGTGATCTGCTTTTTTCACATGTAGCAAACTAAACAGCAATATGTGTGCCGAAACCTGAAAAAGCCTTACAGGTATTTGATAATATACTGAAAATACACATAATAATTTTCAAATGCGTAAATTTCAGTAACAAACAGATCTTATCGACAAAAGGCATTAAATGGGACAGAATCAGGGACCGGAAGCACGTCGACTTAATTGGATTTTGACGTAATTTCAGGAAGTTTTACACAAACATGTGGTTGCAACCTCTTTTTTGAATGCACTATATATTAATGGGACAGCTAGACACAGTTGGTGGGACATTATTGCGGTAGGCTAATTGCAAAATACGCCTCGTGATTACTTGGTAATGCTTAAAAATATACCAGTGTTTTGATGAAGGTGCCGTTAGGGTCGGGTTGAGTGGTTGTCTTGTCTTGCAAAAAATCGATATAGCGTGGATCGGGAAACACCAAGGATCTCAGCAGTCCGAAGCTTATTGCCGCCAGTTTTTGCCAGGGCGTCGGCAACGGCAGCGGTTTTGAGTTTTGATTCGCGCTGCCGAGTGATGTTTAGATTTGTCATATAAGGATGCAGGGTTGGAGGAAGGTGTTCAGGCTCGATCCTGTGCCCCTGGCATTTTACCAAAGCGAACTTAATCGCATTTATCAGTTCCCGCACATTTCCAGGCCATGTATGGGACATCAATATAGAAAGAGCTGTAGAGGAAAGGGTGATTTTCTTTTCCCCGGCTTCTTCAAAGAATTGGTCGAGAAAATACTCGACCAGATGAGGGATATCCTTTCTTCGATCCCGGAGAGGGGGGACAATAATCGGCATCACACAAAGCCTATAATATAGATCTTCTCGAAACCGGCCAGCTGAGACCTCTTCCTCTATTTGTTTGTTGGTAGCGCTGATTACCCGCGCGTTCACCCGCACCGTGTGTTCGCTTCCTACCGGCTCGAAGGAACCGTCCTGAAGCACCCGTAAAAGCTTCACCTGAGTGGCTGGACTCAACTCACCTATTTCATCGAGAAAAATAGTCCCCCCATCGGCCAGCTCAAAACGTCCCTTCCTTTTTCGGTGCGCACCGGTGAAAGCACCCTTGACATGACCAAATAGCTCCGTTTCGAGCAAACCTTCTGGTAGAGCACCGCAATTGACAGGCACAAAGTGCTTGTCAACTCGGTCACTCTCTTTGTGGACGGCCAATGCCACCAGTTCTTTACCAGTACCACTTTCGCCTTGTATGAGTACAGCAGCATTTGTTCGGGCAACTTGTCTGATCGTGTCAAACAGTTCCCGCATGTTACTATCACGGCCCACAATTCCCCTGAACTCTCCTCCGGTGTGCATTGGAGAGATTGCCCTCAGCGTGCTAAGGTCTTCGATGATTAGAATGCTGAAAGATTCATTATTGAAAATGAAAGGGCGCGCGCTGAGCAAAAGTGTTAAATCCCTCACTTGACCGTCGATTATGAGTTGAAGATATGTTCTTGATTTTTGATTCTGATTTGTAGAAAGTGAATTAAACGATAGCTTTCGAACGTCACAGCGCTTGCAATATTCCGCAAAACCGCATCCTTTTGGGTGCTCTGTCACGTGGAGGCAACCCAGGGTGTTTCCGATTCCCTTTCCTATAGACGCTTGCTTACTAACCTTAAACACACGTTCGAGAATGTTATTTACCACTTGAACGCGGCCTTGTCCATCAACGATCATGAAACCGCATGGAAGGGAATCTACGAGGGTTCGAGCGAAGCTATTATCATGTAATAGGTGGGCAATGTCATTCAGTGCCTCTTTTACATCATTCAATTTAAGCGGTTTGGTGAGGGTTTCTATCTTTCTCATTTTCTTTACCCTTTCCCAGTTGTAGGTTATTACCAGTAAATTTCAAATGCCCTTTCACCATGCAGGGAGCCGTCAAGACCCAGGATTTCATCGTCCCTTTTCACCCTGATTCCGCCTGTGACAAACTTAGTGGCGTATGCGATGATAAGGGTACCGAGGGCAGAATACACAGCCGTTGCGACAATGGAAATAAATTGAATCCAGAGCTGTTTGGGATTGCCGTAGAGAAGGCCTTTTGCACTTTCGGTGACGGTTGGATTGGCAAAAATACCGGTTGCCAGCGCACCCCATAAGCCGCATAGGCCATGGACGCCAAAAGCATCCAGGATAGAGCTCCTATGGCCGCTCCCAAGCCGGTCAATGCAATACTCGATGGAAACATCGCTTCATCCCCGTAACCGATCCGTTTGCCCAGAACAAGGGAGAGCACGAGACCCGCCACACCGGCATTGATATGAACAACCGTACCACCGGCAAAATCTAGGGCTCCCATGCTACCCATCCATCCACCGCCCCAGACCCAATGGGCAATGGGTGAATAGATCAAGGTTACCCATAGTACCGTAAAGATAATCCAGGATGAAAACTTCATCCGGTCAACGATCGAACCGAGTATCAGCGCAACCGTAATACCGGCAAAGGTCATCTGAAAGAGGATAAAGACATAAGTTGGAATGGTTCCCGTTATACTGGCAGCATCGATGCCGGAAAGAAAAAGGTTTTCCAACCCACCCACGATACCCGCTTTATCCGGTCCAAAGGCCAGGGTGTATCCCCATACCATCCAAATCACTGAAGCAAGACAGTAGGAGACGAAGGTCATGGCAAAGGTATTCAGCAGATTTTTATAGCGGGACATGCCCCCATAGAATAGGGCAAGTCCGGCCGGTGTCATCATCATGACCAGTGCCGAGGATACAATCATCCAAGCCGTATCACCCGAATTAAGGGTATCTTCGGCAAATGCTGATGATACCGGTAGCAGCAGGAACATGGAAGCATATGTGATTCGTTTGCATATCATTGTCTATTATACCTCATAGTTAATGCCATGGTTTTCTAAACCGTCTGGTTAGCCTCTGAGAGCGTTTCATATTTTCCTACAACCGGTTCTTTCGATCTACCTTGTAAGCGCCGGTTTATGAAAATAAGAGCAAGAGATGTGCCAAGACAAGAAAAACCAAATTAAAATAAATAGATACAATTAGATATGTCGAATCTCTAGGTTGAGACTTATAGAAATAATATTACATAATTGTCTTAAGATACTCATACAATGACATAATTGTAATAATTGGGATTATGCGAAAGACCAGGGATCACTCTTAGCATTGTGTGCGGTCTAGTGTATGTTATTTTTCCTGCCAGTCTTTTCCCCATTCCTCCAGGGCGACAAATTCCTTGGGACCGAGTTCTGCGGAAAACTTGATACCCATAAATATGATCTGAAAGAAAATCTATCTGACTATGGATAAACTTCAAAAAGACCTTGATGATTGGAAGGCTGATTACAATATAGAGCGCCCCCATCAGGGAAATCGTGTCATTTATAGCAAGTATCCTTGTGATCTTATCGTTTTGAGTCCATACGATATGTTGTGTATTGAGAAGAAATCGCATCATACCAACGGAAAGAATTGACGATCTTTTCGCCCATCAAATCATGATATAATTCCCTTTCATAACCAAAACTGTGGATATCTCCGGCCTTTGGGGATATTGTTCACAAGGAGTGCAACAATCAACATAATAACCGCTCCCAAACCAGCAGGTATGACAGCATAAAGATATCCAAGGTCATGAATCTTCCGGCTTCCTATTACCGCAATCAATGCCGTAGCCCCTCCTGGAGGATGAAGGGTTTTTGTGATATGCATAATAGCGATGGCAGTTGCGACTGCAATTGACGCGGAAAACCAGATATAACCATTAAATAGCTGATAAGCTGCAACTCCTGCTATAGCCGAAAAAATATGGCCACCCATTAAGTTCCTAGGTTGAGCTAAAGGGCTTTCTATCGCCCCATAAATAAGAACTGCTGAAGCCCCAAAAGAACCTATTATCATGAATAAATCCGTATGACCAAGGATGTTGTAATGAGCATATGCAACAAATGAGATGCCTAAAAAGGCGCCGATCCAGGACCAAATAACTTCAAATAGACTTACCAGCGGCGGGCTTTTTTTTGAGCCCTTCATTTTGTGAAAGTAGTTCAATAACATTTCCCTATGCCCATAAAAACAGTAGCAATACCTCCATCTCGTTTCCCTGTTTGGCTCTCAGATGGTCGCTAATAACCTGAGCGATCTAACTCACTTCTATAAGGAATTTCCTGAAAATGTCACCCTGCCCACAATTTAAGTTCTTTGCCACATCTTTTCGTTTAATTGCTTTTAAACCCACTCCTCCTGCAAGATTTCTCCCTGAACGCCGACAACGACACTTTTGGTTGGCACTTTTCTCTCAGCCGATTGGGCCGCCTGCTGAGCTAAACTCAGTAATCCCATGCAGCAAGGCACCTGCATGATCAGCACGGTTAGGGTGTTAATCTTGGCATCATCAAACCAGGCCTTTATTTTCTCCTGATAGATATCCTGACCTTCATCCAACTTTGGGCAGGCAATCGCGATGGATTTCTCTTTCAAATACTCGCGGTGAAAATCACCCAGTGCATAGGCCACGCAATCTGCGGTGATAAGCACATCTGCTCCTTGATAATAGGGAGCAGTCGGTGAAATGAGATGCATTTGGATCGGCCATTGCCTCAGTTGGGATTCTATTTTTCCTGCTGCTTCCCCAACTTCTTTTTTATCTTTATCCTTAAAGTCTAACATTTGAGAACCTGGGCATCCTTCCATTGGATTCATTTTCTTACCTCCTTTCTTTTTTTTCCTCCAACTCATTAATAAACTCTTCCTTTATTTAACTTTTTTTATATACAATTTGTAACAGTCCTCTTCCTCTTCCACACCAATAAATTCCTGGCCGCATTTTTTACACCATTCCGGTATATCCTCCAACGCCCCGTCGTAGTCCGTCAATACTTCTAAAACCTGTCCCTTTTTCAGACAATTAAGCCTGTCACCAGGCTCTAATAGATGCAATGGACAAGAACGGCATACCAGGTCTAACGTGTCATCTGAAGGCTGGTTTTTAATAAATTTCATCTCATCCCCCTTTCACCGTTTCAGCTCCTCAGGATTGCTCAGCATACCGGCAGTAGGAAGCACACTCGAAATCCATGTTCGGGTTGACGAACCGGGCTTCCAGTAACGGCTGTCAAGTCCTGGGTTTTTTATTATGGCCCAATTGATTTATTCTGATATCTTCATCTATTTATCTATTTTTATGCCAAAAAATTTTACAGTATCTTATCGATGGTTATGCCATCCAGCATTTTTCCGAATTGTTCAGCGATAATCCTCCAGCGACTGTGGAAACCGCATGTTCCATCACAATTTTTCAGGCCCAAAAAACACCTTTTGTAGCTGTCAAGTTTCATAAAAAGTTCGACAATATCTCGAATAAAAATATCTGACGGAGGCGCGGCCATTACAAATCCACCGTTTCGACCCCGGACAGATCGGATCAAGCCTGCCTGAACCAGGCGATTTAGAATTTTTGAGAGAAAGTTCACCGGAATTTGCATTTCCTCTGCAATAGTGTGAGATAGCAACGGTTTTTCACCTTCCTGCTGCGACGCGATATAACCCATAGCTCGTATTGCATATATACCTGTTTGAGACATCAATTTTTATCCTCCTTAAATGTATATTCTTATTTTTTTAAGATATCTGCATCTCTTTGTCAAGTTTATTATCCAAAACCAGGCCGAATTTGTGATATCCCATAGGTGCAGAATGCTTGCCCAAACATGCACAAGTGCGGTACATCAAGAAATCTGTGACATTGCAATGGCAATGTGCATCTTACCGATTTTTTTCTCAAATGTCAAAATGGCAGAAAACTGAAGTCCCAAAAATGAAATATTGGGATTGAAGTGGTCTTTCTTTGATTTCCGGTGAATGATTCTGGCATTCCTCGCGAATTGCCAATCAGGATTAGTGCATTTCCATAGACAAAGTGTTGTCATTAAGACCTTACCTGAGGGCAAGGGTTCCATGACGCCTCTTGATACTGTCTACAAAATGAAGATAAGATAACAAATGTAAAGAACAAAAAATATAGCCAACTCTAAATCATCATATCAAAGCAAAGAAGGAGGAAGAGATGGGCAAAAACCGCATTTGTGAACTGTTGAGCATTCGGTATCCGATTATTCAAGCGCCCATGAGCTGGGTAAGCGGCGCTGATCTTGTGGCGGCTGTCTCCAATGCCGGAGGACTGGGAACCCTAGGACCGAATGCCGGCTCCGAGGACCTTACATTGGATGTTGATCTCACCGGCGAAAGAATGCGGACCCAGATAAAAAAAGTAAAAAGGCTTACCAATGCGCCTTTTGCTGTGAATGTAGTTGCCGGATTCGGGGAGGCTTTAACATTTTCAAAGAAGGTGGTGGAAGTCGTGATTGAGGAGGAGGTCCCGGTGGCGATCGTTTCCGTCGGCAGGCCCGATACGTATACCCGGGTGCTCAAAGATGCAGGCCTAAAGGTTTTGCATGCGATTTCCACCGCACGACATGGAAAAAAGGCGCAAGAAGCTGGCGTAGATGCTGTCATTTGCGAAGGGTATGAGGCCGGCGGACACAAAGGATTCACCGAGCTGACCACGCTTGTGCTGACTCCCATGGTTGCAGATGCAGTAAGCATCCCTGTGGTTACTGGAGGCGGCATTGGGGAAGCACGCGGAGTGCTGGCGGCCCTGGCACTGGGCGCAGACGGTATCTACATGGGTACGCGCTTCATGGTCACTCGAGAATCAGAAAGTCATGCCCGCGTCAAAGAAGCAATCGTCAATGGCGAAGATGCCTGTACCGTCTCTTTACCCAA
>Ga0255054_10001284_pt1 | contig 14789 bp, 8 predicted proteins | sample JV7_2_23_MG_FD_188634 | JGI IMG/M metagenome (GOLD analysis project Ga0255054, IMG submission 188634) | Seawater microbial communities from Jervis Inlet, British Columbia, Canada - JV7_2_23 | ecosystem: Environmental > Aquatic > Marine > Inlet | place: Canada: British Columbia | collected...
AGGACATCTTCCAGTTTGTCTGTAAGCACAATTTGTTCGCTCAAATCCAATCCCATCTGAAACTTCAAAAGTTTATAGGCAACCTCCTTCTGTCTGCCCACGGCCTGCAGGCTGTTTTTCAATTTTGTTACTGATATCTGGATAAGATCGGCATCCATTTCGGCGACAAAGCCTTCCTTGTATCTTTCTCTTATCTCATAATGGGTTTTCTCAAGATTGGCGAGATTCGAACTCAAAATCCTTTCACTCTCTTCGGAAACAAGGATTAAATAATAGGTGTTGGTGACCGTCTCCAGAGCATTCAATTGTGTCCATTCATGATTCTGGTCTGCCAGTTGACGAAAGGCTTTCGACGCTTTGAGGCCAACGAAATAACTTCCGCTGAACACGAGCTGGGTTAAGGTGAAGCCAGCGCTGACATTGTGCTGTGTGCCAAACTGGACCGGGATCTTTTCATCAGGGTCCCCCCCATCGAAGATATTCGGGATCAATATGGTCATCAACTCGAGATTATTAATATAGTTGATCGTGGAATTAAGCTGGGGGAATCCTGAACGAGTTGTCTCCCGCACTTTTTTCTCAGCAGTCAGAATATCCATCTGAGATCTCTTGATGTCATAACCGTGTTCGACAGCAAACTCCTGGGCAGATTGCAGGCTGAATCCTTGCACTTCAGCACTCTGGGCATGGATGAGGCTGGAGAAGACACAAGATATCATTACCCAGAAGACTGTGACCAATAAGCGGTACAGCCCTTTTTGATTAAACTTCAATGTAATTCGTTTAGGCATGGTTTTTTCCTTTTGTATATTTGAATGATTGTTAGGAAACCGATCCTGCTTATAACAATTTGTACTCTTTTCGATCTTAGATTCGATTTCCAATATACTTAGCTACCAGAATTAAGCTCAATTCACAGATTATATCAGGAAAGGGAGGCTTAACGGCCCCGATCCAAAAATATTTAAGAAACTTAAAGTTTATAAATTACTGCATGTGAGCGCTATTCGCAGCCTGTCTAACCATGGCTTCGGTATCGAACTTCTTCACAACAGTTATACATCTGCACTATTCCTGAACTCCATAAATGACTATCCAATATACCATTTATTACCTGAAAAACAAAGTCCTTTATCATGTTTATCATCAAGAACATCGGGACGAAAAAATGGGGCCAGGCCCCAATTTTAGGCCCCGTATCCGCTCAAGGTGAAGCGGAAATATCAGATAACATCTTTTATAGAGAATATGTATAAATATTTTACATTTGCCCCTAATCTGTCATTCATAGAGGACAGAGTAAAATTTAATAATTAAGGGATTAGTCCTACACTTTTATTGGCACATTTATTGCACTTAAGCTAGAAAAATAGATGAGTAAAAAACTTATGTTAGTGAGCCTGGATCATTCATGAAATCGGCAGTTTTTATGAATAATTCAGGAAATTAGGAGGTATTAAGATGAAAAGAAAATTAGCTGTTTTATCTATGTTGTTATTCGCCACCTTTACTCTTACAGGTATGAGTCAAGCTCAAGGATTCAGGCTTAAACTCAGTGGCGGATACGGCACAATGACCACAGGAGATTATAACAGTTATGGCGCCGGTTTAAACGACCTTATCAGCACTATAGAAGCGTTAGGAGCCTCAACCGAAGGTGAATTCACCAAAATCAATCTGGGATTAGAGTATGAAGCTGAATTCATATTGAGCTTACCCGCAGGTTTTGGAGTCGGAGTTGGAGTTGGATACATTCAGAGAAGTGAAACGACTGAATTGAGTGCAACATTACCACCGAGTGAAAGCGCCTCCGCAACTCTGGAACCAAAGATCACCGCTGTGCCTATTAATGTTAGCGCATATTACTTTGCTCCTGGCATTGCTCCCTTAAAGTTCTTCGTATATGGAGGTATTGGTTATTATTATGGAAAAATGACAATCGATATAAGAGAAGAGTCAGCGCCTCCTGCTTTCTGGTCTGAGCAAGAAGCGATGTTAAAAGATCAAGGTTTTGGATTACATGGAGGAGTTGGTCTGGAATATAACGTTGCTCCCAAGATTGCTCTTTTCATCGAGGGGAGAGTAAGACAGTGTAAATTAAAAAGCTGGGAAGGAGATGGGAATTATGAGGATTCCGATGGATTTACAGACACTGACGAAGGGTCCATGTGGTATTTTGAATTGCTTGACCAAAATTATGGTTCGGGCGAATGGTTCCCAGGAATGACAATATCCACACCTCCACCCTCAGGTCCCGATATTAGAAACGTCAGGAAATTCGAAGTTAACCTTTCAGGTATTTCCTTAAGGACAGGAATAAGAATAAAGTTCTAAGGAATCAATGGACAGATATCTCTAATTCTCGGATTTGTGGAAGAAAATTGCAAAGATCAAAGAAAATAGTGATATCTTGATTCCAATATACCGCTAAAATGTTATATTATGAAAAAAAAATATTTAGAATGGACTGTAAATCAATATGATGCCCAATATCCTCTTTCGTGAAGTTGATACGGGGAATATTCGTTACCCTAGACTTTCTACAATGCATTTTTATATACTCTTTAAATAATATAATATGTTTGCTGAAGATGGGCTTGCAGCCTTCTGTCTTGATTTATTTTTTTCGCCAGTTATGGATTTATGTAAGGAGAGATTAAGATGAAAATGATCAATAGAATTATTTGCCTTGTGGGCATTATGTTGTTAGCTTTTTGTGCTTCAAAAAAAGCACCCGGGAGCATAATGCCTGAAAGTCTCACAAAAAAAGAACTTCTAGGCAAAAAGCTATTTTTTGACATAAACCTTTCAACTCCGCCAGGGCAGGCCTGTGCTGCCTGCCATGGACCTGAAGTCGGCATGACCGGACCTATTGAGGATTTCAACAAGACAGGAGCGGTCTATGAAGGGGCCGTCTCTAACCGTTTTGGAAACCGAAAGCCACCCACTGCTGCCTATGCAGGAAGAAGTCCTGTTTTCCATTTGATGGATGAGGAAGGAAATTTTATGGGTGGCATGTTCTGGGATGGCAGGGCTACAGGAAAATCGCTTGGTGATCCCCTTGCAGAGCAAGCCATGGGGCCATTTTTAAATCCACTCGAACATAACAATCCTGATAAAAAAAGTGTTGTGATTAAAGTAAGAGATTCAGACTATTCTGATCTATTCGAGGAGATCTGGGGACCAGGATCCTTGGATCGGGAGAACGATTTCGAAGGAACATTCGAGCGAATAGCCCGTTCTATTGCTGCCTATGAGAGATCATATGAAGTGAGCCCCTATAGCTCCAAGTTTGATGAGTTCTGGCGTAATGCAAAATCTGCAGGCAAAGACGTAGAATCCATCGATGAAACAAATTGGGAAGAATATAAAAATCTGGGACTGGAGGGTGAGGAAGTTGAAGGGTTCATGCTGTTTGTTACTAAAGGGAAATGTGCAGATTGTCATGTTTTGGAAGAGGGGCCAAATGGCGAACCTCCTGTGTTTACTGATTTTACTTATGATAATCTTGGCGTGCCGAAAAACCCTGCAAATATGTTCTATTCTATGCCCGAGGAGTGGAATCCGGATGGAAATGCTTGGGTAGATAGAGGTTTGGGAGGTTTCCTTGAGAAAACAGAAAAATATGCCCAATTCGCTGAGGTAAATTATGGGAAACACAAAGTTCCCACTTTGCGTAATGTAGATTTGAGGCCTAGAGAAGATTTTACAAAAGCATTCTTACACAACGGTTATTTTAAAACTCTTAAAGATGTTATGCACTTTTATAATACAAGAGACGTCGAGGGTGCAAACTGGCCACCGCCTGAAGTAAGTGCAAACGTGAATGATACTGAGCTGGGCAATCTTGAATTGAACGAGAGGGAGGAGGAGCTCATCGTTCTATTCATGAAGACTCTTTCTGATGGATTCATTCCGTCCAGGGAAGAAAAATAATTTTGAAAGCTCAATTCTATCAATTCAAATGTTTCTGAAGGAAAGCATCTATTTTACTGACGAAATCCTCGCTTGCTAGAAATATCGCATCGTTATGTCCTCCGCGCATCGGATAAAACTCTTTAGGCTCTAGCGCTGCCTCAAATAGCTTCCTTCCATGTCGGAAGGGGATGATTTTATCGTCCTCACTGTGAATTATCAATTTAGGAACGGTTATGTTTTTTATCTTGGATAAAGCATCGAATTTAATTGAGATAATCCATTTTAGCGGAAGAAAAGGAAATAGCTTTTTGCCCATTTCCAAAGCAGAAGTAAAGGCACTTTCAGAGATGAGCGCTGCTATCTTGACTTTAGAACACAGCTCAACAGCCACATTTGCACCTATGGACTTTCCATAGACGACGATGGAGCTCTCATTTAGGTTTCGGCTTTTGATAAGGTATTTATAGGCAGCCTCGGCATCTAGATAGAGGCCCTCTTCGGTTGGCCTGCCCTGACTTCTTCCATAGCCACGGTAATCAAAAATGAAAACACTCAATCCAAGCTTATAGAACAAATATATGACGTCAATTCTGTGGTTGATATTTCCTGCGTTCCCGTGGCAGAAAAGAACTGTTGCCCTCGCTTCCTTGGCCGGAATGTACCATCCATTTAGTTTTACTCCATCAGAGCTAAAAAAATATACATCTTCAAATTCAAGCCCGATTTCTTTTGGCGTTAAGTGTATCTTTCTAACGGGAAAGTATATTCCTTTCTTCTCATAATATTTTAGATAGAGGATAAGAAAGGCTAAAAAAGAGAATAAGGCTAGCGTTCCGAAAAGAAGCCTAATAAAGTCCATTAACGTTATTATACTGCTCAGCGTGAAGGACATCCTCCTTACCTTTCTTATCTCCCTCTTTGAAGCGTAAATCCGCTAAGCTTTTTTTATGCCCCTTCTAGCTTATAACAAATGAAAAATTTGATGTCAAAATGACTTTTATTTTCTTTAGCCTTACTCTTAACTTCAGGTTTTTTCATTGACCCTAATTTTTTCCTATGATATAGGATATAAAAAATGATTGGTAAGACGCTCAAGCACTTCGAGATTGAAGAACTCCTCGGTAAAGGAGGGATGGGCGTTGTCTACCGCGCCCGCGATACTCGCTTGAAAAGGCCAGTAGCTTTAAAGATCCTAAGGTCAGATTTAGTTATGAACCGCGACAGACAGCGACGCTTTCTGCAGGAAGCGCGGGCTGCTGCTGCTGTCACCCACCCTGCAATCGCGCAGATCTATGATGTTGATGCGGTAGATGAAACAACGTTCATCGCCATGGAGTTTATCGAGGGGGAGACGGTTGGCCAGTTGATTGCGAAACGTGAACTAGATTTGATAGGTTCAGTTGAAATCGCCCTTCAGGTTGCCGAGGGTCTAAGCCGGGCTCATGAAGCTAACATCGTTCATCGAGATATCAAATCTGACAACATTATGGTCACTAGAGATGGGCATGCGAAACTGCTCGACTTCGGATTGGCGAAGCTGCTTGATCCAGTCCTAGAAGGCAAGGAAGAAGAAAGCAGTCGAGACCTGAGGCAGGCGGAGACGCTTTCTCAAACCAGGGCCGGTACGTTATTGGGTACAATAGCCTATATGAGTCCTGAGCAAGCTCGGGGCCAGAAGGTCAGCAAAAGCAGTGATATATTCTCCATAGGAATCGTCATCTATGAAATGGTAACGGGCAAGCTGCCCTTCGAGAGAGAGACTCCCCTTGATACGCTTCATGCCATCGGTTTTGAAGAAGTGCGCCCAGTTACTCGTGTACGACAAAACCTCCCCCCAGAACTTAATCGGATTATATCAAGATGTTTGCGCAAAAGGCCCAAAGATCGATATCCGGATGCGCATCCCCTTGCAGCAGACTTAAAGAACTTGAAAAGGGATGTTGAATCGGGGATTCAACGTTCTGCACCGCTCAGCGGCAGGATTGGTCAATTTTTTGAATCTCTTAAATCCTCGATGCCGTTTGGCATCATAGGAATAGCCGTCGCCGTTAGCAGCTTGGTTCTGGTGGGATTCTTAATGTTTACGGAAAAAAGCCAGGGGCCAATAATTGCGCTGGCGCTTTTCGGTTTTATTTTCTATCGCTATATTCGGAACAGAAAAAACAGGATGCTGAAGCGTTTTACTAAAGAAATATCGAAGTTTCCCGAAGTTCGTGCGATTATTGTACGAGGAGATCAAGTCACGGTAGTAGTGGATCAGGCCAAGGCAAAGCTTTATATCCGAGTCAATAGCCTCGTCGATTTGGTGAACAAAAAGCTGTACTTTGGTGGGAATGTTGAAGCTGCTGTACGCGACGACCTCTCCTCCGATGAATTCCAGAGAATGCTTAGAGAGCCAAGGGTCATCTACGTCCGAGATGATGTAATCCTGAAGTCAGATTCAGAGTTAGCGAAAGAAGAAAATTCGACAAAATCATCAGGAATAAAATAAGTAATTTTAGCAGGAATTTCCTTTTTGCCCAATATTCGATAAGAATATTTAGAGAAAACGGAAGGACGGAGTTCGAGTCTCCCCTGGGGCCCCAGATAACATCTTTTTCAAGACATAAGTCTTTATATTTTATATTTGTCACCCATAGAGGACAGGAAAAAGCCCTCTAATCTAGAAACTACTCTGAAATTTCATTGGCACATTTATTGCAAAGAAGTTATCCAGAAGGAGAAATAATATGAGAAGAGAAGTTATACTATCTTAGTAAAGGAGGCTATTATGAAAAAATTTTGGCTGATATTAGTTATCTTGGTTCTTGTATCCTGTGTCAAACAAACTATTAAACAAGAAGCGACATTTCTAGAGAACCATACTTTTGAAGAGGTATGGAACGCATCAATTAAAGCTATTAATGATATTGAGTTTACCGTAGATAGCATGGATAAAGAGGCTGGGTTTATCGCGGCTGAAAGGGGAAGGCATGTTTTTGAGAAAGCTCCACCTAGGCTATCAGTCATGATCAAAGAGGTAGGTGGACAGGTCTATGTTGAGTGTAAGGTTCTTCAGAAAGAGCAGTATGTCGATCTAGGAGGGATAGGAAAAAAGACAGTCCGTAACTTTATGATAGCCTTGAATCAGTATCTCAATAGGTAATTTCGTAGGTAAAGGGGACGTTCCCTAAATTACCATGCTTGTCGAGAGCTTAGCGGGCGTCCCCCATCCTGTTATCAGAATCGTCTGCGCGGTAATCACTCCTTCTTGTTGACAGGGTTTGCATCCATGGCCCACATGCCGCGACCGTGGGTAGCAATCACGATGATGTTGTCTCTGGGATGAATGATCAGATCCTGAACAAAGGTTGAGGGCAGGTTGCCTCCCAGGATGTCCCACTTTTTGCCGCCATCTGTAGTTACATAAACACCGATGTCGGTTCCAACATAGAGAATATCTTTGTTTAACGGATCTTCCTTGATGACATTCACCGGTCCAAGGGGAATGTTTCCGGAAATATCGACCCAGGTTATGCCGTAATTGGTTGATTTCCAGACATAGGCGGCAAAATCATCATCCCGTTTTCCATTCTGGGTCATGTAGACTGTACTCAGGTGATAGGCTGAAGCAACCAGCTCGGACACCCATTTCTGATAGGGCAATCCCTTCATAATTTCCTTCCAGGTCTTGCCGCCATCCATAGTTACATGGACTTTTCCATCATCGGTGCCTACATATATCAGACCGGATTTTAAAGGAGATTCGGAAATAGAAAAAATCGTTTGGTAAGGGATATCCCCCAATTCAGATTTGTTGTTGTAAGTCAGGTCCTTGCTGATTCTTTCCCATGAGTCTCCACGGTCCCGCGAACGGAAAAGATACTGCATTCCATGATAGATAGTGTCGGAATTGTGAGGAGAGATGATGAAGGGCGCTACCCATTGCCCCCGCAGCTTGGGCTCGTTTTCGTTCTGCCGGGGAAGTATCTTTTTCTTTCCTTCATCGCCAGGTATGCTGAGGTCATTTCTGTTAATGTTCCCGTAGAAACCAGCGGAATAGACGATATTCGGATTCTTAGGATCTATGGCATGACTGCTGCCTTCGCCGCCAGGTGCTCGCTCAAAGTCCACCACGGCTATCCTATTCCTACCCCGCTTGAGGTCGACAATGCCTCTGTAGCTGCCATGATCCTGCATGGAGCCATAGACGCGAAACGGCTTATCCATATCATAGGCGATATTAAAAAACTGGCACAGGGGAAGGTTATGGAGAAATTGCCGCCAGGTTTTGCCCTGGTCATAAGAGATCACGATACCGCCATCATTGACGTTAATGATGTAATTGGAATTATCAGGATCGATCCACAACCCGTGATGATCACCATGCATACCCTCCAGCTCGCGGAATGTCTTTCCGCCGTCATTGGATACATTTAGATCTAATCCCATGGTGTAGATAGTATTCTCATCATTGGGATCAACACGCATCTGGCCGAAAACCCAGCCATAGGTTCCCGAATGGTCCATCATGTAGCGCTTCGTCTCCGGTGTTTGACCGCTCACCTCTGTCCAGCTCTCGCCTTTATCATCAGAGCGGTAGACTGTTGACCCTTTTATTATGCCGCTGGAAGGAAGCCCGTAGGTATTTGCTTTTTCTTCCTTAGTCGGTTCCCGCCCAAACTCATAACTGTCAACAAAAGCGTAAATTACGTTGGGTTTGGACAGGCAAAGATCGATGCCGATTCTGCCTCTGAACTTTGCTTCAGGCAGCCCTTTGTTTATGGATTTCCAGGTTTTGCCTCCATCAGTTGTCTTGTAGATTCCGCTTCCCTTGTAATCGGGTTCATTCCTGGGATCGTTCCATTTTTTGCGCATCCTTTGCCAGGTAGAAGCATAGAGCGTATCGCTGTCAGAAGGATCCATGACGAGGTCATTGGCTCCGGTCTCCTCATCGACATAAAGAATCTTCTCCCAGTTTTTACCGCCGTCAACGGACTTGTAGACCCCGCGTTCTTTGTTGTTGGTCCATTCATTACCGGAAGCAGCTACATAAACAACATCAGGATTTTTGGGATGAATGACGATTCGGGGAATCGTATTGGTTCCAGTCAGTCCCATGTGCTGCCAGACCTTACCCCCATCTATTGACTTATATACTCCGGATCCCGCCATCGAGCTTCTGAAAATGTTTGCCTCACCGGTTCCTATCCAGATGATATCATTGTTTGATGGAGCAAGGGTGATATCACCGATCGAGGTTGACGCTTCCTGGTCAAAGATCGGCTCCCAGGTGGATCCCTCGTTATCCGTTTTCCAGACTCCTCCGGATGCCGTGGCCACGTAAATCGTGTAGCTTTTTCCCTTCGGAGTAACTACTGCAATGTCAGTGCATCTTCCGCTCACATTCTTCGGGCCGATATGCTGCCACTTCAAATCTTTGAACGGAGTATTCTTTTTCATCTCTTCATGCTGGCTGAACCATTTCATCCTTAGTGCCGGATCGGTGGAATGGATTTTTTGCGGCTTTTTGGCCTTTTTAGCAGGGAGCGGGGACGTAAAGAAAATCAAAACCAAGGTTAATACGCATAAGAATGCCATTACTCGGTAAAATTGTCTTTGAGAAATCATATCTCCTCCTTATTAATGTTTTTGAATTTTATTAATACTTTTAACCTTAGATGATAAAAAGCTCATCTAATTTTAGAGAGAACATGAAACTATTTCAACATAATTAAAATATTTTTTGTAAAAAAAATTGGAGCTAAAAGATACTTTAATGAAAGATGATTTTCTTGATCATTTTTCCAAGCCTATTTTCTTCAGCAATTCAGTAAACCTCGGGTCTGAGCGCAGGCTGTCTAATTCTGGTTCCACTTTGAGATACATGAGCCGATCATCGCTCTTCTCATAAGACTCTTCTAACAACTTGAATGCCTGATCTTTCTGGCCAAGGCCAGCATAAATTAAGGCTAGGAGACCAGGAGAAACATACTCTCGTTTCGATAGCTCCTCCAACTCACTGATTATCTTCATGGCTTCCTCTCTCCTGCCTGATACTGCGTAGACGTGGCCAAGCCTTGATAAGTCGTTCACGTTTCGTCCTGAGAAAGATATCGCCTCTTGAAACTCTGCGATAGCTTCTTCATATTTACCGGTTTGCACATATGCCCTTCCGAGATAGATGAGAAGCAAATCGAAGTCAGGGTCCATCTCGAGCCTATTCTTATAATGCTCTATCGCCTGATCATACCGGCGGGCATGATACAACATGTAGCCCACATTGGCGTTTATGATAAGAGAATGAGGGTCGAGCTCCTGAGCCAGTTTGATCTCCACCATAGATTCGTCATGCCGCCCCACTAACATTAGATAGTACGCATACCAATGATGAGCAGTCGCATAGCCAGGATTGAGTTCTATGGCCCTCTTGAATCCGTTCTCTGAATCCTTCCATTCCCAATAATTCCACTTAACTGCTGCCAGTGAAGTGTGAGCCTCGGCCAGTTTATCATCAATCTCCAATGCCTTTAGCGCTGCCTCTTTCGCCCTCGAATTAGCCTCTTTTGGAGGCATAGGAAGGTACCCCGGAAGGATAAGGTAGGAGTCGGCCAGTCCAGCATAAGCCATGGCGTAATCTGGATCTTTTTCTATTGCCTTCTCGAAATACTCAATGGCTTTCTTTAGTTCCTCTGCTGACCTCTTGTTCCATAAATACCGGCCCTTCAGATAAAGCTGATGAGCTTCAGGATTAACAGGGCGAGCTTCCGAAAGGCGCGCCTGTTCTTCGGGTGTTACAGCTATCTTGATCTCCTTGGCAATCGTCCTGGCCAGTTCTCTTTGTAAAGCCAAAATATTGCGTAGATCGCGCTCATAGCTATCAGTCCACACAAGCCGGTCCTTCCGCGCTTCTATCAACTGGGCCATAATCCTTACCTGGTCTCCTACAAGAAGCACCGAGCCTTCGACAACCGCAGCCACGTTCAATTCTCGACCAATCTCTGGCAACGATTTGTCTGTTCCCTTATAACGCATCACCGAAGTGCTTGAAATTATCCGCTGCAAAGCGCTGATCTTGCCCAGTTCGCCGATCAATGCTTCGGTCATTCCATCGGCCAGGTATTCCTGCCCGGGATCACCCGAGAGGTTCTTCAGCGGCAGCACTGCAATAGAATCCATAGCCTGCTGCCGGCCTTTGAATAGACTAATTCCTCCCGCAACGAGCAAAATAATAAGTGCAGCAATACCACCGTAAATAACAGGTTTCTTCCGCCTTATTTCACTAATTTTCCATTTTTTGATCTTTCTCTTAAGGAAAGCCCTCTCTGCAGTCGGAATGTCTTCCGCTATTCTGGATAGTTCAGAGCGAACTTCGCCTGCACTTTGATATCTTTTTTCCTTACTTTTTTCCAAACATTTAAGTATCAGCAGGCTTAGATCCGAAGGTACATGAGCATTAAGCTCCTGGGGATTGCGAGGTGCTTCTGTCTTATGTTTCACAGCAACGCTAAGCGGCGTTTCTCCTTCAAAAGGTATCCTCCCTGTCGACATCTCATAAAGAATCACTCCCAACGAATAGATATCAGATTCCTGGTCTGCTTCTTTGCCTTCCACCTGCTCAGGCGACATGTACTCCGGGGTTCCTATCATCGCTCCCTCAGCTGTAATCCCCCTTGTCTTAAGGGAACGGGCTATCCCAAAATCCATGATCCGGGCATTACCATCTCTATCGATCATGATGTTGTTGGGCTTTAAATCACGATGAACAACTCCCAATTTGTGAGCCTCCGCCAGTCCCTCGCACACCTGCTTTCCGATATTAACAACTGCTCCCACGCTTAATTGACCTGTCATCCTGATCATGCTTTTTAAATCTTCACCAGGCACGTATTCCATGGTGATGTAATATATGCCTTCCTCTTTATTGAGGTCATACATACGACAGATGTTTTTATGGGAAATATCGCGGGCCGTTTTTAGCTCGTTTCGGAAACGCTCGATCGTTTTCTTATCAGAAGCAACTTCAGGCTTTATTAGTTTTAATGCTACCTTGGTATTGATCTCCTTATCAAGGACTTTGTAGACCTTGCCCATGCCTCCTTTACCCAGTTCTTCGATAATCTGGTATCTTCCAGCAAAGATGGAGCCCGTGGTTAGTTCTTCTTTGGGTGTTTCGAGGGTTTCTGTGAGAGGAGCGGAGATTTTCTCTGAAGATTTGAGCGGTGCAGCACACTTGCCGCAATAAAGGGTATCGCCAGGATTTTCAAAATTACATTTAGGACATTTCATGCCCGTAGTTTTTCCCACTTCATATTTGGCAAAAGAATAACAATTAACTTGGAAAGAGTCAAATTCATCTTTATCGCCCCCAATTTTGCATAAAAGATATTCTAATGATATGATTTTTATCAAATTTAACAGGACATGATTAAGGAGGGATAAAGATGTCAGGAAAAAGATCGATTAAAGTCTTTTTATCTACTTTTTTAACACTTTTGTGGATATCACTTACATCAATCACTCCAGCCCAAGATGTATCCTCCCTTAAAGCAATAGTGGGCGTAACTTTGGTTAACACAGATGGCACGGAGCCGATAAAAAATGTAGTAATCTTGGTAGAAGGCTCAAAAATAGCAAAGGTCGGGACAGTCAAGAAAGTAAAAATCCCAAAGGATGCGAAGATTATAAACGCTGAAGGAAAATGGATTATCCCGGGTCTGGTAGATGCTCATATCCACTTTTTTCAATCCGCAGGGCTTTACACCCGCCCTGATGTGATTGATCTCAGAAAATTCGTTGCTTATGAAGAGGAGGAACTTGCCCAGATTCGAGAAAATCTTCCAGATACATTCGCTCGCTACATGAGATGCGGCATAACCTCGGTCGTAGATGTGGGAGGACCTTTCTGGAATTATGATGTGCGTGAACTTGCCCGAAAAACAAAACTTGCTCCTCGGGTCGTTGTGGCTGGCCCTTTAATTTCCACCTACCAGCCAGAAGCACTAACAACTGGAGACCCTCCTATTATCAAAGTAAACTCTGTGGAAGAAGCGCAGAATCTTGTCCGCCGTCAAATAGAGAAGAAAACTGATTTTATAAAAATATGGTATATAGTCAGATCCGGTCAGAAGCCGGAAGATCATCTCCCGCTCGTGAAAGCTACTATTCAAGAAAGCCATAAAAACGGCCTCAGAGTGATTGTCCATGCTACGCAGCTTGAAACAGCTCGGACGGCAGTCAAAGCCGGTGCAGATATTCTGGCGCATATCGTAACTGATAAGGAAGTAGATGAAGAATTCATAAAGCTTCTCAAGGATAACAATGTCATTCTTACGCCAACACTTATAGTGTTTGAAGGGTATAGTGAGGTACTCTCTCAACAAGTTGAGCTTAGCGCTCCTGAATATGAGTATGCCAACCCCTATATTATTTCTACATTTTTTGATCTCCGCGAACTGCCAGAAGATGCTATTCCCCAAAGAGTTTTAGAGAGGATAAAAAATCCTCAGACTATCTCTCCAAATCCAGTTGTGTTAAAAAATTTGAAATTACTCCAGGATGGAGGCGTTACTATAGCAGCAGGCACTGATGCCGGAAACATAGGAACACTCCACGGTCCATCGATATTCCGCGAATTTGAACTGATGGCAGAGGCAGGCCTCTCTCCCCTGCAGATTTTAACAGCGGCCACTATTAATGGGGCTAAGGTAACCGGATGGCAAAAGAAGTTAGGAACAATCGAAGCAGGCAAATTGGCGGATATGGTTATTCTCAATTCTGATCCATTAAAAGATATCCGGAATACCAGTGATATTCACTTGGTCATCAAAGATGGAATGATCTTTGAGCCAGCACAAATTATAAGAAAGAAACCAGAAGATGTCGTCCAGCAACAACTGAATGCCTATAACGCGCGTGATATAGAGGCATTTCTGGCTGCCCACAGCCCTCATATAAAGATGTTCGATCATCCAGATAGGATGCTTTTATCCGGGCTGGATGAGATGAGAGAGGCCTACATGCCAAGTTTTGAAAATGCGCCAGACCTTCATTGTGAAATTATCAACAGAATCGCATCGGGGAATTTTGTGATTATCAAGGGAAAAATCAGCGGCTTACAAGATGACAAAGTGATGCGCGGCGTTGTTATTTACGAAGTTCGGGAAGGCTTAATTCAACAAGTCTGGATCCTCAGGGAATGATTTTTTAGTCAGAAGGCCCGTTACTCCCTTTGGTCGTTCGCAATGACGTATAATAACGTCACCAGGGGACAAAGCCTAATAATTAATCTTAACTCCCATGATATAAAACATGAAAGCCCATTTATCGCTTATTTCATCGATTCTTTTCGTCGTGCTGCTGGCTCCGTGTCCGGAGCGGGTTTCAATCCTGATTAGGACCGGATTGTTGCCTGTGTGTTTTTCCTGCATTTCGGCAATGAACTTAAAGGAATGAGCTGGAACCACCCGGTCATCATGGTCAGCTGTTGTTACTAGCGTGGCGGGATAAGCTACCCCTTCTGTGATGTTGTGTAGCGGCGAATAGGAGTAAAGGTTTTTGAAATGTTCCTCCTCGTCACTCGAACCATATTCCACAGCCCAAGCCCAGCCAATCGTAAATTTATGGTAACGAAGCATATCCATGACACCCACCGCTGGAAATGTCACTTTGTATAAATCCGGTCGTTGAGTCATACAGGCACCCACCAGTAAACCGCCGTTGGAACCGCCGGCAATGGCCAGCTTATCTTTGGATGTGTACTTTTCCCTTATCAGATATTCAGCAGCAGCTATAAAATCATCGAACACCTTTTGCTTGCTAAACAGCATACCTGCTCTGTGCCACTTTTCGCCGTATTCTCCCCCGCCGCGGATGTTAGGCCTGGCATAAAT
>Ga0255054_10001285_pt1 | contig 14786 bp, 17 predicted proteins | sample JV7_2_23_MG_FD_188634 | JGI IMG/M metagenome (GOLD analysis project Ga0255054, IMG submission 188634) | Seawater microbial communities from Jervis Inlet, British Columbia, Canada - JV7_2_23 | ecosystem: Environmental > Aquatic > Marine > Inlet | place: Canada: British Columbia | collected...
AAGACCCGGCCCGGAATCGAGGAAGCGGCCTGAACCGGAAGGAAGAGGGAACGTGTTTCCCTCTTCCTTTTTCTTGTCCTTCTTCCGTTTGAAGATCGAAATCGTAAGGGGCGCACCCGGAGGAAATCTGGTTTAAACTATCTTTATGAGCCATTGCACACAAGACTTCCGAACCATCTATGATTCGCACTACCCCCGGATCCACCGGTACCTGTCACGACTTGTCGGACAAGGCGAGGCAGAGGACCTGACGCAGGAAGTGTTCGTGAAAGTCAACAGGGGTCTTCCGGATTTCAAGGGAGACGCGAAACTCTCCACGTGGATCTATCGCATAGCAACCAACGTCGCAACAGACAGGCTGAGGAGCAGGTCGTTCAGGGAGACTCGATCCGGCAAGGCGATCTCTCAGGATGAAAGACTCCTCGAAGACGGCGGCGATCCGCCGGGAGAAAAGAAACCTTCCGTTGAAAAACAGGCGATCCGGGAGGAGATGAGCTCCTGCGTTCACGACTACATCAACAGCCTTCCCGAAAATTACCGTGCGATCGTGACACTGAGTGAAATCGAAGAGTTGAGCAATCAGGAAATCGCGGAAGTCCTTGTATTGAGCCTGGAAACCGTCAAGATCCGGTTACACCGGGGACGTGCGAAGCTGAGAGAAAAACTCGAGGCCGGATGCGCTTTCGACCGTGATGAAGATGACATTCTGGTCTGCGACCCGAAGACCGAACCCGACCACCCCGAATAGAAAATCTCAATAAACCGGACGGGTTTGATCAGCCAATGGAGATTTGAGAGCGGAATTTCTCCATCATCGCAACCGTTTTTCCTATTTTTTCGTCACCGACCGCCAGTTCCAGAAGCATGAGCTCTTCATCATAGACGTCTTCAGGAATTCGATTTCTGATTTCCGGTTCAAAAATATGAAAGACCTTGAGATGAAGACTCACTCCCGCCAGGGGGCCCGACCAGCTGGGGTCTCCCTCCATAACAGTCCTGGAGCCAACTTCAAGATACTGTTCGTTGGTAATGCCCCACACCACGATCAGGTTTTCCGGACGATACTCTTCCGCGGCCTTTTTAATCGCTTCTTGACTCTCCGAGTCAAGTGCAAGGGCAGCCGTTCAGACGAAACAGGCTTCCCTGACCAGAATCACCTGCTCCCCTGCCGCCTCCAGGCACTTTTTCAAGGATTCGGCCTTGATCTCCTGTCCGTCCCCAAAGGCGACGACTTTTCTACCCTCCGCCATTGTTCTCCTCCGCATGTTTCGGGTTTTTCTCTATTACGATCGATAAACCGTCCGATAGATTCGTCATTCTCGTTAAAAACGGGCTCCCCTTGGCTACAATCATAATCCTTTTTCTCTTGCCTTCCAAAATTTCCCGTATCCCATGCGCTATATAGGGGACGCCGGCGGGAATGTGTCCTTGCGTGGGTGCAAAGCCGACCAGTCCCCGTTTTTCGATGAATTCGTTCATCTGGGACTTGTCGATTTCCTTTTGCCGCACCGCCAACGCGGCAATAAGACGGTAGTTTTTCAGAGGAATGTCATCCTGCCCGATTGGCAGGGTGATTTCAGGATTTTGAAGTTCGGTGGCATAGCGGTCGATATCCGTTAACTTCAAGCCGTGGGCTTTCAGCGGTTCCAGAATCAGGCTCTCCTGAATGCGTTGCTGCGATCCTCCGGCGCCGATAGGGTATTTCCCAAGAAGATCGAGCCGAAGCACGGGGGAGGTTCCGTCATCTTCCGTCACCAGAAAAGCGATGGCGCCGATGATGTCTTCCAAAACAGGCATATCCTTGTCGAGATGTCCCTGGAATTTCATCCCCAGCTTGGCGAGGGAACCACCGGCCACGACAGCCACATTCCTGAATAATCCCGCCTTGACCAAAGCGGCCGCATGCAGAATGCCGTAATGGGGACCGACACAGAAAGATTTGACGTCACAGGAAGTGGCGTTATTGCACCCCGCCATTTCGCCGATGGCGCGAGCCAGATTGCCGCCGCCTCGCTGGTATCTGTCGCCGGCCGCTTCTTCCGAGCAGCTGATGATAAAATCGATGTCCGTCGCTTGTAACGAAGAGTCCTTCAGAAGATGTTTCAGCGACAGGTACGCCGACGCCTTGGTGATCAGATTTTCCATCAAAACATGGGTTTGCAACGATTCGTCCTCATCATGATGTCTTTGAAAACATCCGATCAGAGAATCATGATGATAAAGGGGCAAGGATTGATCCTGGCTGATTTTCTGTTGGATCTCTCCCATGGTCTTGCCCTTACCTGTCTTTTGCAGCAGATCATTCGAACCGCCCAGGAAGTGTCCTTTTATCGCCGGCAAAACGACTTCATTCAGAAAATGATTTTCCAGCCAGACCAGGTCATAGGAGGATTCATCCGTCGCCCCCTTCAACAGAGCGTAAAACTCTTCCTGGGGCATGATTTCCCCAAAAGAACCGGATCTGCCGAAAGCGTCTTCCCTGTCTACGAGATGACGGAACCATGGCTGTTGCAATGATCGGAGCGCATCCGGCACCATGTTGCCGATGAAAACCTGGTTCGGGGCATAGCCGACGACTTCCTCGTAGGTTCTCAAATGACTTTTTAATTTTCCCTCGAGGTCCGGATGCTTTCTTATTTCTCTTGAGGGCTTGGAGCCGTGACGGACAAAATCGGGAAGATGAACAAGGATGTTGGAACAATTCTTGATGATGACGTGCCCTGAATTCATCCTACAGGGCCACCAGTTCTTTCAAGGCATCCTCGATCCGTGTTTCGGTTGAGGCATCAAACCCGTCGATCCTATGAACGTTCTGTCCGTTCTTGAAAAAAAGCAGCGCCGGAACACCCGAAATCCGGAATCGGGCACAGAGGTCCTGGTTATCCCAGGCGTTGATTTTGACAACCTTGATGTGTGGAAATTTCCCGGCTACCCGTTCCAGAACGGGAATCAGAGCCTTGCAGGGGGCGCACGGAGGAGTAAAAAAGTCTACCAGAACGGGAAACTCCGACTCCATTACCTCTTTGTCAAAAACCCCTTCGCCAACTTCCAGGATAAGCTTTCCCTGACTCATTCGTATTCATCCCCGTTCCGGGATTGCGTTATGAAAAAACAGTCTGCTCTTCGATGGGTGTCTGGAGCGCGTCAAGCGCTTTCTTCAACAGGTCCCGCCGCAGTTCTTTTTCTTCTTCCGGCGGAAGTTTGGGGTTTCCCAGCGGATGGGGTATGGCGACGGACGGAATGATCCGGTTGGCGCCCACGGTCTGGGATATGGTGATGATGGAACAGACGTGAGCCACCGGAATCCCCGCCCTCTCGATCTCTTTTGCCATCGTTGCCCCGCAACGAGTGCAGGTTCCTCAAGTGGAAGTGAGGATGACAGCCTGGACTCCGTCCCGGATCATCTCGACCGCAATCTCTTTCGCGAATTTCTGGGCGTTGCCCACCGAGGTCCCGTTTCCCACGGTGGCGTAATACCACGGATGCACCTTGAACCCCAGCGCCTTTTCCAGCTTCCTCATCATGTCGATGGGAAGCACCCGGTTGGGATCTTCGTTGGCATAGGTGTTGTCATATCCGCCGTGAGCGGACTGATGGTTATTGGTCTCCAGCGTCGTAAGCCCTTCCAGGGAATATTTCCCGTACTTGGAAGCACTCGAGCTTTCGATATGGTCCGGATTTCCCGTGGGCACGATGCCGCCGGACGTGACCAGGGCGATGGTCACTCCTTTGAGGTCGGTAAGGGCCGGCTGCGGCTCGACGCGGTCGAAAAAGGGGATCGGATATTCGGTTTCAAACGAATCCCCTTTGATTTTTTGAAGAAGCATGTCGATGGCGCGCCGGTATGCCGGCTCTTCATGGAAATAATTTTGTCTTATGCCTTGCTCGAAGCACCCTTCGGCCTTGGGGGACTCGATCTTCTCTCCGCGCAGCCTTTTGATGCCGAGCCGGACCATTTTCCGGACCGCATCGTCCATGCCGGACACGGTGTCGGCGGATTCGACGATCAGAACCGTCTTTCTGTATTGATCCAGGCCAGGGTTCTCTTTGTACATTGCGGTGATGGAAGGGATGCCCAGCGGTTCCAGGGCTTGGCAGATCGCGCCGCAGGCCATCCCGTATCGCCCGGCATTGAACGCCGGCCCGGCAACGACCAGATCCGGATGGTATCCCCGGATCACGGGAATCTGTTCCCGAAGAACGTCTTCCTGGTTGTCGGCGAAATAGCTGTCGCCGCAGACGACCGTGGCGACGATTTCGACATCCGCATTCTCCTCGCGGAACAGTTTCTCCAGAAGGCGCCCGGGGCCTTGCGGACCCTGGATCGTGAAGGGTTCGATGTCCGCCTTCTCTTCGCCGCCCACGCCCCCGAAGAACTGATTCACATAATGGACGATCCGGTATTTCCTGTTTCGGGATGCCTCTGTCATCTACTTCATCCTCGAGGAGATTCTTTCGAATCCCAGCTGGTTGGTGGACCCGATGAGCGCCTGCAGCTCGATGGCGATGCTGCCGTCCGGAAGGAGACATTTGCTGGAGCCGCCGGCCAGTTCCGTGATGACGCGGTCGTCGCCGATGACCTTTTCCAACGGCGGAAGAACGATCACTCCGTTGGCGTTTCCGGTGGACACGATGGCGTCGGCTTTCGGGTGGGTGTCGGTCAGGGATTGCGAGGCGCCGTCCTGTCCCGCGAATTCGTCGGTGAGCAGAACCGTTTTGATGCCGTGCGCTTCGAGTTTGGAGCAGTTCATCATGAGATCGGCGTCGGGATTGCCGAAACCCTCCTTGGAAACGATGACGCCGTCGGGAGAAAGCGACGCGATCAGATCGGCCGCGAGCGTGGACGACCGCTGTTTATCGCCCAGGGTGACGTTTTCGTTGGTGATGACGCAGCCGGCGAAGTCCCAGTCCGTCCCGTGTCTCCGCAGGAGATCGAGGATGATCGGATTGTTCTGTTGGTGATACGTCGTGTTCTTGTCGCAGGCCGAAACGCAATTTCCGGAGACGATGGCGCCGAACAGCACTTCCGTCGGCACGATTCGTCTGGGCAGCATCGTTTTGACATCCACGCCGCAATAGTACGTGTCATGCAGAAGCCCTTGGGTCTGGAGCATGTACAAGTAGGCAATTCGGGGCTTCCCGTTTCCTCCGGCGCGTTTTGGGGAAGCAGGAGAGCCCGGATATTCCGGATTGACAAGGGTTTCGTGGCTTCCTGCGGAAAGCGGAGGCTTCAAAACAGACCGGGCGATGTAGTCGGAGGCCTTGAAACCGGCCATTCTGACCGTTTTTTCGTGATCGTGTCGCTTCGTCCCCTCTTTCACGGTGATGTCCAGCACCAGGTGGTGCTTTTGGGAAAAGAGCGAGTATCGGGCGCCCGGACCGGACATGTCGATCAACCCTTCCTGGAAGCCCACGATCGATCCCACGGTGGTCACGACCATCCCGGACAGCGACACGATCTCCCCGGAAAGTATCCCGTTGGCGTCCGAATCCCATGCGGAAAGCACTCCGGGAAAAACCGGGTAATCCGGGATCAGACTCAAGCGGGGTTCGATGACATCCTTGACGGGGATGATCCGAACCGATTCCCCGGGACGGGCAATCGCCAACTTGACATCCTTGATGTTGGGATCGGATTGCAACAGGCTGGTTAATTCATCGATATGTATAAACAATTTTCCGTTTTCCAGCCTGGTGGGAGAGGAAAAACCGAGATCCGAGACGGCGATTCTATTCCACTTATGCGTTACAGGCTGCACAACCTCTTTAGGTTTCGCATACGACATATCTGCCTCCTAAAGGGCGGGATAATTTTCAAAATTTCGGTTTCGGGAACTATACCTTTATCATAACCGAAGTCAACCCATTTTGGTGACCTTCGTTCACCCCCCGAGATAGGCTTTCTTTACCCGGGGGTTAGCGAGGAGTTCTTCGGACCCGCCTTCGAGCACGAGCCTGCCGTTCTCCAGCACGTACCCCCGACCGGCGAATTGGAGCGCCAATCGGGCGTTCTGCTCGACGACCAGGATGGTGGTCCCCTCCCGGTTGATTTCCTTCAGCGATTCGAACACGCTCATCATCAACAAGGGAGCCAACCCCATGGAGGGTTCATCCAGGAGCATGATTTTCCTGCCGCTCATCAAGGCCCGCCCGACGGCCAGCATCTGCTGTTCGCCGCCGGAGAGCGTTCCGGCCTTCTGGTTTTCCCGCTCTTTCAACCGCGGAAAGATCGAGAACACCCGGTCCCTGTCTTTCCCGACCGCCCTGCGGTCCCTCCTTGCAAAGGTGGCAAGTTTCAAGTTTTCCATGACCGTCAGATTGTCGAACAGACGTCTTCCTTCGGGGACATGGGAGATGCCTAACTCGCTGACCACCTTGTCGGCGGGGAATTGGAGCAGGTCCCGCCCCATGTAGGTCATCTTCGTCCCTGCCTCGACGGGGACCAGGCGGGAAATCGCCCGCAAGGTGGTGCTCTTCCCCGCCCCGTTGGCCCCGATGATGCACACGATCTCTCCCTCGTCGATCCGGAAGCTTATCCCGTGAAGGGCCTTGATATTGTCGTAGGAGACTCTTAAGTTTTCCACGGACAGCAGCATCAGATCGCCTTCTCCTTGCCCAGATAGGCATCGATCACCCTGGGATTGTTCTGAATCTCCTCGGGCGTGCCCTCGGCGATGAGCTCACCGAAGTTAAGCGTCTGGATAATCTCGCAGAGCTCCATGACCACCTTCATCCTGTGCTCGATGAGAATGATCGCCACCCCCAGCTCGTCATGGGCCCGCCGGATGATATCCATGATCTGGACCAGCTCTTCCGGGTTCATCCCCGCCGTGGGCTCGTCCAGCAACAATATCCTGGGTTCCGTGGCCAGCGCCCGGGCCATCTCCACCCTTCTCTGGGCGCCGTACGGCAGGTTGAGGACAACCTGATCCGCGAGATGGCGGATCCCCATCATGTCCAGGAAGTGATTCGCCTTCTCTTCGATCTCCGCCTCTTCCCTGTGGCGCCCAGGCGTTCCGAAGAAAGCCCCGATCAACCCGTACCGAATTTTCGAGTAGTGGGCCATTTTCACGTGATCGAGAACGGTCATGTGTCTCCACAAGAGAAGGTTCTGAAAGGTCCTGCTGATACCCAGGGAGGCGATCTTGTGCGACGGAAGGCCGTTAATCTTCCTGCCATTGAGCAGGACTTCCCCTTCCGTGGGATTGTAAATGCCGGTAATGAGGTTGAATATGGTGGTTTTTCCCGCCCCGTTCGGCCCGATCAGCCCCCGGATTTGACCGAGGTCGATCTCCAGGTTGTAGTTTTGAACGGCGCGCAGTCCTCCGAAGTCGTGAGCCATGTTGTTGACCCTGAGGAGCGTCATGTCAGGCCTTCCCGCCAGGGTTTCGCTTCGGTTGGAGGAGGTTCGTGACGTCAAGCTCTTTGAACGCGATCAGGCCCGTCGGGCGGTAAATCATCACGAGGATGAGCAGGAGCGGAATGATGATCCACTTGAAAATCTCCAGAGGCCGAAGGGCCTCCCCGAGGAGGCTGATGCTTACGGCGCCCACGATGGATCCGTAGACGGAGTTCAAGCCCCCGAAGTACACCATGGCCAGGATCTCGGCGAGTTTTTGAATTCCGAAGGTAGACGGGTTCACGTATCGCAGCACATGGGCGAAAAGCCCACCGCCAACGCCGGCCCAAAAAGCCGCGAAAAGAAACGCCACCATCTTGGTGCGTCGCGTGTTGACCGTCATGGCATTGGCCGCCATTTCGTTGTCACGCACCGCGTTCAAGGCCTTTCCGATCGTGGAGCGCACGAAATTGTTGATGCTCCATATGCAGATGACGGTCCACAGGAACACCGTGGGCAGGCCGGCCCAATCCGGCTGGCCGCTAAGTCCTCGCGGGCCCCTGACGAACTCGAGGTTCTCGAGGAGACTCTTGACAATGAACAGGAACGCCAGGGAGATGATGGCGAGGTAGTCCCCCCGCGTTCGAAAGGAGGGAATCGCGACAATCAGGGCACCGAGGGAGGCAACAAGTCCGCCCATGATCAGGGCGATGGGGAACAGGAACGGCCCCAGGGCCGGAGGGAGGAAAGCTGCCCCGAAGAGTCGATCATTGACCAGCAGTCCCACGGTGAACACCGAGGCGCAGTATGCTCCCAGGGCCATGAACCCGGGGTGGGAACAAGAGAACTCGCCCATGTAGCCGTTGATCACGTTCAAGCTCAAGGTGATGATGATGGCGATCAGGGTGAGCCGGAGCACGAGGTCCCGGTAGGCGCTTAATCCCGCCCACAAATGCAGGATTGCGTATAACAGGGCAAGATAGATCGCCACCGCGATCACCATCGGCAGCCGGAACAGGGTCGCTGCGAGCCGGTTCGTAAGGGGGATGGTCGACCATGTGATGACGACTGCCGGGAGCACGTAGATCAACAGCACGTACAGGATCGCGCCGGGGATCATGACGGGTTTTTTCAGCATGATGACAAAACCGAACAAAACGGGTATTTTGGGCAATCCCAGGGTAAGGGCGAGAGAAGTACCCACGTACAGGTCCAGAGCCACGGCGGTCAAAGCACCCAAAAGCCACCCGATTAAAGGAATTTGGGAGAAGGAAGCCCGGATATTCCGAAGCATCAGAGCCTCAACCGCGCGCTGTACGGCTCACCGAAAAAGCCGTGAGGCCGAAACGTCAGGATCAGCAGGATGATGGAGTAGGCGATCAGGTCGCGCAAGGTCGAGGGGAAGATCGTTGCCACGAATATCTCGGTGAACCCCAGCAGGAAGCCGGCAAGAGTTGCTCCCAGGACGGAGCCTCGTCCTCCAAGGATGGCCGCCACGAACGCCTTCCATCCGATCAGAATGCCCATGTAGGGGTCCAATACGGGGTAGGCAACGCCGAAGAGGATCCCCGCCACGGCGGCCAGGGCGGAACCGATCGCGAATGTCAGAGCGGCCATGGTGTTAAGCGGTACCCCCATCAGGGGGACGACGGCAAAGTCGAAGGCCATCGCCCGCATGGCCATCCCCCACTTCGTCCTGCGGACAAACTGGTGCAGGGCAAGGGTCAGGAGCAACGAAACGAGAACGATCATGATTTTCTTGTTGGTTACGAAAACGCCGCCCACGTTGTAGGTGACTGTTTCGATGAGGGAAGGAAAACTGACCCGCCGGGCTCCCAGCAGAGCCAGGTTGCCGGTTTCCAATATGATTCCTATCATCAGGCCCGTGATGGCGGCCGAGGCGCGAGGCGCGTTTCGCAAAGGCCGGTACCCTACCCGCTCCACGATGATTCCCACAAAGGACGTCAGAAACATGGAGATGAGGATCGTTAACACCAGGATCAGCCAGTTGGGCATCGCGAGGATCCCCGAGGAGGCAACCGCGATCAGGGCGACGGAAATACCGAAGCCGATATACGACCCGACCATGAAGATATCGCCGTGCGCGAAGTTGAAAAGCATCAGGATGCTGTACACCATGGAGTATCCCAATGCGATCAGGGCGTAGAAGCTTCCCCACTGGAGGGCGTTGATGAAGTTCTGGAAGAAAAGAACCATCGCGTCGGTGCTCGTCCTTTCAACAAAGGCGGGCTCAGTCCATGGGGCCTGGCCCGCCTTTCCCAAAAAAAACGAATCTATCGCGCGGGGCGACTCCGCTTACCGAATCGCCCCCTTACGCTGCACTGCCTACGGACAGACAGACTTGTAGAACTCGAACTGTCCTTTGTCGCTGATCCTCACGATGACCGCGCACTTTATGGGATCGCCTTCCTCGGTAAAGGTCATCTCGCCCGTGATCCCCTTGAATTTCTTGACCCGGCTCATCGCCACGCGGAGATTGTCCCGGTCTTTTTTAAGATTTCCCGTGAGCCCTCCGGTATCCTGGATCGCCTTCTTAATGAGCTGCAGGGAGTCCCAGGTGAGCGCGGCCACATCGTCTGGCACGTAGCCGTATTTTGCCTTATACCGGTCGATAAATGTCTTGGTCGCCCCCGTGGCGCCGGCGGCGGCGTAGTGGGTGGTGAAGAAGAGCCCGTAGCAGTCTTTTCCGCAGAGGGTTACCGTTTCTGCCGAGCCCCAGCTATCGCTCCCCACGATCGGTTTTTTCCACCCCAGCTGGTGGGCCTGCTGCACGATCAAGGGCACCTCGTTGTAGTACTGGGGGGTGAAAAGCACCTGTGCGCCGGAACTTTTGATCTTCGTCAACTGGGAACTGAAGTCGGTATCCTTGGTGGTGAAGCTTTCGTAGGCCACGACGGAACCTGGGCCATGCAGGTCTTCCCAGGCTTTTTTGAAGAACTCGGCAAGTCCCTTGGGGTAGTCGCTCGCCACGTCGTAGAGGACCGCGGCTTTTTTGAATTTGAACTCGTTTGTAATGAAATTGGCCACCACCGGACCCTGGAAGGGATCGAGAAAGGGAGCGCGAAATACGAAGGGGCGGTCCTTGGTGGTGTCGGGATTCGTGGACCACGGAGTGATCATCGGGGTCTTGTAGTTTTCCGCGACCCCCCCGGCAGGCACCGCCTGTTTGGATGCCTGGGGTCCGACGATGACGAGCACCTCGTCCTCGGTAATCATCTTGGTGTTGACCTTCACGGCGGATTCCGCTTTGGCCTCGTTGTCCTCGATTACAAGCTCGACCGGGTACTTCTTCCCCCCCACCGCGAGACCCCCGGCGGCCTTGACGTCTTCGAGCCACATCTGGGCCGCAAACTTCGTGCCCTCGCCCACCTTGGGGATGTCACCGGTGAGCGGGGCGTTGATGCCGATCTTGATCGTCTCTGCCCAGACCTGGCCGGATAGGAAGATCGCCACAAAACATGCGAGGGAACAAACAACAAACAGGATTCCTTTTCGCATTGCTACCCCTCCTTTTCGTTTCCGTGACATGCCGTTGACACCCAATCCAACAAACCGCTGTCCGAACCGTTACCCCTGATCCTTATCAAAAAAGGGGAAACCTCAAAGATACGGTCCCCGCTTTCCACGGTTGCCTGCGCCAAAGTAAGGGGTAGGATTCAAGATAGGGAGCGAAGGGAATGGCTGTCAAGGCGAAAAGCTGGCTCCCAAATCGATCCGTTTCCTTACGACTCGCCACACCCTATACAATAAATCATTCGGGGATGCAGAAAGTCAGGCAACGCGAAATTTTCTTCCCGGAGAAGGAGCATGTCCTATGCCGCTCAAACCATGGAAGAAACTCTCGGAAAAGATCGTGTACAAGAACCCTTACTGGACGTATAAACGGGACACGTTCGAGCTGCCGTCGGGACAACCCGGCGAGTACCATTACGTCCATACGATCGGCTCTTCCATGGTCATCCCGATCGTGGGTGACGGAACGATATTGATGGTGAACCAGGTTCGCTACCTGTTGGGCAAGGAGAGCATGGAATTTCCCTGTGGGAGCGTGAAAGAGGGATCTACTTATGAGGAAACGGCAAGGATGGAACTGAGGGAAGAGACCGGCCACGAAGCGAAGAGTCTGTTCCTGGTCGGGGAGTTCAATCCCTATAATGGAGTCACCAACGAGATGTGCAACGTATATGTCGCAAGGGATCTGCAATACGTGGGAGGAACGCCGGATGAAACGGAAGAATTTGAAATTCACCGCGTTACGCCTTACGAAATTGAAACGCGGATACGATCGGGCGTCCTGTGGGACGGAATGTCGATCGCCGCATGGTCGATCGCAAAATCGGGGATGGAGATGCCGCCTGATATTTAGGCAATAACAAGTGGAAACGTTTCAGTTTGCATCCTCGGGATCGATCCGTGCGGAAGCGTCTTGCGCGACAGGAATCCTGTCCTCACACGGAACATTTGTCTGGCAGAGACCGCATCCCCGGCCGTTTACGTCATAACGGTATCCGACCTCGGAAGGAATCCTCTCGTACACATACTGCCTGCATTTAACCTTGTGATGTCCTGCCTTGGTGATAGCCCCCGTCGGGCACCGTCCGATGCAGCGGCCGCAAATTCCCTCACGGGAAAAAAGGCAGTTCGCGGTGTGGCTCTGCCCGGGAACCGGGTTCGGCGTAAGGAGCAAATCGGTGATCACGCTGCCGCACCGGTGGGCGATCCCTTTCTCGGTGATCAATCCATCGTTCAGGCTGAACGTTCCGAGACCCGCCGCATAGGCTGCATGCCGCTCGGACCAGGAGGAGGCGATTCCCACCGGAGTGGATTCAAACCGTTTCCAACCACGCGAGAGGATGGGCGCCACCGCCTTGTGCCCCAGGGTTGCAAGGAAAGCCACAAGGTGCTCCCGCAATTTATCGTTGCATGTCTCTCCGTGCGTCCGGGTTCGGGCCCATTCCAGTGACGGCCACTGCGCCTCGGCGCGGTTGCTTTCCCTCACATGGCGGGAAATGGGAAGAATCCAGCAGATCACCGTGCCCTTTGTCAGTTCCGCGAAGAATGTCTTCTCGAAGATTTCGGCAGGTGTGAGGTGGAACTCGCCGATGATCCTTTTGTATCGTTTAAAAATCGGGTCGGAGGCGGAGGCAAATCCTACCAACGGTTCATCGAAATACGGTTCCTCCCATCCGGTATGGGTGTTGTAAGGGCTCTCCCTCAGGAACCGACCGATTTCCTCGCGCACCCGAATATCCATGGTTTTCCATAATAAGAAGAATTCCCCCTAAATACAAACCGGACATTCCCACCCCCCGTTCCCAGGGAAAGCCTTTGATCTTGATGGAGCCATTTGGTTACATTGGATTCGAAGGAAAAAACCGATCAGGAGCGGGGGGAAATGAATCATCTGACAGAGTCCGAGAAGACGTTCTTTGAATGTTTTGAGATCGCCGCAAAAAGGCCCTACCTGGGGTACTTTGTGGGGGCGGCGCTGTTTTTCGTCGGGTTGGCCTTTTATTCCAAAGGCGTGCAGAACGATCAATCCGGCAAGATTCTACTCGGGGGGTTTCTCTTCGGATTGAGTTTTTTCGAAATCGTAGAGTCCTACCTCGCCTACAGGCTTTATATCATTTTCGAGAAGATGAAAAGTCGCAGCGGGTCTCTCCCCCATCCCGCGGCAGGGAACAAATAGTATATGGAAACATCTGGACGGTTCGGCTCCGGTCATTTTTTCCCAAGCGTGTAGGACGTCTCGAAGGACCCGAACAGGTCCAGATACCGCTCCACGGAACTGGTCAGCAGATAATTCTTTCGCACGGTCTCCCTTCCCCTCTTCCCCATGGCCCGGTTCAGCTTCCTGTCCTTGATCAACCGGACGATCCTCTCCGCGGCATCCGTAACGGACGAGACGAGAAACCCGTTCTTCCCGTCCTCGATCTGATAGCGGATCCCACCCACGTTCCCGCCGATCACCGGGGTCCCCTTCCACATCGCCTCGGCGACGGTCAGCCCGAACCCTTCCCGCAGGGATTTCTGCAGGACGACCGTGGCCCTTCGCTGAAGAGCGTTCACCAGGGCCGAATCCTGGACGCTCAAAATAATGATGCGCTCCTCCCTGTTGTCCATGAGCGACTGGTACACCGTCTCCCCTTCCGGGTCGTCCGTGGCCACGTTTCCGAGCAGAACGAGCGTGCAATCCACTTCCTTCCGGGCGATCCGAAACGCCTTGATGACGCCTTCCGGATCCTTCCACCTGTCGAAACGGGAAACCTGTACGACAAGCGGCAGATCGACGGGGATCCTGTAGTGGCTAAGCCTCTCGGAGATCTCCTCTTCGCGCAAGTCCTGGTTGGTGATGGAGAAGGGGTTGATCGTCGGAAAGAAGAATACCTGCGGGGTCTTGAACTTCTGCCTGTACTCCTTCAGCGTCAGGACCACGGCATCGTACATGTTGATGTAGGGGAGGAGATACCGCAGTACCTCCGGGTTCGGCCTCGTGAGATCGATGTGGCAACGCCAGATCCAGGGACCGTATTTCCGTTGGTGCCTGATCATGGCAAGCGGCTGGGGATCGTGCACGATGACGATGTCGTGGTCCAGGTGGTTCCGGACCACATTCTCGTAGATGACGTCTTCGTAAATCTGCATCTTCCGCTCGGTGAGGCCGATCCTGTCGCCCTGGAGCGCGTTGTGCATCTTCTTCGTGATGCTGAAAAAGTCCGGCGATCCCTGGATCACCCTCCACCCGGTCTTGATCCCCAGGCTGTTCATCAGAAGCGTCTTCGAGGAAAGGACCTCCGCCACGCCGCCGCCGTAATACGTGGAATTGACGTGTACGACGTGCCTGTCCCGGAACGGCTTCGCCTTCCGGATGATCCGCTCGACCGTCTCCGCTCCGACGTGCGGTACGAAGTCCTCGACCTGGATGATTTTTTTCGGCAGCCTCATGGAGTCCCTCCCCATTTTCCGTCCGTTGCGTAGCGCCTGGACACCCTGTTTCCGCTTGCCGCGTTCTCCTGCATGCATTATTTCACGCGATCACGGTATAATTTACTCCAATCGAAGGAAACATTGCCCCGGACGACCATAACGGAAGGAGGCGCCGATGAAGGGGAACAAGAAACTCATTGAGACGTTGAATGCGCTGCTGTCGGACGAATTGACCGCCATCAACCAGTACATGGTGCATTCGGAGATGTGCGCCAACTGGGGGTACGAGAAACTGCACCAGCATTTCGAAAAACGGGCCATCGATGAGATGAAACACGCCGAGAAACTCATCGGACGGATCCTCTTCCTGGAAGGGACCCCGACGGTCAGCAACCTCGGGAAGATGTCGATCGGCGCAGACGTGCCCAAGCAGCTCGCCGGCGACCACGGCCTCGAATCGGGCGCCATCAAGGCCTATAATCGTGCCATCGTTCTCGCC
>Ga0255054_10001286_pt1 | contig 14786 bp, 10 predicted proteins | sample JV7_2_23_MG_FD_188634 | JGI IMG/M metagenome (GOLD analysis project Ga0255054, IMG submission 188634) | Seawater microbial communities from Jervis Inlet, British Columbia, Canada - JV7_2_23 | ecosystem: Environmental > Aquatic > Marine > Inlet | place: Canada: British Columbia | collected...
GATACAATATCAGATTCTTATTGTGCCGTTTTAGGATATGTTCACTCATAAAGTCTTTTATATCACAAAAACGGCGACCCCGCAGCAGAGCTGCGAGGAATTCTTTTGATTAAACCCATTTTTTTCCGGTTTCAATGAATAAGTATTTTATCTCAAAATTGAATTCAACCCCGGTCAAAATAAGATAGTTGATTCCATCGGCAGATATTGAGATAATAAGAATTTGGGTGCCATCCTCAATCTTAAAGAAAGGGAGATGGAAATGACAGACACAACACCCTCAATTGTAAAATAAAGGAGATGGTATGAAATCCATCGCCATGGTTATGGTATTTATTTTTGCCGGTCTAAATGCATCCGGCGTGCAGGCCGAAATTTACTCCTGGACCGATGAAAACGGTGTCAAACATTACAGCCACACCCCGCCGGCCGATCGATCGGTTCGCATAAAAACCGCCCCTGAAATACAGCCCGGTCCGACAACCGATCAGAAAACAGAAAAAATAAACGAAGAAAACATCGACGCCATTCTTGAGGAGCTTGACAAAGAAGAACAGGCTTCCACCCCAAAGCCGGCCAAAATCCAAAAACCGCTTTCCCGCCAGGAGCGCATCCAGGTAGAAAAGGAAAAACTGGAAGATAAAATCCAATATGTAGAGGCTCTGCCACCGCGCGCCTTCACCAATTCCCGCAGCAAACAGGCCATCATCGGGCGCTATCAGTATCGGTTAGATCAGCTGTTGTCCAATCCGGATGGATATTTCGAGAAGTATGGGTATTAGGTCAAAGTAGGGTTCAGGGTTCATCGTTCAGAGGTTCAAAGGTTAAAAGATCAGTAATGAGTTCTGAGGACTGAGTAAAAATTCTGCCTAACGCCCTACGCCTAATGCCTAATGCCTGAGGCCTGCCTGTCCTCCGTCAGGGTTCTTTGGGCTGAATATTTTTCACTGCATTCCAAGAGCCGGTCATTATTTGAAATTTTAGCTTGCATTTTTTAAAAAAAACAGTAATAATATATAGTTATGATAAAATTAAGAGTGCTGTTCAATCTATTGGCGATTATCCTGCTATGCACGCTGCCGGCGGGGGCCCAGTCCGCGGATCCCGCCCTGGGTGAAAGCTGCGATCCGCGCCTGCAAAAAGCGCTCGAAACCCGTTTGGGCTCGCTTCATCTGAACAAAGCGACCGCGCGAAAAGATCTCAGCGTCGTGGTGGTCGATATCACCGATATTTCCGAACCCCGCATGGCCTACGTCAATCCCAACGAGATGATGTATGCCGCCAGTTTGCCCAAAATTGCCATTCTCCTGGGTGCCTTTGAAAAAATCGCCAACGGGGAAATGACCCTCGATGACAAAACCCTTGAGAAACTCAAACTGATGATTCGCAACTCATCCAACGCGGCCGCATCTGATATCCTGAACCGTGTCGGAATGGATTATCTGGCCGAACTGCTGCAAACACCCCGTTATCGACTGTATGATCCTGAAAAAAACGGAGGGATCTGGGTCGGCAAAGAATACGGCAAGGCGCCGGCCTGGAAAAGGGATCCGCTCCACAATCTGTCCCACGGCGCCACTGCTTTACAGGTCGCCCGCTTTTATTACCTTCTGGAAACCGGCCAGCTGGTTTCGCCCGAACTCAGCAAACTGATGAAATCCATCCTGGCCGACCCGGCCCATGAGCATAAATTCGTTAAAGGTCTGAAAGGCCGACAGGGGGATTTTCGCATCTATCGCAAATCCGGCACCTGGGGTCCATACCATTCCGACAGCGCTATTGTCGAGCATCATGGCCGCCGCTATATCGCCGTGGCCCTGGCTAAAAGCACCCAGGGCGAAAAATGGCTTCAAAAGCTAATTGCAGCCCTTGACGACATCATTTGTCCGCTTGAGGTGCATTCGAACTAAATTTTCCCACCCCGTGATCGGCCTCAAGCATCCAATCCAGATAGGTCCACAGGCTGGCCTGATCGCCTGCCCTGATTTTTCGATACTGCACCCGGGGATTTCCGGGCTGCCAGAACGGCACCACATGATGATCGGATTCAATAAACTCATCGGCAGTGACAACGGTGTTTCGCAAAACCGTCAAGCGGATATGCCCCGCCATCGAATGGTGTCATCAGTCCGATGACAATAATGCCCAGTATGCAAAAATATTTCATTGTGCCGCTGCAGGGGGGATTTCATGCAGGTTGACAATCCGGGAGTGGCTCTGGCTTAAACGGCTGTCCAGGTCGTTTAAGAACATATTTTGCCGCGCCTGGGTGCTTTCCAGAAACGGTCTGATTTGAAACAGCATCAGTTGCTTTTGATAGAATCCGAACTCAATATCTGCCGGAATCGAGCGTCCCTGGGATTCTTTCAGTTGGGGAAATCGTTCGGGTACGGTTTTGGCAAATTGCATTAAAAGGTTAATTTCGGACGTGTCCAAAACGGTTTCAGCCCCGCTGGCGGCAACTTTAGCCACCCCGCCCTCAGGCAGCAATACGCGTTTATATGGTTCGGTGGCATGCGCCATTAGGCGAACGTCACCGCTGTGGGTGTTGATCCGCAACTCTTCTGCCGTTTGACCGGCAACCGCCCCGCCGACACCTTCGCTGATGGCAATCGTCAACCATCCCGGCTGCCCGCTGTCAATATCAGCGGTAACCATCACACCGGATTTATCGGCGGGCACACTTTTCATCAACAGCACCGAGGCATAAACATGCTCCGGGCGTTCCATATACGCCTGGCGCCATCGAAAGGCGCGTTCGCTAAACGGCGATGCCCAGACGCGGGCAACGGCAGCCATCACTTGATCAAATCCCACCACATGGGGGACCGTCAGATTCAGTCCCGCCCCGGTAAAGCCCGGCAGGTCTTCCACGTTGGTATCGCTGCGAACAAAAACACCGTAAGTTCCATCGGGCCCGAAGGTTTGTTCCATGGCCGCTCGCAACCGATCCCGAAATTCACGGCCCGGATCTGCGTTTACAATCCATTGCTGAATCTGCTTTAAAAATTGCCGGGTGACCTGATCCTGTCGATTGGCATCCCCTTGCAGCCGACCCATAATTTTATACTGATCCTGTATCCAGCGAAACACGCTGGGTCCACTCGGCTCTATGGGCTGGTCCAGCAATTCCCGAAACATGCCGAACGGAATCACCAGGCCGTCGGTGACCGCCTCGGGAAAGTAGCGTTTGAGTTCGCCCAGATTGGCGGCCTTGGGTCCGCAGACCCTTCCTGAATCGGTTGCCCGCAGCTTATCGAGGGCAATGAAACTGCGGGTGTTTAGATCCAGTTTTTTCATATCCGGCCGAATTAAAATGTTGCGGGAAGCCGTGTCTTTCTTAAAAATCCGGTTCCACTGCGGGCCGTCGGCGGTTAGCTGAACGATACCCCGCGGGCTGACCGCCAGCACGACGCTCTGGCCCTCCATGGATTGGATATGCCCCAGCCATTTTGAATCAATGGCCACGTTGGGAATACCCAGATTGCGGGCCAGCAACTGGACATGGGATAAAATATTGCCTTCTCCGGTGGTAATGATACCGGCCACCGGCGGAAGGTCTTCGGTCGTCGCCGGAAGCACATAAATGCCGTCGGGGGCAAGTTTTTGAGGGGTTTTTCCAGGGCGGAAAACCTGGAGAGTCCCGCGCGCCAGACCGGCATTTAACCCTCGCAATCCGGAATCGGCCGGTTGACCGAAAAGAAAGTTGCGGATCCCAAGCTGTCGATTGGCATCCTTCATCAGGCTTTCAAGCACTGCTGTAAAAGATAACAACAAACTGCCGCGCAAACGATCGTGAATATAGCGACGGCTTAACGGCTCGATATCCGCAAAATGAGCCACGGTTTCACCGAAATGAAACCGCAGTGCGCCATCGGCCCATTCGGGAACCCGGGCAGTGTATGCTAATTCCGCCTTGTACTGGATTAATTGCGGCGGGGTTTCCATTAAACGCGAAAGATTTTGCTGCACGGAAAGGTGTTGGCGTTTGGAAATAAGACCGACTCCGTAAAGACCATCCGCATAAGTAATTAGCCAGGACAGCCGTTCGCGGCGGCTGGTCTGAGCCATTTGCTCTACCATGACATTGCCGATGCGGAATAATTCGCTTTCCAGCAGGAGACTGATCTCAAAAGCGGCGAGCATCCGCGCAGCCTCGCCGGCACCGCCAAAGGTGTCCCGCAGGGTGGCCAGCAGGTGACTGGCAGCTAAGAAGCGTACTTGGGCATCATTCTGATGGGATAGTTTGCCAGCATACTGGCGCAGGCCGGTTGCCAGCTGCGGATCTTTTACGCGAGTGGCGAGTGCAAGGATCTCGGATGTGATATCCCGGGACTGGAAAACGTTTTCAATGATTTCTGCGAGATGGTCATATTCTTTGGCAAGCTCCGGCTTTCCCTTATTGGCCGCATAGTTTCGCACGCGTTGGGCATCGGCAGCTTCCGGTTTAACGTGCAGTTTTATACGCAGGCTTTCAAAGTTCTTGTCAGTTTCAGCCAGGCTCCGGGAAAGCTGGCGCATTTCGGTAATCGGTGCGCCCCGACGACCATGGGGGATAAACCGCACGGCTTCTCGCAGCAAAATGAACCGGTTTTTGTGCCGGGTCGGATCGGAAACCAGCGCCAGTAAAAGCTCTCGCCCTGAACGGGTTTCATCTTCGGTCTGCAGGGCACCGCGGTAATAGCGCGCTCGACGGAATATCCAGCCATCGTCTGCTTCAATCAGAAATTGTTCCAGCAACATCTGCTTGAGGATGGTTTCATGCCGTGGGTCCTGTAAGAACTCTTGAGCGCGAACGGCGGCAAAAACGTTGGCCAGATAGTACCCATCGTCCCGCAGGGTCCGAACCCGGTCCGTCCATTCACCATGCTGCACTCCGCCGTCGTGTTCGCGGCAGGCATATTCCTGCGGAAGCTGGACGGTGCCGTCATTGCAAAACCAGCGAAGGTGTTTGAATGGCCCCCGGGGGGATTTCTTCATGGCCTGCACCCAGCCGCGCAGGGTTTCGGCATCGGGCGCATCCGCCTGTGCAAGGGCAAGACCGGGAATCAGTAAAAGGAAAGTCAATATAAGTGCTAAGCGCTGCATAAACTTCAAAGTCACCTTCGTCGAATCAAACAATATCGGCGCCAGATTGCGGTTGTGTTTGCGGATGAAATTCTTCTCGCTAAGCGATGAACTTTCATATACAATAGTCATGATTTCCAATTTGGCTACAGGTAAAATCGGAATTCTTTTTCCGGCTGGAATCAAGCGCTCAATTCTCTTGATAAGCAGATGGTTCGATTATATAAAACAGCTAAAAGGAGAACGCATATGGCAAAGAAAAAAATGATCCATGACTTTATGCAGATGAAAAAAGAAGGCGACCAGATCACGTTTCTGACCGCCTATGACTACCCCACCGCTCAATTTGCCGAAACAGCGGGATTGGATATGCTACTGGTCGGTGATTCATTGGGAATGTGTGTCTACGGGTATTCAGGAACCGTACCGGTGGTGATGGAGCAGTGCATCTATCATTCTGAAGCGGTTCGGCGCGGCGCACCGAACACATTTATCGTTGGCGATATGCCCTTTATGTCCTATCAAATCTCACTGGAAAAAGCGGTTGAAAATGCCGGATGTTTTTTGAAAGAAGCCGGCTGTGATGCCGTTAAACTGGAGGGCGGCGTTCGGGTGGCACCCCAGATCAAGGCCATTGTTGAGGCCGGTATTCTGGTGATGGGCCATATCGGTTTAACGCCCCAGAGTTCGGGCCAGTTGGGCGGGCACAAAGCCCAGGGCCGCACACTGGAAACTGCACGGGTCGTGATAGAAGATGCTCTGGCGGTTCAGGAGGCCGGCGCTCAGATGATTTTATTGGAAGCCATCCCGCCTGAAGTGGCCGCTTATATCACCAAGGAATTAAGTATCCCGGTACTTTCCATCGGCGCCGGACCGGACTGCGACGGCCAGCTGCTGATCGTTTCTGATATGATCGGCCAGTTCCAGGCCTTTACTCCGAAGTTTGTTAAAAAATACTGCAATGTCGCTGAAATCGTTACCAATGCGATGAAAGAATATGTCGCTGAAGTCAGGGCCGGCCAGTTCCCTGAAGATGATCACTGCTATCATATGATTTCCGGCGAGAAAGAAAAGTTTGACACAGAATTTAAGTAGCTACTGGTTTCTGGCCGCTCGCTTCTGGCTTCTGGCGGCTGGTCTCTGGCTACTGGCTGCTGGCTGCTAGCCTCTGGCCCTGAACCTCTGAACCCAGAACCTGGAACCTAACGGCCAAGAACCGCGCAATAAAAAGAATCAACTATTTGCCCTTATGGCCCTGCCAGATTAAGCCGGAAAACGACACGTCAGAGCCCCTGAAGGACCACTCAGGCCGGAAAACGACAAGTCAAAAAAAGTAGGGCCGGCCCTCCGTGCCGGCCGGGAAAAGACAGCCACAGAGGGCTGCGCTGCAAGAAGCGAGAAGCCAGCAGGCAAGAGCAAGCAGCAAGGAGCCAGAAGCCGGCCGCCGGCGGCTAATGGTTTATAACTCAACAAGTTCGGAGGATATGATATGTCAAATTTAAGAAATTTGCTAAAAATTTCTCATGACCGCCTGGAAAAAATCAATGCCTTTTTAACCGATCCGGACAACGAACTCATCAATGAACTGCTGGAAGTCATCGAAGAATTCGGCGGGCCGCAAGAGATTAACCGCAAAGCACAGGAAGCCGCAAAACTTGAAAATTTAATGGCCGGGCTCAAAGAGGCCAAATCATCCTATGTGGACGACCTCAACTGGCTGATGGATCAAAAAGACAGCGCCGCCTTTATTTCCTTGCCAGACTATTACCGCCGCGTACTGGGAGATAAAGCCGAATCGACAAAGATCGATCAACAAAACGCCGTGACCCTGGAAATCAGTGCATTGCAGTATTTCCCCTGGCTAATCAGTGAAGCCCGGCGCAGCATTGAAACCGGAGAATTGATGCCCGGCCGCTATATTCGGGTCCGCAACATGGCTGAACAGGAAACCGACAACGGTGATATTATGGCTGTCGCCGCAGCCATGCAGATCATCGGCGCCACCTACGTGGAAACGCTGGATACCAAAGGAACCGACGGCTCCAATATACACCTGGGAGGTCCGGAAACCATCACCGGTTATTTTGGCGGGGTGGGTCAGCCCAACGAATACCCTATCAAATGGGTCAAAGAATATCTCAAATTCTACACCACTTATGGTGTGCAGCAGGTGCTCAACATTAATTCCGGAACCGTACTGGTGGGGTATTTGCTTCATAAGCTGGGGATAAATAATGAATTTAAAATCTCTGTTTTTATGGGCAATGACAATCCGTTTGCCATATTGTGGACCCTTACCACGGCTCACTTGTTTTCCCGCCTGGACGGAACCACTTCATTGATCGGATTTAATTTATCCAACTCGGTAAACAACGAAACCATCCGCAAAGCCGCTGCCATCCGCAAGGCTCTGGGCCTGGAAGAGGTGGTCCGGTTTGAACATCACATTACCGAAACCTGGAAATCCATCGTCCGCCAGCCCTATAACCGCAGAGATGAACTGGTCGAAATCGCCCGGGATGTGTCCAACATTTCGGCCAAACATGAAGGCGGTGAAGTGGACATTGAGGCCGAACTGGAGCATCCGTCCGACATTCTGGAATACTTTATGGCCAAAAGTGACGTGGAAAAACAGGGATTGATGCCGGCCCTTGAACAAAATTATATCGAAAAGCATCGCTCGACAAACCTGACAGCCGATGCCCTAACCAGAGCCGGCATCGGTGTGGTGTGCGCCGCCGAGCTACATAAAGCCTCTTAAAATATGAGCGTTACCGAAATCCTGGCCCTGCCGATTGTGGCGTTCCTGGCTTTCCTTTTAAAAGGCATTGCCGGTATCGGTGTCAGCACAGTCGCTGTCCCGATTTTATCGCTTATCATTGGTGCCAAACAGATCGTGGTTCTTTCATCCATTGTGAATGTCATCGGCGGCCTTGTGATGTACAGAATAGACCCCCAGCCTGCCAGCCACCGGTACTGGTGGCCCATTGCCGCTTTGATGATCATCGGCGCCGTGCTCGGCGGCATTGCCTTGAAACTGACACCGCTTCAAAGCTTTGAAAAAATTTTAGGGATTGCGATCCTGGCCGCCGGAATCTGGTTCATTCTCTGGCGCGGAAAACAGAAATCCCCGTCTTTTCAGGAACGGATGCCGCAAAAGGGGTGTGTTAAAGATTATGTGATCGGATTTCTGGGCGGTTTGTCGGGAGGGTTTGTCGGAATCAACTCTCCGATATTCATCCTCTATTTTGGAAGCTACCTGGCCAAGGGCCCCCTGCGCCGGCTGCTGGTCCTGATCCTTTTGCCTTCCGCTGTTGCGCAGGTCGCCACTTATACCTCACTGGGATTGATGAACAGTCAGATTTTGCTTTACAGCTTGATTTCACTGCCCGGCTTGCTGTTGGGAATCTATATCGGAAATCGTACCTTTTTTAAAATCTCGGAAAAAATTTTCGGTATCATTCTGGGCGGCGTCCTCATTGTGCTGTCATGGGGACTTATTCTTTAAAATTGAATCCAACCGGTAATTTGACCTAAATCAAGGTTTTTAAACCCCTCCTGCCCTATCCTTCCATTCAATTCAGCAATGAATAATTTTCATCAACCGAAAAATTAATACGATAATGATTCAAACCTATCGCAAAATTGTCCAGTATCTTTTTCTGGCTGTTATCGTTCTCATCGGCGTGCAGTTTACCCTTTTTGTCAACCAGCTGGAAAAAGGATTGCTGCCCACGGTCACCCGACCGCCGGGGATTGAAGGTTTTTTGCCGATCAGTTCTCTGATCAGCTTTAAATACTGGCTGGTCACCGGTATTTTTAATCCCATTCATCCGTCAGGTCTCATTATCTTTTTGCTCATCTTAGCAACCGCCATTTTGTTAAAGCGCGGTTTCTGCAGCTGGGTGTGCCCGTTCGGTCTGCTGACCGAGTATTTAAACCGGCTTCACCGCTTTATCTTCAGAAAAGACATCAAGGTTCCCCGCTGGCTGGATTATCCGCTGCGCAGTCTAAAGTATTTGCTGCTTTTCTTTTTTATCTGGGCCATCATCATCAAGATGAATGTCCGCGACCTGGATTATTTCATCTACAGCCCCTACAACATGGTGGCGGATATTAAAATGCTGCAGTTTTTTACAAATATTTCGGCTTTCGCGTTCTGGGTACTGGTGGCTTTATTGGTTTTATCGATTTTAATTCGCAACTTCTGGTGCCGCTATCTGTGCCCCTACGGTGCCCTTTTAGGCGGACTCAGCTTTATCAGTATCTTTAAAATCCACCGCAACGAAACCACCTGTACCCTGTGCCGGCAGTGCACAAGCACCTGTCCGGTGGATATAAACGTCCATAAAACCAGCGGTGTGATCTCTGATGAGTGCCATGCCTGTCTGAAATGCGTGGCCGTCTGTCCCGAAAAAGATACCCTGTATATTTCAGCGGCGAATAGGTCCGGCATTTTAAATCCGCTGCTTTATGCAGCCGTCATCTGCTTGCTTTTTATCGGCGGGCCCATCATCGGCAGATTAAGCGGACACTGGCAAACCAGCATCTCAAATTATGAATATTCCTTCCACGTGGCCCATCTGGATACGCCGTTTTATCAGCATAACCGCGGTCAGGTGCCGGTTTACAACAAACAGGCCTGGATGTTGATGATGGAAAGAATCAAGAAGTCCAAGGGCGCCTGGCGCAAGGGACAGCGATTAAAGGATTAGTGCCGAGGTCAATTGAATGCGGAAGTCGGAATGCGGAATTTTAAAGATAATAACACAAACCGGTCTGTAAGACACAATTACTTGTTTTCAATTTTAAAATGGTTACCCTACGCTAAAGTAGATCAACACTTTAAATCCTTTGTTTTTTAAAAGAGAGGCCAAGGATGATCAGATGGACGAAAAAAAGACATTGGAAATGGTTGATACCGGTTATCTTAATTATCACAGCTTGCAGCATTTTGCTACTCAGCACGAAAAACCTGGCCGCAACAGATTCAAATAAAAAAACAGCGGAAAAGAAGATTAAGTATAACCGTTTAATTAACGAATCCAGCCCTTATCTGCTGCAGCATGCTACCAATCCGGTGGACTGGTACCCCTGGGGCAAGGACGCCTTTGAAAAAGCCAGAAAGGAAAACAAACCGATTTTTTTGTCCATCGGATACTCCACCTGCCACTGGTGCCATGTCATGGAACACGAGTCTTTTTCCGATGAGGAAGTGGCGACCCTGCTAAATAAATATTTTGTGCCCATCAAGGTTGACCGTGAAGAGCGCCCGGACATCGATCAGGTGTACATGGCCGTCACCCAGACCATGACCGGCCGGGGTGGCTGGCCCAACACGGTTTTTTTAACACCCGCTAAAAAACCGTTTTTTGCCGGCACCTATTTTCCGAAAGAAACCCGCTGGGGCCTCCCCGGGCTAATGGAGCTGCTGCCCAAAGTGGCAGCGATCTGGCAAAATGACCGTGAAAATGTTCTAAAAAGCGCCCAGCAGATCACCGACCTGTTGGCCGGCAAGGACAATCCCAATCCCGGCAACGCTCCGGATAAAAGTCTCCTGGATAAAACCCGCAACCTGCTTGCCGATGTGTATGATCCCGAATACGGCGGATTCGGGCAGGCGCCCAAGTTTCCGACCCCGCACATTTTAACATTTTTACTCAGACGCTATCACCACAATGAAGACACCCAGGCCCTGGCTATGGTGGAAAAAACGCTGACCCGCATGCGGTTGGGCGGCATCCACGACCATATCGGTTTCGGTTTCCACCGCTATTCTACCGATGGTCAATGGCTGGTGCCGCACTTTGAAAAGATGCTGTATGACCAGGCTTTGCTGGCAATGGCATATACGGAGGCCTATCAGGCAACCGGCAAAAAGTTTTACGCCCGCACCGCTAGAGAAATTTTGACCTATATTTTGCGGGATATGACCTCAAACGAAGGCGGCTTCTACAGCGCCGAAGACGCCGACAGCGAAGGGGTTGAAGGCAAATTCTATTTATGGACCCTGCCGCAGATTCAAAAAATTCTGGGCCAAAAAGAAACTGAAACCTTTAAAAAAATTTACACTCTTGAAGCTAACGGCAATTTCACCTCTCGAGAGGAAGCGCAGGCGGCCGGAAGCAATATTCTTCATCTCAAAAAAGCGCTGCCGGATTTAGCCGGGGAATTGGGCGTGCCTGAAAAACAATTGCACCGGCGCCTGGAAATAAACCGCGAGAAGCTTTTTAAGGTGCGCAATAAACGGGTTCACCCTTTTAAAGATGACAAAATCCTCACGGATTGGAACGGATTGATGATTGCCGCGCTCGCCAGGGCCGGGCAGGTTTTAAACGAACCCCGCTACACCGCCGATGCTGTCAAGGCCGCTGATTTTATTATGCTCAAGCTGCGCGATAACAACGGTCGGCTGGTGAAACGCTACCGTAAGGGAACAGCCGGTTTGCCGGCCCACCTTGACGATTATGCTTTCGTGGTCTGGGGGTTTTTGGAACTCTATGAAGCCACCCTAAAAACCACCTATCTGCAAGAAGCCATCCGCTTAAACGATCAGATGATTAAGCACTTTTGGGATCAGCAAAGCGGCGGCCTGTTTATGACGGCCGACGATAGTGAAAAACTTTTAATCCGTAATAAGGAAATCTACGACGGCGCCATCCCGTCGGGAAACTCGGTGGCCGCTTTAAATTTGCTGCGCCTGGGCCATATCACCGGTAGAGAAGACTACCTGAAAAAAGCCGAGGAGATCAGCCGGGCGTTTTCCGAATCGGTAAATAGATACCCGGCGGGCCATGCCCATCTGATGATGGCACTGGACTACGCGTTGAATCCAAATTACGAGGTGGTCATTGTCGGCCAGCCCGCAGCCAAAGACACCGGCGCCATGCTGCTGGCATTGCGCCGGCCATTTTTACCCGGCAAGGTCGTTTTGCTGCGCCCGGCTGATAAAAAGGCGGCTGCTGAAATCATTCGCATGGCGCCCTATACTGAATTTATGGTTTCAAAAGACGGCAGGGCCACTGCCTATGTCTGTACCAATTTTGTCTGCAAACTGCCCACCACGGATATTTCACAGATGCTGGCCAACCTGCAGGTGGAAAAAAGTGACTAAAATGTCTAAAGTGAGCTAAAGTGACTAAAGTTAAGGAATGCTATCTTTTTTATAAAAGGATGGAGCAGAGCGAGACCATAACTTTAGGCACTTCGAACTTTAGTTCACTTTAGGCATTTCTACAGGTTATCGAGTAGGGCCCATTCAATAAACTGCCAATCCACCTCCCATGAGCGTTCCCCGTACCCTCCGGCGGTCACATAGGCCCGCGGAATCTTTTGTGCTTTTAAAAAATGGTATACAAGAAGATCCCGTTCTTTTAACTGCTCCAGCGACAGTCTCAGCTCGCCGGTCGAAGGCAGTTCATCTTTTTCATAGGGATCCGATCCGGCTAAGACCATCGCCATATCAGGCGGTCCAATACGGACGAGCTTTTCAAGCCCGTCTTCAAGCTTGGCGACATATAAATGTTCCTCGCCTGCGGCAACCGGGATATCGATGTCGCTGGAAACAAACGACGGATTCAGTCTGCCCTGGCGATCATAGGCTTCCCCATCCAGCGGCCAGCCGCGGGCCATATGAATACTGAGTGTCGTAATCGAGCTGTCTTCTTGCGTTAATACCGCTGTTCCATCCCCTTTGTGGGCATCCAGATCGATTATCCAGGCGTTGCGAATCAAATTTTCAGCCTGCAGCTTGCGCAGGGCGATCACAATATCATTTACCATGCAAAAACCGGCGCCATAATCTCTTTTGGCATGGTGCATTCCGCCGCCAAAAACGAAACAAAATTCTTTTTCAAGGGCCACCCGGCAGCACTGCATGGTTCCGGCCACTTTAAAAAGCAGACGATCAAAAAGTTGTGCCAAAGGAAGGATGGCGGTATCCGGATTGTAGCGATAGTACCGGCCGTTATCATCAATCAGTTCAAAGGTTCTGATAATCTCATCTTCGAGCTTATCGGAATATAATCGGGCCACATATTCATCGGAATGCACCCGCAGAAGATCTTTACGGGTGATGGTTTCGTTGATGCTGCTGATAAGCCACTGGTCGATCTTCGAGCCCAAAATTTTATGGCTCTTCAACTTTTCAAATGTGCTGGCGGCCCGGCTGTGATGTATCGGAATTTCAATGCCGAATTCAGCCAGGCCCTCTTTTAGATTTTTGTCATAAATAATCATAGGGTCACTGACCTCTGGCTACTGGCTCCTTGCAGCTGGCTACTGGCTGCTGGTCGCTGGCTCCTTGCTGCTGGCTCGGTGCGCGGGCGGGCATAAAGCCCGCCCCTACGAGACTGCTTGCTCTTGCCTGATGGCTTCTCGCTTCTTGTAGGGCAGCCCTCTGTGGCTGCCTTTTTATAGCCGGCACGGAGGCTGGCCCTACTTTATTTTGACTTGTCGTTTTCCGGCCTGAGTGGTCCTCCAGAGGCTCTGACTTGTCGTTTCCCGGCTTAATCTGGCAGGGCCATAAGGGCATATTATTGAGCGGCTTTTGGCCGCCGGGTTCAGAGGTTCAGGGTTCTGGCCTCTGGTTGCTGGCTACCAGTCACTGGTATCTGGTAACCGCAGCCTGCGACGAGCTCAGTCGAGTCGAGGGCTGCCCTACCCTCCGGCTTTCATCTGTCATCTGAAATCTGACATCTGTCTTCCGTTATCTAACCTCTGAACGCTTGAACGTAGAACCTATGAACCAGGCGACTGACACCTGAAACCTAAGGCATGAATATGCCGATGTATGTGAATGAGGTGAAGGTAATACCGAATTATCCGGCAAACAACCTTCTTTTGACAATCTCGCTATTTTTCTTTATAGTGGCAGCAACCAACCTTTCCACGCATTCACTTACAATCCTACATATAATGAATCCAATAGATGGCTGATTTTTTTTAAGCCTCTGCATATATTTTGCTGTCTCATTGCTGCTTTATACTAGAAGTCATCTCAAAATTAGGATTTTGGTCCCATATCAAGGCGGCCGCGAAATTCAAGCTGGAGGAATACGTTGGTATTTCGAGGACTTGAAGTGAGCGCCCAACGCAGAGATGGGGACAAAAGACTTTTTTGAGATGACTTCTAGACTCGAAAGGGGCTAAACCCGACATCAATTATCTCTATGAAAGGAGAACTACATGCCGGACAAGAATAAACAGGATTCGATTCTGCGAAAACCTGTAACACCAGCCGGTAACGGTATCAACACCCGCAAACCGGAGCTCCTCGCAAAGCAAATTATTAAAGAGGCCTCCAAATATGTAAAGGAGCATATCAGCCGCCAGCCGCCGGTACAGCGGTTTTTTAGCTTTATGCCCACCATGTTGACGCGGGTTTCACCGTTTCATTTTAAAGGCCGGCCTAAATCAAACGAATGGCCGCTGGTCCGGCTGGACTCCGGTGACACCGATTCATGGGGAAGCATGCAGGTCGTGGGCGAGCTGCTGATCATTTTCGACGAAACCATCTTATTTTGTCTCCTGGCGCTGATGACAAAGTATGAAAGTGACGCTTTTGAGACCTCCCAGACAGAACTGGCCCGGATTGCCGGCATCGATCCAACACCGAAAAACGCCGCTGAAATCTGGAAAAGTATTCAACGGCTTGCCGGCACCCGGATTGACCTGCAGCTTTCCAGCGGCAAAGGGAAAAAAAGAAAAACGTTAAAGGA
>Ga0255054_10001288_pt1 | contig 14779 bp, 19 predicted proteins | sample JV7_2_23_MG_FD_188634 | JGI IMG/M metagenome (GOLD analysis project Ga0255054, IMG submission 188634) | Seawater microbial communities from Jervis Inlet, British Columbia, Canada - JV7_2_23 | ecosystem: Environmental > Aquatic > Marine > Inlet | place: Canada: British Columbia | collected...
GGCACCTACGCCATCTCCAAGGGCATCCAGTCCAACTACGAGATCCGCATGCACGAGATCGAAAGCCAGACCACCGGCTCCGAGAGCATGCGAGCGGAGCCGTAGCTCAATGGCACAACCATCTGGCGTCGACGTCTCCCGCTGGCCGGGGACGATCGATTGGCCGGCGGTGAAGCAGGGCGGCATCAGCTTCGCGGACATTCGCGCCACGATTGGCGATTTCTTTACCGACGAAAAATTTGCCGAAAACTGACTGGGCGCCAATGAGGCCGATTCCGTGATCCAGGACCGCACCTTCGAGAGCCTGGAGGAAATGGAGGCGCGCTTCGGTCGCAAGCCGCTCGTCTATACCGCCGATTGGTTCTGGACCCCGCACATCGGCGATCAGCCCTGGGTCGAGGATTACGACCTGTGGGTGGCGCACTACTACTGGCCGCAGGTGCAAAATCCGAAAATCCCCGCCGGCTGGATGGTGTGGAAAATCTGGCAGCACTCCAACCGGGGCCGGGTTTCCGGCATCCCGGGAAACGCCGACGTCAATTTCTTTGGTGGGTCTATGCAGGATCTGATTGCGTACGCAGGCGGCTCGCAGCCGCCGCCTGAACCTCCGCCAGATCCCGAGCTCGAAAAGCAGGTAGAGACCCTGGAGAAGTGGGCAAAGGAGATTGATGCGTGGGCGAGGGGACAGGGTTACGACGGAGTTGGGCCAGAAGGTTAACGATTCGGAGCAGCCCTCCCCGGGCGCTGATGCAGGGTTGCGATGGCTTCGAGCGTCGGGCCCAAGCCTCGTCTTAGCTCTCCACCGGACCCGCGAAGATTCCTTTCGGTAATTTGATACTGTTCATCTCAAATTTGTCCGCGAATTTCGGCCGCAGCCCGGTGGAGTTCAGCGAACCGACTACCCGTCCGACCTGGAAACCGGTCTGCTTGAACTCAAATAAGTCCTGCATCACCACGCTCTCGCCCTCCATGCCCTGCACCTCAGTAACTTTGACCACCCGCCGCGTGCCATCCCGCATCCGCTCCAGGTGAACGATCAGCTCAATGGCAGAAGCCAGCTGCTCTCGGATGGCTTGAAGCGGGAGCTCCATGCCCGCCATCAACACCATGGTCTCAATTCGCCGCAGCGTATCTCGCGGGCTATTGGAGTGGATGGTGGTGAGCGAACCATCGTGCCCAGTATTCATGGCCTGCAGCATGTCCAGTGCCTCCCCGCCGCGCGCTTCCCCCACCACAATCCGATCGGGGCGCATGCGCAGGGCATTGATCACCAGCCGACGGATGGTCACCTCGCCCTGGCCCTCAACGTTGGGCGGCCGATATTCCAGGCGCACGATGTGCTCCCGCTTCAACTGCAGCTCTGCCGTGTCCTCGATGGTCACGATGCGCTCGTGAGCTGGGATAAATGCCGAGACCACGTTCAGCAACGTCGTCTTGCCGGTCCCCGTGCCGCCCGAAATAATCATGTTGACCCGCGCTTCGACACTGGCCCTCAAGAAAGACACCAGCTCGGTATTCAGCGTACCGTTGGCGACCAGATCCTGGATGGTGTAGGGGGTCTTGGAGAATTTGCGGATTGTGAGCGACGGCCCGTCGATCGCGAGCGGCGGTATCGTGACATTCACACGATAACCGCTTGGCAGCCGAGCATCTACCATAGGAGAAGATTCGTCTACTCGACGCCCCAACGGCGAAACGATGCGGTCAATGATCCGCCGCACATGCGCATCATCCTCGAAGACTACCTCGCTGGCTTCTATCATCCCACGCCGCTCGATATATACCCGTTTAGGGCCATTCACCATCACTTCGGTGATGGAGTCGTCCTGCAGCAGCGGTTCTAATGGACCGTAGCCGAGAATATCTGCGATGACCCAGTCCAGAAGCCGCGCCCGATCAGACCTGGTGTAGACCAGGTTCTCCTCGGCCAGGACCTGGTTATAGTGGACCTCGATCGACCGCGTGAGTCGCGGTCGGTGGTCCAAATCGAGATTCGGCTCACCTTCGGAATCTGCCAGCAGTTTTTGCTGTACTTGCTCTCGTACATGATAGACGTCCGCCGTCACCCTTTCCACACCGGTTGGGACGATGACAGCATCAGGGACATCGGTTTCGGATCCGGTCAGCGCTGGGCGGTTAGTAAACATGTAGCATTCCCCTCCGCTTAATCAAGGAAGCACCGGGATCAGGAGTTCCTGCCCGGGAAAAATCAAATTGTCGTTTTCGATGTCACTGGCCAATGCGATGGCGCGCACGGTCGAACCATAACGGCTCGCCAATAGCGTCAGGTATTCCCTTTCTTTCACGATGTGAGTTCTCGTGATCTGGTTAGCGTCTGCCAGGTTGACCGCTCGCTGAAAACTCTTGTAGGCCACGCCAAAGTTCCCCGCCGCGGCATATGCCTCGGCTTCCTTTAGCGCGCTGAGCAGCGAGGAATTGCTTGCTCCGCGTGTCGCCAGGCTTCCCCACTCTGCCGCCGCGCGGTAGTGCACAACCGCGGCTTCGAAATTGCCCGTCGCGCCGTATGCCTCCGCCACCTTAAGTTCTGCCTCGTACAGCCGCAGCGCCGAATCCGCATCCTGTTTCCCCAGCGCCACAGCCCGCTCGTAATCGTTCAAAGCTCCTTGATAGGAATGGAAAGTCATCTGGAGCTCACCCCGCGCCACGTAGGCATCGTAAAGAGTCTGGCGAGCGGTTCCCTGGGCATAGCCCGGATCGACATCAACCGTCCGGCTGAGCGCCTCGATAACCTCGCTCCAATTTCCCCGTTCGAAGTCGGCCTGCGCTTTGAGGTACAAGCCGGCCAACTCGCGTTCGCGCTTGATATTTGGATCCTGCGGCCTCAGCGAAAGGGCCTTTCGCAGGTGGGCTTCTGCCTGCTCAAGTGCGGCCAGCGAGTCCTCCTGTCCGATGAGTATCGCGCGTCCTGCGTTTACCAGGCTCTCAAATAATCGCGCCTCAACATACTCCGGTTCCTGCTCGGGATGAAGCTTCCGCACACTGTCAAATATCGCGACGGCTTGCTCCCATTCCGCTCTGGCCATTGCGGACTCGCCCTCGCTTATCAGGTTGGCAAACTGTGTCTGGCGGTCAATGTACATCAACTGATGTCCCACGTCGCGGTAATTGGGCTGCTTCGCAGCCAGCTGCTCGAAGCTCGCACTGGCCCCTAACCAGTCGGCGGCATCGATCTGTCGCAAACCCTGGTCGTACAGATTGGCCAGGTCGAGCCCAGCCGCCAACTCTGAGCCCAATTCCACAAGCCCGGGAAATTCGGGATCCAGCTCGCCGATTTCTCCCAACACGACCTGGGCCTCAGCCAGGCGACCGACCTGCATCAGGGCCTGAGCGTCCCTATGTTTGGCGGCAAGTGTTGTGGTGCGGATCTCAAGTTCGATCCGTTGGCTAGCCGTTGTCAGCTGCTTTCCCATCCAACCTGAGTAGGTACTGATGGCCAGGGTTCCGGCGACCACAAGCACTGTGATAGCGGCCATCCGCATCCACAGCACGCTCAGTCTCCTTCGCCGCGCTGCTGAACGTTCGCCGATTCTGTCACCGTCAATCCGTTCCTTAAATAGAAGCTCCTTCCGCAGCGAGCGCAGCTCATGGTCCATCGGAAAGAGCTGAATGAGTCGCTCCATCTCCGCCAGTCCGGCCTTCCATTCGCCTCGCTGGAAATGGCGAGTGGCTACCTGATAGCGCCGATGTTGGAAGTAGGAATTGGTAGTCATAGTCCCTCCTGGGACCCCTCTAAGGACCGGGATTCAGGGTCGCAAAGAACTGAGCAAGAACCGGGATAGACGGCCCCAAGACAACCGCGAATATGGCGGGAAAGATAAGCAGCGTCAGTGGAAACAGCATCTTCAGCGGCATCTTGCGCGCCATCTCCTGGGCACGAAACCGTCGTTCGATCCGCATCATTTCCGCTTGCGCGTGCAAAGTGTCCTTGATGCTCATCCCCAGCTCATCGGATTGCAGGATCACCGCGACGAAACTGGCGATCTCCTGGCTGCCCACGCGATCAACCAGATTTCTCAGCGCATCTCGTCTCGGAATCCCCATCCCGACTTCCGCCACCACGCGGCCAAATTCCGCCCCCAGCGGTGTCTTCCAGTGCTCACTCACCCGCTGCAGCGCCTGATCGAAACCCAGACCAGCCTCTACGCATACGCTTAACATATCAAGGGCGTCCGGCAGCCCCTTCGCGATGGATTCACGTCGCTTCCCGGCGCGATTTCGCAGCCAGGTCTTGGGAAGGTAGTAACAGATGCTTACCGTTAGCGCCGCGGCGCCCGCGTTGAGAAGCGGATTGGATCCATCGCCAGCCAACCCATTGCGAAGGAGCAGGTACGCCATCCACAGACCCAGCGCCATAAATCCGACTTGCAAGCCGTAGAATTCGCGAGCCCGCAGGCCGAACGGGTTCCCTGCCAGGGCAAGCTGATCATCCAGCTGTTTGAGGCTGCTAGCAGGCGTCAGGCTGCTGAGGATCCCAGTCAATGCTCGAAAAAGTGGGGTCAGAATCCGGGTACGGAATGTTCCGGACAGCTCGCTCGACCTGGACACCAATAATGATTCCGGCGACGCGGCACCAATGACGACATGATCAACATAGTCGCGCATGCGGTGATTCAGCTCGCTCGCTTGCGCGCCCTGCGCGCTAAAGAGAAGCAATATGCCGCCCGCGGCCACTATCGTGAGCGCACACAATGAGGTGAGAAGAAGCTCCATTTCTATCTCTTTCCTCTCACTCTTTCACACTTCGATCCGAGCGATGCGACGGATCACGAAATGCCCCAGTACGATCCCCCCCAGGGCTCCGAATGGGATGCACAGCGTAATACCTGGCACAAACAGGCGGCTCATGTACTCCGGATTCATGATGAACAGGATCCCTGCGATAAAGAGCGGAAGTACGGAGAGCAAGTGGCCGGTGTAGCGCTGCTGGGTAGTCAGCACTCGCACCTCGCCAAACAGCTGGACCCGATCGCGGATGGTCTCCGTAACGACCGTAAGCATGGTGGCCAGATTACCTCCGACCTGATACTGAATCTCGATCGCGGTGACCGCCAGGTCCAGGTCGTCGTTCTCCATGCGGGCCGCCAGGTGGCGCAACGCGAGCGGCAGCGGAACGCCCAGCGCAGTCTCTCCCAGCACTCGGCGGAATTCCACCGAGGCGGGCGGCTTCATCTCACGAACCACGACCTCGATCGCCTGCAGCATGCTGAAGCCCGCGCGCACCGAGCCTGTGATGAGCACCAGGACATTGATGAGCTGTTTCTCGAAGCCGATTTTGCGCTTTCCAATCTTCCGCTTGAGCACGATCCCCGGCACCAAATACGCGATTGTCGCCAGGCCCAAGCCTGGCAGCACCAATCCAGTGATCAACCATGCGAAGAGAAAAGTGCCGATGGTGACCAAAAGGCGCATGGCCACAAACTCGGTCACGGTCATTTGCCAGTTGGCCTGCATCAGCTGTAAGCCCACTTTTTCCGAATCCAGAGCTGACAGCATGAGGTTGAGACGAAGCCGAAATCGTGATGCGCCCGAGCGCCGGCGGTTTCCTGCTGCACTTGGCTGGGGCACATCCGCGTAGAGTTGTACGCGCTCTTTTTGCCACCCGCCTCTCGCCCGAAAAATAGCGAAAGCCGACAGCGCCGCGCCTATAGAGAGCAGGACCACGAACCCTCCAACGATCAGGGCAAGGCTGCTGATCTCCATCTCTATCGTCCCAACATCTTCAGCGCCGAGTTGTGGTTCTGACTGTGGGCGGGCCGCTTATTGCCGTTCCGCTTCAGCTGAGCGAGCACTGTGGCCTGCTGCACTGCGACGGGATGCATGGCGCTCAACTTCTCGGCCAACGCGCGAATGTCTTTGCTCACGGCGCTGCGCGATGAGCCATACACGATCGGAATGCCGCGGTTGAGGCTGCGAATCACATTGGAATCACCTTCTGCGATTCGAGCAAAGAGAGGCTGGTGCAGTCCGGCCTCGATCTCTCGAGTCTTGATCCCGCCCTTGATGCCTGCCCGGTTGAGCACGGTAAGTACTTTCTCGGGTGGAAAGCCAAGCGGTCGAGTCAGTTGGAGAAAACGACTCGTGTCATGCAGCGCTGCCAGATCCGGCGTTGCAATTAGCAGCACTCGATCCGCGGCGTCCATGAGAGTCACTGTGTTGTCATCGAGGTGGCTTCCGGCGTCGATCACAATGATGTCAAAGGCGCTGCTTACCGCCTTGATTACGCTGTAAAGGTCGTTGGGCCGGATTCCCTGACCCACGTTCAGATCAGGTGAGCTGAGCAGCACTTGTATACCGGAGGCATGCTGGCTAACCACCTCCTCCACCAGTCCCTTGTCCAGGGATCCCGCGTGCGGTATCAGATCTGCGATCGTGTTCTGTGGGCGGAAATTCAGCATCAGGCCAAGGTGCCCGAAGGTCATCTTGCCTTCCATCAGCAGCACCCGCACATCAAGCTGGTTGTAAAGCGCCACGGCCAGATTAGTAGCGATCGTCGAACACCCCACGCCTCCGCGCGGGCTGTAGACGGTCAGAATTTGAAGCGGCCCGGTCTCGACCGGCTCTCCGTTCTGCGCAACCGGTAGAGCAGCCTTGCGACGGGCCTCAAGCACCCGAATGCGGCGCAGCGTGCTCAACAAGCTGGCTTGCGTGAACGGCTTGATCATATAGGTTCGGATGCCGGCCATAAGGTATTGCTGGGGCCGATCCGCGTCATCGCCATCCAGCAGAGCGACGATCGGAATATCGGGGTATTTGAGCGCCAGCTCGTCAACCAGGTCGAGCGATGGTTGGTCTGCGATTTGATGGTCGACAATAATGATGTCCGGCGCCGCGGCATAGACCTGCTGAGCCGCATTCTCCGTGCTGTCCAGCTCGGCGACGATCTTAAACTCGGTGTCCGAATTCACCGCCGACTTGACCTGCTGTCGAATCTCTCCTTGTTCGATGAAGGCGATCACCGCCGTGGGATTAGCAGATTGGCTCATCGTTTTCGTCCTTTCATACGTGTCATTCCTAGCGCGTGATCACAAGCTCGAAGCGATCTCTTAGGTAGTCAGCCATGACCGGGCTGAGTTCGAAGCGGACCGTCGCGGTCGGGGCGCGCAGCACAATGTCGATGATTCCGCCGGAATCAATGATGTGTTTGAGCACGAGCGCATCCTGCGGATCGAGGGCGAGCAGGAAAGCCTCCGGTTCAACGTCGGAAGGCTGGGGTGTGTCGGTGGGCAGCGGCTGAATATCCACCTCTCCTCCACTCACACTCACCGCAGAGGAGCTGGCGGCTCCCGATCTCCGGCCCGGTATGACATCGATCACTACCGCTGTAAGGCTGACCTGCTGCATGGCATCGAATGTGAAAAACGCGCTCGTTCGCTCATCCTCCGCCGATCCGCCGGGCGCCGAGAGGGCTGGCGCTGACATCGAAACGAAGATGTCGACTACATCGCCCGGCTGCAGGATGTTGAGTTTGCTCATCAGGTCGGTGGCCGGAAACGCCAACAGCACCTGGTCATCGTCGATTACGAACGCTAGGTCTTGCACATAGTTGGTAGGATCGGCCAGGTGGTGGGCGGCGATTGTCTCGCCGGTCACCAGCGGAATCATTGTGATCCTCCCCACGGCCGCCTCGAGGTCGCTGACAGCTTCGAGCGGCGCGAGCTGCACCGGCACGTCCATCAACATCACATCCTCAGGTTGCAGGAGCGAGCGAATCGGGATGTCGTGTGTGGTGACCACCACCGATACGGTGCGCGGCGGTATGGCTGTAGCGGCTGGCAGCGGCCCTGTTACTCGGTTGATAACCACAGCCAGGAGTCCGCATCCAAGGGCAACCACGAGCGTGCCTGCTATGCCGATCACGATCCATCTGCGTCGCGTCACTGGTCTATTTCTCCTCCTCGATCGTTCTCATCGGGTCAGATACAGCGTGAATGCACCGGCGTCGAGCTCGCCCTGGCCGCCCAGTCCTACCACGCTGCCGTTCACGAAATAACCCTCGATAGTCTTGTCATTTGGTCCCAAATAACCTTCGCCTTGGTACAGGTCGTATAGCTCACAGGAGTCCCCCCCTGTCGCATGCACGCATGTTGGCACGAAGATCGAGAACGAGATTACGTGGAAATAATTGGTCCAGGTGCCGCTGGTCGAGACGATCGTGTCGCCCTCGTGGAGTTGGGGGGAAGTCGGTTCTCCCACGGAAACGGCATCAAATACGGGAAGTATGAATTGCGTACCGGTATCAATAGCCTGAAATATGTTGTTGGCAACGCCCGATTGACCGGCATACCAGGTGTGCATATTTACCTCGTCCGGAAAACCATTCTCGATCCAATCCACCAACTCTGAGGCTCCGCCGCCGCCGCCGCTGAGGTCCAGCCAGCTGCGGTCGCCGCCTACCAGCAGTTCTTCGTCACCGTCCCCATCCAGGTCGCAATTTACCGGGCCTTCGAGCATACAGAAGGGAACATCTTCCTCCCCCACCTTGCGGGAATTCATGATGATGTAGAGCTCGGAGATGTCCGGGTCGCCCACTCCGTCGTAGGTCTGGAAATCGCAGTACTGGTTGCCATAGAGGTCCAGTAGGATGTTATCCAGCGGGCAGTGCCAGGCGATCGGCAGAATACCCTCCGCCCTGCTCGGCGCGAAGCAATTTGCCGCCGCAATGGCAGAGGAAGTGATGGAGGGCCGCCCCAGGATGCTGCCGAAGAAGGTCGCGAACGGAATGCGGGTTGTGACCTTAACCTCACCGTCGAGTACGACGACGTCCGCCTCCAGCGCTCGGTTACGAGTAATCGCGTAATCGATCGCTGCAGCGATCGCCATATCTGGATCGCCGGTCAGGCACAGCTCACGCGCGCCTGCCATCGCGCCCGCGTCCGCTGCGGTCTGAGCGTTGCGCCGCTGCACATAGGCGTATCCCCCGTCGAGTATCACGGCCAGCATGGCGATGAAGACAATCATCATCAGACCAATCAGCACCATGCTCTGGCCGCTCTGTAAATTCCGACGCGCCGAAACCGGGCTTGTTTTATTGCGACGCAGTCGACGCATTGGCAGAGGTTCCATCTCAGTTCTCGACCCTCATGGTCGCCTGGCTGCCGACCTCCCACGGATTGCCGCCAATCAGCGCGGCTACAACAGGGGACACCGCGGTGAACTGGTACGTTGCTCCAACCTGAATGATTTCCTGGTTGGGTTGAACGACTGAAACGACCAGGTCGGCGGGATCCAGTCCCACAGCCTTGTCAAAAACCACCGATTCGATGCCTGCCGCGTCGGTAGGGCTGATGATTCCGTAGCGCGCCCCGTCCCGCACGGAGTTGTGCAGTGAGCTGTAGACGTAGATCACGCGTCCCAGGTCCAGGATGCTCATCAGAATTAGAAGCATGATCGGGAGCACGAGCGCGTACTCCATCAGATCTTGCCCTCGCTGCAGGCGCTTCTTATCGCCCGGGTTCATGGCATCATCATCTCCGCCTGGCCACCCAACGTGAGAGCTGGGTTGAGGAAGACCATCCCCGTCACTAGCTGGAAGGGATACTGAATCGTGACCCGCACCGGCAGGCCGCTGCCGCATGCCCCATCTGGGCAGCTCACGGTGATCGTGCTGCCGGATAGATCGATCCCGGAACTTTGTGCTTCTGCCCGGGTTGCGGCGACGATCCCCAGGGAGTCGAAAGGGTCGAACGTTCCGAAGCGCGCGCCTTCACGGGCCGCGTTGGCAATCGTGATGGAGCTGTGAAAAAGGCGCCCCAGGTCGAGCACGCCGAAGGCAATCAGCATTAACAACGGGAACAAAATTGCCAACTCCACCAGTTCCTGAGCCGGCGCTCCGCTCTTTATGCGCTTGATGGGGAGCGTCCACGGAATAGGTTGGGGACGATCGCCGATCCGCACCTCGAGTGGGCGCCTGCCCTCAGCAGAGGTTCTCAAGGTCCGACCTCGCTAGCGATGCCGCCGAGCAACAAGTTGAGACCGTTGCCAAGCAGCATTACCACTCCAACCACGATTAGTGCGATGAAGCCAATCAACATGGCGTATTCGGCCAGGTCCTGTCCCCGCTCGTCCCGCGGGATGTGTGGTCTGATCGACGCCCAGATCTCTAGAAGATTCATGTCACCGCTCGACCGGTCGGTGCCCAAGCGGCTCGGGGAATCCTGCTTCTTCGCCCTTCCCGAGCTCCGGCTTTGGTTGATTCGAGCCGGAGAGGCCCGACAAACGGGCCCGCAACCTCGAGTAGGCATCCAACTTCACACCCATCGACAAGAGGTATGGCACCATGAAGGCCACGATTTCGCCCAGGCTCTCCAGATAGCGGCGCTCCCCACCAGGAACGTGGGTAATGTGGCCTCGCCATCTGCCCTTTTGGTGGTTCTCGGCAGGTTCTTCGATCCAGATCTTTACGATGAATGAATGAGTGTTGAACTCGACCAAATCCATGCCACACCCCCATAGGGAATCAAGGCGCACGTTGCTACAGGTTATCCATCTATATGGGTAGCAGAGGAGAGTCCGCGGGGTCGCCTCAGGGGCGTCTGTGGGGGCGTCTAACGGTTTGCTGGTAGGTCAGGAAGGTTGGGACTGCAAAACGGGCTGAGAGGGGATTCGAGTTGTGCGCGAGCTTCAGGCCTTTGCCCTCTCAGTCAGAATCCGTGAGCGCGTGATCTAGCGCATCCAGATCCTCGCTGACATGTTCGCTGAGTTGCGTCAGGATGCTGCGCAATTGGTCCAGTCGGTTGGTAACCGTCTCCAGGGGCATTTGCGGTTCGACAACCCGGCCAACCTTCATGGTGTCGTCCAGAATCTGCTGGCGCAATTCCTCTGTTCGCCGGCTGGGCCGCACGCTAAGCTCTTCTTCGAGTGCCTGGCTGCACCTTTCGTACTGGCGCAGGGCACCGGTGCGATCACCGGCCTGATAAGCCATCCGCATCAACCGCCGGTGGGTTCGCTCGCGGGCCCGATCTTTTCTGAGCACCTGTGTCCCAAAGGCCTGGCCGGCTTCGAAGTCGCCTTTTGCTTCACAGTAGCTCATGAGTTTGTCGAGCGATGCTAGCCACATGATACGCAGCCGTTCGCGTTCGTACAGGCACCAGTCTGAGTACCATCCTTCCAGTAGATCGCCTCGATAGAAGCCGACCGCCTGCACAAGCAAGGCCACGATCTTGTCGCCTAGTTGGTGGCCTGGAACGCCATGCACCAGTGCGAACGCGCGCTCAAACTCCGCTAAATCCATCCAATAATTGGCCTCGGGAGAGACACCGATCCAATCCGGCTCGATCTGGATCAGCCGCTCGGCAGGGAGCATTTGCTGCATCTGCCATAAGGCCTGCCTCAGGTACTTCTTTGATTGAGAGGTGGAAGAGGCCTCCCACAGCAACTCCGCCAGGTTTTCGCGGGTGTGCGGCCGATCACGATAGACCAGCAGGTAGGCCAGTAGTTCTTGGGCCTTAGAGGAATCGAACCCGCCAAGCCGTTCGCCGTCGGCCTGGATCGCAAACTTTCCAAAAAGCTGGATAGATAGCTCGCTCATAAGTTGTAAGATGCCGGAAAGGAGTGCGGAGACCTACCCTGAATCCAGGTGGCTGCAGCCCGCGGGTGCCAGGCTATTAATCGACGTGAGGTTGAGGCATCCCCTGCCTCACCTCAGCGGGCTGCTCTTGGTAGGTACTCCCAGTGGTGCACCAGCGGTAAGCCGCTAGTGTATGGACTTTAACAAACAAAACCGACACCCTAGCCGGTTTCGAAATTGGCTCCCCGAAGGCCTTGCCGACCGTCCAGCAAGCTAGCGATTGATGGTACCGGAGTACCATCTCTTTGACACTATAACATGCGCGCGTCTGCGGAGTCAATTTTGTGATGTCGTCCACGACCCGAAAGATTGGATGATGCGAGCGTGTGCATTGTTCGACCCGCGGACTCCGTTATCGATAGAATAGCGCAAAAAAGGTCACAAGCAGGTGAATAGCCGGTGACAGTTCTGTCATCGGTCTCGCCAGGGCGAATGATAATAAGGTTAGGCAATAAGCGCTGCACTTGCCCCGAATATGACGACCTTGACCTTGTCCACGCTTCGCGATACTATAGAATGGTAATTTACTAACTTAGGAGATCCCAATGGCTGACGAACACCCTGTCACAAGGATGACCCGAAACGGTCAGGTCACGCTTCCCGCAGCAATCCGACGAGAGGCGAATGTCGAGGAGGGCGATATCCTCACTGTCCACCTCGAAGCGGACAGGATCGTGCTCATTCCGAAGAAGCTCATCGACAAGTCGCAGGCTTATTTTTGGACCGAGGATTGGCAAGAAGCTGAGATAGAGGCCGAGCGCGACCTGGCAGAGGGTCGCGTCGAATCCTATGAGACCGTCGACGACCTGATCGCCGGGCTTGAGCAAAACCAGAACTAATGCGTCTGCGCACTACCAGGCGTTTCAAGCGCAGCTATCGCTCCCTCACGCAAGAGGATCAGAAACGAATACAAAAGGCGCTTCGCCAAATGGCAGATGATCTGAGATATCCAGCCTTGAGGGTCAAGCGCATTCAGGGCACATCAAAGATCTGGGAGGCCCGCGCCAGCCGATCCCTGCGAATCACCTTTGAGGTAGAAGGCGAGGACCTCATATTGCGAAACGTAGGTCCGCATGATGCCGCCCTCCGAAAGCCCTGACGCTCATCGACGAACTCAATCCAGTCTGGCGGCCATAGGCGCTGAGCCTTGGCCAAATATCTGGCATCCTTTGGTTCGCCTTTGTCAACTTCTTTGGCGGGACATGGGTTGGCATAGGGATATATTCAAGATAAACTGAATCGCTCTCGGAGCAGGCATGATGGAAGTCAAAATTCCGATCCGCGAGGCCGAACTTTCTGATTTCTGCCAGCGGTGGAAGATCACAGAATTAGCTCTCTTTGGCTCAGCGCTTCATGTTGATGGCCACCCAGAAAGCGATATCGATTTGCTGGTTACGTTTGCATCCGATAGCCGATGGAGCCTTTTCGACCTTGCTTCCATGCAGAACGAACTTCAAGAGCTCTTGGGTCGTCCGGTGGATCTCGTGGAGCGCTCTTCCGTCGAGCGAAGTGAGAACTACATCCGCCGTCGCAATATCTTGAATAGCATCGAAATCCTCTATGAAGCGTGATGAGGCCTATCTGCTGGACATTCTCATCGCGGCGCGCAAGGCCATTGGCTTTGTGGAAGGCATGAGTTGGGAGGAGTTCGTCGATAGCGAGCTACATCAAAACGCCGTTGTCCGCCCGCTAGAGATCATCGGTGAGGCTGCTCGACGAATATCCATTGAGACCCAAGAGGCCAATCCGGAGATTCCCTGGCAGCAAATCGTCGGCATGCGCAACCGATTGATTCACGAGTACTTCCGCATCAATCTGGAGGCAGTTTGGGAAACTGTGCGTAACGACCTTCCGGAGCTGATTGCGCAGGTTGAGCCGATGATCCCCCCAGAGGAGAGAAGCTAGGCTCCCTATCAAGCACCAAGAGGCATCGCCCTCTTGGTGCGGAAGGCTTCCTCACTCTCCAATATTAATAGCTCGAGCGGGACGTTCTCAACCACATTCCAGGGTCGAATCAGCTTGCCGGTTGTGCCCCAACGTCGTCGCGAGCCGAACTGGATCTTGCTCTGCGGCCGGATTAACTTGAGCAAATCCCGGCGCACGTCTGGTGGCATCTCAGCTTGGTGGAGGTCAAACAGGTAGCCCAGGCGCTGGGCTAAAGCCGATGAGCCCCATTTATTAACCAGCTCGAAAAGCAAGTCCCACGAGATTTTCGCGATTGATTTTGCCGCGATACGAGAGACCTCCGCAATGCCGCCAGCGTACCTGGGGCGATCGATGGCATCCAGCAGAGCTCGCTCTACCACTGCCATCTGAACAGGCACTCCGAGAACGGAAACTTCCTTGAAGCCGAAGAACCGCCTCTCTGACACGTAGGCAAAGATGTATCGCTTTCCGCGGATCATTCTGGGCGGGCGGCGTTGCTGGACCGCCAGATAAACCTCAGCGAATACCTGTTCGGTAAGTCGGTGGTGCGTACAGGCCGTACCGAAAGAAAAGAAGTATGGGGTAATGAGTGCTGCACCAGCCGCGAGAGGATTGGTATCCGCCACGCCCTCTCGCCCCCTTTCCGCTGGAATGAGCTGAAAGAGCCCAGGGCGCAGCCGCTCTAGCCAGCCCTTCTTAACAAGACTATGGGCCACGAAACGGGCGTATCCATCCGAGGCGCCCAATGTCCTGCGAAGATCTGCAAGCGTGACGGTCTTTTGGCCCAGCCACTCTAGCTCAAGGATTACCTTGGCCTCGTTCCCAGATAGTGTCCGCTCCATGGTTGCCTTCATAGTTATTTGTTAGTATATTACTAACGTTTCGTGATTTTTGCAACCATACCTTAAAAGCGCTGCGCAAGCAATAGAGCTGCCTTAAAACCATCTTGAGACAGCTCCTTTGCTGCGCCAGGGTTGACCTGGGAGATATCTAGTTTGCGGCTTGTCGCAGTTCTAATTTGCGGCTTGTCGCAGTTTTATTTTGCAGCTTATGCTTCGAGCTTGAACGCCTCCAGGACTGACCCGGTGAGGCTGCGCCCTAAGCCGCCGACGTTGAACCAGATGCGCCCCAGCAAGAATTCCTGAGAGACGGCCACCGGTTCCCCACCCGCTTCAAATCGCACCTGGAAGATCTCACCCTCCTGGCCCAGAATGCGTCCGAAGAACGGACCTCCTCGAGTCTCGACCGCCACAAGCTCGCCGGCCG
>Ga0255054_10001290_pt1 | contig 14772 bp, 14 predicted proteins | sample JV7_2_23_MG_FD_188634 | JGI IMG/M metagenome (GOLD analysis project Ga0255054, IMG submission 188634) | Seawater microbial communities from Jervis Inlet, British Columbia, Canada - JV7_2_23 | ecosystem: Environmental > Aquatic > Marine > Inlet | place: Canada: British Columbia | collected...
GTTGCCGACTTAAATATGGGCATATCCTATTAATTTCACAGTAAAAATTCATATCCACCCTCCCACCGGAAAGTCATACCGGGCATCGGAATAATTCGTGGCACATTGCTTGCTTCTGCCTAGGCCAGACAAGCCGGTATTGACTATAGACGGTCTCGTAAAACGTCCAACTTCTGCGTTGTGCTGCATTGGGTAATCATTCAACGTACGAAAAGTACGCCTCATGATTACAAAATTTGCACACCTTGAATTTGAACATTTTACGAAACCGTCTATATCGGACTTTACGAGTTTATCAATCTTGAAAATTAAATATTTATGCCAAAATTTTTATTAATACGATCTTAAATTTCTTATATTATAACTTTCTCAGCGTTCTCTGCGAACTCTGCGGTGAAATAATACGAAATAATGAAAAGTGCCATCGATTTAATGCTGAATTGGGAACTGTTTGAAAACCAAAAATTTATTTGGCTGCGGCAAATAATTTCCGCTGTTCTGATCGGTGCGGGCGGCACCCTGATCATTTTGATGTTTCTGGCAACCATCATGCCGCTATTCAAGGCGGTCCATTTTGTTCCGTGGCTTATCGGCTTTAACACCGCCATGACCGGGTATTCAGTGGTGGAAAAAACCCGCGCCTCCTTAAAAAATAGGCATATGGTCTCGATCGGTGCCGGCCTTTTAACCGTATTCATCACCGCTTTGATTCTGATTGTATTGTCCATTTATACTTTCGGGGCCAACCTGTTCGGCCTGGTGGACCTGCTGATATTTTTTATTATCGGAGCTGTCTGCAGCTGGATTGGCGCCTGGCTGGCCGTCAAATATTTCAAATGAACGATATTGCGCAAAGCAGCTGATATTCCCATAATCCTCCCGCCCCGGCGGGTTAGAAATAACGAGACGTTTGTTAAAAGAGGGAAGAGGCTTTAAACCACAATTTAAAGGAGAAAAAGATGAGAAAAAAATTACCCTTAATTACTGTACTGCTATTTGCCCTGGTAGCCGTTTTGGCGGTTCCCGGCGGTACACTCGCAGCGGCTAAAATATCCGCTTCCGAGTACAAGGCCGGGGATACGGTCACCATCGAGGGAACCATCGAACCGGATCAGGATCTGTATATCACCGTTGCACAACAGAAAATGTTTGCGGTAAAAGACACCGACGGGGTTCATGAACAGAAAAGATTTAAAAAGGACACGAAGAAGGCTAAGTTTAATGCTGATACTGCGATTCCCCCGCTTTATTACCTGATAACCACCAATCCTGATGCCTTTGGTAAAGAGGGTAAAAAGAAATTCGGCGGACCGTCGGTTATCCTGGGCAAGGGCAAGGGGATTTACTCCACCACCATGTACTATCTGAATAAGAAGTTCGCCGATGTCTCCGCGGCGGCAAAAGCCATGCTGGGTCCCATCAAGACCGAGGACCAGTGGAATTTTCTCAGGTATGCCAACGAGTCCTCCTTCGGTATCAACACCATCGTTAAAGAAGGCAATAATGTGGGCAAGGTGACGATCTTTTCCCGTACGGTGATCACCGATCACAACACAAGCGGCAAATACTGGGACAAGGGCACCGCCATCAATCTGGACCGGAAAACCGGTAAATTTACCGCCTCCTTTAAAACCTTTCGCCACACGCCGCCGGATACCCAGTTCGACGTGTATGTCAACGGCGCCAAAAGCGGTTCCTACACCGTGCTGAAAAACGGATTCTGGCTGACCAAAGGCTTTCGTTACATGAACCCCCTGTGGATCATCATCGGTGCGATTCTCGTGGGCACCTACTTTTCCATGATCGGGGCCGCCGGCGGCATGCTCATGGCAGCCTTCCAGGTGCTGATCGTCCATACCGCAGGTCCGGTGGGCATCAACGCCGCCAACGTACTGAAACCCTCCAACATGGCCCTGACCCTCTTCTCGCCCCTGGGTTCATTCTATCGCTACGCGGTCAAAGAGCGGCGGGTCGCCTGGCCGGTGGGCATCTCCTTCGGGGTCGGCATTTTCATCGGGTCCATCTGGCTGGGTAAATATGTCTCAGCCTATCTGCCTATGAAAGCCTATAAGGAATGGCTGGCCATCCTGGTGGTGATCATGGGTGTTAAGACTGTGATGGAAATGATGCCCAAGGCCATGGCGAAACGTAAAAACATCAAGGCCATGGCAAAAAAGTTCAATGAAGAGATCGCCGCAGCCAAGGCCGAAGGCCGTGCCGCGGAGATGGGCAGTATTGAGCCGATAAAGACCGGTCTCACCAACTACCGGTTCAAATTCTGGGGCGAAGAATTTGGTATCAATCCGTTGCTTTTTGCCCTCCTCGGTCTGGGCATCGGTGTGGTTTCCAGATCCTTCGGTATCGGCGGCGGCTTTCTGCTGGTTCCGGCCATGACGACCCTGGGTGCGCTTCCCATGTACGTGGCAGTCCCGATTTCACTCATCGGCACCTGCTTTTCCAGTATCGGCTCCTTTATCGGGTACCTGATGCTCGGTTACCTTCCGGACATGGTGCTGATGATCGCCATTATCATCGGCGGGTTTGCCGGCGGTATGCTGGGCAGCCGGGCACAGAAGATGTTCAGTGAAAAAACGCTGAAAATCGTCCTGGCCGTCACCCTGTTCTTCCTGTTCTTCAGGTTCTTCAAGATCGAAATCTGGATCTAAAAACCACGGAACCGGAAACATATTGAAGTGCTCAACGGCGGGATAAGTCCCGGGGACTTATCCCGCCATTCAACCTGCCAGTTAGCCGGTTGACCAGTGGCAGTTTATCGGTTAGAGTAGAAGCCCAATTGGCAGTTATCAGTTATTCGTTAATAGTTAATAGTTTAAAAGGAATGAAATCTATTTTTATACCGCTTTTAAAAATAAGTATCGCAAAACGGAAGGGTGGTATAAGTGGATGTAGAAAAAAACGATCGAATAACGGAACGTTTTTTTAACAACCGCTTTATATCTCACCGGTCATAGAAATATAAAATCAGGTTGTCATCGAATTCTAATAACGATTAACAAATAACAATTAACACCTAATTGAGCGGTTTTCGCTCAATTAGGGTTCTATATCAAACCGGCTGATTGGCTAACCCGGAAACCGCAACCATGGATTCTCTATTAGACACAATATGGGAGAAAATCGCCGCCGGCTTCATCGCTGTGGCAGACGGATTCGATGCGTTGCTGGCGCCGATTCATTTTCTCGGCCCGGCAATGATGGTTTTTCTCCTTGCCCTTCTGACCGTTCTGATCACCAAAAGCCTCAATCGAATTATCATCACCAAGCGCTATGTCAGATTGGAAAAAAAGTATAAACACTGGTACAATCTGCGTCAGACAGCACTGACCTGCGAGGACCGTGAAAAGGGCAAAGTATTGGCTAAAAATATCGACCAGGCCGAACTGAACCGGGCCTATTACGACTACTTTTTTGAAGGTCTGCTGCTGGGGTTTGCCAGGAAAATCATCCCGATTTTGTTCATAGTTGCCTATATCAATGAATATTTCCAGCCCGAACGGCTGATCGAGCGGTTTGGCCAAAGCTATATTTTCAAGTTTGGTTCATCCAGTGGCGAGCCGGTCGTGATCGGCAGCATAGTCTGGTATCTTTTGTCGTTACTGATTGTTTATCTGGTATGGTATGTTGTTAAAAAAAGCTATGCCCGGTTTAAAAAAGCGGATCCATTAACCACTGAACCTGCCTCGGAACAAACCCAACCCGGACAAGCCGGAATTGAATATTGACGATTGAATATTGAAGATTTGTGGTATCGCTTTGCTCAATCTTTTTTATAAAATAGATCGTTCGACACGCTAATTTGACCCTGTCTTTTGACCCTGAGGCTCTCGAAGGGAAGCTCACGACAGGCAGAATACATTCCTTCGACATTTGATATTCTCTTTTTTTTATGCCTTCCTTCGATATTCATTATTCGACCTGCCCACCTTCCTTTTTTTTAGTTGTACAAAACCGTCCGGTGTATTAATATCGTCGAAACTATTTTTTTGGGCTACAAATTAATCCACGGAGTATCGAGATATTTTCCGCATCTTCGAATGATTGAATATTTTCGATTGAATATTGAATATTTAAGGTCCGCCTGCGGCGGATCTATTAAAAAAAAGATCATAGATATGACGGAGCGAAGCGACCTCCACAAATATTCAATAGTCAATCATCAATCGTCAATTAAAACATGCCCATGATAAAGAAGATAAATCCGTTATGGCTGTCCTTTCTTTTGTTGGGTCTGATGTTTCTTTTGCCGGACCCTGCCTTGGCCACCCAGGGCCATGGCGGCATAGAGGGTGTCTATGCCCATCAGTTCGCGCACCTTTTTTTCACTATTTCCATGGCGGTGTTCATATACTGGTTGAGACAACGCGGGCTTGTTTCCGAAAGAGGCTGGCAGCTGATACAACTTTCAGCCCTTTTTTTTATCCTATGGAATCTGGATGCCTTTCTGGTTCATTTGTTAGATGACCAGCTCAAAATAATACAAGTAAAACGCGTCGGCTTCTGGACCATCCGGATATCGGGCCAGTATGACAGCAATCCTCTTAAAGTATTATACTATCTTGCCAAGCTGGACCATCTGTTGTGTGTGCCGGCTATCATTTTTCTATATCTGGGATTAAGACGGCTTTTAAAAGACCAAAAACCTGACCCGGCCCGGCAGGCGGAGGACCAGACATGATCCTTTCCGCCATACCCATATGGATTGTTGATGTCGCCGGCTCCATTCTGATGATCATCTTCTCCTTCTTGTGTCTGCGGCTGGTCCATAAGCTGAAAAATCAGGACCGCAACAACGTGATTTGGACCTATCTTTTGTGGGTCTGTTACGGGCTGGCACTTTTTGCAATTTCACGGTCCGTGGGGCATATTCTCAAGCAGGCTCTTTTGTTGTCAGGGCAAACAGCTGCATGGCGTGCTATCCAGCCTTTCAGCGGAGCCATCAATACCTTAACGTTTGTGCTGGTCGCCTCAGTCACGCTTTTTTTTGAACGGACCTGGAGAATATACCAGCAGATATCAAAAGATAAACAGGCGCTGCAGTCGGCCCATAAAGAACTTCTTTATCTGAATCAAAATCTCGAAAATGTGGTGTCCGAGAGAACCAAGGCCTTGGCCCTGTCCGAGCATAAATACCGTCGAATTTTTGAAGTCTCAAAGGATATGATCCTGGTGACCAAAAAGGATGGTTCAATTGTGAATCTAAATCCGGCGGGATATAAATTGCTGCGATTAGAAGACTCTGAGGCAGCTCGGCAGGACAAGCGGTTTCAGGATTTTTTCGCCGATACGGCTTCATGGGATACAATCAAAAAGACCATAGACGAACAGGGATTTGTTTCCAGTTTTGATGTCGATTTGAAAAATTCCGATGGTGGCAAAAGCAAATCTCTGGTCAGCGGAAGTCTGGACAGAGGAACCGTGGAAACCGAAGATACGATCCACTTTCTGGTCAAGGACATCGAACAAAGAAGGTTAATGGAAAAACAGATGGCCCAGGCCGAAAAACTGGCTTCCATCGGACAACTTTCCGCAGGAGTCGCCCACGAAATTAACAACCCGCTGGGTATTATCCTTGGTTATACCCAGCTTTTAATTAAAAATAAAAGCAGCGAGGAAGAAAAATATGATGATTTAAAGACCATCGAAAAAAACGTGAAAAACTGCAAGGCAATTGTAGAAGACCTTCTCAGTTTTGCCAGAGGATCGGAGGCTAAAAAAGAAGTTGCCCGAATTGGGGGAATCATTGCTGATGTGGTGCATTTTATGCGGCAGCATTCCGATCTGGACAATATCCAAATTATAACCGAATATGATCCCCGGGTCCCTCCAATGGAGCTGGATGATAAAAAGATGAAACAAGTATTCCTCAATCTTTTGATGAATGCCAAGCATGCGATAGACCAAAACGGGACCGTACATGTAACAACCAAACTCAATCAGGCTGGAGATCAACTCGCCATTATGGTAACGGATACCGGACATGGAATCCGCAAGAAGAATTTATCCCGCATTTTCGATCCTTTTTTCACCACCAAACCCACCGGCGAAGGAACCGGTTTAGGGCTGTCGGTCAGCTATGGTATCATTAAAAACCATGGCGGTGATATTGAGGTGGAGAGTGAAGAGGGCCAGGGCTCCACATTTACGATTAGGTTGCCCGTTGCACAGAAGAACAAAGGATTCATCCAATGAACCGGTCAATATTAATCGTTGATGATGAACAGGACATGCTGCAGCTTCTGAGAAGAGGCCTTGAGTCCGAGCTAAGCTGCAAGGTGCAAACGGCCGCATCAGCAGAGCAGGCCCTGCAACTGTTGGCCGGCAATATTTTTGATCTGGTTTTAGCCGATATCAAAATGCCGGGCATGAACGGCCTACAATTGCTCGAATTAATCAAAAAAGAAAAACCGGAGCTGACGGTCGTTATGATGACGGCTTTCGGTCGCATCGAAATGGCGGTGCAGGCCATGAAAAGAGGCGCCTATGATTTCATCACCAAGCCCTTCGACCTTGATGCCCTGGTTTTGCGACTGGAGAAAGCGCTGGAAAGGAGCAGACTGATCAGGGAAAACCGGCGGCTTCAGCAGGAAGTCTGCGAGGACAGTTCCTTTCAGGATATGGTCGGTAAAAGCTCAAGCATGCAGCGGGTATACGAAACGATCCAGATGGTAGCCAAAACGGATTTAACGGTGCTGATCACGGGCGAATCCGGAACCGGAAAAGATCTCAGCGCCCGTGCCATCCACACCTTGAGCTCTCGCAACAGCGGACCGTTTGTGGCGGTAAACTGCCCTACGGTTCCGGAAAATATCCTGGAAAGCGAACTGTTTGGCTATAAAAAAGGGGCATTTACCCATGCCACTAGGGATAAGAAAGGGTTGTTTCAGGAAGCGCACCACGGCACCATTTTTTTAGATGAAATTGGTGATATCAGCCCGACCTTTCAGTCCAAGCTGTTGCGGGTGCTGCAGGAAAAGGAGTTTAAGCCCCTGGGTGATACCCGGTCAGTTGCGGTGGATGTCCGGATTATCGCCTCCACCAACCAGGCCCTCAAGGAAAAAATACAAAAAGCCGAGTTTCGGGAAGATTTCTTTTATCGTTTAAACGTCCTGCCCCTTCACCTGCCGCCGTTAAGGGAACGGATCGAAGACATCCCCCTGATTGCCAATCATTTGCTGGTGAAGCATTGCCGGGAATTAAATAAACCGAACAAAAGGATATCCGCCGAGCTTTTGGAAATCTTTGTAAGCAGGATCTGGGAAGGAAATGTCAGGGAAATGGAAAATCTCATCATACAGGGCATTTTGTTTTCTTCCGGAGATGATATCCGACCCCGGAATGTGGGCCTTGATAAAGAGACTCAGACTGTCTGCCTGGTTAACAGCACCTTTCAAGAACTCCCCTATAAAACGGCCAAGGAACAGACCCTGCAATCGTTTAACACCGGTTATATCAATAATATTCTTACCGCCAGCCTGGGCAATGTGACCCGGGCCGCCAAACTCTGCGGACTTGAACGCCAGGCGCTGCAGCAGATCATGCGCCGTTATGGGATTAAAGCAGATCCCTTCCGAACTTACAAGAAAACCTTTTGAATCAATTTCAGCGCAAACACCAACAGAACCGCCCCGAATATCCTTCGAATGGTGCGGCCTTTTAACTTCTCGGCCATAACACGCGAGCCTAGCTGTCCGCCGGCGAAGGAAAACAGCGCCGCCAGCAGAATAAATCCCCAATCGGGCCTGGCAATGGAAATATGGGCCATAAAACCGCTAAACGATGAAAAGACCACAATAAAGATCGATGTCGCAGCGGCTGTTCTGGTGGGAACCTTTAAGACATAAATCAGCAAGGGCACGATAAACACACCTCCGCCGATCCCCAGCAACCCGGCGGCAAATCCGATGACCATCCCGATGATACCACCACCAATGATCCTGTGGACCGTGGAAATTTCCTTCGTGTCACTTTCTGCTTTTTGGGAAAAGATCATTCTGGCCGCAGCTAATAAGATGACCGCGGCGAGAATGGCGGTGAAAAGCCGAAGATTGACTTTTGAGGTTGTATACGCCCCCAGGGGAGCGAAAAGGGATGAAGAGATGATCAGCGGCAGACCGATTTTGACATCGACCATTTTCTTGCGAAAGTAAGTAATGGCCGCTGATAGGGCCGCAACGCCATTTAGAAACAACGACGCCGACACGGCTGTGTGCACCGGAAACTGAAGCAATATAAAAAGCGGTGAAAAAATGAGACCACCGCCCAGACCGACCATGGTCAACACGAAGGATGCGCTAAATACCAGTGGTAAGAGAATTAACCAGGACATAAAGATTCAATCATCAATGAACCGACATCACCCTTGAAAACCGAATCAAGGTCGGGAAATGGCGAATCATCCCTTTAACTTTTAGTCTGCCGCTTTTCATAGCCGCTAATATTTCTTTGCCGGTTTCATCAAAGTAATAGGGCAGCCCCCATTTGATTCGCTGATTGGATAAATTCATGATTGTCCCGGATTCGGCGGTTATGTTAAGCCCGGCATTGTCTTTGATTCCGTTGCAGATGGTCAAAGACCCCTTGGAAAACTCAAGGGTCAGCTTAATTTCCGCATCGGAAACATTAAGCCCGATCGGAATATTAAGTTTATAAAAATCTAAAAATTTATGCGGATTCTGCTCCAGATTTTGAGTCAACAATTCCTGAAGTATTACGGCAAGCCCTATTTCCGCTGCTCCTTCGGTAAATTTGATCTGAACCGTATCCGGCATTTAATAAGCCTCCTCGTAGACAGCAAAGACTTCTTCAGCATCCATTATGATTTTAGGATTATAAATAATCGATCCATCGCTCATGCTGAGTTCAGAACATTCTTTGAGCGTGTCCACCTCTACTCCTAAATCTCGCAGCCGCTGAGACAAGCCAATCCTTTTGGAAAGTGCCTGCATTTCATTTACCCCTGCCTCTCCGGCATCCATGGAATCCATCCCGGTTGTATGAACGCCCATTGCCCCGGCAATGTCCGCCAGCAGTTCCGGGACCTCCTCCAGGTTGTACTTCATAACATGGGGCAAAAGCAGGCCGTTGGCCAAACCATGGGCGATCCCGCAGACGGCCCCCAAAGAATGTGCCATCGCATGCACCAGGCCCACCATGGCGTTTGAAAAGGCCCAGCCGGCCAGCAGAGCTGCCACCTGCATCTGCCCCCGGGCAGCCAGGTCGGAACCGTTTTCTACTGCAACTGGAAGGTATGTTGTGATGAGCTTAATTGCGTGCAGCGCCGCGGCATCGGATATCGGATTTCGTTGCTGGGAAACATAGCTTTCCACGGCATGGGTCATGGCATCCATACCGGTGGTTGCCGTCAGGTTCGGCGGAAGTTTCTCGGTCAGCCGCGGATCAAGAATGGCGACCCGGGGGGTGTTAAAATATTCAAAAATAATGACTTTTTGCCCCTGCTCCCGGTCCATCACCACAGCACCCGAAGTAACTTCGGACCCGGTTCCGGCCGTGGTGGGAATAACGATGTGCGGTGTCTGCTGTCGGGTGAGCAGCTGCATCCCCTGAAAATCCCGTAGACTACCCCCCTCTTTCATCACAATGCTCATTCCTTTGGCAGTATCGATCACGCTGCCGCCGCCCAGGCTGACAAGCACATCCGCCCCGGCTGAAAGAGCGGCCTCAGCGCCTTTATCCGCCACCTCCATCCCGCTGTCCTGGGGGACATCTGAATAAACACCGGCAAATAAGCCGCCCATTCTTTCGGTGACCTGATCGACCAACCCTGTTTCCATGATTCCCCGGTCGGTAACCAGAAAGGCCTTTTCCCCCAAAGCAGCAATTTCCATGGGAAGCTCCGCTATGGATCCGATTCCAAAAATCACTTTGGTCGGTGCGAAGAAGTTAAAGTTTAAATCCGCATCGTATGACATGTTGGTATCTCCTTATAGTTTTTAAAGCTATCCGGAAGAGTATCTATATTCAGTACTATGCAACAAAAGGAAATGCCTTGTGCCTAATCCGCCTGAGGCGGATTAAAATGCCCCACCGGGGCGTAGGCCCCTATGGGCCGGAGGCTAAAATTAAGGCATGCTGTCCAATCTAATTAAATCATATCAAAAAAGTCGTCGAAGAACTAGTCGTCGGGGAATTTTGAATCAACTTCCGTCAGGCACCGTATGGATTCCTGAACGCCTTTTAGATATTTGACGACATAGGGAAGATTGCCTTTGAGCTTAAGCTTTCCCTGCATCATGGCCTTGACTGCGTTCAGCTCCCGCATGGCCACCTGTTTCCAGCGCACATAGGGGCCGGTGATAACAAACTTCGCATTTTCAGCCGTTTCCTTTTCGACCATACGAATTCCGTTGACGACACCATCTTCAAAATCAAGGTACAGGTAATGATCTTCGCTAACATTTTTATCCGGATCCTTTTGCATCACGCAGCCGATGTCTCCCTGCCATCCTTTGTTATACACCGCAAAGTCCTTGCTGGCTTTAACCTTATCTTCCCAGGCCTTGCACCATTCGTCGCTGAATACATCTACTTTAGCCATGGTCAACCTCCTGTTTTGCAATTCGTGCTTATTTGAGCGCTTATGGGGCGGCTCACCGTACCCGCCGGTAATTCTCCAGTCGTTTGTTAAGAAATTCAAGGTCTGCGGACTCCAACAGTTGTAACGTGGGGATTCCCCTTTCATCAAGACCGCGAATTTCGTAATATTCCTTTTTCATCAACTCCTCATCCGGAATACTTCCCGCCGCAGCGCCTTCAACGGTTGGTATCAGAACTTTTTGGGGGAGTCTGTCATCGGCAGCCGTAACCCCCATGATATTATTCAACGCCCTTTTTAAAACCCAGGCCCGTTGTCCGGCAGCGATAAACTCATCCATACCAAATCCATAACCGGTAACCGCATTGAACCCATCCAAGAATTTATCCAGGCCCATGGCCCAGTGCACAAAGTGGCAAACACAGGCGGCATTGGCCATCTGGCCGATATTCTCACTGATGCAGACCATTTTAGCCTTGCCGGTACTTTCAGTGGCCGCATAGTCTTCTTCCAGTCCGGCTTCCGGCCAGGCAACCATTCCCTGTTCCACCGCCTGAACCGCATGCTGCAGGTGGCAGGCGCCCCGGTTGGAATTCATGTAGGCCAGAGCCAGCCCATGAAAACCCCTGGGATCATGCATCGGCAGTTCCAAACCCTTAACAGTCACCACATACTTTTCAGTGGCTTCACCGATGGATGCGGCAAGTGCCTGACTCCCCTCGGCGGCACGATCTCCAAAACCCTCACGCTTCGCTATTTTATGAATCATCTCGATGGCGGCATCCACATTGCCCCAGGCCAGATCCAACCCGTCCATGTCCTGACGGCTCAAAAGCCCGTTGGCATAACAATCCATTATAAACGCGATGGTTGCACCGCAAGTGATGGTATCCAGGCCCAAACGGTTGCAGAGCTCATTGGCATAGGCCACCGCTTTCAAGTCGTCGTTCATGATCAGGGTACCGAAGGTCGCGCAGGTTTCATATTCAGGGCCCGGGCCTTTTGAAACCGCGTATTTAGGATGATCAACCGCTACAACGGGTTTACACCCGATCGGGCATGCATAACAGGCGGCACGCCCCTTGAGGATGGTCTCATGGATCGCCGGTCCGCCCAGGGCGGCCGCCATTTCATAATCCTCGCCAAGGGACCAGTTTTTAATGGGAACATCGCCGGTCATCATGCCCATATCCATCGCCGCGGCGGTTCCCAGGTCATGAAACGAAGCGGAAATCATGGATTCTTTGATGTTGGCAAGTGCCGTTTTTCTAGCTTCCTGATAAGTCTCCTGATCGGCAACAGGCACCTTGCCGTTTCCCCGCACAACGATAGCCTTGAGGTTTTTGCTACCCATGACCGCGCCCATGCCGGTGCGCCCGAAGTAGTGCGCCTTGTCATTGCAAACGGCTGCGTACTTCACCAGATTTTCTCCAGCCGGCCCAATGGTGATAACCCGCACAGGGCGTTTTCCCTGGTGTTTTTCTTTCAGGGTATCAACCGACCGGTAGGTGTCCAACCCCCATAAATCCGCAGCCTCCAAAATTGATACATTGGAGTCTTCGACAATCATATAACAGGGGCTTGACGCTTTTCCTTCAATGACGATTCCGTCATACCCGGCCTTTTTCAGCTCTGCTCCCCAAAAGCCTCCGGATGCCGATTCGCCCCAGATGCTTGTTAGGGGGGATCTGGCACAAAGTACGAAACGGGAGGTCCCGGGGAAATTGGTCCCAACCATCGGCCCGGTCATGATGTACAGAGGACTTTCCCCCTGCAGCGGTTCGCTGACAAGACCGGATAATTCATAAAATAACCTCGCAGCCAGGGCACTACCACCCACATAGGTTTTGACCATTTCCGCGTCTAGATCGGTTGTTTCTATCTTTTCTGAGCCGAGATCAATTTTAAGCAGTTTATTAAAGTTCCCGGACATGCGCGCTCCTTTACAGATAACAATTAACGCCTAATTACTCCGCCCTGAAAAATAGCATATTCAGGGTGATAAATAGTTCTTGGAAAACTGAAGTTTGTTTTTTAACCATAGGTCCGGCGGATTAATTAAGCTTTTGGCGATCGATTAAGGTATCAGCCATGAGATTTCCCCTGTTCAGAACGCTTTGCCCTATGCGCTCTGGGCTATGCCATATTGCGTGAAACGGCTCCGCCTGAGTGCGAAAAATGGGACGTTCCCCTAAAAATCTGTAACCGGTTTCAAATCAACCTGCGGATAAATCTGCCCATGGCCTGGCGGCATGGAGTTATACACCCATTCGATTTCTACGGTTCCCAATTTCATGAACATGAAACGCTTAAAGCCATGAAAGGTCCCCCGAACCAGGACATCCTCCATACCCATCGTCAGGCCGAACACGGCAACTTCGGTTCCCGGCGGAATCCGGCTAAGTTCTTCTTTGAACGCCAGGGGCGAAAACGTCAGCATTCGGCTATCGGCAGCCTGGCATTGGATCACCGGGATGATAGCCGGATAATCATCCGACCCAATGTAGGCAATAAATTTCAAGGCATCGAGCTGATTGAACAGTTTTTCTGCGAAGGGCGTGAGAATTCTTTCCGCTATACCGGTTTTCGCAGCGCTTTTGGCAAATTTGGTGAGCATGGCAGAGAATGCAATTTGTGGCACGGGCAGGCTTTGGCTTTCGGATGTTTCGATAAGATCCAGATAATGAACGGTATTGATACCAAAATAGGTATTGTATCTGAACATGGGAATTTCGTTATAACGCTCATATTCCGGACCCTCTTTTTTGAGATGGGTCCATTTGGCTCTCCCCCGCCACATCTTTTTATCCATTGTCATGATCAAAAAGGCGATGTGAGGATTCTCCTGGATATACTGTTTGCTCAATCCCAGGCAGAACTGGCCTAAAGTAATCTGATTCGGTTTAGGAGCCATGATGGAGGTAATCAAAGAAATGTGGGGCCGTCCTTCCGGATTGATGCTGGCCACAAGGCCGATCTTTTCCGCGGGCTCAAAGGCCTTCATTTCCTGATCGGTGAAATGGTTTCTTTGCTTCAATGTTCAATCTCCTGAAAATACATAAAACGTCAGTCTATTTTAGATCGAAACAACTTGCTCAATGGACATATCATTTCCGTCTAGTCTGGTTGATCCACTCCAGAAAACGATATCCGGATTAATCCCTGAGTTCCGTGCAACCGCCGCCATTTTCTCCATAAATAATTGACTCAGCAGCTCGCTTTCTTTAAACTCCCAGTCCAGATCCAGACGCAGGTACTTATCTCGGCACAAATTGTTAAAGGCACACAGCTCCCACCGGCTGACAGAACCGTCAAGGTTGTCGGCCATAAATTGGCCGATTCCTCTGATATTTTCTGCTGAGGCAGTGGCACCGGGAATAACCGGTGTTCTTACCCACAGCTCTTTTGGATAACCTTCAGATTGCATGCATTCCCGGATAACCATCAGGTTTTCGAGAATACGGTTGTTGTCACTGCCGGTAAACTGAAGGTGCTTTTGCGAACTAATTTCTTTAATGTCATAGAGCAAAAGATCCGCATAAGGCAAAATATTGCCCAGTGCCTGTTGGGAGCACATACCGCAGGTATCGACTGCCGTGTGGATATCGTTTTCTTTCAATAATTTTAAAAAGCTGGTGCAAAAGTCAAACTGCAACGTCGGCTCGCCGCCACCCAGAGTGACACCTCCGCCCGATTTTTCGAAATAAGTCTGGTCTTTGACGACTTCTGAGTATAAATCTTCCAGATGCCATGGTTGTCCCAACAGCTCCAGGGCAGTGGAGGGACACTCCTCGGCACAGATGCCGCAGCCGGTACATTTGCTGCGATCGATGGTATGGCCGTCCCGGGCAAAAGATAAAGCACCTTCCGGACAGACCTCCAGACAGGTTTTACAGCCGATACAGCGATTGCCGATCCAGTGGATCTGGGGGCGGACGGAAATGCTTTCGGGATTGTGACACCAGGTGCATTTAAGACTGCAGCCCTTAAAAAAAACCGTTGTCCGGATGCCCGGACCGTCTTCGGTCGACATCCGCTGTATTTCGAGTATGGTTGCTTTCATATTCTCATGCTGCAATACAAATTAATCCGGTTATTTGGAAAGAACAAGTTGTATTGGTTGTGGGAGCGGCTTCCAGCCGCGATCATTTAATTTCGCGGCTGGAAGCCGCTCCCACAGGGTTTTTTTATGGTAACTT
>Ga0255054_10001294_pt1 | contig 14755 bp, 16 predicted proteins | sample JV7_2_23_MG_FD_188634 | JGI IMG/M metagenome (GOLD analysis project Ga0255054, IMG submission 188634) | Seawater microbial communities from Jervis Inlet, British Columbia, Canada - JV7_2_23 | ecosystem: Environmental > Aquatic > Marine > Inlet | place: Canada: British Columbia | collected...
GAAGTGTCCGATATGCGTTTTGACGGCACCCGTGAAAGCGCCTTCCTCGTGGCCGAACAACTCCGATTCCAGGATGGTCTCCGTGAGCGCCGCGCAGTTGACCTTGACAACACTGGCTTCCCAGCGGCGCGAAAGATAATGCAGTCGGGAGGCGATCAGTTCCTTGCCAGTACCGCGCTCGCCGACAACGAGAACCGGCTTCGATAGAGGGGCCGCTCGCGACACGTGCTCGAGCATTTCGAGGAATACCGGTGCCTCGCCGATAATCGATTGTACAGGGCGGTCCGAGATCATTGGCAGATTAGACTATATAGTAGTGATAAATACCAATTAATAGTCAATAAAACCAAATGTCGACAATCAGAAAAGTGAGGTCAAACACCAACTATTTCTATTAAATCAATTAGTTAAGTACAAACCGTGTCGCTTGGCACGGATACTGCAGCAATATCAGGGACTTCCACCCAATCAAGAGGACAGAACATGGGTATTTTCACGAGATTCAGTGACATCGTGAACTCCAATATCAACGCGATTCTGGACAAAGCAGAGGACCCTGAGAAGATCGTCCGCCTGATGATCCAGGAAATGGAGGACACGCTCGTCGAGGTTCGCTCGGCTGCCGCGCGCTCGATCGCCGACAAGAAGGACCTGAATCGCAAGCTCGAGTCACTCGACTCCGAGTTGCGCGACTGGGACGCAAAGGCCGAACTGGCTATGCGCAAAGGACGCGAAGACCTTGCCAAAGCAGCACTGGTAGAGAAATCACGAGTGCAGGCTGCCGTCGACGCGATCAAGGGAGATTACGAGGCTGTCGATGAAGGGCTCGGCAAACTCAACGAAGACATTGCGCGCCTCGAGGCAAAGCTGCAGGATGCGAAGGCTCGCCAAAAAGCATTGCTTGCTCGACACAAAACCGCCAACAGCCGCCTTGCGGCCCGCAAGAAAATCCACGACTACAAGATAGAGGACGCGATGGTGCGCTTTGAGCAGTACACGCGGCGCATCGATGACGTCGAGGGTCGCATCGAAGCCTATGATCTGGGTTTGCCGAAAGACCTCAATCATGAGTTCGCCGGCCTGGAAGCTGAGGAATCGGTGCAGAAGGAGCTCGACGAGCTCAAGCGGCGAGTGTCGGGCGAGCAGAAACTCACAGCCGAGGCGGAGTAGCCGTCAATGAGTGAACTCGCCGCCCTGGCCGTTATTCTCTTTCTGACGATCGTCGCACCACTGATCGTCATCTTTTATTTTATTACTCGATGGAAGCAGACTCGCGAAATTTCCGGCGACGACGAGCGCATGCTCGAAGAGTTGTGGACCCTATCGCAGCGACTCGAAGATCGCATCGAAACGCTGGAGAGGATACTTGACGACGAACCAACATCGCAAAGGAGGCAACAATGAGCCAAGGCACCTGGAATATCGACTACGGCCCGTTTCGCGGTTTCTACCGTGACCGCGAGAATGGCTGGATATTCGGTGTGTGTGCGGGGCTGGCCGAGCGCTTCAATCTACAGCTTGGTGCGGTACGTATCGTTGCGGTAATCAGCCTGTTCGTGTTTTTCTGGTTTACGATCGCCGTCTATATTGCCGCTACAATACTTATCCGGGAAAAGCCGTTGATTTACTCGGGCCAGCGCTCTGAAGATGAATTTTGGTGTCGTAACCAGTGGAGACAGCAGTAATGAGCACATATGCGTCAATGCCGAATCGGCGCTTTTACCGCAATGCCGACAAGGCGATGCTGGGTGGCGTTTGTGCCGGTATCGCTGATTATTTCGGATTCAACCTGTGTGTAACGCGATTGCTCGCGTTGGTTGTGTTCTTTGCGATGCCGCTGACGGCAATTGGTTATCTTGCGCTCGTCGTACTTATTCCGAGCATGTCTACGAGGGATACACCGCAACCCGTCGATCCGGCGTTTCGTAAGGCGGTACGTTCCGCGCCGACGCAGACAATGCGTGATGTCCGTGGCCGCTTCAAGTCGCTTGACCGGCGCCTCGCGCGAATCGAAAAATACGTCACCTCGTCTCGCTATCAACTCGATCGAGAGTTCGACCGCCTGAAAGACTAAACGATCAACAATCAGGGGATGCGTTGATGAACACCATGTATTTTGTCGTATGTATTGTCGCCATCGTGCTCGCCGCAAAAACGGTGCAGCAGTATCTGAAGCTGCGCCACGACAAAGAGGTGAACAGTACGGTTGCCGATGAAACCCAGGCTCAGCTCGACAAGTTGGAGGAGCGTATTCAGGTGCTCGAGAGAATCGTCACCGAAAACAAGTTTGACCTGCGGCAGGAGATCAATAAGCTGTGATGCGACGAGTTGCTCGCGCCGGGCTACCCGGAAAATTTTCGTAAATATCGCTGCTAGCGATTACTCCGACTTATCCGCAGCTCGCCGCGCATTGTAGGCTCGTACCTCCAGGTTCCACTGCTCGCCAAACAGGAATTTCTCCTCATTGGCCGCGTCAAACCGCTTCGAAAGCAACTCATCACGGCGCTTGAGTGTCTCTTCGTCCGGGTTATCGAGGGTAGCAATGGCATCTTTTTCTTGTTTTTCGATGCAGTTGAGATAATCGTCAACAGCAGCGAGAAACGCTTTGACCGACGACTGTGCAGCAATCATGTCCTCCTTTGCTGCGGTCCCACCGTTCGGCAATCTCGGACGTTCCGGATAATCGCAAGCAATTGAAATTGCGGGAAGTCCCAAAACAAAGGCGGCGATTGCGATTTTGATCAGATTTTTCATTGATTCACTTCTGGCTTGGGGGAAGGCGACATTTTGCCATCTATACCCGGGTTTGCAGGATCGCTTATTTAATCATGATGCTCGCTGTGAGTGAAGGTGGTGATAAGCACTTGATTCGAAAAGCCGGTCGCCGCAGCACTTTCAGTATTTTCAGGCGAACAAGGCGCGATGCGTATCCGTACCCTCTGCCTGAGCGAGTAGCAATTCGAGGTAGCTGTCGGAACTCATTGGATCGCCGAACAACAGTCCTTGCACATACGTGCAGCCGAGTGTCTGTAGAAAGGCCAGTTGATCTTCTTGCTCGACGCCTTCCGCGACGACATCCATATTCAGGTTTTTACCCATCTGAACAATCGTACTGACGATGGTCGCATCGTCCGGGTTGGTCGCAACATGACGCACAAATGACTTGTCAATCTTCAGAGTGCTGATCGGAAATTGTTGCATCGCGCTCAGTGACGAGTAGCCCGTACCAAAGTCATCGATCGCCAGATGCAGGCCCAGCGCATAAAGTTGGTCGAGCAACTTGATCGTGCGTTCCGGGTTCTCCATCAACGTCGTCTCTGTAATCTCCAGTTCCAACGATGTCGGTGATACCTCGTAGCTACGCAGAATAGAGCTGATTCGATTGGTGAAATTGGGTTGTCGAAGCTGCTTCAGCGATAGGTTCACAGAGACGCGGCCTGGTGATGAGACTGATCGTTGCCAGAAGCGAAAATCCTCGCAAACCTTGTCGAGTACCCACTCACCAATTTCGATGATGAGGTTTGTCTCTTCCGCGATCGGGATAAAATCCGAGGGCAGTATCATGCCGCGTTCTGGCAGTTCCCAGCGCACTAGCGCTTCCGCGCCAAAAACTTCGCCGGTTTCAAGGTTGTACTTCGGCTGATAGTGGACGAGTAATTCATCGCGTTCGAATGACCGCTTGAGCTTACTCTTGGTCATCAGGCGCTCGACGGCAGCTTCATTCATTTCCGGCGCATAGTACGAAAATACATTACCCCCCGTTTTCTTCGCGTGATACAGCGCAGCATCCGCGTTACGAATCAGGTCGATGACGTTCGGCGCATCCTTGGGGTAGTACGCGATGCCCATGCTTGCAGTCATGAAGACCTCGTGCCCCTGCACGAAGAACGGGTCCGCAAGTCTGTCGAGTAATTGCTGTGCCAGGAGACCCACCTGTTTTCTGCCCGGCTTGTCGGGTCCCAGCCCGTCGACAATTACTGCAAACTCGTCTCCTGCCAGACGGCCGATTATTGATTCCTGAGGCAGTGCAGCCGTCAACCGCTCCGCCACAGTCTCCAGTGTGGTATCGCCGGCGAGGTGACCGAAGGTATCGTTTATCTCTTTGAAACTGTCGATATCGATATAAAAGAGGCAAAGGGGCCGGGCACCACGTCGTGCTCTGGCGATGGACCGCTGTAGCAAATGCTGGAATTGCATTCGATTCGGAATCTTCGTAAGTGCATCGATGCGTGCGAGGTAGCGAATGCGCTTCTCGGCGCGGCGCCGTTCCGTAATGTTCTGGGCAGCGTAAATTCGGTCGCCCGATTCCGCTTCCTTGCCTTCCAGAAACGAACAGGTATAGGAAATCGGAATCGATTCACCGAATTTGCTCTCGAAAAATGCTTCACGCGGCAACCCTGAAGGCGCGTTGCCAACAAAACTTCCACTTTTCCGGGGATTGACGACGAGGTCGATCGATGTGCCGACGAGTTCGCTTTCCTCATAGCCAAGCAGGTGCGTCGTCGCCTTGTTGACGCGTTTGATAATTCCCTCATTCGAGGTAACGATGATGGCGTCATTCATGCTGGACAGAATGCTGTCCACATAGTCACGCGAAATCGTCGTGGCTTTGAGCTTGTCGCGCATGTCGTTGAACACGGCTGCGAGCTCACCAAACTCACCCGGCCGCACATGCAATGGCTCACCAAAATCCGAATCTCGGAGCTTCTCGGCCTGCCGTTTCAGTTCGCGAATTCGCTGTGTCTGGTAGCGCGCCACCAGCCAAACCGCGATCCCGGAGAACACCAATAACAGCGCGGACAGTGCCTCGATCCAGACGAATATTCCTGCCTTGCCGTCGGCGATTTTGGCGAATGCGTAAGGGACGCACAACAAAGACAGCGCCAGGCCGGTTGCCGCGATGGCAATTGTCCGCGCGATTGGCGCGATTCGGGAAATTTGGCTGCCGATCATTGAGTGGCCTGTTCTGGCAGGCCGGTCACCGTTGCCGGTGTGGCTGTCAGATCTGTTCTTCTTGTCCAAACAGTCTAACATCCAGGCGAGAATCGCGGTTGATTTTTGCCTAATTGGACAATTTTCTGGCTAGCTGTCGGAGTGGCGTTTCTCGGTGAATTCTATTGGCTTCGGTTGCGAAGTCGTCTTCATGACGCCTTCGACCACGGCACCCTCTGCTACTGCGATAGCTTCACCGGAAACTGTCCCCGTGATCCTCGCAGTGTCGGTAATCTCGACGCGGCCGGCGGCGATGATATCGCCTTCGACATGACCGGCGACGATAACGTTCTCGGCGCTGATCGTCCCTTTCCAGAGGCCGCTTTTCGCAAGCGTAAGCGTGCTGTCGATCTCGCAGTCGCCGTCCACTTCGCCATTGATCTGGAAATCGCAACTACCGGTAATCACGCCCGAGATCTTGCAGCCCTCGCTGATCAGCGTAGCCGCGCCGGAGGGACGATCGCGTAGACGTCGCAGGCGGGATTCATTCATGCGCTAAAGGTCCGATGTTCTGAATTCCAGCGCATAGTACCTGCAGTGACTCAGGTTTGTTAGTCATCAAGGCGTTATTGTGAATTCAGTCGCGCTTTTTCTCGTGATAGCCGTAGCCAATCGTCTCGATCCTGACAAGTACACTGCCCTCGAATACGAGCCGCCGCATCAGCTTGCGTGGTCCGAAATTGTAAACATACTCTGTGACCACGACCTCTGCAGCGAGGTGGCCATAGCCAGGACTGCGATAATAAGTAAAGCCGCCGTGACTGACACGGGAGCGGTAATCAAAGGCACGAATCGTGTGGCCTATGTAGCGAATTGAAGTAGGTTCGCCGCAGATGGCGATAATCTGTTGCTCATGCATGCCGTCGCGAACGAGTTTACTGCCACAGCGAAACGCGTGCGCCGGATCGCTCAGGAGCAATGTGATGACGACGAGCGCAGCGATGGTGACCAGTTTTGGCAAGCGAAAAGTCATGGTTCGCCTCTTTGATGGTTGGACCGAATTGCGCGAGCTGTGGGTCAATTCTAGTCGAATTACGCAGCCCGCGCCGCCGGCCTTGTGTTATTCGACACTTGTGCAGGGGGCAAGTTCGTCAACATAAGCTGTCCGGGTGCGCGGATAGCTTGCGCTTATGGTAAAACGCTCGCTATGAGTCAGGCATTTGACCAGCGCCTCGGCGCCCTGCAGGCACGCTCCGACAATTCTGTCGGCGACGGCCTGAGGGGCATCGAGAAAGAGTCACTGCGTGTGGACGCGAACGGCTACCTCGCGAAGACACCGCATCCCGTAGGGCTCGGTTCGGCCCTGACCAATCGCTACATCACGACCGACTTTTCCGAAGCACTGCTGGAGTTCGTGACACCGGCCCTCGCTAGCACCTGGGAGGCGCTACAGGCGATCTGCGATACTCATCAGTTCACGTATCGGCAACTCGGGGACGAATTGCTGTGGGTGGCGAGCATGCCCTGCCGGGTCCACGGGAAGCCCGAAATTCCGCTGGCGTATTACGGTGACTCCAACGTAGGGAAAATGAAGACTGTTTACAGGCGTGGCCTGGGCCACCGCTACGGGCGCCACATGCAGACCATCGCGGGCGTGCACTTCAATTACTCTCTGTCCGACGCTTTCTGGCCCGTATACCAGGAGGTTCTCGCAGACACACAAGGAAGTGTCGAATTTCGTTCTGAGCATTACCTCGGCCTGGTGCGCAATTTCAGGCGCTACGGCTGGATCGTTCTGTACCTGTTCGGCGCGTCGCCCGCATTGTGCAAGTCATTTGGCGGTGACGGGGAATTGTCGATGCCTTCGCTCAATGACGAGACCTACTTCGAGCCCTTCGGCACATCGTTGCGCATGAGCGATCTTGGCTACAACAACCAGACACAAGAAGGCATTTCGATATCTCTGAACAAGCTCGACGAGTACATTCACGATCTTGGCGACGCGATTCGAACACCGGAGCCTATGTACGAAAAGATCGGTGTGGTCGTCGACGGCGAATACCAGCAGTTGAACGCCAATAAACTGCAGATCGAAAACGAGTACTACAGTCCGGTACGTCCGAAGCGGGTCGCAGAATCGGGCGAACGGCCGACGGCTGCACTGCGTCGTGGCGGTATCGAGTACGTGGAGATTCGTTCGCTCGACATAAACATCTTTGACCCTGCCGGAATCAACCAGAACACGATGCGCTTCATGGAGGCGTTCGTGATTTATTGCCTCCTCGAGGAAAGTCCCGCATTCGATTCCGCATCGTTTGACGAGGCGCAACAGAATCAGTCACTGACAGCAAAACGCGGCAGGGATCCGTTGCTGGAGTTGGCGCGCAATGGGCGGCGTGTTCTGTTGTCTGACTGGGCGCGGGAGATTGTCGGCAAGGTCGGGGCTGTCGCCGAACTCATCGATCGCCAGGGAGGAGACCACAGCTATGGTGGTGCGGTCGCCCTAATGGCAACGTACGTAGACAATCCCGACAGTACGCCATCGGCGCGGGTGCTCGAAGAATTGCGTGATGCGAACTGCAGTTTTTTCGATTTCGCTCTCGAGATTGCACGCGGCCACAAAAACTACTTCGATTCCATTACGCCAATGCCGAGCGAGAGAGCAAAGGAATTCGAGCAGGAGGCGCGCGAGTCCTTGCGGCGGCAACGGGATATCGAGGCAGCAGACGTGGTCAGTTTCGAAGAGTACCTGGCGCACTATTTCGCGGCGGACTGACTCAGAACGGCACGGCCTCGCCGTCGCGATAGGCGACCTCTCGATGCAGCGTCTGCAGGCGCAGAGTCATCTCGCCGACGGTGCCGTCGGCGATTATGCGGCCGTCCGCCTCGAGAATTGGCGTCAGCTCACCCATCGTTCCCGATGTGAATACTTCGTCCGCTGTGTACAGCTCCGTCAGTGACAGATTGCGCTCGGCCGCCGGTATCTCGTTATCGTGACAAATGTCGAGAATCATTTGCCGTGTCAGTCCGGGCAGGCATGCGTCTGCATGAGGCGTGCAAACTACGCCGTTACGGACCATGAACAGATTGGTGTCGTTGGTTTCCGATACGAATCCATGAAGATCGAGCATGATGGCACTGTTGGCGCCGGCGACGTTGGCTTCGATAGATGCCAGAATATTGTTGAGGAGATTGTTGTGGTGAATCTTCGAGTCGAGGCATGAAGGCGTGTTGCGGCGCGTCGACGCCGTGATTACGCGTATGCCGCTGTCGGAATACACGGGTGGTTTCCATTCGGCCAGAACAATAAGCGAGCAGCCCGACTGATTGAACCTGGGGTTCATGCCGGACGTGATTTTTTCGCCACGCGTCAATGTCAGCCGGATATGCGTTTCATCGCGCATGTCGTTGGCCTTCAGCGTTTCGAAAACGGCGGCGCGGACCTCGTCCGATGAGGGCACTGCGGCAAACGCCAGCGTTTTCGCCGAGTTCTGCAACCGCGCAAGATGAGCTCCGAAGGCTGCAATGCGGCCGCGATAGACGCGCAGACCTTCCCAGACGGCATCGCCCCCCTGCACAACGCTGTCGAATACGGATACTCGCGCTTCTGCGCGGGGCTTCAGTTCGCCGTTTACGTAAACCAGGATGTTCTCATTGCGCGGGTCGACGCCTGTCACGTTGTTTCTCCATTCTTATCGGCACGAATCGCCTGTTCGAACAGCAGCTCATACCAGGGCTCGCACTCGGCGAGAAGCGCTTGCAAATGGTCCGGGAATCCGGTCTTCGGAGTGTAGGGCGCGAAGCCGGTGCTCTTGTGCACCGCATGGTACCAGTGCGGTGCCCAAATGCCGTCCTCGACACGCGGACCAGCTTCCCAATGCAGCATGGCCGTCGTGAACTCGAGGCCGATGTGCTCGCACAACTGGCGCATGACGCCTGGTGGATCGAGCAGCAACTCGCGCGAGTCGAGAATTACCGGGGCCTGGCCGGAATCCTGCAACCCCGCGAACAGCTGCCATTGTTGTTTGAACCCGGTATCCGCGAGCCTCGCATGCGGCAGCTGGACGGTCACTGATGGCAACATCTCCCGTGGATCCCTAATCAGGAAGATGTTGCAGGTTTCACTCAGGAATTCTTGATCGATACCGAGCAGATGATGCGCCATATGCTTCATGAACAGGCGCGGCGATGGATGCTTCGTCTGGCATTCGAGCAGGTCACGCATGACGGCGGTGCCGTTGCAGTTCATTGCCGCGATGATCTCGTTGCGGCCGGGGTGCTCGGCGCCGGATACCTGCAGGTAGTGGCCATATAGGGGCTCATCTATCACAGCGATGTCCTGATGCTGTGCAAAACTGTACATCAGTGCGGTGGAGACGTTACGTGGTCCTGACCACAGGCAGATAGCGGCTGTCATTACGATACCCAGGTGGTTGTTGAGGTCTGGCTGGCGAATCTTACTGGTATCCCCGTCACAGCGAAATCCCCTAAATTAATCGATACTTATTGTGCAGGTGTTGCTCAACTAATAGCAGCTATGTGCGCTCTGTCACAATTTGACCCGGTAGCGGTGTGACCGAGAGGCCGATTTAACTAAACTTGGAACCCGGTCGCCGCTGTCGGCGACGGATGCAGCGAATGTTCAAGACTCTAATTATCGGATTTCTGCTCGGTATCGTCGGCACGATTGCGGCGGCCTATTATATGCCGGTCGTTGATCAATACCGTGAGCCGTCGGTTATTTCGGTCACACCCAATGGTGGCAACGTCGAGACATTTCACGTCAATGTACCGATGGATCGCATCATGACCGGGGTGCCGAATCAGTCGGACCCGTTGCCGCCGGGCCTGGATTGGCCCGGGGACGAAATTTTCGCCGGGGTTCGCGCTGAACTGTTCAAGATCCGCAATTCACGAGACCTGGTCATCGGTGTAGCAAGTCGCGTGGCCGCCGAGAGCGCCGAGTTCGGCGACAGCATCGAATGGGTTCTGCATCTACCTGCGAGGGGTTCCTTTTACGTCTCGTTGTCGCCGCAGTCATTGGATGGCATATCGCGCGTCGGCCAGATGAGCATTGGCACACGCGAATTTCAGTCCTTGCATGGGTCCGTTAGCGAACGCTGGGTCGAGAATGCGGACGATGAGGATGAAGACGCTCCCGCAGGCCAAATCGAGATTGTCACCATGTTTGTCGGCGAGTTCAGTGACGATGATGCGGCAAGCGATCTCAGTGGTGAGAATGTGGGGGGTGAGTCATGATCAGATACCTCGTCGTACTGGTGATTGGTTTGGCGCTCGGCGCCGCGGCCGCGAGCACCTTGTTGTTCTACAATCCACTTGCAGCGCAAAATCCTCTTTCCCCCTTGTCGGTCAGCGACAAAGAAATCATAAGTCTCACATATTCGACCGTTGCCTCCGACGCAATCGTCTATACGAATGATGGTGTGTCGCGTAGTCACCCACACCCCGTCAAAGTGCAGCAACTTTGGGAAGCACCGATTCGCCGAACCGACGTACTCGTCACCGTGCTTGCAGACAGCCGCAGCAATCCTGCCGGAATCGGTATCAAGTTCATGTCCGACTCCGAAAGAACCCGGGTCATCAACGGGGACGCTCTGATCGACAGCGCCTGGCATATCTATCTTCCCAAGCGCGGCAGCTTGTTTGTGGAGCAGACCGAGAACTACTGGAATTTCCTGAGGCAAATCGTCGTGCCGGCATTCTGGAGCGCGGGAGAAAGCTGGAAAGGCACGTGGCACGGCAACACGACCGTTGGTCCCGGTTCGCTCGGCACGGCGCGAGTATCGGGCGGAACCGGAGCATTGGCCGGACTCGAGTCGGAAGGCGTCGAAGCAATATCGGCGCGCGCGTATTCCGTCGAACAAGGACCAGTGTCCATGGAAGGATCGCTTACGATTGAGGTTGTTGGCAGAAACGATCCGCAAGAAACCGAAGTCGCTGCCGAGTAACGCCTCGCCACTCAAGCCAGGTCTTTAAGCGGAGTACTCGAATCCACCAGTCGTTGTGGATCGATTGTGGCCCGGTTCGAAATCAGCGTTTTTGATTGCATGAAATCGCGTGGCGAGTTGATCGCGTCGCAGGCGATCAGGCGGCCATCCCGAAGATACAAACAGGAAAAAGCGCCATCTTCCGGGCTGCCGCGGATGACGATATCGTCATATGCCTCCGAGAGCCCCGCAATTTGTAACTTCAGGTCGTATTGATCCGACCAGAACCAGGGCACTTGCGAGTAGCGGATGTCGTCGCCACAGATATTGGCGGCCGCGGTCTTCGCCTGTTCAAGCGCATTGTGTACTGACTCGAGTCGCAGGCGACGCCCGTAGACGCCGTTCGGATGCGCCGTGCAATCGCCGACCGCATAAATGTCGGCGTCCGACGTCCGGCAACGGTCGTCGACAATAATTCCGTTGTCGATCTGCAGACCTGCGGCTGCCGCGATCTCAGTGTTTGGCACGATGCCGACACCGACAACAACGACATCCGCGGGAAACAATTGGCCATCGTCCGTTTCGACCGCGCGGACACGGTTATCGCCGCTGAATCTTTTCAGGCCGGTCGACAGCTGCAGTTGCACGCCGTGGGCAGCATGCTGTTGCTGGAAGAATTCGGATACGACCGGTGAGACGACACGGCTCATAACCCGGTCAGCTAATTCGAGCACAGTGACGTTGTGGCCGAGTTGTCGCATGACGGCAGCGACCTCGAGACCGATGTAACCGGCACCGACGATGACGACATTGCCTGTTACGTCGATGTTTGTGCGAATGCGCTCCACATCGTCAATGCTGCGAAGGTAATGAACACCGTCGAGACCGCTACCATCGACATCGACTCGCCGCACACGCGATCCGAGCGCGAGTATAAGTTTGTCGTAGCTGATCTTGTCGTCAGTCGTGGTACTGATGCTGCGATCTACACAATTGATCGACGTGATCGTGGTGTTCAGACGCACCTCGATATTTGCCTCGTCGTAGAAGCTCGGCGGTTTGAAATACAGACGCTCGGCCGGCAATTCTCCGGCGAGGAATTTTTTCGATAGTGGTGGGCGCTGATAGGGTAGCCAGGGCTCATCCCCGATGAGCAGGATCTTGCCCTCGAATTTTTTTTGTTTGAGCGTTGCCACGACCTGACCGGCAGCGTGACCCGCGCCGGCAATGACGAGTTGCTGAGCCAAGTTCGAATTCCCCGTTCGGTCGTCTCAGACCGGGTGCAGTGGCCAGAGTATGGGCAACAATATCATGACGGCAATGAACACGACGATCGTCAGCGGTACGCCGACTTTGAGATAGTCTACGAAGCGATAACCGCCCGGACCCATGACCAGGATGTTGGCCGGGTGAGAGATCGGGCTCGTGAAGCTGGCCGATGCCGCCATCGCAACTGCCATCATCGCCGTTTCGGGCGCGTAGCCCATATCCGCCATTGCGGACAGAACGATCGGTGACATCAGGACGACAAGAGCCGCCGTGGGAATGATCATCGTCGCCATCGCCGTAACGATATAGAGACCCATGATGACGGGCCAGGGGCCGGCATCACCGAGCAGATTCATGACCTGGTCGGCCAGGTAGGTCGCGGCACCGGTACTCGCCATAGCCGTACCGAGTGGCAACATGCCGGCAATCAGGAAGATCGCGCGCCACTCGATTGCCCGATAGGCTTGCTCCATATTGAGACAACCGCTTAACACCATGACGGTGCCGCCGACAACCGCCGCAACTGAAATCGGCGCGTAGCCGAGCATGACGCTAACCACGACGCCGAACATGATGGCAGCGGCAATCGGCGCACGCCGCGTATCCGGCGGTTTGCGGCCTAGCGGTGTCAGGACCAGGAAATCGGAATCGGAATCGAGCAGCTGCAGACGATCGCGCGGTCCCAGCAATAACAAGGCGTCGCCGATCTGCAGTCGCTCGTCTGCCAATTCGGTGCCGACGGTCTCACCTTCGCGCCAGATTCCGGCGAGCTCGATGCCGTAACGCTCGCGGAAATTGAGTTCGCCGACAGTGCGTCCCGCGAGCCGGCTGCGTGGATCGAGTGTTGCATCCATCAATGTCAGCCGTTCCGAGTCGAGGGCGCCGAGATTGGCGGGCACGCTCGTGTCGATCTCGAGATCCTGCAGACCTCGCAGGACATCGAGATCGGCGGGCTGGCCTTCTATCAAAAGCAGGTCGGAACCGTTCAGTACCTCGTCACCGCGCGGCATCATCCGCAGCTGGCCGTCGCGAAATATTGCGAGTACGCGGAAATCGAAGGCTTCCGCCAGGCGGCTCTTGACGAGCGTCGTACCTGCGGCCTCACTATCTTTGGGCACGCGCACGACGAACATCCGCTCGTCGGCGTGGTATTGCTCGGTAAGTCGATCGACACTCAGGGGTTCGACGTTGTCGAAGTCCGTGAATCGTTCCAGCTGGGAAACTGCTTCCAGCTCGCCCTGAACAAGAACGCGGTCGCCGACGCGTAGCGGCACGTAAGCGAGGCTGGTCAGTCGATAGCCGCCCTTGCGCAGGATTCCCACGACAGACACGTTGAAGCGGGAGCGAAACGAGGCATCCCGCACGAGTTCACCGACCACCGGTGATCCGTCACGGATGGTCACGTCGGCGTAAGCAACCTTGGCGGCAACCATCGATTTCATGACCGGCGCTTCGCGCTCGATGACGAGATCGCTCCAGCGGCGCATCTCACGGAATTGATCGACGCGCCCCTGCACGAGGATGCCGTCGCCGCCTCGCAACACGGTCTGCCGGCCAGGTAGCGTGTCGCTGCGTCCATCGCGAATCAGGGCCATGATTATCAGGCCGGTCGACGCGCCGATGCGGCTGTCTGCGAGCGTCTTGCCGACGAGAATCGAATCGCGTGGTACCCGCAACAGGAAACTACGCTCGTGCAGTTTGTAGCGTGAGCGAAGGCTGCGCTGACTGACGTGCTTGTCTCGTTCCGCGCGTTGTTTCGGCAGCAGAAATCGTCCGAACAGTGTCACGAACAAGATGCCGGCGACCATGATCGCGCCACCGAGTGGCGTGAAATCGAACAGTCCGAACGGCTCGTAGCCGTTCAGCGTCAGCGATTCGCTGATCAACAGGTTGGGTGGTGTACCGATCAGGGTCGTCAGGCCACCGAGCAGAGTCGAATAGGCCAGCGGCATTAGTAGCCGTGATACCGGAATTCGGGTTCTGCGCGCGACATCGACCACGACGGGCAGCATCAGCGCTGCAACGCCGATGTTATTCATGAATGCGGACAACACGGCGCCGGTAAGCATGATGACGAATACCAGTGCAATTTCGCGGCGGCCCGCGAGGCGCATGACCTGTCTGCCGATGACGTCAGCGATACCCGTGCGCGTGAGTCCCTCGCTGAGGATGAACATCGCCCAGACCGTGATGACTGCGCTGTTGCTGAAACCCGCGAATGCACCGTTGGCGTCGACGAGTCCCGTAATGGCTAGCGTACCCAGCACCAGCATGGCGACGAGGTCCATGGGAATGACTTCACTGATGAAGAGAATCAGCGATACGCCGAGAATGACCAGGACTATGAAGATGTCGACCGTCATTCGAGATTTACTTCAGGTAATCCGTTGCCCGTGGTGCCGTGATAATGCCACGATGTAATATCTATGTCCGGGGAATCAACATACGAGCCACGCGTCGCTGTTCGGGTTAGCAAACGCCACGTGCGAGGAGTGGACTATCACGTCAGCGAGTGGGGTGACGCGGCCGCGCCTCGGATCGTGTTCCTGCATGGTTGGGGTGATGCCGGATCGACATTTCAATTCGTCGTCGACGCGCTGGCTGGC
>Ga0255054_10001295_pt1 | contig 14751 bp, 13 predicted proteins | sample JV7_2_23_MG_FD_188634 | JGI IMG/M metagenome (GOLD analysis project Ga0255054, IMG submission 188634) | Seawater microbial communities from Jervis Inlet, British Columbia, Canada - JV7_2_23 | ecosystem: Environmental > Aquatic > Marine > Inlet | place: Canada: British Columbia | collected...
CACATAGGTTAGAAGCTGAAAAGGTATCAAAAGAGTTTGCATGCGCTTCAAGATTATTCCTCCAGGATATATTCGAAAGTTAAATACGAAATGAGAAGAAAAATAAGATCAAAAGCGACCAGGATTTTCAGCCATGGAAATACCATCTGAAGAGATTTGCCGTTTAAGATTATTCCGGTTGCCTTTACCGAAGCAATAATCACGGGAACCGAAATCGGAAAAAAGAGAATTGACAGAAGAACATTTCTGGATTTAGCGGCTGCTGAAATTGCGGAAAAAATGGTTCCGACAGCAGTAAAGCCCAGGGTTCCCAAAAAAGCAATCAGCCCCAGCGGAACGAGAAAGGGAAGGATGGTGGTGTTATATAGAATCGTAAAAATAAAAATAGTAATAATTTCCATAACGGTTGTAAATAAGAATACCCCAATGAGTTTTGCCAGAAAAATTGTCCAGGGGCTGACCGGACATAAGATAAGGCCCTGAAGCGTCCCCCTGTCCCGCTCCATGCTAAAAGACCGGCCGAGTCCCGTTAGTCCGGAGAAGATAAACGCAACCCAGAGAATCCCTGCTATCATCTCCCGGTCAAACTTGAGTGATGATCCAAAGGCGAAGTTAAAAATAATAAGGACCAAAAATGAAAATAGACACATGGAAAGAATCATCTCCTTGGTTCTGAATTCGGAAATGAAATCTTTCCAAATAATGGCCCCTAGTTTATGGGCAAATTTCATTGGGCCACCTTTAATGGCTGCGCATTTTCTCCGACTTGTTGTGCATAGATCTGTTTAAAATCATTTTTCGAGATGTGGGCGACATCCTGCAGGTACACAATCTTACCTGATTTTAGTATCGCTGCCCGGCCGCACAGTTCTATGCCCAGGTGTAAATGATGCGATGCCATGATTACGGTTTTGCCTTGATCGCGAAATTGCAAAATCAATTTTATAAAATCCTCCCTACCCTGCTGGTCCAGGCCGGTAAAAGGTTCGTCCAAAAACATTATCATCGGATCGTGAATAATGGCCCGCCCAATTGAGAGACGCTGTTGCATTCCGCGTGAAAAGTTTTGAACGGCGTCATTTCTGTAGTCACTCAATCCAACGAGATCCAGAACTTCTGTAATCCGGACATTAAGTCGGGCCACCCTGTACATTGCTCCGTAGAATTTAAGATTTTCATAAGCGGTTAGGTACGGATATAGAAAAGTCTGATGACCGATGAGGCCAATAATTTGATGCAACGCTTCACGATCACGTCGAGCTTCATATCCGGCAATCCTAACGCTGCCCGAAGTCGGTTGCAGCAGGGAGCACAGAACTTGAATCAAAGTCGATTTGCCGGCTCCGTTGGGACCGAAAAGGGCAAGGGAATCACCTTCCTTCAAAAAAATATCAACGTTCCGCAGAGCGGTTTTATAACCGAATTTTTTATTCAATCCCCTTGCCTCAATATAGTGTTCTGGATTCATAACCGGCAGCACTCCTCTTTGACCGATGCCCTTATTCGTATTTTGACGCACATTTCGGCATGATGGTGGTGGCCCAAAAATTACCATTTCCTCGGTAAGTCCCTTCTACGATTACCTCTGTTCCGGGTTTAAAGGAATCTGGAACAACGCCTGCGTAATTGACTATTAGATTGGCCTGTTCGTCTTTTAATTTGAAAGACAGCTTTAGGGTCTTTGGATCCCATTGAACCGACCCGGCGGTCACTATACCCCCCACCTTCTGGGTGTCCGTCAAATCCTCCGGTGGTTTTGCCAGCACTTCCGAAACCGTTAAGTAAAAAACCATGGTATCGCGGAGACCGGTGTAAATCAGATATCCGACGACCATCAGAATGACGGCCGAAATGATAATCGGTTTATACTTTATTCGTTTTTTCAATTTTCCTCCTGGAGATAATTCTTGCGGCGTTTGTTTAAGTTTGACCCGCAAGCCGCACAGAATTGATTCTCAACCGCAGCCTTCGCGCCACAAGAAGTGCAGTAAATGTGTTTTCTTTGGGCTGATTTGTGGTTGCGCATCGCCGTAACTCCCTGTTCATTTTCTTCCTCAAAAACCGTATCCACGGGCTTTGAAAATGTTGCTGGCGGGGCCTCTAATTTATCCACTTCTTTCATATAGCCGACGGCTTCTAGTGTGTATTGCCGCTTAAGAATTTGAAAATCTTCTTCAATCAATTTGCCCATGCTTAAATCAAATTCCAGCTCACGGATGGCGGCATAGGTGCCATCCTTTTTGTTCTTTAACTCTTTCAGGATATCCTCCGGTTTCGGTGTGAAGTCGTTTTGGCGAACGTCTTCCTGAAGAAGTGGATTTATGATCCAGTAACATGCCCCTATCAATAGAATAAAAAGGACAACATATCCCAACATGTTGTACTCCTACGGTTTGAAATTTTTAAGACAGCTTCTAATTCATTTTTCCCCGCCATCCCTGAAAAATTAACTACACCTTCTGGCGGCGGCCCGGCCATACGATGACGATCGTTCCTAAAACCATGATTCCACCGCCAATCCAAATCCAGACAACCAGTGGATTCACCAATACCTTAAAGGTGGCAAAATCCTTGTCGTGTCCGGCCAGGATAACATAAAGATCTTCTTTAAAACTCGTGTGGATCGCCACATCAGTTGTGGGTTGATTCTGCCCGCGGTAAAGACTTTTTTCGGGTGAAACAATCCCCACTTGATGCTCGTCGTTCATAACTGTTAAGGTCGCAACAACCTTTTGTTTACTGGCCGTGGGATAGTTGGAAAGCGCATCGAATCGTAATGTGTAGTTTTTTATATTAAACGATTCGCCCTTTTTCAGGGAGACCTGTTTTTCCACGTTAAAAACGCTTCCCGCAAAGGCCATGAAAACCAGAACAACCCCGAAATGAACAATATGGCCGCCGTAGCGGCGTTTGTTTTTGGTCACAAGTTTCCAGAATGCTTTTGGATAGTTTTCGCCAAAAACAGCGCGACGGGTGCGCGTGCCGGTAAAAAACTCCATAAAAAGGTTAATTGTTACAAAGATGCAAAAAATGAATGTTATGAAAGCATAAAATGATCGAATGCCGTAAAGGTATAACCCGGCCGCCGCAAGACCTGAAATAATTAAGGGTAATAAAAGTTTGCCGCCAAACTTTCTGAGTGTCGTTTTTCGCCAGGCAATGATGGGGCAGAGACCCGTCAACAAAAGCAGTGTTAACCCAAGGGGAGTAACAACACCGTTGTAGAATGGCGGGCCAACCGTTATTTTAATGCCTCGAACGGCTTCTGAAATAATGGGAAAAAGAGTGCCCCACAGGACCGTAAAAGCGATACCGATAAAAAGCAGATTGTTGATCAGAAAACTGCTTTCTCTGGAAAGTAAGGAATCCAGCTGATTCCTGCTTTTCAGATGGGGCAGGCGAAAAATGAGTAATGTCAACGAAACGATAAGCGCCAGCAGTAAAAAAAATAAAAAGAACCAACCTAAGGTCGACTCCCCGAAGGAGTGAACAGAAGCAATCAGTCCGCTGCGTGTGATAAATGTTCCAAAGATGGTCATGAGAAATGTAAAGATGATCAAGACCATATTCCAGACCTTTAACATATCTCTTTTTTCTTGAATCATTACCGAATGCAGGTAGGCGGTTGCCAATATCCACGGCATGAATGAAGCGTTTTCAACCGGATCCCAGGCCCAGTACCCCCCCCAACCAAGCTCGACATAAGCCCATTGCATTCCCAGCAGATTCCCGGCGGTTAGAAAAGCCCAGGAGGTTAGGGTCCACTTACGGGTGGTTTTAATCCATGTGCTGCCGAGCTTGCCGGTAATAAGAGCCGCCAGCGCAAAAGCAAAAGGAACCGTAAATCCAACGTAGCCTATTAATAAAGCCGGTGGATGAAATATCATGCCGGGATTTTGCAGCAGCGGGTTTAAACCCTGACCGTCAAACGGCTTGAAATTAAACGATTTAAACGGATTGGTTGCCGCGATCATCAGAAATGTGAAAAAGAAGATAACTGTTGTCAGAACCAGGAGAACATACGGCATGAGTTCGCGATTTTTATTTTTGTTTTGGAAAATTACAACTGCCGTGAATATCGAAAGAATCCAACTCCAGAACAGCAGCGAACCTTCCTGCCCGGCGTAAAAAGCGGTCAACGTATAAAGAAGCGAAAGACTCCGATTCGTGTATCTGGCGACGTATTCAATTTGAAAATTTCTCGTTATCAGAGCATACAGCATGGCTGCCGCGGACAGGGTCAAAAAAACAAAAACAGCCATGGCAGCGTTCTCAGCGCTGGCAATCACTTCGGCCCTGCGGCTTTTAATGCCGATAATCAACGCTAAACCGCAAAAAGCCGACAAAAATAATGAAAATAAAATAGAATAATAACCGATTTCAGTCATTCCCCGCCTCCGCTCGCAACACCGTGAAAAACGTTTTAATCGCCGGAACTTTATTTTGCACTTCAAATTAATTAAAACCTGAAAATATAAAAAGGGGGCAAATGTATGAAATTTTCAGGCTGTCTGAGACAATATGAAATTATTCAGGTGAACTGGTCGTAATTATTTAGTGGGAAAATCGAGGGGGCTTATAGAGGAGCGAATAGACTCCTGCTGGTAAGAATTGTCTGTCTCTGACAAAAAAAAGACCTGCAAGGGGCAAAACAAAAAGAGCTGAGAACACAATGGCGATTTGGAAAAATGAATGGTCTGAAAAGGGGCAGCTTCCGTCCATTGGAGAATCGAGGTCGAGATTGCTTGAGACACAATAAGATGAGCACAATGTGATAGCCGGAAGGCCGGACACAAGAATGCCGATGATGACAAGCGGGATGAGATTTTTTTTAGTGAGATTCATAAATTGTGGGCCATTGAGTCGACCGTGTTTCGAGACTTTTTCAAAACGCCCCATTTGGCCCAAACTCGAGGCCAGGCTCTCCTGTGGTACGCGGGATTCATTTTTTCAAAAGCTGCTCCTCTATACCTACATTGTGGTATAAAATCAAGGATTTTATTTAATTCGGTAATATTCATGTTCAAAGCCTTTTATGGCCGGTTTCAGCGGACTTTTGAAGCCGCTGAGTGTGGAATTGGGGGAGACGTAAAATTTGTTAGATGTGCCGGTGTAATATACAAATTCTATTATTGGATACATAACAGCTACCGGAGCCAGCAAGCTTGGCCGGCAATAGTCGAAGATTTCACGTTACACATAAAAAATCTGCCTTGACAACCACACCCGCCTTCGATATTTGGCTACTCACCATATCCACAGACTGTTCGTTTCCATCGGTGACAATTCGGATAATTTTATGATCTTAACAAAGGTCTTCCCAGCGGCCTTGACACCTATCGCTATCGCATTATACAGGATCCTAACTCGGACAAGCCGGTTGGAGCGAAGCGTAAATCCCGATTTATCGGGGAACCCAAAATGATTAATCACGAAAACACGAAATTTGGAAAGCACGAAATTTTTCTTTTCTTTCGTGTTTTCGCCTGCCCTGTTAAACCTTTTTTTCCGTTTATACCGGTTGTCATAAATATGTTCCGTTTGCCGGATTTTCTAACAGGCGACAATATAACGTTTAACAGACTGAAATTATTATAAACATGACAACCGCTATATTATTTTTTTATTGAAAAAAATCTAGGCTTTGGCGCAACGATGTGCCATATTTCAATCAAAGGCTATGCGCTAAAGACGCCTCAGCCTTGGCCGGACAAACAAGATCAGCAGTTGCGCGAAGCGTTTTTGCAAAGACTCCAGCAGCTGTTCAAACGGCCCGATAATGAAGAAAAATTATTAGAGCGTTTGGACCCAGCAATATTAGACGTTAATAATAACCCAAAAAAGATTCAAAAAACCACTGCTATCGGAACGTTATTCTGACAAACGCTCTAAAAGTTCACGATGTAGAAGTCGAACTGGATCTGGACCCCGCTGTTCCGGATATTCTGGCCGAGCACAACCGCCTGGAACAGGTCTTTATCAACCTGGTATCAAACGCCATTGACGCCATGGACGAAAAAGACAATCGGCCGGACGTCGCCAGTAAGGAAAAGCATTTAACGATCAAATCATTTGCTGAAAATGACCATGTTTGCGTTCAAGTGACCGATACCGGCGTTGGGATGAGCGAAGAAGTGAAAAATAAAATTTTTGAGCCCTTTTATACAACCAAAAAAGTCGGCAGAGGCACCGGGCTGGGTGTCAGTATCAGCTATGGGATTGTCAAAGATTACAAGGGCTCGATTGAAATTGAAAGTGAGGTCGGCGAAGGCACCACCTTTAGCTTAACATTTCCACCGGCGCCGGAGGTCCAATAAAAAAAATGGATAAATTATTACTGATCGACGATGAACCCGATATCCTGCGGGTCCTGTCAATGTCCTTAAAAGCAGACGGCTATGATGTGGTTTCCGCTCAAAACGGCCCCGCGGGCATTGCGGCCTTTGAAAAAGAAAAGCCGGATATCGTCATCACCGATGTTAAAATGCCCGGTATGGACGGCATTGAAGTATTAAAAAAAGTGAAAGAGCTCAGCGTCGATACCGAGGTGATCATCATTACCGGCCACGGTGACATTGAAAATGCCATTGAGGCCCTGAAACACGGTGCTTCTGATTTTATCAACAAACCGGTCAGAGATGAGGCCCTGGCGATTGCGCTGAAACGCGCGCGCGAAAAATATGATATCAAGCAGCAACTCAAGGAATACACCACCGATCTTGAAAAAAAGGTTGCTGCCGCCACCCGGGAGGTGCGCAGGCGGTCCAATTTTCAGATCAACCTGATTCGCAGCTCCAATGATGGGATTGTGGCCACCGGCAAAGATTTAAAGATCGTTATTTATAATCCCACCGCCAGGAAAATTTTCGGATACACGCCATCTGAAACGATCGATAAAATGCAGGCCGCCGATTTGTTTCCGGCTGAGCTGACAGCCGACCTGCAGGCGGCCTTAAATGGAAAGAACGACATCAAGAATCTGGCCTGGCGAGAGACGACCATCGAATCTAAAAATGCAGAATCTATTCCGGTTCGGTTTTCAGGCACCATTTTGCTGGAAAATGACCAGCCGGTGGGCACGGTGGCCTTTTTTCAGGATTTAAGGGAAATCAAATGTCTGGAAAAAGAATTGCTCAAATCCGAGCGCCTGGCCGCCATCGGCCAGACAGTTGCCGGGCTGGCGCACGGGATCAAAAATATTTTGCACGGACTCAAAGGCGGCAGTTATCTGGTGGATATCGGCATTCAAAAAGACGATTCTGAAAAGCTTAAAAAAGGCTGGGATATGATCAAGCGCAACATCAGCCGCACCTCGAACCTGGTGATGGACCTGCTTTCCTATTCCAAAGAGCGCCAGCCGGAATTTGAAGCCTGTATGCCCAACGAAATCGCCGATGATGTTTGTACGCTGCTGCAGGATAAAGCCCGCCAAAACAACGTTAAACTCGTCAAAGATTTTGACGATGCAATCGGTGAAGTGTTAATGGACCCCAATAGCGTGCACGAAGTCCTTTTAAATCTGATGTCCAATGCCGTGGACGCCTGCCTGTTTGATGAAGACACCAGTAAAAACTTCCGGGTTGACTTGAAAACCGCTCTTGAAAAGGATAACGTTATCAGATTCGAGATCAGTGATAACGGCGTCGGTATGGATGAAGAGGTTATCCAGAAGCTGTTTACTTCTTTTTTCAGCACCAAGGGACACAGAGGTACCGGTTTGGGTTTGATGGTCACCCGCAAGCTGATTGAAGAACACAACGGAACCATAAATGTGAACTCCAAACCCGGCAACGGCTCGATGGTTATTGTTCGAATACCTTATAATCTAACGAAAACAGGTGACTGACTATGTTTCAGTCACCGGGTTGAAAGGTTCAACGTTCATAGGTTGAGAGGTTAGGTAACGGAAGACAGATGACAGATGAAAATCGGAGAGCAGGGCCGCCCTCTGCGGCTGCCGTAAACTAGCAAGGCAGCCAGATGCCTTAACCTTGAACCTCTGAACCCTGAACCTTGGAACCTGAAACCTGGTGTTAACCAGTTTCGCAGGGAGGAACCATATTATGAGTAAAAAAGTTCTGGTCGTCGATGATGATCCGGATGTGCGGCTGTTTAGTGTAACGGTATTGGAAGAAAACGGTTATACGCCGTTGGAGGCCGAAGATGGTGAGGTCGGCCTTAAAAAGATCAAAGAAGAAAAACCGGATCTGGTTATCCTTGATGTTTTAATGCCGCGCCAGAGCGGGGTGCGATTATATCGTGAATTGAAGACTTCCAAAGCCCTAAAAGACGTTAAAGTCATCATCCTCTCAGGGATTGCCAAAAAGACTTTTCTGCGATTCCAGAAGGCCTTAACCGAATTTGGCGGTTCAGAAATACCGGAGCCGGAGATTTATTTGGAAAAACCGGTCGAACCCGATGAACTGGCCGGCGTGATCAAAAAAGCGCTGGGCTGAATTCCTGTTTGATTTTACAATCCGAGCAAGAGGTGCCAATCGCATGGAAATTAAAAAACTGCTTTTTGTGACCAAATTTGAAGAGCTGGGCTTCGATGCGTTACGGTCGCTGCTGAATCTGAGAAACAGCGCGCTGGAGCACGTGGTGTTTGTGAATGTCATCGAAAGAGATCGCGTGGCCATGCGCCGAGGAAAGGGCTACCAGAAAGATGAAGAGGTTCGGCTGCGGGAAGCGGCCAATATACGGTTTATTGACTGGGCCGAAAATCTCTTTGAAAAGGGAATGGAGGTCGGCTGTTATATCGTGGTCGGCGGCCTGGTACCTGAGGTCATCAAAGCGACCCAAAAAGAGGATGCGGATCTGATCGTCATCGGACGCTCGACCAAAGGTGTTTTGGAGCATTTATATTCGGGCTCGGATGTAACCGAACTGCTGCGCCGGGCCTGGACCCCGGTGCTGGTATACAAACACCTGTCGGAAACAGCAATCTCAGTAGAAGAGCCGTTTGAAAGACCGATCCTGGCAATCGACTGGTCACCCGGCAGCTTGCGTGCCGTCGAATATCTAAAAGGTTTAAAAGACACGCTGCAGGAGGTTCATTTGGTCCACGTGGCTGATGAGAAAGATTTAAAAAGTTCCTCAGCCATGGCGATCCAAAAAACGCGCAAAGAAGCTCGCAATAAACTGGAAGAAATCCGTGAAAGTTTTGAGGCTGCCGGGATCAAAGCCAGAGAGCATGTTTATATCGGCGATCCGGACGAAGAAATTGAAAAGGCGGCCAAAGACTGTCAGGCAACCATGATTGTTTTAGGCTCTTCCGCAAAAGCAGCCTGGGTTGAAAAATTTCTGGGAAGCACACCCCGCAAAATTTCTGAAGAATCCATTTATCCAACCCTGCTCATTCCACCTGAAAAAGGTGAGGAATAGCTCTATAAGTCAAAATAAGTAAGCAATAATATCATGATTTATTTTCAAACTGTCTCAAAATTAGCAGGTTACGTAATTAGGTTGGTCCGCCGCAGGCGGATTGAACCGGTTAAAAAAGGATAAACGTCTATCTTATTCCGGGCAACCGGCAAACGGGTAACGGGCTCAACCCATACTATAGGAGGATATATGGCCGTCATCACCATTTCCAGACAATACGGCGCCGGTGGCAAAACATTGGGGAAAATGATCGCCGGCGAACTGGGGTATGAATTTGCCGATAGCGAAATTGTCGCAAAGGTTGCGGAAATGGCAAATGTTTCCACCCACTGGGTTGAAACTGTGGAAAACGAAGCCGGGGGTAAGCTCTCGAGATTTATCACCAGGATGGTTTCCAAACCATTGGTCGAGCGCATCTTGAAAGATGAGCGCGGTTATATTGACGAAGAAATATATCTAGATTATCTGGTCTTAATTGTTGCCCAGATTGCCGATGAAGGCGATGTGGTGGTTTTGGGCCGGGGCAGCCAGTATATCTTAAATGACCATCCCGATGCGTTTCATATCCTGATGCTCGATGAGTTCGAAAACCGGGTGCGTTTCATGAAAAAGAATTATGAGCTTTCTGATAGTCGTGCAAGCAAGGTGGTCAAAGGTGAGGACAAACGACGCAAAGCGCTCTATCAAAAACTCGGCAAAACGGATTACGATGATCCTTTCCTTTATCATCTGGTGCTGAATATGGGCAGGCTTAGCCTGGAAGAAGCCGCAAAAATGGTATGCAGCCTGGTGAATCCTTAAAAAAAGCCCCGCGCCATCCCCGGGGCTTTCGGATTAGAAGTTTTAGAACAACTTTTATCGTTTGTGCCTTAACCAGGGTTATTGGCCGGCAATTGTTATTTCCTGAAACACTTTTATTTGACGCTTTACAAAATTTTCATTTAGATCCGGGGTTTCCGCCCGCATATCGGCTGCTAACGCCATCAACGGTGTATATAGAAATATAATGAGTGCCAAGATAGCTATTTGTTTTTGATTATCTTTTTCATGATTCTACTTCCTTTCTAATTTTTTATCGGCTTTGTCTATTAAGATCTCTGCATGTGATCCTTTATTTCATAAAATTGTGATGTGTTTTTTCTTCCTTTTTGAACTTTCCTTCTAAAGAGCCATTGAACCGCATTTTTATTCCATTGAAATAATTTTCTTACGGGAATAAGAAAACATAATTGTTAATTGAGGGTTGAGATGAAAGGAGGGATAGAAATGCCTGGAAAGGATTGTATCCCAATCAAAACTGGAAGTCCGCATATAATAATTGCTCTTTTGATAATCCTGATTGGCTGTGCCGGGAATTATGGCAGGCTTGTGCGTGACTATGAGGCGAATAAGATTTTTAAAAACTATCAGATCCGGCCGGGTCACAGATATTATTATATTGGTCCGCAGGGCAGGCCCGATGCGATCATGGGCATACATCCGGATTATTCCCTTGAAACCACGCAATGGACGCAAATCGATCTAACTGAAGACAAACTTAAAAAACTGGTCGATTGGATTAATTTCCATAATCGTAACAATACCCGCTACTATCCGGATGGATTTTTAATTCTGGATCACGATGGCAGGCAAGTAGGAATTTGGTATTCGATTTGGGATTGGACCACGGTCATCGTAGAAGAGAACAAACGCATTATGGTCTATCCGCCATTAAAGGACCATCGATTCGGCAACGCTGACGAGCGAGAGAGAATGCAAAGGCGTTGACGCATTCTTGTGGCGGCCGTCATAAGGGATATAATCGCGGCCTATTGTTCCAATTGATAGGCAAGCAGATGGCTGTTGCGGCCTTGGCCCGTGATACTTCCAGGTGCGGTTACCACGAACAATACCCGCTTATCGTCAACCATCAGCCCTTGCAAAGGGGAATCCAACTCTTCACCGAGGGAACCCTTCACAAAGCGTCCTTCTCTAAATTTAAGAACCTCCAGCCAGCTTTTCAGAATACCTGGGCCGGCGGCAACAGCACCGATGATGTTTCTTTCGGAGGCCACGGCAAGAATCTCCAGCTGCCCGTCACCGTCAAGATCGGCGGCCACCGGCGATACCTCAAAGCTGGCCGAGGTAGGCTGAATGCTTTTATAGGTGGGATCAATCTCGTAGGTCAAAAACGAAAGGCTGCCTCCCATTTCTTTGGGCGACTGATAAAGCCGATCTTTTCGACTATAGATGTAAAGGATACCGCCTCGAACAAAAACGGTTTCCAGTTGCCCGTCACCGGTCAAATCCGCAAACAGACTGCCCAGGACGGTAAATCTACGAGGCAGCGGCATCGCCGGTTTTAAAAGTTTTATTTTACCTTTGACGAGCTTTAATTCTCTGACACCGCTGCCAAAAAAAATCTCACCGTCAAAACTCTGGCCCAACAGGGTTTCCGGTCTTTTGTCTCCATCCAGATCAAAGGTCCCCAAAATTCGTGGAATATCCTCTCTAACCGTAGAAAGCCTTTTGCCTTCTAAAATGTAAATGTTTCCGCTCACAGATTCGTCCGCCCAGGAGACCACTGCGAGGTAAAGGGGCCCCTTTTTTGATGGCTGCCACCACTTTAATGATAGAATTTGTCCCGGAAAAGAAGGGGCGCCTTCGGCCACAGGAATAAGATTGTCGACGACATCATAGACTGCAATTTTGACGCCGTCAGTTGATGCCATCAGGAGCTGATTGCCAAATTTTATAAAGTCTGTCATCACCGAAAAACCGGAAATCTTATCGATGGTTTGAGCACGTTCGTATTGCGGTTTAAACCGGACGACCTCTTTTGAAACTTTAAGCTGCGTTCCAATTTTTGAAGATTCTGCCGGTGCCGGCTTTGCGACTGGCGGAGCAGAGGCAACCTTTGCCTGAGGCTGCTTCTTCGGAATTTTGGAAGGTTTAGCCGAAACCGGACCCGAAGCCTCCGGTTGATCATAATTATGCAACAGGAAAAATTGCGGGTCGCGGACCTCAACCCCCCGATTTGTCAGTATAAAGACAAGCGTATTTTTATTGTCAGGGATGGGTTGTGGCCGGGCCGGCCTGGTTTGCTGGGCGGATTCATAATCCTGCCATTTTAAATCAGGCAGGGTCTGCTGGAGTTGCGCGAAAAAGAATTTGCCTTTTCCGGTGTAGTCCCAAAATAGAGCCGGCAGATTATTGTAGCGCTGGATCGTATCACCCCTTTTAATGTTTACCGCCTTTGCCAGCGGCCGTGCAAAGGAATACCCGGGCTTTGTTCGGATGACCTTAAGTACTGCCTTGACTTCCTCCAGGGTGCCCAATACCTTTCCGCTCTGCGGGTGAACGATTTTCTTGCCGGCGGTTACGACGCTGAAAAGATCACCGATCATGACACCTTTAGATTCATCCAGATCGATAATATATTCGCCGTTGCTGGTCATGACCACAACGCCGGCAAGCGGCTCAAAATCAGCAGCGATCTCGTCGATAACGGCTGAAGTTGCCGTGGTCCAGGGTATGCCGGCAGTGACGATCAAAATGACGACCATCAACGTTTTGCCTAAAATCGGCCTGCTAAAAAACATGGGATACGATCCTCCGGATTTGTTGCTATTCTTTCTAACATCAAAGGGCCGGCCTAAACCGCCGGCCCTTTTGAATTAAACGGTGCAATGACGTCAGGTAAGCTTAGAATTTGAAGCGAACCCGGGCACTGGATACGAAAATATCCTCATCAGAACTACCATCTCTGTTAGCACCCTGTTCGAAGAAATCCATACCATCACCTGCAAACAGATAACCGACGTTTAATCTGGCTTCTACATTTTTAAATAACATATACTTGAGGTAGCCGTTAATTTCAACACCGATTTCATCCTCACTTTGGTTGGCGCCAGCACCGTCAATATACTCAAAATCCTCGGCGACCAGCATGTACATGCCGGCCCCACCAAGGCTAAACTTTTCGGTCCACTGGTAATCAAGGGCCAACTTGTTCATCACAAACCCGTTGGTGAGTATATAAGGTCGCTCCGTAAAGTAGGACACATCATCGGAAGTGTTTCCCTCGAAGATTGTCATACTGTCTTCGCGGTCGACATCGACCGCCACAAAAGCATCAAAATCTGTGTCGTTGGGGTCGTCGTCACCGGATGAATACCAGAAGGTGTAGGTCAATTTGGCCTTGCCGAATTTGTAGCCGACATCCGCGTGCAGCAAATAGGCGCTAAGGTCAAAATCACCGGCGGCAAGGACCGCCCCGGCGTCACGCGCTGTACCCGGTGTTACCGCTAAAAAGTTGGCATCATCGATATCGCCGCCCTGGTACATCAAATCCCAGTTGAAAAAAAAATTTCCGTAACCGGCCGAGCCGTCGACACCTAGGGTGTATATGCCAAGATTCGTTCTGGTGGAGAACTGTTTGATTTCCCAGTCCCGAGGATCAATATTGCCGTTAACGTCGTCCGGATTGCCATGCATATACAATCCAAAGAGTCCGATTTTTAGATCATCCATGGGCTTGAAATTCACCCGACCCAAAAAGGAATCCACGTTATCAATATTGTCATTGGCGGTATCGGCGATATCATTAAACTTATCCACCGTGCGTATCCAGGCCAGTTGATAGTCTACCGTATCGCTTATGATACTGTTGAAATTAAGAGCGGTGGCGGTTTCCTGCCAGAAAAATGAATTGGCCTTAAATGGCTGCAGTCCCATTCGAACGCGGGCTTTGCGTTCGATGAAAGGCAGCTGAAAGTCCAGATAGGCCCAGCGGGTTTCAAGGTTGGCCCCGTCACCGGAGTAACTGCCGCCCTGAGCCCTTCCGGTGCCTTCGCGACCCCAGCGAATTCCGCCGACCTCGATGGCATACACCCCTTTGACCATATCATCGTTGTCGCTGATTTCGGTCCAAAAGCGATACTTGAGCTCGGCATAAGTGTCGGACACCGTATTGTTGTTTATCACGCCAAAGGAATCAGTTCTGGCATCCAGCCAATCGACATGGTTGGAATAAACCAGAGCCCGGTTGTTCATGTCGCCGTGAAAAGCAAAATTCGCAGCTATGGCAGGCAGCGCGAACGCCATGATTGCCAAAATAGTTATGGTAAGTCCTAATTTTTTCATCTTTCTTCCTCCTAAATTAATGAATAAAATCAATAATCAGCCTAATGATCCAAACGATTTATTCTATTTTTTTTATCACCTCCTTTCACAGTTTAGGGGATGTAGAAACAGGCAGACTTTGACCGAAGAATTTCGCCAGTGTCTTGATTATTACGTGAGTTTGCGCCCTATAGTATTTTCAGCTAACACAGAGGGCCACGTTTTCGCAAATTTCCAGTGTAAAACATCAGATTCGGCTGCAGG
>Ga0255054_10001296_pt1 | contig 14745 bp, 19 predicted proteins | sample JV7_2_23_MG_FD_188634 | JGI IMG/M metagenome (GOLD analysis project Ga0255054, IMG submission 188634) | Seawater microbial communities from Jervis Inlet, British Columbia, Canada - JV7_2_23 | ecosystem: Environmental > Aquatic > Marine > Inlet | place: Canada: British Columbia | collected...
ACAATTCGTAAAAGCGATAAAATGGAGGTTTTTATGGACAGCAAAACTCTAAAATCAGCTTTTTCCAAACTTTCAACTCCTTTGATCACCGATGCGTGTATGCGGTTGGAAGTTTTTATGCGGGTTGCGCCCATTGGTATCAAGCCTCTGGTTCCAGGATGGAAAATAGCAGGGCGTGTATTGCCGGTGAGACACTCTGGAAGTGTCGATATTTTTCTGGAAGCCATGGCAAATGCAGAAGCAGGTGATATTCTCACCATCGATAATGCTGCCAGAAGACATGAAGGCTGCATTGGGGATCTTACCGCCCTGGAGGCTCAGGCCACGGGCCTCGGGGGTATTGCGGTTTGGGGATATCACCGGGACACGCCGCAGCTAATCCAGCTCGGTTTTCCTGTTTTTAGTTATGGTTCATATCCGGCAGGACCTAAACGAGCTTATCCAAGGGGTTCAGATGCCCTCACGACCGCAAGGTTCGGCGATTTTAAATTAACAGCTGATGATGTGGTCTTTGGAGACGACGACGGGGTGGTTTTTGCGCTATTGCAAGATGTCGAGGACATCATTTCTTTGGCCCGCACAATTGCGGAAACCGAACAGCGCCAGGCCGAAAACGTTAAAAATGGGAAAACCCTTTCTCGGCAATTTAAGTTTGATGAATACTTGAAAAAACGCAGTAAAGATCCGGCCTATACCTTTCGCGAGCATCTGCAGAAAATCGGCGGCGCCATCGAGGTTTAAAATATTGATTTTGGATTGTGGAATTTGGATTGCGGATTGTAACTGCTGGAAGTTGATTTTCTGCAATTTGGTCGATTATTAAATCCAAAATATGAAAAGCTCCAATCCTCCAAGCCTTGTACCCCACAAGCAACAAATTGTTTTAATGGCATCGAACGACAAGGAGGAAAAAGATGTCCCAATTCATCGAGCTCAGCCACATCGTCGAAGCAGGCATGATTACCTACACCGGTCTGCCGGGACCCGTAATCAGCGACCATATGAGCCGGGAAGATTCTGAATCCCATTATTCGGGTGGTACGACGTTTCAGATTGGAAAAATCGAAATGGTCGCCAATACCGGCACCTATATTGATGCACCATTTCACCGCTATGAAGAGGGAATAGATTTATCAGGGCTTAAAATGGCGTCGATCGCCAATCTGGACGGCATCGTGTTTCGGGCAGATCAAGGGATGCGCTCGATTGATAAGGATGTTTTCGACAACAACAACATCAGGGACAAAGCCGTACTTATCCATACCGGCTGGGACCGGCTTTGGAGAACCGATGCGTATTTTGAAAACCATCCCTTCCTTACCCGGGATGCAGCTGAATATCTAAAATCTTCAGGTGCTGCCTTGGTGGGGATCGACTCGCTCAATATCGATGACACCGCTGATGGATCGCGACCGGCGCATTCGATTTTATTAAAGGCCGATATACCCATTGTTGAACATATGTGTCATCTGGACATGTTGCCGGAAGAAGGCTTTAAATTTTTTGCGGTCCCGGCCCCGGTAAAGGGGATGGGGTCCTTTCCGGTGCGCGCCTTCGCTATTGTTGAATAGTTTTTTGACAGGATTTACAGGATTAATTGGATTTTTTTGTTTCGGCACTTTCCGGATGAAAGTGCCGAAATTCAATCCGCTTCGTTTTTTATTCCATCAATCCCCCCGAGACTGGCGTTTGCAGGTACTTAATACTTTCAAAGCAATCCGGCTATTCCCAGTCTATCAGCCGCTGTTGCCCTTCCAGTTTACGGATTTGGGTCAGGTCCTGGCTGACTTCAAGGCATCCCCGGTAGTATCCGTCGGAATCCCGCACCGCAAAGTAGCGGATATAGATGAATTTGCCGCCCAGTTCGATCCAGAACGCGGCCGTGTCCCGTGAACCGGATTTGAAGGCATCCAGGATCTGGTTGACCAGATGGACGCTTTTGGGAGGGTGACAGTTTCGAACCTCCCGGCCGATGATCGCGGGGCTGCGAGGAAATATCCGCTCCGGCCCTTCGGAGTAGTAGGCGACCCGGTCGTTTTCATCCACGAAGGTTAAGTCCACCGGCAGGTGGGTGAGCATTAGGTTGATCTGCTCCAGAGTCATGCGTCCCGTATCCAGGCCCAGGGCTCCGGCTACATCTTCCAGGACCTCCGCCGGTTCGGGGGGCACGTCCTCGGGTTCCTTGATGATATCTTCGGGCCAGCCCGTATCCGGGACGACCCAGGCAAAACCGATGTCCGCCTCACCTTGCTTGACCTTGATCCATTCCGGATCGGTTAACATATCCAGGCTGGCGGGATAGAGGATGTGCTCTTCTTTGAAGATCATGTCGCGAATCGCCTGGATGGCTTCTTTCAGAGGCGTGAGCGTGCCTTCCGGATCGGCTTTGGCAAATGCCTCCCGGGCCTGTTTCAGGCCGGCGCGAATATCATCGTGGATGGACCACATTACCTGGGATGGTCCGGTAAAATGATGGGCTTCCAGCATGGGAAAAAGCTGATTCTCCTTGCGGGTGTAATGAATATCGATTTCGGATAAACGCTCGATAAGAGATCCCAGTGCCTGGCTGTTCTCCTGGAAGGCCTCAGGCCGGGGAGGGTATCCGATGCGCCCCATGAGCATGCTGGTCTCACTCATGATTTTCTCGGAGGCTCGGTTCTCCTTCATGAAGGTGTGGATGGGATGACCCAGGGGCGGCTCCGGCCGGTCCTGCTCCTCTAAAGCCTCTTTAAATATTTCAACGTGGACGTCGCACAGGCGTTTGATTTCTTCGGCGGGCAGACCCTCGTCCATAAGGGCTTGCTCCATTTTTGCGATCTCGACTGCCTCGACGCCGCTGATCAACTGACTGAATCTTTGTTTGAGAACCGCCATGTCTTCTCCGGCGTGGAGGGCCTTGATAATTTCCTTGAGCGCCGCCTGCTTTTCCTCGGGGTCACTGAGGACGCCGCCGGCCCCGTCAGGGGTGGGTTTTGCTGGAATTTTGGTTTGGCCCGCCTGCCTGTTTATTTCGTTTGTCAGGGTTGTCAAAAAATCGTCCAGGTCCAGACCGGCGATACCAGCTACCTTGCTGAGGGTGGCCACCTTACCGATTGTTTTGCGCATAATCGGATTCTTGAGGCCTTTAAACTTGGGAGATAAGGTGACCAGAAACTCTTCCAAAAAAGGGTATTCTTTCAACAAACTGTCGATCTTGGTGTTGGCGCTGATTTCCATGATGAATTCTCCTTGACTGGATTAATAAAGTTATATCGATAGGAGAGCATAGATAAAATTCGATCGGAAGTCAATTTTGCAATCAGCTTGGGTATTGTTGTTACTGGTTATCTTCCTTTACCAGCTATTTAATTATTTCTGAGCAAGTATGACTTCTGAAGGAAATAAACATTGTTGATGATATTCGCGCAGTTTTACATGGAAGCCATGTTCTTTTAGTTTTTCTGACAACCTGATTCCGCGGCACCCGCCCATTAATCTTGGTGATACCCGATAAACTAAATCATAAATGCCACTTCCAAATTTTTCTCCCAAGGTCATATTGACAAGAACCAATTTCCCCTCTTTTTTAAGTTTCCGTTTGAATTCCGTTAACACCGCATCCATTTGATCATATGGGATCAAATCAAACATGTAGTTATTGATTAATACATCAAAATGCGCATCTTCTCCTTCAAGATTAAAGGCGCTGGCCTTCTTTAGCTCATAGTTTGCCCCTGATAACCGGCTGAGTCGTTTTTCAGCTTTTTTTAACATACCTGCAGATATATCGATTCCCATATTGGTCCCGTCCGGATTTCTTTTTACAATTTCATAGAAGGCCAGCCCTGTGCCCACGGCCACTTCAAGGATAGCGAGACCGTTTTTAATTTCCGCCAGTTCTAATGCCCGATTTCTGGCACGCGATTCTGTTAGTTTGCCCCAGAGATCATAAATTTTTGCCAACGAGTCATATACACTTGCGATTTCATTCTGAGATACTCTTGCCTCTAATTTTTTTTGCTGACCAGAGCAGCAACTTATACCTTGTGATAAAAAAATTTGTGTCATTTTAAATCTCCTTTTTATCTTTTAAAAATAAATGTCCTCGAGTTTTACACCTTCAACCTGAGATGTCGTTTTTTGCAAATGTGCCCAAAGGCTCTCCAATTGAGCAGCATTTTTGATTTCAAATTCAACACGTTTTAGGATTAACATCGAACGCGCCTTTATGGAATGTCGCCACTAAATACCAATCTATTCATGTTTATTTCACGGCAATAATATACTTCATGGGAAAACCGAATTTTTTCACTGATAAATCTTTTTTCAACCTGAAGCTTTGTTTTATTAAGTAAGGCCTGATATCAATCGGATGGCAGCCCTGGGCGAGCGATGGAAAAATTTTAAAGAAGCGAAACCATGCTTTCTCGCCAAGCGTTGAAGGAAAATCCATATATATGGAAAAACACAACCCCTTATTGTTCAGTACCCTTTTTATTTCCCTGATAATTTTATCGAAATCAGATTCCCTGCTTTTGACAATAACGCTGCGCAATTCTTTCTAACCCTGCTGAAAAACATAAAAGACAGGACTCACCATTTACGTTCGCTTGAGCGAATATTTTTATTCCCCTATCGGTTGGAGGAGATATAATTAGTATTTTCGAATCCTTAAGCTTTGAGCCCTGAACCTCCATAATGCGAGGTTGGATTTCTATGAACCTTGACCAGCTATCAAAAAAACTTGATATCGAAACATAGGATTGTTTTATATTCATAAAAGAACACCGAGCTGTGGAAGGTTTAGGTGTGGCTTTGCCACAACTGCGGTTAGTAGCAGTAATACGCTTACTACCATGCCGAAAGGACCGCTGCCAAAGATTCGTTTGTATGTGTTCATGCTCATTTTAGTGAATCGAGTTAAACTTTTTTACGGAGCCAGGTAGCAGAAGCAAAAATTTCATTTTTTACCTTCGCCGTGGGAAACCTTGCAGCGGCAACCTTTGAGAAGCTGCTGGAAAGCCTCATTTCCCGGATCAAGTAAATTTGCCAATTCTTCCATGGATTCAACAACCGTGACCTGGCGGTTCTGCGGAATCAAGTCCAGTAATTCAGAGATCATTTGCGAGCTTTGTTCTTCTAATAATGCTTGCACCTGTTTTCCGGCTTCTGTAATCTGCACCTCAACCGTGCGCTGATTATTTTTCTTGCGCCTTCGGATCAGCAGGTGTTGTTTTTCCAATTTCTCAACAATTCGGGTTAACGTACTCTGGTGGAGAGCCACTTCGGCCGCCAGAGCGCTCATTAATTTAGGGCCGTCAATTAAGGCTTCTAAGGTGTAACACTGCTGCACTGTGACCGGGCCGCAAAACAACTGTTCGCGCATGAGCTGGTTGATGAATCGGGCGAGTCGGGTAAAAGATTGTCTTGACCTTTGAACAAGTTGTTTGTGTTCCATAATGCTCTCCAAAAGGCGTGTGTATTATTTGCTATTAGCAATATTTGCTAAAAACATAACATGCTAATAGCAAATGTCAAGGAAAATTTCTATTTTTGAAAACTTTGTAATCTCAGATTAATCTTGAGCGACTAATTTGGGCATACATTAAACACAAGGAGAAGGATAATATGGCCATAGATGTCATGATTAAAAGAAGGGTCAAACCGGGTCGTCAGGCCAAAGAACTGGTGCCGCTTATCCTGCATCTAAGAGCCCTTGCCAACTATCAACCCGGCTATATTTCAGGCACAACCTTAAACAATCTAGAACATCCCGACGAGTGTCTGGTGGTCAGCAGATGGGAGTCGATTGACGACTGGAACACATGGCGACAAAGCAAGCAAAGAACGGCAATTGAACAAAAAATCGAAATGTTGACCGGGGAAAAAGCCGAGTACAATATTTATGCCCCTATGGTGGCTGATACAGACCAGGGACAGGCATTCATGAAAAAACTTGTGCAGCTAAATAATAACTGGTAAGTTTAGAACCACTGCACGGCAGACTATAACTCTATAAAATAAGCAGTTGACAAGATTTTATTCGGGTTTGTAATATGACACTGCGTGGCAGCCCTGATTCGCTGACGCTAAGTTACAATCCCTCTTTCGCCGCGCGCACACGAATTCAAATCTTCTTCTCATTACCGCGTCTCGCAGTCAAAAGGCCTGCTTCTATCATTGAAAATGTATTACGTATAAGGGGAGGATAAGCTTGAAAAAAGATTTTCATCCGACCTCAAGAAATGCCCCCTCTGAAGAGAACCCTTCCAAAACATCACGGACCAAACGGTTTGGTGCCACCTTTATTCTTACGTTTGTAATTCTCTTTCTATTATGGATCGTATTTTCCGGCAGATTCGATGGATTTCACATCACCCTGGGCCTCATATCCAGTGCCATCGTCGCCGCATTTTCTGGTGATCTGATGTTTCCGTCACGAGAATCCCGGGGTATCTTTACGTTGTGGCTTCGGCTGTCCACTTACATTCCGTGGCTGCTTTACCAGATATTTTTAGCAAACCTGCATGTTATGTATCTGGTGTTCCATCCTAAAATGAAGGAACTCATCAATCCACAGATAATCGAGTTTGATAGCCGGTTAAAGAGCGATTACGCGCGAACGACGTTTGCAAATTCCATCACACTCACCCCCGGTACGATTACCGTGAACGCGACCGTGCTGGGTCGCTTTTCAGTCCATTGTGTTGACGACAAATCCGGTGAATCGCTTCCAGGTGAAATGGAAAAAAGAATCGCAAAGGTTTTCAGAGAATAAGTGAATAATGGAAACATTGTTCTTCTACAGCGGTTTCTACCTGAGCCTGATTATGTTGCTGTCCCTTTACCGGGCGATTTTCGGTCCGACCGTTCTGGATCGTCTCATCGGCGTGAATGCCATCGGCAGTAAAACAGTTGTGCTATTGCTGCTGGTCGGTTTGATCTACGGCCGGGTGGAAATGTTCGTTGATATCGCGTTGGCCTATGCATTGCTGAACTTTATTGCCGTGCTGGCGGCATCACGTTATTTCCAGAAAAAAAGGGGCCTGTATGAGGGAAAACCCCCTGATTGATCATCAAACAAGACGACAGGGCGGCAAGGAGGTGTATTCTATGAAAATTATCATGATGATTCTTTTGATCAGCGGTCTGGCTTTTTTTACGGGCGGCTCTATCGGTATTCTGCGACTGCCCGATTTTTACTCCCGAATGCATCCGGCCGGGAAACTGGATACCGCCGGCCAGTTGCTGACGTTGTCGGCCATTGCCCTGTATGTTCTTCAGGACTTCTCCCTGCATAATTTTTTAACGGCAACCAAGATCGTTTTAATCGTGTTCATCGTTTATATCACCAGTCCAACAGCCACCCATGCCATTGTAGATGCCGGGGTTCGGGCAGGCCTCAAACCCTGGACAAAGGAAAATCAAACATGATCTGGCAGATTGAGCTAGTGGTTCTATTGATGGTTATCATTTGCGGTATTGGTGCCATCACGGTCAAAGACCTCCTGGGGGCCGCCATACTTTTTGGCGCCTACAGTTTTATGATGTGCCTGCTGTGGGCCATTATGGGGGCGGTCGATGTGGCCTTCACCGAGGCTTCTGTTGGTGCCGGTATCAGTACCGTACTTTTCGTTGCGGCGGTTTTTCGCACATCGAGGCGGACAAAAGATTGAAAACACTGGCAGTATTCATTGTGCTCCTGTTCGGGGGTCTTCTCATTTATTGTACATTGGACTTCCCTTCACGGGGTGATCCGCAGGCACCGGCCAATATGCATGTGTCGCCCCATTATATCGAACACACAATGGAGGAGACCTCTGTCCCTAATATCGTTACAGCTGTACTGGCGGATTACCGTGGATACGATACGATGTTTGAAACCATTGTGATTTTTTCCGCCGGCGTTGCCTGCCTCTTCCTGCTGCGGATTTTCAGACGGATCGAACCCGAAACACAGTTGTATCGCCACATTCCCAGCGGGATCACCCTTCGGATTGCAAAAGGGGTGGAACCCCCGCGGGAGTCCAGGGAGTTTGAAAGAATCGATCTGATGTGGGTCCCTTATGATTTGATTGTGAAAACCAGCGCGCGTCTCATTGTTCCATTCAGCCAGATATTTGCCCTGTATGTTATTGCCCACGGTCATTACAGTCCGGGCGGTGGATTTCAGGGCGGTGTCATCCTGGGCGCCTCGATTATTTTGTTTGCGATATCCCACAATCTGCGATCGAGTTTGGCCCGCATCAGTGAAAAGCTTGCCGTATTGCTTTGCGGTCTGGGGGTTTTCATCTATGCCGGAACCGGGGCCCTAAGTATTTTTTTGGGATCAAACTATCTGGATTATGGAGCACTATCGCAGGTTTTCGGCGTGGACCCGGTCACGGCAAGATCTCACGGGATCTTAATGGTGGAAATCGGAGTGGGCATCTGTGTGATGGCGGTTATGGTCCATCTTTATTATAACCTGGCTTCTGCCGGCAGGCATGACGAGGGATTATAACGGTGAACGAACTGATCTCGATTATCATGTCCAAGTTAAATTACTGGGTGTACATTGCACTGATGATGATCGGACTGTATGCCATAATTGCCAAAAAAAATCTGGTGAAAAAAATTATCGGGATGAACATACTTCAAACCGCTGTCATTTTATTCTTTATATCTCTGGGTGCCAAAAAAGATGCCACCATACCCATCATTATGCACGGGCATGCAGCCAAAAGCCACGCTGTCCAGGCGGCAGATTATATTAATCCGCTGCCGCATGTGCTGATGCTCACCGCGATTGTTGTTGCCGTTGCAACCCTGGGCGTCGCACTGGCCCTGGTGATTAAAGTATTCCAACAATACCAAACGCTTGAAGAAGACGAAATCCTGGCCCAGCTGAAGGAAGAGTGACTCATGGAGGACAGAGGGATAATAACCAAAGAAGATTTAAAACAAATCGTCATACTCACCTACTTGACGGATCCCATGCTGGATAATTTAGCTCAAATTATCGACATTCTGAAATTCGATAGGGATGAAATACTGTTCCGAGAGAATGATCCCGCCGAGCGCTTCTACATGATAAGATCGGGTAATGTGTTGCTGGAGCAAAGGATTTCAGACAAGGTTACAGCTTGCATTGGATCCATCAAACCCGGGTTTTCTTTCGGCTGGTCGGCAATGATCGAGGACAGTTTTTATACCTCCGATGCTGTCTGTGTGGAGCCATCTGAAATCTATTCTTTTAAAAGAGACAGGATACAAAAACTTTTTGTGCAAGATCCGGAGATGGGATTCCGTATGTACCAGCGACTTTTGGTGATCATTAAAAAGCGACTCGATTATCGCACCGACCAGTTTCGCCAGGCCATCATGAACCATCCGGATATGCAGAATTTGTTCAGTACTTGATATCTATATGATGAAGATATGAGCGATCAGTTACCAGCCATTATTGTTGTCCTCCCTCTTGTCATGTCCTTTTTCATATTTTTTTCGGGCTGGTGGGCGCAGCGGGTCGGCTTCCCCCTGGCGATCGGCGCCCTGATCTGCTGCGTTTTGCTTTCCATTGGTATTTTTAATTCGGTGACCACCGGGGGCACGGTCCATTACTGGCTGGGAGGCTGGGAGCCCCCGTGGGGCATCGAATACTATGTGGACCACCTCAATGCCTATATACTGGTACTGGTATCCTCGCTCAGCCTGTTTACCGCCATTTACGCCAAAAGAACCGTCGAAGCCGAGATGCCGGATCGAGTTGCACTGTTCTGGTGTCTTTACCTCCTGCTGAACACTGGAATTTTGGGAATCATCGTTACCGGAGATCTGTTTAATCTATTTGTGCTGCTGGAGGTTGCATCCCTTACCGGGTATTCGCTGGTGGCCATCGGAAAGGGACGGGCACGGTTCGCCAGTATCCGGTATCTGATCATCGGAACCATCGGTGCCAGCTTTTATCTGATCGGAATCGGATACCTGTACATCATGACGGGGTCGTTGAATATGGCGGATCTGCGCCTTCTCCTCCCGCCGTTGTATGCGAGCAAAGTCATTCAAGCGGCCTTCGTATTTATCTTTATCGGATTCGGAATCAAAATCGCCCTTTTTCCCCTGCACGCCTGGCAGCCGGACGCTTATACCTATGCCCCCTCAGCGGTGAGCGTGATCATGTCCACGGCGGTGGCCAAAACATCCGCCTATGCCCTGATCCGGGTGATCTTTTCGGTGTTTACGCTGGATTTTATCAAAGGCTTTTTGCCGGTATTCGACCTCCTGTGCTGGGTGGCCGCTTTCGCAATGATCGCCGGTTCTATTTTTGCCATCGTTCAAAACAACCTCAAAAAAATGCTGGCCTATTCGAGCATCGCCAATGTCGGCTATATCGTGCTGGCCATCGGTTTGGCCCCGTTCACCACCCAGGGTTTAAACCCCGCACTGATGCATATCTTAAATCATGCCGTGATCAAAGCCTGTATGTTCATGGCTGCCGGTGCGTTTATTTATAAATTCGATCTATGGGATATTCGAAAATTTGAAGGTCTCGGCCGGCGAATGCCTTTCACCTGTTTTTCACTTTTGTTGGCCATTCTGGCGATGATTGGAATGCCGCCAAGTGCGGGGTTTGTCACAAAATGGTACCTTATTCTGGCAATACTCGATGCCCAAAAATACCAGTTCGTTGTTTTTATCTTTGTCAGCACCCTGCTGATGATCGTCTACTTTTGGCGATTGATTGAGATCATATATGTACGCACAACACCGGATAGCAGCAAACCGGATCTTCGGATCGCAGAAGCCCCGTTGAGTATGCTGATTCCGAGTCTTATTTTTGGGGGCTTAACGTTTGCGGTCGGTATTGTTTGGATGACCGGAATCATCACGCCTGTCCTGGACGCAGTGAATTCAACATTCGGATTGGGGGCCCGATGACGGAAATGGTACCATCCATCAAGCCGCTGCTGGTCGTTATCTGCCCGATGATCGCGGCTCCCTGTATTTTCATCTTCGGCAAACGTCCGAATATCCGGGAGGGCACCACCCTGCTTGCGGCAGTGATTCAGTTTGCCATTATTATCTCAATGGCGCCGGTCATCACGGATGGGGGTGTCATTACTTTCCGTATTATCGATATCGGAGCCGGCATCGAACTGGGATATCGGGTGGATGCATTCGGCCTGATTTTTGCCATCACATCTTCTTTTTTATGGATTCTGGTTTCGCTGTATTCCATCGGTTACATGCGATCATTGGAGGAACATGCCCAAACTCGCTATTATTCTATGTTTGCCCTGGCAATTTTTTCTGCGGTCAGTATTGCCCTGTCGGAAAATCTGGTTACTTTCTACATTTTTTATGAAGCCCTGACCCTGTCAACCTATTGGCTGGTGGCGCATCATGAAGACCAGGAAGCGTTTGCCGCCACCCGCAAATACCTTGTATATTTGCTTTCCTCGGGCTGGTTTCTGTTTGCGGCAGTGGTGCTGACATACGCGATTACCGGAACGACGCGCTTTGCCGACGGGGGGATTTTAAGCTCTGCTTCCGCTTCCGGGTCGACCCTCATCGTTTTGTTCGTTCTGTTCGCTCTCGGCTCCATAAAAGCGGCCTGGATGCCTTTCCATTCCTGGCTTCCCAGTGCGATGGTGGCGCCAACCCCGGTCAGCGCACTACTGCACGCCGTCGCAGTTGTCAAAGCGGGGGTGTTCGGATTTGTCAGAATTGTATGTCATGTGTTTGGAATCGAATTGATCGGCGAACTCGGCATCGGCCTCTGGCTGGGAGCCGTTGCCTCCATAACGATGATCCTGGGGTCATTCTTTGCCATCGGCGAAGACAATCTGAAGCGTCGGCTGGCATACTCTACGATCAGTCAATTGTCGTATATTCTCTTCGGTGTGGCGTTGTTGAGTCCTTTCGGTATAAAGGGCGCCATGGTCCACATTCCGTTCCATGGATTTATGAAGATCACGCTCTTTCTCTGCGCCGGGGCTATCATGGTGGTAACCGGTAAAAAAGAAATCAGCCAGATGGCCGGCGTCGGCAAACAGATGCCGGTGACCATGCTGGCGTTTACCATTGGGGCCCTCGGAATGTGCGGGGCACCGCCCGTGTCCGGTTTCATCAGCAAATGGTTTCTCGGTTTGGGAACCATCCAGGCCGGAGCTTTAATTTTTCTGGTCGTCATCCTGGTCAGTTCTCTGCTGGATGTCGTCTATTTTTTCCCGATCGTTAAAACCGCCTTTTTCGATACCCCCGCCGAAGCTTCCGCGGCCGACGGTGGTAAAATTCGATATCTGGAAATGGAAAGACCCTTGTATCTGTTCATGGTCGTGCCCCTGGCGCTGACGGCCCTTTTTTCAGTGATTTTCTTCTTCTTCCCGGGTGCATTTCATCTGCTGGACCTGGCCGAAATCGCTGTTAAAAATCTATTTTAAGGTATGCCGACGCTAAAGACTTGTGAGGTTTAAATGGGAAAGATTGAAAAAAAAGGAGAAGAATTCGTCTTCAGGCAGGATGATGGGGAAATTACGGCACGGTTCAATAATGTCGCGGAAAAAATGGTGCTCGCACACGAAGGCAGTCCGACTTACAAAAAAGTGTTCTACCTGCTGGTTTTGGCCGGAGTGCTTTACCTGATATTTATTTTTATTTTTCATTGAGGAACGTCAGAAATGAAAACGCAACGTGAAATTACACTTTTGGACTCATCGAAAAATAGAGCCAGAGTCAGAAAATACTTTTATATTTCATTGCTTATACTTCTGGTCATTGATTTTTTCACTCCCAAACACGGCTATTTTCCATGGGAGGAAGCGTACGGGTTTTACGCGGTTTACGGATTTATCGGCTGTGTCAGCTTGATATTTATCGCCAAAGGGCTGCGGTGGCTGGTGAAAAGAAAGGAAGATTACTATGATTAAACCGGTTCCGCCTGCTGCGATTCTCATCGCCGGAGCGCTTCTGGTTCCTTTTTTCAAGGGGAGGCTCAAAAAGGCATACCTGCTCGTGTTGCCGACTCTTGCTTTTCTGAATCTTCTCTATATGCCCACAGGTAAGTACTGGATTGTCGACTTTCTCAATTATGATCTGATTTTCGGCAGGGTCGACAAGCTGAGCATGGCTTTTGGCTATGTGTTTGTTCTGATTACCTTCATCGGCATCCTTTATGCACTGCACGCCGAGGATGATTCTCAGCACATGGCCAGTCTGATTTATGCCGGTGGAGCCTTGGGGGTCACCTTTGCCGGCGATCTTTTCTCGCTTTACATATTCTGGGAGATACTGGCTATTGCTTCGGTGTTTTTAATTCTAGCCCGCAAAATTTCAACATCTTCGGACGCCGCTTTTCGGTATTTTAGCTGGCATTTTTTCGGCGGTCTGTGTTTGCTGGCCGGAATCATTCTATATGTGATTAATCGCGGCACCCCGGAATTTGCCTATATCGGCCTGAACGATTGGGCGTCCGCTCTTATTTTTACCGGATTTTGTTTGAATGCAGCCGTTTTTCCGCTGCACGCCTGGCTGCCGGACGCCTATCCGCGGGCCACCGTCACCGGCGCCGTATTTATGAGTGCCCTGACCACCAAAAGCGCTGTTTATATTCTGGCCCGAACCTTTCCGGGCACAGAACTGTTAATCTGGGCCGGCGCCTTTATGACCTGTTTTCCCATCTTCTATGCGGTTATTGTGAACGATATACGACGCGTGCTGGCTTACAGCCTCATCAACCAGGTGGGCTTTATGCTATGCGGAATCGGGATCGGAACTCAGCTGGCCATAAACGGGGTGGTAGCCCATGCCTTCAGCCACATCATCTACAAAGCGCTTCTGTTCATGTCTACAGGGGCGGTGCTTTACATGACCGGCAAGATCCGGGCGACGGATCTCGGGGGGCTGCACAAAACTATGCCGTTTACGGCAGTCTGCTGCATGATCGGTGCCGCTTCCATTTCGGCTTTCCCGCTTTTCAGTGGATTTGTCAGCAAGTCGATGACGGTTGCCGCTGCCGCCGAAGAGCATCTAACCATCATCTGGTTTATGCTGATGTTTGCCTCCGCAGGTGTTTTCCATCATGCTGGAATCAAAGTTCCTTTTTTTGTTTTTTTTGGCCACGATTCCGGCATTCGAACCAAAGAACCGCCGATTAACATGCGGCTTGCCATGGGAATCGCTGCTTTTATCTGTATTTTTTTGGGTGTCTATCCACAACCGCTTTATCGCATTTTACCCCATGCTGTCCATTATGTGCCCTATACGGCTTTTCATGTGGTCGGCATGCTCCAGTTGCTGATGTTCGGTGCGTTGGCCTTTACCATGCTGGTTCTTTCCGGTCATTATCCGCCGGAAATGCGTGTGGTGAATTTAGACACCGACTGGTTTGCACGCATTCCCGGCAGAAAATTCATCTGGTTTTGCAATGCGCCACTCAAGCGGATCGGCGGCTTCGTCGAGGGTAATGTCTCCCGGATAGTCGGCCTTTTGAAAGATGTTCCCGATCGAGCAGTGATTCTGGAAAATGGAACCGACAGCTTTTTCCATTCCGGACTGACATCCTTACCGAACCTGTTATTTGTCTGGGGCAGACATCTGAGAACCGAGATCAAACAATTATCCTGGAATTTGGCCTATATTTTGATGCCATTCTTTGCCCTGCTGGTCCTTATGCTGCTCTGGTTATCGTAATATGATACCTTATATACTTCTTCAAATCGTTGCGGTTCCGCTGGTCGCCTCATGGGCGGCATTTCTGATACGACCGCGTAAAAATCGACGGCC